>JAABUH010004711.1_pt1 | contig 10934 bp, 10 predicted proteins | sample 5559121 | NCBI WGS metagenome assembly JAABUH01 (sample SAMN10711871, study PRJNA513364) | rock metagenome | isolation source: Antarctica rocks | place: Antarctica: Victoria Land, Battleship Promontory nord | collected 2015-12-28 | reverse complement strand
TCAACGCGCCCCAACGGGTGACCGTCCGTTTCAGCCACTCGTTAACCATCCGCGCAACTTTTGCCAGGTATTAGTAGCAAGGACGCAACGAAAATGGTGTTTTCAACTAGCACCAAAGGTTAATAGATGCGGCGGGAGGCGCAACCTTACGCGCCTGTTTGACCGATTCTCTCGAGGAACGCCTCGACCTGCGCGAGGACCTCGGCGCGCTCGGGTCCGGCGAGCACCATGTGCCCCGAGAGCGCGAGACGCACGGCCTTTTTGTCGCGCGAGCCGATACGGCGGTAGATCTCGTCGATGCTCGAGCGCGGGATCTGCTCGTCGTGCGTGGCCTGGATCAGCAACGCTGGCGCCGTTACGCGCGGCAACGACGCGCGCGTGTGGCGCAGCAGGGCGTCGAGCTGGTAGACAGCCCCGACCGAGACCTTGATAGCGCCCCGCAGCGCGGCGATCTCCTCCGGTTTCGTGGGATCGACCTGCAGGTCGGGAATGTATTCCCGCAGGCGCTCGATCACCTCGGGCTTGCTCAGGTCGATGCCGCGCAGCCGCAAGGGATAAATGTAGGGCATCACGCGCCGGGCCACCGGCAGCAGCACGGTCAGGGGGTTGTTGATGCGCGTGAGCGCCGACATGGTCACGATCCCCGCGATGCCCCGCCCCGCCCGGCTCGCCCCGTCCCCGCCGTCCCCGCCGTCCCCGCCGTCCCCGCCGTCCCCGCCGTCCCCGCCGTCCGCGGCTATGGAGAGGGTGATGGCCCCGCCCATCGAGAACCCGACCAGCGCCACGGTCGGGCAGCGCCCCCGCAAATCCTCGAGCGCGCGTCGCACCGAGGCCACCCAGTCCCGCCACGCCACGGCGGCCAGCTCCTCCTGGCTCCCGCCGTGCCCGGCCAGCAGGGGCGCCTCGACGGAGTAGCCCAGGCGCGCCAGGCGCTCGGCCAGGGGGCGCAGTTCGCCGGGCGTGCCCGAGAAGCCATGGACCAGCACCACGCCCATGGGGCCGCCGCGGTGCGAGAACGGGGTCGGGTCGCGCTCGATGCGGGTCGGCGTATTGGTCCTTGTCGCCATTCGTCTCCATCGGCACGCGGGGTGTGAGTGAGTCGGGCGCGCAGAGGCCCTCTCTAGAGTGCCCCGAACGGCGCCGGCTGGCAAGCGTCCGGGCCAAGGGGTCGAAGGCTCCACGCTCGCCGCCGGAAAGATCGTCGCGCTGCAGCCCCTCCAGCCCCTCCTGCTCGTCTACCGCCACGGGTCAGGCCGGCGTGAGGATGACGACGCCGTGCGGTAGTAGCGTCACGCTGTCCGCGTGCGTTTCGCCCGCGAGCAGGTCGCGCATGGGAGATGGGAGCGCCAACCGCGCCTCGATAGGGCCGTGGTTGAGCGCGAAGGTGTAGGCGCGCCCGCCGTCGCCCTCGCGCAAGATTTCGGCCTCGCCCCGGTAGCACTCGAGGTACATGTCCGACACGAAGCGGCGCCAATCGAGGAGGTGCGCCTGGACGTTGCGGTCTGTCCTTGGCCCGGGGGGACGACCTGCTCCCAGTCGCGAAGCTCCTCACCCTCGTCCCGCTGCGTGGTGGCGGGAGAGGGGATCGACTTGCGTGCGGTATGCTTCGTCTGTGGATAACAAGGACAACGCGGGCAGCGCGATAATCCTGCGGGCGCCGGCCAAGATCAATCTCTCGCTCGACGTGCTCGGCCGGCGCCCCGACGGCTACCACGCGCTGCGCTCGGTCATGCAGGCGATCGAGCTGTACGACACGCTCGAGCTCTACCCGGCGGACGACCTCGCGCTCGACTGCGACGCGCCCGCGCTCGCCGGAGACACTAACCTGGCCTGGCGCGCCGCCGCGCTGCTGCGCGCGGAGACGGGCCACGGCGACGGCGCCCGCCTGGTCCTGCGCAAGAGGATACCGATCGACGCCGGCCTGGGCGGCGGCAGCAGCGACGCCGCGACGGCGCTGCGCGGGCTGAACAAGCTGTGGGGGCTGGGCCTGACGACGGAGCGGTTGGCCGCGCTGGGCGCGCGGCTCGGCTCGGACGTGCCTTTTTTCTTCTATGCGCCGACGGCCCTGGCCACCGGCCGCGGCGAAACAGTCGCGGCGCTACCACCCCCGCCGCGCGCCCATGTCGTCCTGTATAAACCGGCGATCGGTGTCTCCACGCGCCACGTTTTCGCCGCCCTGACGCCCGCGTTGTACGGCGACGGCGCGGGGACGGAGGCGCTGCTCGCGGCCTTGCGCGCGGGCCGGCCGCCGTCGGGGTGGCCGCTCTCGAACGACTTGCAACGCACGGTCCTCCTGCTCTACCCGGAGGTCGCGCGCGCCCTGGAGGCCTTGCGCGAGGCCGGCGCGCCCAACCCCCTCATGACCGGCAGCGGCTCGACCTGCTACGCCCTCTTCACTGATGAGGAGGATGCGCGACGAGTCTACGGACGCCTCGCGGGCGACAGCGCGTGGACATGGCTGACGTCGACGGCGGCGCCGTGAGAACAAACCTTGACAGCGCCTATGCCCTTTGCCCGAGCTTGCGCTCGGTGCCGGCGAGCAGGCGCTGGATGTTGTCGATGTGGCGCAGCCAGATCAGGGCGGCGGCGGCCACGCCGTAGGCGAGGTAGGCGGCTGGGTAGTGACCCCAGAGAACGAAGCCCGTCAGCAGCGCCAGGCCGATGGCCGCGCCGCTGAGCGAGGCTAGCGACACGAAGCGGCTCAGGGCCAGGATGGCCACGAAGGCCACCGTCGAGATGAGAGCGGCCGGCCAGCAGAAGAGCAGGAAGATGGCCTGCGAGACGACGACGCCGCGGCCACCTCTGAGCTTGATGTAGATCGACCAGTTGTGCCCGAGCACCGCCGCCAACCCCGCCAACACCTCGACCACGTGCTGCGCGCCAGCCGGGTGGACCAGCCAGCGGGCGATCAGCACGGCCAGGATACCCTTGGCCAGGTCGCCCAGTAGCACCACGGCGGCCGCGCCGGGGCCGAGGGTGCGCAACACGTTCGTCACGCCCGTCTTACCGCTCCCGCGCATGGAGAGATCGACCCCGCCTACCAGGGCGGCCACGATCTGCCCGCTGGGGATCGAGCCGAGCAAGTAGCCGGCGACCGTCACGGCGGCGTAGAGCAGCAGGTTGTTCATCGCTTACCTCACGCGCGTATGCGCCGGGCCGTCCCGGCCGCCTCCCTGTCGCGCTCGTGGTCGCGGCGCTCGCTGGCGCGGAACACGATGTTGAGCGGCGTGCCCTCGTAGCCGAAGGACTCGCGCAGCTGGTTCTCTAAGAAGCGCCGGTACGAGAAGTGCACCAGCTCGGGGTCGTTGACGAAGAACACGAACGTCGGCGGGTCGGTCGCGGCCTGCGTGACGTACTTGACCTTGAGGAGCTTGCCCCCGGACGACAGGGCCGGGTGCGCGCGCAACGCCTCCTGCACCACGCTGTTCAGCTTGCCGGTCGAGATGCGCTTGGCCCGCTCCTGCTTGATGCGCAGGGCCTCGTCGACGATCTTGTTGACGCGCTGCTTGGTCTGCGCCGACACGAACAGGACCGGCACGTAGCCCATGAAGTTGAGTTCGCGGCGCACCCGCGCGGTGAACTCATTCATGGTCGTGGCGCTCTTCTCGATGAGGTCCCACTTGTTGATCACCACGATCATGCCCTTCTTGGCCTCCTGTACGTAGCCGGCCACGTGCTGGTCCTGAGCCGTGAGGGGCTCGGTAGCGTCGATCACCAGCAGGGTGACGTCGGCGCGCGAGATGGCTCGGATCGCGCGCATCACGGAGTACTTCTCGATGGAGCCCTTGATGTGCCCGCGCCGGCGGATGCCCGCCGTGTCGATCAGCACGATCTCTTGCCCCTCGTGCTCCAGCACCGTGTCCGTGGCGTCGCGCGTCGTGCCCGGCACGTCGGAGACCATCACGCGCTCGAAGCCGAGCAGGGCGTTGAGGAGCGACGACTTGCCGACGTTGGGCCGGCCCACGATGGCCAGCTTGAGGGCGGCGTCGTCCTCTTCCCCTACCTCCTCGGAGCGCGGGAGCGGCTTGACGAGTTCGTCGAGCATGTCGCCCGTGCCCACGCCCTGGAGGGCCGAAACGGCGATAGGCTCGCCCAGGCCGAGCTCGTAGAACTCGAGCGAGGCCAGGCGGCGCGTGGCGCTATCCGCCTTGTTGGCCGCGAGGACGACCGGCTTCTGGGTACGGCGCAGGATCTCGGCGATGGCCGCATCGTCGGCGACGAGGCCGCTTTTGGCGTCGACGAGGAACAGGATGACGTCGGCCTCCGCGATGGCGATCTCGGCCTGCTCGCGGATGGCGCGCGCCATCGTCTCGTCCTCGCCGGGCACGAGCCCTCCCGTGTCGACGACGATGAACTCGCGCCCGTTCCACTCGCTGTCGCCGTAGAGGCGGTCGCGCGTAGTGCCGGGGATGTCCTCGGTGATGGCGAGGGGCTCGCCGATGAGGCGGTTGAAGAGCGTAGATTTGCCCACGTTGGGCCGGCCCACGACGGCGACGACTGGTTTGTTCATGATAAGAGGACCTCGCGTAATTCGGTGAAGCGCTTGACGGTGACGATCGGCTTGCCCAGCCTGTCGACGAGGTCGTCGCGCGCCATATCGTCCAGGGTCACGCGCCCGCTGTGGTCGAACATGTCGCGCGGCAGTACCACGGTGTCGCCGACCTCATGCCCGTCGAGCGCGCCAAGTAGATCGCGCCCCACGATCAGCCCCGAGACCGTCACCTCGTCGCCGAACAAGGTGTTGCGCACGGGGCGCAGGTCGACGCGCAGGTTGCCGACGCCGTTCATCTCGTCGACGATCTCTTGTAGCACGGGGGCGATCAGCGTGCCGCAGGCCATGGTCAGGTGGCGCGGGCGCGGCAGCGCGGCCGGCAGCGCGGAGCGCACGCGCCGCCAGTCGTCGATGAGCTGGCGCGTCAGGCCAACGCCGTTCTCGAGCTGCGCCTCCTCCATGTCCTCGTAATGCGCGGCCTCGGGGACGGTGCGGCCGGCGAGCAGGTAGAGCTCGTCGCTGGCGTGGACGATCGGCGCGCCATGGCGCGCCGTGGCGCGCTCCTGGAAGCGCTCGACCTGCGCGAGCAGGCGCGCGGCCTCGTCGGGACGAAACTTGCGCAGGGGCATGCCGCGCGACATGGTGCGCTCGGTGCGGACCTTGGTCAGGCCGACGGGGACGGCCGCGATCGTCTGCACCTGCGGGTAGCGTGTCAGCAGTTTCTCGACGCTACGCTCGAAATGCTCGCCGTCGTTTATGCCGGGGCAGGTCACCAACTGCGTGTGCACGGTGACGCCCATGGCGGCAAGGCGGTCGAGCTGCGCCAACGGGTCCTCGGCGAATTTATTGCCGAGCAGCTTGCGGCGCATCGCCACGTCGGTGCTGTGCACCGAGACGTAGAGCGGCGAGAGGCGCTGCTCCTCGATACGCGCCCAGTCCTCGGGGGTCAGGTTGGTCAGCGTGACGAAGCTGGCGAAGAGAAAAGAGTAGCGGTAGTCGTCGTCCTTGATCTGCAGAGTGCGGCGCATGCCCGGGGGCAGCTGCGTGACGAAGCAGAATGGGCAGTGGTTGGTACACTCGGTGATAGACTCCAGCCCGTCACCGCGCAACTCCAGACCCAGCGGGTCCTCGGGTCCGTGCGTCAGCGCGATCGTCTGGACATCGCCGTCGCCGTCGCCGCCGTCGCCGTCGCGGCGCACCTCCAGCAGCAGCTCGTCGTCGGCCGCGTAGAAGCGGAAGTCGATCACATCGCGCAGGCGGTGGCCGTTGACGGAGAGCAGATGATCGCCCGGTCGCAGTCCGGCGCGCGCGGCAGCCGAGCCGGGCGCTACGAACGCAACCGCGCCGTACACGGGGCCGTGGATTTGTTGCTGCTGGGGCGCAAGGAGGGCTAGAGCCATGGGTCACCTTCGAAAGACACGGCAAAATGGGCCAGGAGGGTGCTCCAGCCACAACCTTTATGATAGCACAGCAACCCTTCACACGTTGCCGCGGACATGACGAAACGAGCCGGCGAGGGGTTCAAACTCGTCGACTCGTTACCCTGTTATTATATCATGTTTCACGCGGCGCGATCCCTGTCGTCGCGTTTCTTATCGCTCCCCACGCAGCTCCTCCACGAGCCGGCGCAGTTCGGCCAACTCATTTTCCTGGCGCGCCAGTTCATTCTCCTGGCGCGCCAACTCATTGGCTATCTCGCCTTCGCGCAGTTGACGCCGGCCGTCGCGGCCGTACACCGCGGCCGTCCCGTCCTCCACGCCCACGTCCACCGCGATCTCCCGGCTCCGCCAGCGTCCATCGGCAGCGGGCGCCCACGGGAGGTACACGTCATCGCTCAGCCGCCACGCCCGCCCCAGCGCGGGCAAAAACTCGCCTGTGGGGTCGAGCACCAGATATTCGCGCACTCCGGCGCGCGCATAGCCGTAGCCTTTGCCCTCCACAAGGTCGATGTCGACCTCATACGTCGACTCGCTGAGCACCTCCACGATCAGCGCGGGCGGCCCATCACCGTCGATCGAAACAGACCCACGGCGCCGGCCGATGGCGTGGTGATAGACGAACACGTCGGGCAGCGTCTTGAAGAGCGAGCCGTCGCGGCGCGGGAAGCCCCTCACGATGGTCTGGCTGAGCGCCTGCCACGGGGCCGGCCCTCCGGGTGGCGTCAGGACGGCCGCGATCTCGTTCATGCCCCAGCGCAGGTTCATGATGGTCAGCTGATGCAGGTCCGTGCCCATCACGCTCTCCTCGGTATCGTTCGGCGGCCAGAGGCCCAACGACGCGGGATTCAAAGATCTCGGGATAGTGTACATGTCGCTCATCGTCACCGCGCCTCCCTATAGCAATCTCTCGGGGCCAGTGTAGCACAGACGTCATAGGTCTCAGGCTGCGTGGCCCAATTCTACTATTTTAGGGTACGCTACGCAGGTCTGACGGCGGTTGCGCGCCGCGAAAGGCGAGTTGTACACTGTAGGCACGCCACGGCCGGGCCACGCCACGGCCGGGCTACGCCACGGCCACGCCACGGCCGGGCTACGCCACGGCCACGCCACGGCCACGCCACGGCCACGCCACGGCCGGGCCACGCCACGGCCGCGACGCTCGCCGTCCACATGGACCACTCGGCCAGGAGATACAGGAGATAATAGAATGCCCGACACCGCTCCCCAGCACAAGCCCGGTCTCCTCGAGCGCCTCGCGCTAGGCCCGGTCATCTGCGCCGAAGGCTACCTTTTCGAATGCGAGCGACGCGGCTACCTCCAGGCCGGCGCCTTCGTACCCGAGGTCGTGCTCGACCACCCCGAGGTTGTCCGGCAACTGCACCGCGAATTCGTGCACGCCGGCTCCGACGTCGTCGAGGCGTTCACCTACTACGCGCACCGCGAGAAGCTGCGCATCGTCGGCAAAGAACACCTGCTCGAGGAGATGAACCGGCAGGCGCTGGCGATCGCCAAAGAGGTCGCGGCCGAGTCGGGCGCGCTGCTGGCGGGCGATATCTCCAACACCAACGTCTTCGTGGGCGACGCCGCGTCGGCGGCGGCGACGCGCGCTATGTTCGAGGAGCAGGTCGGCTGGGCCGTCGACGCGGGGGTCGACTTCATCATCGCCGAGACGATCTCCTATGGCGAAGAGGCGCTGCTCGCCCTCGACGTGATCAAGCAGACCGGCCTCCCGGCCGTCGTCACCGTCTCTGTCCACCAGGACGAGAAGCTGCGCGAGGGCTGGTCGCCCGCGGAGACCTGCAAGCGATTGGAGGCGGCCGGCGCCGATGTCGTGGGCGTCAACTGTCACCGCGGGCCGCGCACGATGCTGCCGCTGCTCGCGGATATAAGGAACGCCGTCAACTGCTACGTCGCCGCCCTGCCCGTGCCCTATCGCACCACCCCGGACGAGCCCACGTTCCAGTCGTTGCGCGACCCCGCCTATCCCAACCTCCCGGACGGCCGCCCGTTTCCCGTGGCGCTCGATCCCTTCACCTGCAACCGCTACGAAATCGCGGACTTCGCGCGCGCGGCCTACGACCTCGGGGTCACCTACCTCGGCGTCTGCTGCGGCGACGCGCCCCACCACATCCGCGCTATGGCCGAGGCGCTGGGCCGCACCCCGCCGGCCAGCAAGTACACGGCCGATATGTCCAAGCACGCCTTCCTCGGTACCGACGCCATGCTCAAGAAGGAAAACCGGGACTACGCGACGCATCTGTAGTCAAGGGAAAACATCTTCTGCCATGAATTAGGTTCGCGCCGGGCGTGTAGCCACGCGCCTCGCCACACCGTCGCCGGAGGTATTAGGAGAGTTATGACAACGAACGCGGCCAAAAGAGAGTACGAGTATATCGTGCTGGGGCTGGGCGGCATCGGGAGCGGGGCCGCCTACTGGCTGGCCCGGCGCGCGGGCGTGGAGGTGCTCGGCCTGGAGCAGTACGGGCTCAACCACGACAAGGGCGCGTCCGAGGACCACTCGCGCATCGTCCGCCTCGCCTACGAGAAGCCCGCATACGTCGAGCTCGCGCGCCACAGCTACGCGGCGTGGGACGATGTGGAACGCGACGGCGATGAGCCTTTGATCGTGATTACGGGAGGGCTCGACCTGTTCCCGCCCAGCCCCTCGGCCGTCCCCATGCGGGATTTCGCCGACAGCATGGTCGCGCACGACGTGCCGTTCGAGCAGTTGGACGCCGCCGAAACGATGCGCCGCTACCCGCAATTCCAGCTGGAAGATGGCACGGTCAGCTTCTACCAGGCGCAGAGCGGGTTCGCGCCGGCCCACAAATGCAACAGGGCGCACCAGCGCCTGGCGCGCCAACACGGCGCTACCCTTTTGGAGAACACGCCCGTCACCGCCATCGCCCCGCTGGCCGACGGCGTCGAGGTCACAACCCCCGACGCGACCTACCGCTGCCGCCGCCTGGTCGTGACGGCCGACGCCTGGACCAACGATGTCCTGCACCCCTTCGGCGTGCGCGTGCCGCTCACCTGCACGCGCGAGCAGGTAAGCTACTACGCCGCGCCGCGCCTGCGCGACTACCACCCCGACCGCTTCCCCATCTGGATCTGGCGTGACAACCCCAACTTCTACGGCATCCCCGTCTACGGCGAGGAGGCGGGCGTCAAGGTGGCGCAGGACGTGGGCGGGCGCGAGGTCACGCCCGCGACGCGCACCTTCGAGTCCGACCCGGACATAGAGGCGCGCGTCGACCTTTTCATGCGCCGTCACCTGCCCACCGCGCGCGGGCCGGTCGTTTCCACTAAGACCTGCATGTACACCATGCCCCCGGATCGAGACTTCGTCATCGACACGCTGCCGGACTACCCACAGGTGTCCCTGGCGCTCGGCGCGGCCCACGGCTTCAAGTTCGCCTCGATCATCGGGCGCATCCTGAGCGAGTTGGCCCTCGACGGCGCGACCGCCTACAACATCGCCCCGTTCGCCGTCGACCGCCCCATCCTGACCATGGAGAACCCTCCTCGCGTCTTCCAGGAGTATTTGGACAAGAACAAGGAAGCTGTGTTGTCATGAGCGAGCACGGGCGGAGGAGGCGCGATTGGGCAATGGAGACGCGGCTGCTGCACGGGACGCGGCGGCCGGGCGAGGCCGGACCCGTGGCGCCGCCGATCTACCAGACCAGCACCTTCCAAATGCGCACGCCCGAGGAAGGCGCGGCCATGGCGGTCGAGGTCGCGCCCGCCATGCTCTACGGGCGCCTCGGCACCCCCAACACGAAAAGCGTCGAGGCGATGCTGGCCGACCTGGAGGGGGCCGAGGCGGCGCTGGCCCTCGGCTCGGGCATGGCCGCGGTGACGATCGCGCTGATGGCCAACCTACGCGCGGGGGACCACGTGGTCGCGCAACTGACCCATTACACCGCCACACTCTCGCAACTGACGGCCACGCTGCCGCGCTACGGCATCGACGTGACGCAGGTGGACCAGACGGACACCGAGGCGTTCGCCCGCGCCGTGCGGCCCACCACGCGCGTAGTCTACACCGAGTCGCCCACCAACCCGACCCTGGACCTGACCGACCTGCGCGCCACCGCGGAGATTGCCCACTCCGCCGGCGCGCTCGCGGTCACCGACAGCACCTTCGCCTCCTCGTACAACCAGCGTCCGCTGGACCTGGGCTACGACGTGGTGGTGCACAGCGCCACCAAATACCTCAACGGGCACAGCGACGTGACCGCGGGCGTGATCCTGGGCGCGCGCGCGCGGATCGACGCGATGTGGGACTACCTGCGTCAGTACGGTCCTGTCCTGCACCCGTTCGACGCCTGGCTGTTGGGGCGCGGCCTGCGCACCTACCCGCTGCGCATGGAGCGACACAACAGCAACGCCATGGCGGTCGCGCGCTTCCTGGAGGGCCATCCGGCCGTCGCCCGCGTGCACTACCCCGGCCTGGAGTCCCACCCGCAGCACGACTTGGCCTGCCGGCAGATGGCCGGCGGCTTCGGCGGGATGGTCACCTTCGAGGTCAAGGGCGGCTTCGAGAGGGCCTACCGCGCCGTGGCGCGCACGGAGGTGTGCGTGCTGGCCGTGAGCCTCGGCGCGGTGGAAACATTGATCACCCATCCGGCGTCGATGGTGCACGCCTTCCAGAGCGACGAGGAGCGCGACGCGGCCGGCATCGCGCCGGGGCTGATCCGCCTCTCCGTGGGCATCGAGCGCGCCGAGGATATCATCGACGACCTCGACCGCGCGTTGCGGGAATAGGGCGCTTTTCACTTGTGCGCCTAAACGGGTATGCTATCCACAAGCCGCCTCGACGCTTCTAGGGAAGGTAGCCCGACCGCTCACACCGCGGCTGTCTATCGTTTTCACGACCCCTGATTGTCCCCGACTAGACTAGTACTACAACGTTAGGTTTTGGTGGGCGTGGCGTAGACTGGGGGGAGGAGGAGTGCCCATGATCGCCGCCTACGCCCCCCTGGTCGCGCCACCGTCGGCGC
>JAABUH010004710.1_pt1 | contig 10935 bp, 10 predicted proteins | sample 5559121 | NCBI WGS metagenome assembly JAABUH01 (sample SAMN10711871, study PRJNA513364) | rock metagenome | isolation source: Antarctica rocks | place: Antarctica: Victoria Land, Battleship Promontory nord | collected 2015-12-28 | reverse complement strand
GCGGCGGTGATGCCGGCGCGGCGCGCCAGGCCCGTCGTGTCCTGCGCGCCGGCACCCCCACATCTGCCAGCTGAGAGAGGAGGAGGCTCTCACTCATATGTGTGGCCACCTGTGATCACCAGGACATGGGACGGCTGTATGCGTAAGCATCGATGCACCTGTGTGAGCGCCTCACTCCGTCAGCATGCCAACACGCCTCAGACAGCGGCAGCTGCATGCCGACCATACCACCAGCAGAGAGACAGGCACCGCGGGTGCGCTGCCCGGCAGCACTCTCTGCATCCACTGGCCCAGCTGCTCTGCAGCGAGCTCCAGGCTTTTCGCCTGGGCTGCACCGGATGCAAACACGCGCCGCGGGGCAGCGGCGCACCGCATCGCGCGCCTCCAGCTTCATGCGCGCGCCCGGCGGCGGGCGCGCGGGCGCGCGCGGCGCGCGCCTGTCCCCGCCTCCCTGCCCGCCCGCGCCCGCCGCCTGGCCCGGCGCAGGCGCGGCCGCGCCGGGCCCCGCTGCGCGCGCGCTGCCTGGCGACCTGCTCCCCGGGCCCTGCGCCGACCCGTAGCGCCAGGCGCCCAGGTCCAGGCGCAGCCCCAGGCCCATGCCGAGCGAGAGCTGCAGCCGCGACTGGCGCAGCGCCGGCGTAGCCTGGCCCGCCGGCCACGGCTCCAGCCCCGGCGGGGTTTCCGGAGGCCCCACAGCCCAGCCCTCCTGTCCGTCAGGCGAGGGGGCCAACGGCCCGCCGTGCGCGAGCGCCGCGCGCGGGTCGAGCACGCCCAGCACCGGCAGCGACTCAGGCAGACCGCGGCACGCGCCGAGCGACTCTGCCAGCCCCTGGCCTGCGAGCGCGCGCGTGGCGGGGTCCAGACCCTCGAGGAGCCCGCCGCTGGGCTGCAGCACCTCGCGCCAGACGGCGCAGGGCGCTGAGGGCAATGGCGCCTCCGGGGCCTGCCCCAGCAGCAGGGTCCCGCCGCCGCCGCCGCCGCCGCCGCCGCCGCCGCTGCCTTCGCTGCCGCTACACTCTGCAGCATTTCCTACGCTCATGGGCTCCACAAACAAGCCAGCAAGGATCGCCTCGTCGGCGAGCATGGCCTGCGCCCGCGAAGGCGCCGCTCCCGTGGACATACTCGCCGTCCAGACCGCGGCGCCGTCAGCTGCGTTAGCGAGGCGGGCGCCTTCGAGGGTCCCCATCAGGGGACACCCAATGTACGGCCTCACGGCCCCGGCGCGCTGGCCGCCGTGGTGCCCCTGGCCATTGCCGTGCGCCTCTGCTCCTGCTCGTGTACCGTCCCACCCACCCAGCAGGGGCGGCCCGTCGCACGAGGGCGCGCCCCCTACGCTGGCCCCTCCACGCGGGCACCCCTGGCTGGCACACAGCGGCGGCTGGGCGCCAGAGCCGGGCGCCGGGCGGCGCGCGCCGGCCGGCGCGGCGCCCGTCTGCGCGCTCTGTGCCGAGCCCACGGACAGGCCGCACGCCGTCAGGTATGTCAGCGTGTTTTCCGCGGTGTCCTCGCTAGCATCGTAAGCGTCGGCCTCGGCCTCAGTCATGGGCATGAGCGCGTCGCCTGCGGCCGCCCCGCCGCCGCAGCTGCTCCGGCACCCGGCCGCGCTCGAGCCGCGGGCCTCCGCCTCAGTCATGGGCATGAGCGATTCGCCCCTGGCCGCACCGCCGCTGCAGCTGCTCCGGCAGCCAGCCGCGCTCGAGCCGCACCGCGCCGTGCGCTCGGCATCCAGCGCGCGCGTGAGCAGCCCCTCCAATCCGCCTTCCAGGTCCGGGCAGCCACTGGTACCGGGCTCAGGCTTCAGTGCGCCCGGCGTCCCAGCGCCGCGGCTGCCCCACACGCATGCGTGTGCGCTGACCGCGGCGGCGTCGACTGCGCGCAGCTCGCGTGCGCCTGCCAGCTTGTGGCAGCCGTACCGCGCGCCCAGAACCTCGCGCGCCTCTTCGCAGGCAGAACACAGCCTGCGGCCGTGCGGAGCAGTGTGTGTGGCCAGTCACAGGCCTGCACGCTGTTTGCGCAAGTGTGGCGGGAAGCAGGCTGAGCCATGGCCCTACAGCGCCAATGCCGGAGCTCCCGCGCACTGCACAGCAGCACATACGCAGAGGCGTGGTCAAGCAGATGCTGGCCTCTGCAAGCTCCTGTATCTTGTGGGCTCGGTTGCACAGGCAGTGATCTCGGAACATGCACAGATCATCGCCAAACATCGCAGGCCTGGCGCGTTCGTTGAGACAATCGGGAAGCTCCGTGCAAGCAAGCCGCTCAGGCGATCGTACCTGCCCCTGCCTGCCGTCCCACCTTCTTGAAACTCGCGACAATCCTCGGCTATCCGCGGGCTAGCAGGGCTGTTGGGCTGCCTATGGGGCCCACTCCCTGCAAGCCTAGGCCTGCAATCTTCTTTGTCTCAATATTTAAGCTCTTAGGAGTGCAATTTAGTGGATTGAACGCAGTGCGCGCGCTGCGCCCAGAAGAGCAAGGCAGCGCAGCACTCGAACCAATGCGTATTTTACAGAACGGGCAGCTTCGGCAAAAAATAGGCCAGCAGAGTGGAGAAGGCCTCAATAGAGATGTTGCAGCCTCTGGCCTCTGGGATAGAGCACGGTACCGTGAAATACGGGGAGCTTTGCTATCTGCCTCTCATCTTGCCGCGGCCCGTCCTCTGAAAGGTTTGATCGTGCACTTACTCCGGGTGCCAGGATGATGCTGTCCACCGCCCCGTTTGTGGGCGCGCGCCCCGCGCGCGCCGGCAGGGTGGGCGTGCCGCGCCGCGTGGTGCTGCGCTGCCGGGCGGACGCCACGCAAGGTTCGTTGTATCACACAACCGCTGTATGTAGCTTCGCCCCTCTGTTGGGCAAGACACAGGGCCACCATTGGGCGGCCACCAGGGAGCGGTTGCGCCGCGAGCGCGCCTGCAGTCAACCGCTCCGGCGAGTTTGCTCGCTCACACAGAGAGGCGGCGAGCGCGCAGGCGAGCCCGTGACAGGCGTGAAGCTGCTGGCAGCGGGCCTGGCGGCGGCGGCGCTGCTGAACTGCGCGCCGGCGTCCGCAGGCGTGGTCTTCGATAAGAAGCCCAACGTAAAGAAGGCGCGCCGCCTTTGGCCTTGCTGTGACCACCCGCCTTGGTCCCCTTGCCGTCACAGCTCAGGATAGACTGGCCGCGCGGCCTGCATGCCTTGCGCATGCCCTACCACGCAGCAAGTTGTTGCAACCACCCGCCTTGGTCCCCTCGCAGTCACAGCTCAGGATAGACCGGTCGCGCGGTCTGCGCGCCCTGCGCATGCCCTACCACGCGGCAAACTCAACAGGCCGCCGCGGCTTTGCAACGTTCTCCACGCTTTGTCGCCGTTATGGGAGACCTCGATGGTGGCGCACAGCCTTTCAACGTAAGCAAGGACCTGCGTGACGCCAGTTCTGGCCACAGAGCAGACCAGCGGCACAGAGGAGACCGCCGGCACAGTGTCTTACTGTCAATGGGCGAGCACGGGTTTGAGTCCGCTTTTACCACTGTCCTGAGCATATGGCCAGGTGCAGCATGCGCCGTCAGGTCCGCGCGCCCGCTCAGGTGTTCCAGAACGAGCTCGCGCCGGCCAAGGCGGTGCGGGCAGCAAAGTCCGCCGCGGACGGCGCGGGCATCTCGCTGCCGTCGCTGCCGTCCTTCGGCGCGCCGTCGCTGCCGTCGTTCGGCGCGCCGTCGCTGCCGGCGTTCAAGGCGCCGTCGCTGGGCCTCACGCTGGGCACGCTGGCCATCCCGGGTGCGCGCGCGCGCGCGCCTCCCCCAAGCGGCCTTGAGCGCGCGCAAAGCTGCCAGGTCATGCGAATGTGAGCCTCTTACTGAACAGGCCGCCCGGCCAGCACGAGTTGTGACATTTCTAACCCGATGTCTTAAACATGGGCTCAATGAAATGAGTTCTCTGTTTTCTCCGTGTAGATGCAGACTTGCCAAAAAGTTACGGAAATACATTGTCGGGGCCGCGCAGCGGCGGTGGTGACCATCGGGGGCGGCTTTGTGCTGCTCAGCAAGCTGGACGTGGGCTTTGGCGCGTTCATGCGGGACTCGGTCGTGAAGGCGCGCGCGCGCGCGGCCCCGCCCACGCCGCGCTCGCGCGCTGCGCGGCCGCCCCGCGCTTGTCCGTGCTCTGCTTGCAGTGCTGGCAGGCGTGGTGTCTGAGCGCGTGGTCAGCTGCGAAAGTAGTGCCAGGCTGGCCTCACCGGGCTGCGCTGCGCCAGCGTTGCATGTGCTGTCTGGCGCTCCTGGCCATCTTCCCTGTTCTCTCAAAGCCCGCTCCCCTCCTTCACCCAAGGGAGAGAGCGGCAGGCCTCTGACTGGGCGCGCGCGCGTGTCGAGCAGGACTCCGGCGACTACGCCGGGTACGAGCAGAAGCTGCAGCAGGGCTTCGAGAAGGTCGTGCGCGCGCCCAAGAAGGCGCGCCGCCGCCGCGCTCCCTGCCTCCCCCCTCCCCCAGCGCGAGCGGCGCCTGACACGTCCTCCGTGCCTGGCGGGGTCTGGCCCGGGACCGCTCCGCCAGAGAAGATGCTGCTGAGGCGAGTGCGCCTGAACAGCGTGAATGCAGCACAGCACATGCTCTTATCGATGTTGACTCCGTTGGTCATGCAGTGACTTCCACCATGCGTAAGCATGCTTCTAATTCAGACGTGTGGGCCGCCGAGGGGCTTGACCGAGCCTTCGCTCCGGCTGCCAGGCCACTGTGCGCGCAGAGCGCGACAGGCAGCCAAGTCCGCCACCGCGTGGCCGGCATGTGGCTGCAGGAAGGTTGAGCGGCGCCCCGACGCTGTGCCGTGTCGCTGGCTGCTGAGCCGCTGCGCGCGCGGGCGGCGGCAGGCGGCGAAGTCTGTCGCCAAGAAGGTGGACAAGGAGGTCAAGAAGTCCGGCTTCAGCCTGCCCAACCCGTTTGCCAAGTAGGCCGCGGCCGCAGCGCGCGCCGGTGCGGCGCCGGCGCGCGGGCACAAGGCCTAGGGGCGAGCGGGCTCCAACGCATGCGTGCTGGTTAGCGAGGTCCACTTGGCGGGGTGGCAGCAGGGCGTCATTGACCTCGTGCATGGGCTGCCGTGCAGGAGCCTGGCATTTAACAGAGAGCCTGGTTACCTGCAAGGAGCGGCACAGCGCGAGACTGGTCAGGGCAGACCAGGTCTGTGTCACATCACAGTCGCGCGCTCCTCACAGGCATGCGCCCCAACCCCAAAGGCATGAGCAGCGCCTGCAGTGCGGCATCGGCCGCGCAGACTGCCCGAGCAAGAAAACCAGCATGCAGGCCCGCTGCGCCGGGACCTGGAGCAAGAGCGCGCCCGCCCGCGCCGCGCGCTACCCCCAGCTGCGGCCGCGCAGCACGTGGTGCGCGAGCAGGCTCCAGGTGTACAGGGCCGCGCAGAGCCACTGGCTGGCCATCTTGACCCAGGGGCTGACCCAGCTGTCGCCATCGAGCGCGTACTCGCCCTGCTGCACGCCCGTCAGGTCCCACGCCGTCAGCAGCATCGCCTGCGCGCCATGGGAGCAGCCTGGTGAGGCCTGCAGCGGCCAAGGTTAGGGTAGGGTGAAGGCCATGGGAAGCGACGGATGCGGCCCTCAGCGCTTGCCGCGCGCCGAAACCTCGATCCTCTGGGGCCTTTCCCGCTGCCGTAAGGCCTGATGTGTCAAGCAGTGCTACAGAGGCATGCAAGCATGCTGCGGCCGCGGACTGGCGTCCTCCCTCATCTTAACAGAGTCCGCTGACGCAAAGGCCGCAAGGGCCCGCCGCTGCAGCGCACGCGGCGCTGCTCAAGAGCCACGCAACACAGGACGCACCAGGTATGCCGAAGCCAGCATGAAGACGCAGTGGAAGAAGTCGGGGCGGTAGGGCAGCTCCGCAGCGTCGTGCGGCGCGGCCACGCTGACGCGGAACGACCCGCTCTCCGAGCTCGATCGCACGGTCGACACCAGCACCGCGGCCAGCGCGGCAAAGAATCCGGCGATCTGCACAGGGTAGAGTCAGGCACAGGGCGCACACCTCGACAAATATGTGTGCACAGACTCCTGGTCAAGGGACCCACTGCGATGCCCGCCCTCGGGGTTTTGGAGCATGGTCGAGGAGTTTGCCTTGCAGTGCGGAGCATGTCAGGGCGCTTGGCGGCGTCTTGAAGCCGATGTGCGCTTGCTCCAGCCATGTCGCTGCGCTGAACTTGAAGCGGCTCGCATCTAGAGGTACCGCTGAAGGCCACTGACGAGCTGCTGGCTCACGCCGGACAGCGCCCCGCGCGCCGCGCGCGTGCCCCGAAGGGGATGCGCGCCTTCAAGCCGCTGCCGCCAGCGCCAGAGTGTAGGATGCACAGGCCGTCAGGCGGCTCGCTGGCGAGCGCGCCCCACAGCAGCATCACGCTGTAGGCGAAGACGGCGCCCGCGGTGAGCAGCCCCGCGTTCGGCGCCCGGCATGGCGCGACCTGCGCTGGCGGCACTGAGCCGCGCGGCGAGCGCTGGCTTCAGGCGCGCCGACATGCAGCGGGTGCTGCTAAGATATCTTTGTTTGATTAGTTCAGTCATGTCTGCATTAGCTCAATGTGGGGTGGCTGTTCCGAATTCCTATTCGGTGCTGTGTTCGGCATGCGGGCGTACCATGGCCGCACTGTTTGGACATGCTGCTGCAGCTCAAGAGCTGTCGGAGACATTTTTGCTCACCGCGTTTAATATGACTAAGATGTACTGCTTGCCCTGGGCGGGCGGCGCACCGATAGCAGCGTGTAGCCGATGCCGAGCACGAGCGTCCAGGCGATGAAAAAGATGTTCAGCCGGCAGCTGGGAGACGCCGCGTAGAGGTGGAACAGGAGCCCGAGGACCGCGAGCGCGCCCACATACAGCACCACAGCCCCCTGCGTCCATGGCAGCGCAGGGTAAGGGTTAGGGTAGGTAAGGGGGTTGGGTTAGAGGTGGAGCAGGAGCCCGAGGATCGCGAGCGCGGCCACATACAGAGCCGCAGCGCCCTGCATGCACGGCAGCGCGCGCTTGGCGCAGCGCCGCCACGGCAGTGTCCGAGGCTGGCGGGCTGCCGCACCCATGCATGCGATCGGCTCATGGTGGGGGAGTGCCCTGGGTCAGTCATGTGCAGGGCACTCAGCCACAGTTGGCTATCCGGCAATATGTTTAGGTGTAGACCTTACATGCAATGCATCGAACTATACTGTGCGTAAATCACAGCAAACTGCATGACATGGAGCTTGTGGCTCTACCAGGCGCATGTGGTGCAGGCGCGGCGCAAATCACTGCATGCGACATATGCACCGCAGCCGCACGGCTGCGCGCGCCGCTATGAGCGCGGCCATGCGCAGCGGCCCGGGCCGGTCGGTGAGCCACTCGGAGGTCGCATACACGCAGTCCAGCAGCAGCAGCGCCTGCAGCACCAGGAACGCGCCGGCCAGCACGCGCGCCAGCTGCGCGCCGCGGCAGCGCCGCGTCCGTGCATAGGGTTGATGTAGGGTAGGGTTGTTGTGTCCGTGCACGGCCGAGCCTGTCTTCAGATGACAGGGTAGGGCTGGGGTGCTGCAGTGACAGGGTAGGGCTGGCATGTGGCGGCACCTGCCCGTAGCCGAGCACGACCGCGTTGGGCATGGCAAACGCGCTGCCGACCAGCAGCGCCCACGCGGCGAGCTGCGCCGGCCACAGGTCGGTGTGCAGCAGTAGGCGCGCGTAATCCGCCTGCCGCGCCCTCTGCGACTTGTTACGTCTGGGGTCCAGGGCGGACACGCAGAGATGTGTTTGGTCGGCGGCCTGAAGCTCACAGGCAGAGCACCACTCCCTGCAGCACAAAGGTGCGCCCAAAACGTGCAGCTCGCACCACATACGCTGGCAACGCTCCAGTGCCTGTATTAATATTTGATGTACCTGGTGCACGCCGAGGAGCGCGCAGGCGTGCGCGCCGAAGAAGAGGAAATTGCCAAAGCTGACGCGCAGCACGGCGCCCTTGCCGACGCAGACCGCCTGCAGGCCGTGGCAAATGTTTCAAAATGATTGTAGGCGGCCATGGTCGAGGCTGCCATACGAACGGAGTTCACGGCCCAGCGCAAATGGACGGAAACAATTATTTCTTCAACTGTTAACCGACGGCGAGAAGGCAATAGAGAGCGGTGGGGGCACGGGCCACGCCTGTATGCCTGAGTCCAGGCACCGGGCCAGCGCGCCGGCGCGGCCGACCACGCTGTGGCCAAAGTCGCGCAGCAGCCAGGACGCGGCCGCGCTGCCCACAAAGCCGGCGAAGTAGATGTACTTGACCGGCTCCGGTGGCATCGCCAGGAGGCAGGCGGTCGCGCTCCGCAGGCGCGGCGCTGCCGCGGTGCGCAGTGCGCCGCTCATGTGCGGCCAGAGCCAGGAGGGCTGGCGCTCGTCTGGTGTGCACGCTGTGCGCTGAGGCCTTCATGCCTTCTGGCTCATGCCTTCCGGCCTCTGCTGGCCTTGCTCGTTGTGAGTGTGAAGGAAAAGCTGTTCGACAACGAGCCACGCTACTGCGCTGGCGCTCGACCAGAACAGCAGAGCCACCGGTGAGTTGCCGAGAGGGAGACGAAGCTCAGCACACACGCTGACAGGGAACATCCTCGCTGTGTGTTGCGACCACGCTGTGCGCTGCGATCACAGGCGCAGAGCCTTGCATGTAACATCGCGCACACTTGATCTATCGATCGAAAAGCCAATCAAGGGAAGCTGGTGCGACGCGAGGTGATGGCCACCTTGCGCGCGCAGAAAGCGTAGCTCGCTTGCGTGCTCACCCAACGAGAACCTGTATCTGCTCTGAAGCAGCGCAGCGGCGAGTGCGGCGGCGGCGCACTGCGATGCGGCGCGCGCCTGCCAGCGCATCGCGGCCCGGGGGGCGCTCGGCGGCCTAGCAGCAGCTGCGGGGCGGCGCAGCAGGCATGGAGGCCAGCCCCGGCGGCGGCGGGCGCTCCCTGCAGGCCCTACTGCAGGGCAGCGCGCGCGAGCACGCGGCCCTGGCTGCGCTCGTGGCCGGCAGCAGCCTGCGCGGCCGCGCCGAGTGCGCGCCGCTGCCGCCGCTCTCGTTCGCGGATGCGCAGCGGCTGGCGGAGGGCCGGGACGGCCGCCAGCGCGGGCGGGAGGGCAAGACAAAGCTGCCCGTTAAGGGCATCCTGGCCGGGCCGCCGGACACCTCCGCCTTCTGGCACTTTGCCGAGGTGCCCCTCCCCTCCGCGTACACAGCCCGCCCCGCCACCCGCCGCTGCGCGCGCCGGCGCGCGTTCCGCATTCTACGCCTGATCCCGGCCCGACCGGCGCCCTCCCTCCGTTGGTGAGCGGATCCACGGGCGGCGGCACAGGGCTTCTTCCGGGACGTGGCGCGCGAGGACCTGGCGGAGCTGATCGGCGCGCCCGCCGACCCGCTCGCCGACCCGATCTTCGCGGTGCCGCCGGCCGGGCCGCCGCGCGGCGGCGAGCGCGAGGCGGCGCCGGCGCCGGTGGGCGCTGGCAGTGCAGCCGCTCCGGGCAGCTGGCCGCGCCCGCCGGCGCACGAGCGCGTCGCGGAGCTGCGCGCGCAGGCGGGCGTCGGCACGGTGCGTCGCTCCGCCTGGGCCTCCAGTCACCAAACATGCAGGAATAGCACAACATTTGTGTCAGTGTGCTGCACTCGGCACTCTAAGCGCAAAACGCGCGTGGCAGGATTGAGCTTGGGTGTGTCTGCGCAGCGCTGCGCTTTTGCCAGCCTCCAGATCGACAGCTTACTGTGTGTTGTCTGCGTTAACCTGGTTGACTCTGTAGACTTGTTATTCAGAAAGCTGCAGTACGCCAGCGGGGCTTGCACGGCGCCCCAGCGACACCCGCTGGACCTCTGCATGGAGCCGCGGAGTGGTGCGCCGAGCGCGTCGGGCGTCCAAGCGAGTGTCAGAGTGCCGGGCCGACCAGCCCTGGCCAGGCGGCCAAACAGGGCGCCGCGTGGCGCGCAGGCGCTGCGCCCGTCGCCCGCTGCCTGCGCCACGGCGCCGGCGGCGGGCGCGGGAATGCCAGGCCCGGCGCCTGCTGTGGCCTCGCCCCCCGCTCCGGCCAGCGCCGCAGCCGCCCCAGACCCTGGGAGCGCCAGCCTCCTGCAGGTGCGAGCGGTCCTGGCCCGGACCACCTCAACCTACCCGCGTCATGTGCACAGCTGGTAGCGATATCTTGCTTCGGTTCTTGCAGTGCAGCACGGACTTGCGGGCTGGCGCCCGCGCTCGCCCGCCCTAACACATGTTGTAACGGCGCAACGGCTGTCTGGATACCACCATGACCGGTGTCTGTGCATACAACATGAGGGTGTGCTGCTGTGGACGACGCAGGCGTGCGCCGCGGAGGACGTGCGGCTGCTCGCGGAGCACCTGGCCGCGCTGGACGCGCCGCCGGCAAGCCCTGGCCAGGACCCTGGGCAGCCCAACCCCCCCTGCGCCCCCCCGGCCGGTTGGCCGCCCGCGGCGCTTGGCGGCGGCGTCGCGGCGCAGCCGGGGCGCGAGGATGGGCCGGGGGCGGCACTTGCGCCGGCGTGCTCGCCGCCCCTGGGCGCGGCGCCCCAGTCGACGGGGCGCGAGAACGGCGCGGCAGGGTGCAGCGAGGGGCGGACGCCTGCGCCGCAGCCAGCGCCTGCAGCGCTGGCAGAGGTGCACGCCTGGCTTGAGCGGCACAGCGCGAGGGCCGGGGGTGCTGGCGGGGCGCCGTCGGCCCTGGAGGCGTCCCTGGCGGCGTCGGGGGCCGACGCTCGCCCCGGGCAGGCATGCCGGGCGCAGGCGTGGGCCGGCGCGGCGGACGGCGCGGCCGCCGCGCTCGAGCCGCCCAAGGGCCTGGCGTCCTGGGCCGCGTGGCAGGAGGCGCTGCTGGGAAAGCCCTGCTGTGTGTGCGAACCCTACCCTGCAGACGAGGCCGTGCATGCGCACACGCGGGCGCTGCTCGCGGCGCCGCCGCCGCCTGCCGTCACCGATCCCGCGCGCTGC
>JAABUH010004709.1_pt1 | contig 10936 bp, 12 predicted proteins | sample 5559121 | NCBI WGS metagenome assembly JAABUH01 (sample SAMN10711871, study PRJNA513364) | rock metagenome | isolation source: Antarctica rocks | place: Antarctica: Victoria Land, Battleship Promontory nord | collected 2015-12-28 | reverse complement strand
CGGCTCGTCTTAGCATCGAATCGACAGTGCACGATTACTCAATGAGTTTTGGAGGTATGGGGAATGCGTACAGATTCAGCACCAGCGATTTTGTTCTCGCCAGACTCGATGGCGTTGTCCGATTGGATGGTCGGGCCATCTGTATACTCTCCTCCGCGAGGCATGGTGGTTTGGTTTCTGTGAGGGGGATGTAATCTTTATTTCTCGACTTTTCCAAAGGTGGTGTTGGGGTATCGAGCAGTTGTTGTTGGGCTGAGAAGTAGAGGGGTTGCTGTTGCGGGTTGGATGGATTGGGGTGGACGCAAGGTGCGTTGTGCGTGGCATACGTCACTATGACATCCACCCTTAGACGCGGATGTTCGATCCATTGCATCCATATCGAGTCATATCAAGTCATGGCGTGAAGGGCAATGAAATAGCTCTGCTGCTTCGGAGAAGTTTCTGAAACCAGGCATCATTTCCGTTTCGCAGCCGCCTGCCAGCATTATCAGCCATCCCCCCCTTCTCCATAATGCGTAGATCACATACGGTATAACAATCCTTCAACTTCACGAATTCGGTGAGGCACTTGTCTTTATACACGCCGTTGTGGTCAGCGGCGATGCATTTGCCATACACAGAAGCCTGTTAGAGAGGAATAATATTAGTAGTGTAGTTCGTTACACAAATCAGATATTTAGACTTGGGTATTTACTTCAGCGGAGCATTTGGCCACAGCTTCTGCGAATTTCTCGATTGGCCGCGTCCTGCCTGGCATGGTGAATTGAGGATGGTGAATGATGGCAAGAGGGAGGGGATGGGTGAAGAGAATTGTTCGGATGAGTGAACTGGGGGAAGGTGGAAGGGGAGGTTGTAGAGAGCGCTTTCGTCTGAAGGTCAATATGAACGAGTAGTCCATTTAGTTAGCGTGCAGCCAACTGCAGCAGCCACAATCTAGCTAGATAGCGGCCTTCCGGGGGGGAGTACCCTAATCCTTAGCCCCTATCATAGGGCGTTGTGCCTGAGCTTCACCCTAAATTTCTGTGACGCTAATAGGGATATTGAGAGCTGGTCTTATTCTTTCAAACATTCACCTATTTCTTTAACAGTAGCGCGCAATAGACCAGCCAGATTCCTCTCCTCAGATTCAGCTCTTTGCATTCGTATATGCAAATTAATCTGAGCAAAAGATTTTAATCTGATCACTTCGATACCTCCACCTTCCAAGCGAACTGTTTCGCAATGATTTATCAGTTGAAAAGGAAGGGTATATAGCATCATGCAACGGCAAAACATCCCACCCATCTCACTCCCCCCTTCACATAATAACAGTCCCATCATCGATCTTGCTCAGCAAAATACTCGCCATCAGCCCCGGGATATATTTCCTCCCCTCCACCCACTCCCTAATCAACGGCCTCACCTGTCCCGCAAACGCACTCTCCATCCCCCCCGCAACCTTCATGGTGCCGTTCTCCCCATCGAATACCAGCGCCTCCTCTATTTGCTCCCCTCCCCCATCCTCATCCACCCCCGTATTCAAACTCAGCGCAAATTTACCATTCGGCCGGAATTCCATCTTCCATCCTAAGAGCGAGAAAATGGCTTCGCGGAGCTCAAGCGATTTGTTGCCCCAGATCTGTTTGAGGCGCAGCATTCGTTTCTCCTTGTCGGCGACCGTCTGATGGAGCTCAGTCATCTCGAGGTCTTTGGCTTCGAGGACGCTCCAGGGGACGAGTTTCGTGCTTGCAGAGCGTGAGTCGAGGGTTGCGAGGAGGTCGGCGTTTTCGGCGCGGAGGGTGGTGAGGGTGCTTTGTTTGATGGCTTCGGCGTTGGCGGTCGGGTTGGATCGGAGGGTGAGGATGCGCGTTTTGGCGCTTTGTTGGAGGGAGGTGAGTTGTGTTTGGAGGGCGGTGTTTTCGCATTGGAGCACGGCGTAGTTGGACTGGGTGCTTGATAGTGTATCTCGGAGCTTGCGATTCTTCCGAGATAGCTGGCCCAATTGATGATCCTCGGGGTCATCTTCCCGTGGCCTCTTCAACGGAGTCTGCGGCGGTGCTGGCGTCGACTTCTCCAGCTTCTCGAACTCGGAATTCAAGGTCTGTAATTCTTTCCTATGCTCGTCGACCAACACCTCCAGATCAGCGATTCTCTTCGATTTTTGCTCGTCGAATTGGTTCTCGGAATGGTAGGTCTGCTCTTCGCTGTCAAAGGTGCGTAGCTGCTCTCGCAGGTACTCCACCTCTTTGACAGCAAGGGCACGTTGACGTTCAAGCCGAGTCTTTGCTCGACTGTCTCCTCCACCACTGCCACTAGCTCGCAGTTTCTCCATCTCCGAATTAATCTTGCTCCGTTCTTCCTCAAGGCTCTTGATGATCTCGTCCTTCTCGACTAATTCAGGCTGCACGGCGCCCATCCTTTGCAGCAGGCTTGCATTTTCCAGTCTCTGTTTCACAAGCGCCCTTGCCATATCTTCAGGACTCTCGAATTCGACCTGCCCAGTTCCACCCACATCCTCTAGATACGACGTCCACGACTTCTTCTCATCTTCCAGTATTTGCCTTTGTAGTTGGGCTTCTCCGAGCTGCTTTGCTACATCTTCCATAGCGTGCAGTCTACTCTTCAGCGCGTTTTTCTCCTCCTCCACAACCTCCACAGCCTTATGCACGCGGCGAAATTGCTTCAATTCAGCGTTCTGCTCCCGGTTCGTAGACTCCAGTTTCCTGATGTGGGAAACTTGCTCCGATAGCTCCCTCTTGATGACACCAAGCGTGTCAGCATCACCCGTCTGAGCTTTCAGTCTCAAAATTTCACTTTCCAGCTCTCCCCTCTCCGTCTCCCGATGTGAAAGCCGGTCCTGCGTAGTCTGTAAAGCCGAAGATTTCGCAGCCAGGTCATCTCGTAGATCACTCAATGTCTGCTGCAAAGTATTACGTTTCGTCTCCACTTCTTTCAACTGGTACTGATTCTGCCTCGCAACCGATTCAGAGACCGTCTGTACCTCCTCTGCCTCCTCCTTCGCCGCTCGACACTCTTCCTGTGCAGTCCGCAGCTTCTTCTCGAGTGAATTCTGCTGATTGATCGCTTGGTCTTGAGAATCCTTCAGCTCACGCCTCAAGGTTTCGTACTTGTAAGTAGGAACATGTCTGCTACTTTCTTCCGCCTAGAGAGTCCTCTATCAACAGGTCGTAGACCAATACGGCGAGGGGATCATGCAAACCTGAGCCTTTCGAAACATCTCCTCAGCTCTCAATTGCGTGTCCCTGAGTTCCTTGTCGTGTCTCAGAGTCGCCAACTCGCGCTCCTGCTTGAAAGCCTCGAGCTCATATTGCAGCGTTTTTATCTGAGCTCTCAAATCTTCATTCCCAATATCTACCAATCCATCAGCCAGTCCGCTTCACCAGAAGGCGGCTACAGCCCCACTGACCAGCCTTGACCACCGCGCTCTGCCTCCGAGTCTGGCCCAATGGCCGCGCATGCGTAGGCGTAGGTGCTGCATTCCCTGTGATAAAATCGTACGTAGGTTGGGTATTCGCAATACGACTCGCCGCCAACTGTTATTATTATCAGCACACGCTCGTACCAGATTCTTTATCCTAGGATTTGACATGGTAGGGGCAATAATCACCCTAGAACCCGCCATGGGGATTGCGGACTGTTGTCCGCTGATACTGGGTCTTCTGATGCGTGTCGAAGGGACCTCCGGAGTCTGGGTGCTCCGTCGAGCTTGTCGCATGGGTGGGGAACTCATCCTGCGCGTTGGAGCGACGTTTGACGCGCTTTCGATGTAACCAGCATCGGTTGGTGCTCTGGGGTTGATTCCGGGAAAATGGTTGTTGCCGGAAACAGACAAATCGGCACATATACTATGCTACTTACAGGGAGAATGTAAACACGGTCCGTATAATCCTACAATTACGACTAAGTTTATCGCTGGAAAATCCATGCCGTGAGTACAAGCAATGACATGTAAATCGTGGAAAATTTGCGAGAGGAAATGTGTTATGTATCGGCACCAGTGCCATCCATTGACTTCACTAATATACACATCGACACTTCGTCTCCTCTGCCCTCGATGTCTTAGCGCCTCTCGCTCATCAAAGCACGCCAAAGCCTGGTATCTATATGAAGTCAAGTTCCCACGAAATGTGAGATCGGGGTTCGAAGAAGCGAATAAAATGTCCGGGTGCACCAGGTGCCCGACGACAAATTCGGAAGATTAGAGGACAGCATCATGGAAATTTGTTAAAGGAAACGCATGAGAAAGACAGCAGTGGAGGTGTAATAGCGCTGCGTCGCCGAGGAGTATCTAAATGCCCCTGTCCAGTTAGAACAGAGGAGTTGTGTTTCGTTATGTACTTTGAACGCCGTGAAACATCTCTCACATGGCTTGGCCAGGAACAGGCTTCCTAGCCATGGTCTGAGGAGGTGACTGACTTAACGCTTGATCCGGAGAAGTGACTGCTTGCAACTGCATCGGCACCCGTTGAACGTTAGGATTCATTGGGCTTGGTCCTGGTGGACTTTGTCGACGATCGCGCAGGTCACTCGCAGAGTTACTTCTGCGCTTACTTCCTGGGGGAGGAATGTTGGCGGGACGCTGAGAACCCCCTCCATAAGGCCCAGGAGACATTGAACGTTGCTGGCTACCATTGGGTCCGGGGCCTGGTAGACGAGGAGAGCGGGTATAGGGAGACGGCGAACCACGGCCAGATGCGGGAGAAGCTGGGCGTTGCTGGCCAGGACCCATCATTCCTGGCGGAGGACCACGAGGGCCGGGTCCACGGGCACCTGGTGGTGGGCGAGGCTTGACAGGGCGAGCGGAAAGGCAAGTACGGGGGGCTACACCTTGCTGGGAACGATCAAGACGAATGCAAAGAGCCTATGTAGAGCATTAGCAAATTAAAATTCGCCTTCGATTTGCGTGAATTCTTACCCAACCATCATCATACTCGTGTAGGAGTCTAACGAGTTGACCAGCACGAAGAGACAATTCATCATCCATAGACGGCTTGAAGTCAAGCTGAATACGGTGCACATTGCTGGGAGGAGGCCCATTGGCGAAGGCTGCAGGCGAGATTGGTGTTTGACTGAACTCGGAACCAGCGGGGCTGGATGCTGCAGGAGATACAGCACGCTTTGGCGAAAGATTTAGTGGCTTGGGGGCATTGTGTCGCTCGGCCATCTTGGCCCCTGCTACAGCACCTACACCGGCAGCTGCGGCACCGACTCCGGCGGCGGCGGCAGCCTCAGGGGTGGGCGTCCTGACACGAAGGGGAGCTGGGACGTCAGTTGCTGGAGGAAGTGCGCCGGCGTTGGTTGTTGGTAGGGTCCTCGCATTGTCCGTGAATGGATTCTCTGGGGTGTTGGCTTGGATTGGAAGGGCAGCCTTCTCATTCTCCGACGAGCTCTGAGGGGGTTGTGCTACTTCGGCGTGATTGCCAAATGGATTGGCCGGATCGTTGTGGTCTCTGCGTGCGATTGCTGCTCCACCTGCGGCGCAACCAGCCGCTGCGCCGGCGGCATTCGCAGCCTTTCCACGTGCTGCAAGATCCGGAAGGAATTGAGTCACAGGTCGCAGACTCAATCTTGGTGCAGTCGCAGTGGTCCTCGTCGACGTTGTGCTTTGAGCTCGTGCCAGTCCCCCAGCGTAAGCAGATTTCTCATCATCGGCTTTGCCGTAGGCCTCATCTGTCTGCTTCTTTCTCCGACGGTAACAGAGGAATATGCCGGCAGCCAACAAACCAATAGCCAACAATATTCCGATTGCCAGGCCGGCTTTTGCTCCACCACTCATGCCCCCTGATGAACCTGATGAGGATCCCGTGCTGGCCGCAGCAGTGCTGTTAGGCGCGGACGAGCTGGTCGATTCAATGAAAGACGAAGTTGGTGATGACGCGGCGGCTTGGGAGTTTGGCGTCGTCGCAGCTGCAGCAGACGTGGCTTCCTTCTTGATTGGAGAACTCGTTGGGGTCTCTTTGACGGATGCCTTCGTTTTCTCTGGTGTGGACGAAGGCGTACTCTGAACCTGCTCCTGGGTTTGCGCCTTGGTTTGCAGTTGGGTTTTTGCAGCCGGTGTTGGCGTGGGTTGAGCTGCAGACTCCATCGATGCCCCTGCAGCAGCTACCGCTGAAGATGAGGCCTCTGCTAGTTGCGCTGCGACTGCTGAAGACGACGATTCTGCCGCCGCTTGCTGCTGCGCTGCTTGTTGCTGTTGCTCTTGTTTTTGCGAGTTGGAATTGGAATTCGAATTCGAATTGTCCGCATTCGATTGGGGTGTGCTCTCGGATTGATGCGCATTGACAGTGCTGTATCCGGCAATAGGGCCATCGAATGTCTTCGCAGCAGTCTGGTAGACATACTGCACCACCGTTCCCTGATCTTGTCTCTTTTCCACACGATGGTGCTCGTGACCTCCGTGGTGTTGATGAGGCATTATGGGCGAGCTGCTTGCGCAATGCTCTGTATCAGGTTGTGATAGTACTCAAAAGGTTGAAGTTATCCCTGAATGTTCCTGCGCAAGGCCTCCTGTCGTGGACGAAATCCCTTCTGGGGGGCAGGTTTGACCGGTGTTTCACTATGCGAGGAATGCAAACAAGGGCGATATGAGTGTGCTGAAGGGTGGAATGAACGACTGAAGGAGTGAGACCGAATGCTGACCGTCGATAAAAGAAGGGCGACGACCAGCGAAACGGATGTAAAGATTGTGATGATGAAGGTGAAGGCCGAAGGGAGCGACAGCGTGGGCGTGCAAGATGAAGCGTTGTTGGGGCAGAGGAAAGAAAGACAAAGGCAATCTCCGGAGTGAGGCTAACGGTAAATTACCTAAATTAGCACGAACTGACGCTTTCGCTTTACGAGGCTCCTCATTCGTCGGCTGTACCTGACTAGTGGTTTCTTTTTCAGGGGCACGCGAGGAGAGCGCGTTATTGCTGCACAGAATCATCGATAGTCGGAAGCCAGACTCTTTCTGATTGTGATGTGCGCATAGAGCTCTGGTACGTACATCTATCATCGCGAACCAAAGGTGAACTGCAATCTCCAGCAAGTCTCACGATGTAGATGTATTTCCATGGTTGATTGAAAATGCACACATGTCACCGACGTGCCGTTGTTATCATTCTTATTGCGCTATCAAGTGGCGGTCGAAGGCCTCTCCCGCCTGGACTGGTTTCGGTCAAAGTGCCTTATCGATGCTGACGTTCAAGGAATTGTGCACTCGGCGAGGAATATTCAGTAGCAGTACAGTATACACACGATCAATTACCAAAAGCGTCACCCATCTGAACGTCTCTCCATGCTCCCCTCAATTCGTTATATATCTTCCACTCATGATCTTCCTCGTGACCGGCACCTCTTTCCAGCTCCCCGGACTACTCGCTGACGTCCCTTCATCGGCGAATGGATCGCTTCCGCCTTCCTCTCGCGCGCCCGCCATTTGACTCAGGCTCAAACCACTACCCAATCCTGCTGCTGCCTCGCCGCTGATTTCCCATCGGACCTCCACATTGCCAGGCTTGGCTTCTGAGTCGGTGCTGAATCGTGCAAGCAGCTTTTGCGGTGCTTCGGCGTATCCATCCAGAGTCATGTCCCCCAGCTTCCAGTACACCAGCGATCGCTCTTTCGCGAAAATGCCCAACGGCTTTGACTGACAGCTCAGAGCTTTGGCGTTTTCCAGCGGGATGACGACCACAACATTCTTGAGAGACACACTTCTCCTCGCCGGGGAGACGAAGGCTGGGTTGAAGGCGTAGGTCAGTATCACCGAAGCCTGCGATGGCTCTATCTTCCAGCTGGGCGTGATGGATATAGGAGCATGAGCGGCAAGATTAGTGTCCTCGAGATGGACCTGGTACTTGAATGCTACAGACGGACGTGTGACCTGTGACAAACTGACAGAATACTCGCCGGATTTTGAAGGCATTTGCTTGATGAAGACAGGGTTCGGGGCCACCTTTTCAAGGACTGGGAAGTTTTCCAGTCTGATGTTATCCGTTCCCGAGGGAGATGCTGTCTCGCTAGGGAGATGCTGTAACGCCAATTCGCCGATAACGGCTGCTTTGATGACCTGTGTCGTCTCGAACGTTGCGCTGACTGTCTCGATGATGGATGCATTAAGACCTGGCTGGTGCATCTGTGGATGCAATGCGGTCGCTGGACTGGCCAGACTGGTTACTGAATGTGCTGACCGAATAGATTGCGCATCAGATCCTTGGTGTGCTCCTGGTACAGGAGGGCTTGCCAGGCCAAGCGACGGTGCTGATGGCATGGCCGGACCTCCGAGGCCAGCACTCTCGAGGGACTGGGTGGAAGGTACAAAAACTGTATTTCTGACATCTCGACGCCCACGCACAGTGCCAGGTCTCCTGGGTTGGGCCACCTGTGAAGCTTGCTAATATCAAATGAGCAGACGATTAAGAACATAGTTTGGATGCTAGATCATACCGCTCGTAACGTGTTCGCAACACTCGAAAAAGCATTCTGCGCGTCAGGATCCTCTCTGATTGGCTCGTTTCGTATCGCAAGCTTGAATTGAGGTTGGTCAGAGTCACTAGGATGGTTAGCAAGTAAGCAAAACTCTTAACAGGTAATGTACGTACCCTGCTGCTGCTGCTTCTTGCTGCGCTCGAGTAATGTCATCTACAGCAGAGGATGGGACGCTATAGCCCTCAGCGTCTCGCTGCGTCTAAGGACATTAGCAAGCATACTGAGCCGTTTCATTCATAGTGATTTACCTCCTCTGCTGATATCTTTCCGGGCGGAGGTCCTGGCGGAGGGGCGAATTCATTCTCCTGCACTGTATCCTGATCCCGATTTGTGGATATCCCATTTGTCATAGGCAAGCTGGATATCCTCGTTGGCGCTTGTTGGATTGAATCATCATTTGACTGATCATTCCTGCGTCGCCGTCCCTCTTCTGGCGGAGCGCGATCATTCGATTGTGAAGAGATCTTGCTCAATGGTGGCTCTTGCCGAGGAGGGGACGATGGTAGATGCGTAGAAGACATAGGAGGTGAGGGAATCGTATGCATATCCTGTCTTGAGCTGGGTCCTCTCCGTAATGGGTTGCGTGTAGGTCGTGATCGCTTCTCCGGGGAAGGCGGCCGTTCCATGCCTCTCGATCCTTTCCCAGAACGACCTCCCAACACTGTGCCTAGTCGCCGAAGACCTCCAAATCCACTCTTGGGAGGGGGACCTGTTATCAATCAGACTCCATTCACAAATCAACAGTCGCATTTCTGAAGAAGATGGCAGTCAGAGCATGTACGAGCCTTCGATTAATTTCAATTCCCACCAAAACGCAGATTTGGGGCAATTTCCAGCTTTTCCGACAACTTTGACCAATTGAAATAGTACCGTTCTTTTCCTTCCGACCAACAACGTAGATGACGTCGGCGGAGTATTTGCAGGGCTGTCATATGATGTGATAGCTATCAGAGTACATATGAGATAGGCTTACCTGTTGTAGCCCTTGAAGCGATTGAGTATGGACTGGGCACTTCGGCACTGTCTTCACGAGTACGAGATGGCGTAGTGGAAGAAGAGGGTAACCGCGGGACTGGCGGAGTGGGAGCTGCGATGGGCTTAGGAGCAGTGGCACCACTTCGACTAGGTAGTCTTGGAGGATTAGAGTTATTAGGAGTGTCTCCTCCAGATATCCTAGCAACGAATGTCGATATTTCGTCTGATGTGTCCACGTTGAGTAGTGCGTTCAAGCAGCTTTCGGCAGTAACGCGATTCCTCTCAACTAAATCCACCTCATGTGTCTCAAGCTGGGTGAGTACGTCGCGCAAGTGGTTGATTCTAGTCTCGTCCAGGGATTGAAGCTGTTCAAAAACATATGGTGCCTGGGATTCCCATTGCTGATTCGAAGCTTCAACGTCCGATGTAGCGTTGGCGACTTTGTTCGTAGAGGATTTGCTACCGGATAGCTTGGATGCTTTCTTGTGTGCATTGTCGACTTCTTTCGCACAGGATGCGAGGTTGCCCTGTATTGTACTCATATTCTGCATCTCCCTGTTCTTAATTTGATATTCCTTTAGGGGTCGCTCGACATCTGACTCCATCTTCGACGCGAGGACCGCGTGAGACTCGGCAAGAGACTGCATGGAACTGACAATACTCTGCCACGGGGTTCGGAAGATCCTACTCCATGTCAGAATTTGCGAGATCGAGTGAAACCTATGGGTGACATACCCAAGCTCGGCGGAAGCATCATGGGGTCGCCGACTGGCAAGCTTCCTTAAGCCTTGGACATAAGCTTCTTCAACTCGCCGGCGCTCCTATCAAAACACATCAGATGTAGCCACCCCATCACATCCTGGAATTGCTTACTGCGAGCCATTCGGCTATGTCTGTATTGATCTTACCGATCAACTTGACGCGGTCGTCCAGGACAGAGACCGCTTGATTGGGCGAAAGTGAACGCTGCCCGGATTGTTAGCGGATTCCGACATACTGACCACCAGTCGCGGGACTTCATTTCTCACTTACAAGGAGCGCCGGGTACTCTTGGCGTGACAATTCCATACTGGCTATTCAAAGCCTAAGCGTGACAGGCCATGTGCTTTTTCGTTGTCATAATGCTCTAACCGGGGTGCCGAAGTAGTCTAATCTTCCGGATATGACATCCAATATCAGCCTCTCACTCTTCCAGATTCTACTATCAACAGGAAGAAAAGTTCTATTATTATCTAAATAGGGACTATTATCAAGTCTTCATACTTGCTTTCACATTGCTGCACGCACCCAGGCCGAGGTGAACTAACACCTATAGCCCCTCCCCACAGTTTTTAGCTTAGAAGGGGTCACCCCCCAACCGAACACACCCACGGGGGTGACAAAAAAAACGGGACACCTAGGCCCAATTGGGCCACCCCACGAAATGCGCACAAATCGTCTACTTTCTCGATTTCTTCTTTATTTGCTCCACACCTAGCTGTCGTATTTACTCATT
>JAABUH010004708.1_pt1 | contig 10936 bp, 14 predicted proteins | sample 5559121 | NCBI WGS metagenome assembly JAABUH01 (sample SAMN10711871, study PRJNA513364) | rock metagenome | isolation source: Antarctica rocks | place: Antarctica: Victoria Land, Battleship Promontory nord | collected 2015-12-28 | reverse complement strand
ACCGTTTTAATCTTCCCCACCTGGTGGACAATTGCGGCCAAGTATAGACGGTCGGCCGCTCATGAAGGCACGCCGAACCGGCTCGATCCCCACTTTTCGTCCGACGCGCCCGACTTTTTGCGACGCTGTACTGAGTTCTGACACTTCCCGCTCATGAGCATAATGATCGATGTGCTTCGGACGAGCTGCGCGTGGTGCGCAAGCCGAGGCGAGCGATCACATTGTGCGTGGGGTTGTAGTAGGGGGAGGAATTCCCATAGTGGAGAAGGAGGCGCACCTTGAGGTCGAGATCGACGAGCTTGACCGGCGGATTATCACGGAGTTGCAAGATAATGGGCGCAAACCCTCGACGGAGATAGCACGGCGCTTAGTGGTGCCTTTCACAAATGCTTGTCACGATCGAGTGGACTCGCTAGGATTGGTGGCCGGTGGCCCTGAGTGACGGGGTCAATGCTACGGAGTGCCCCGATGCCCGGCCCCGCGCCGACGCACCGCCCGACCTTCACGCCGGAGCAGCTGGCCGACTGCGAACGTCTCGTCCGCCAGCACCACGCCCCGCAACTCCCGGTGGCCCGCGCCAAGCTGGCCCTGCTGCTGCACGACGAACCGACCCTCGACCACGCGACCGCCGCGCGGCGGCTGGGCAAGCACCCCAATTGGGTGCGCGGGTGGCGCCGCCTCTGGGCGGCGGAAGGCTTCCGCCTGACCGACAAGCCGGGGCGGGGGCGCAAGCCCGCCTTCCCCCCCTCTAGCGATCGCCACGGTCAAGGCGCTCGCCTGCGAGCTGCCGGCGCAGCGTGACGAGCCGCTCAGCCGCTACAGCACCGCCGACCTGGCGCGGCTCGTCGGTGACCATCCGGACTGCCCGCCCATGAGCCCGAGCACAATCTGGCGTATCCTCGACCGCGACGCGCTCCGGCCGTGGCGGCATCGCGCCTGGCTCACTCGGCGCGACCCCGACTTCGCCGCCAAAGCCGGGCGCGTGCTCGACCTATACCAAGGCGTGTGGGATGGACGGCCCCTGACCCCGGAAGACTGCGTCCTCAGTGCCGATGAGAAGACGAGCATCCAGGCGCGGGCGCGCTGCCACGCGACGTCGCCCCCCGGCCCACGGCAGGCGATGCGCGTGGAGCACGAGTACGAGCGCGGCGGGGCGCTGGCCTACCGCGCCGCCTGGGACGTCCGGCGCGGCGGAGCCATCGGCCGCTGCGAGGCGACCACCGGCATCGAATCGTTCGGTCGCCTCGTCGACCAGGTGATGGCCCAGGTGCCCTACCGCGCGGCCCCGCGCGTCTTCTGGATTGTCGACAACGGCAGCAGCCATCGCGGGGCGGCCTCCGTCCAGCGCCTCCAGGCGCGCTACCCGAACCTCATCCTCGTGCATCTGCCGACCCACGCCTCCTGGCTCAATCAGATCGAGGTCTACTTCTCCATCATCCAGCGCAAGGTCCTCACCCCCAATGACTTCGCGGACCTCGCCGCCGTCGAGCGGCGGTTACTGGCCTACGAAGCGCGGTACAACGACACCGCCGTGCCGTTCCGCTGGCGCTTCACGCGGGCCGACCTGGAGCGCCGCCTACGCCAGCTCCCCGCCGACCACGACCCCTGTGATGGCTCTTTATTCATCCTGGCTGTTTCGCAGTGGTACTTTTCACCAGAGCCTGCTTGGTGTGAAACCCCCGTCCGACACCAGATACCAGGCTAGGCCGCCGCGCGGTCGTACTCATGGATCAGTCCACCGAGCACATCGTGCCGCCTGATCGGACCGGCACGGGCGCTCGGGGTGAAGGGCACGGGCGGCTGTTGCTCCAGGCCTTGATGGGGGCGCGCCCGGTTGTAATGTGCGCCATAGCCGGCCAGGACGTGGCGCAGGTGCGCCTCGTTGACGATGAGGAGGTGGTCGAGGCACTCCGCGCGGACCGAGCGGACCCATCGTTCGGCGAACGCATTCGCTGTCGGCGCGCGATAGGGCGTGCGCACGACCGCGCTATCCTCCGCGGCGAAGACGGTGTCGCAGGCGGGCGGGAACTTGGCGTCGCGATCGTGGATGAGGAAGCGGGGCACCGCGCCCGCCTCCTGCACGGTCCGGGCAAGCTGCCGCGCTTGCTGCGTCACCCAGGCCGCGGTCGGGTGGGCGGTGCAACCAGCCAGAGGGACGCGCCGGGTGCCCACCTCGATGAAGAACAAGACGTGCAAGGTCCTGAGGCAAAGCGTCTCGATGGTGAAGAAGTCGCAGGCCAGCAGCTGCTCCTTGTGCTGCTGGATGAAGTCGCGCCACGTCGTTGCCCGCCGCCGCTGCGGTGCGGGCGGCACGCGGTGGCGCCGGAGGGCCGCGCGCACGGCTGAGGGGCTGACAGGCATGACCGAGCGTGCCTAGCTCGCCCTGGATGCGCCGATGCCCCCAGCGGGGATGCTCCCGCGCGAGCCGGAGGACGAGCGCGTCCACCTCGGCCGAGATCGTGGGGCGACCACCCCGACTCGTCCGCCGGTGGCTCCACTTGCGCCGGACCAATTCGCGGTGCCAGCGCAGGATCGTGTCCGGCTTGAACAGGAGCAGCTACCGGTCGAGCTGACGCCGCGGGCCGGTGGTCAGCCGGGCGAGCGCGGCGGCCAGGACGGCGAGGGTCAGCTGCTCACCGCGCGTGAGCCGGGGAGGGTCCGGGCGCTGGCGCTGCGCCAGGCGTAATTGGTGCCGCAGCACGAGGATCTGGAGGTCCTTGTCGCGGTCGCCTTGCCGCGCGCCGAGAACCAGGTCGACGAGGAACGCGACGAGATGCGTGAGCACGAACCAGAACACCCACCCCTCCTCCCTACTGTATCAGCGGGCAGCGGCGTCCGTCGCCCGCTAGGCGATCATCGCCGACGGCGGGCAAAGTCGGGGGTAGACGTGTGCGGCCGTGACACGAGCCACGGCCACAACGGTGTCGGACGAGGTTTTCACACCCCGCACGGCACCGGCTTCGACCTCGACCACTTCGCGATCGACTGGGACGAGCGGGCGGTGACGTGCCCGCAAGGGAAACGCAGCCGGCCCTGGGAAGAGGCGACGGCACCCACGGGCCGCGCCCAGTTCAAGGCCCGCTTCCACGCCGGCGATTGTCGCGCCTGCGCCTGCCGCGACGCCTGCACCCGACGGAAGACCGAGCCGCGCGCGCGTACGCTGTTGCCCCAGGCGGAATACGAGGCCTTGCGGGCAGCCCGACTGCGCCAAGCAACGCCAGCATATAAGGAAGCGTATGCGGCCCGCGCCGGAATTGAGGGCACCTTTGCGCAGGGACTCCGGGTGAGCGATCTCCGCCACAGCCGGTATATCGGTCTCGCCAGGACACAGTTGCAGCAGATCATCATCGCGGTGGCGCTCAATCTCCTGCGCACACTCGCGTGGCTCCACGACGTGCCACGCGCCCCGACGCGCGTCTCGCGCTTCGCCGCACTCACGGTGTAAATGGAATGGGCAACAGTCTCAACGTTTGTAAAGGGCCCTGTACAAGCGCTGACGACGGCCAGAACTGGTCCGGCGTGGGGCGGTTTCGTTCAGTCAAAACTTAACGTGACAGTACCGTGCGCGGCATGCAGCAGTTGATGCTCGTGCTGATCCGGCTGCTAGACGGGCTGGACGCCGCAGCGCGCGCGGCGGCGTGGGCCGAGATCGAGACGGGGCTGCGGCAGTTCGAGGGGCCGGATGGATACGTCAGCCCCGGCGAATTCCTCCTGGGCGTCGGGACCAAGTAGCGCCCCATCGACCAGGCCCGGTGCAAACATATGTACCGGATCATATGGCGTGATGTGCAGAGCCATACCGCCAGCTACGCCTCTTCGTTCACCTCTGGCGAAGCCGCGAAACGCGGGCGTGGTGCCTTGCCGACGGGTTGTGTCGGGCGCGGCCCGGCCTCGACGCCGCAAATCGGTCGGGTGACCGGATCCTGGCCCAGTTCGAACGACTCGCCATGATGCCAGACGGTCAGCGGTTCCCCCGCCAGGAGTCGATACGTGGCCTCCATCGCCGTCGCTTCGACCCGCAAGCGCCGGTCGCGATAGATCAAGTGGAAGGCAAGGCGCGTGATCCCGTTGGGCAAACGCGGGCCGAAGCGGAGCGCCCCACCTTGCAGGCGCATCCCGCCGAATCCGGCGACTAGCGCCGTCCACGCCCCGGCCAGCGAGGCGATGTGGAGGCCATTCTCCACGTTCCCATGCAGATCGCGCAGATCGACGAGCGCCGCCTCGCCGAGATAGTCGTAGGCGAGCTGAAGCTGGCCGACCTCCGCCGCGATGACCGCCTGGGTTGCCGCCGACAGGGAGGAGTCGCGCACGGTCAGCCCTTCGTAATAGGCGAAATCACGCGCCTTCTGCTCCGCGCTGAAGGCGTTGCCGCGCAGATGGAGCGCGAGGACCATGTCGGCCTGCTTGACCACCTGCTTACGGTAGAGGTCGAAGTACGGGAAGTGCAGGAGTAGGGGGTAATGCTCGGGCGCGGTTCCGGCAAAGTCCCAGACTTCGTGCGCCGTGAAGGTCTCCGCCTGCGGGGTCACCCCGCGCTGCGGGTCGGACGGCAGGAACATCTGCGCGGCGACGTTTTCCCAATAGGCGATCTCCGCGTCATTCACGCCGAGCACCCGCGCCCGATCGGGATTGCGCCGCGCCGCCGCCGCCGCGCCGCACAGATTGTGCTGCGCCATGAGGTTGGTGTACACGTTGTTATCGGCGATCGCGCTGTACTCATCCGGCCCGGTGACACCGTCGATGCGGAAGTGCCCGGTGGTGTCCAGATAGCCGAGCGAGGCGAAGAGGCGCGCTGTCTCCACCAGCAACTCGAGGCCGACCTGCGCCTCGAACCCGGCATCACCGGTCGCCTCGATATATTGCGCCACGGCATAGGCGATGTCCGCATTGATGTGGAATGCCGCCGTCCCCGCCGGCCAATACCCCGAGCACTCTGCGCCATCGATCGTCCGCCAGGGGAATGCCGCGCCGCGTAACCCCAGCTGCCGGGCGCGATCCCGCGCGCTGTCGAGGGTGCTGTGCCGCCACCGCAACGCATCGGCGACGGCCGTCGGCATGGTCAGCAACAAGGTCGGCAAGACGAAGATCTCCGTATCCCAAAAAGCGTGCCCGTCGTAGCCGGGACCGGTCAACCCCTTGGCGGCGATCGGGCGACGCTCCGCGCGCGCCCCGGCCTGCAAGACGTGGAAGAGGGCGAAGCGCGCCGCTTGCTGGATCTCGGGGTCGCCCTCCACCTCGATATCGGCGCACGACCAGAACTCGTCTAGGTAGGCGCGCTGCTCGGCGAGCAGGCCATCCCAGCCGGTCATGCGCGCGGCGGCGAGGGCCGCCACAATCTGCGCCTGAATCGCGGGGAGCGAGCGCACGCCCGACCAGCCATAGGCGAGGTACTTGACGATGCGCAGGCGTTGACCCGGCTCGAGCAGGGTGGTAATGGTGATACGGGCACCGTCCGGGCGACTCGACGCCTCGATCGCGACATCCTGCGGGCACATGATGTGGTGCTCCATCGCCACACCGACACGTAGGCCGCTCCGCTTGGTGCGGTGGATCAGGAACGCTGCCGTCCCGTCAGCCTCGTACTCTTCACTCTCGAGCGGGGCGGCCAGCACCGCCCCCACCCGCGGATCGGCCCCTTGATCCGGCAGTTGCTCGTTGGCGACCAACTCCGATTGCACCACGATGCGCGCGGGCGCATCGATCGCCTCGACCTCGTAGCAGATCGCCGCGATGGACCGCTGCGTGAACGATACCAGCCGGGTGGTGATGACGCGCACCGTCTGGCCGGCGGGGGAGGTCCAGCGGGCGTCGCGCCGGAGGACGCCGCCGCGCAGATCGAGCGTGCGCTCGTGCTGCTCAACATCGCCGTAGCGCACATCGAACGGCTCATCGTCGACGAGGAGCCGGATGAGCTTCCCGTTGGTGACGTTGATGACCGTCTGCCCCGATTCAGGGTAGCCATATCCGCTCTCGGCATACGGCAGCGGACGCAGCTCGTAGACCGAATTCAGGTAGCTGCCGGGCAGGGCGTGCGGCTCCCCCTCGTCGAGATTGCCGCGCAGGCCGATGTGGCCATTAGCGAGCGCGAAGATCGACTCGGCGCGCGGGAGGAGATCCAGATCGAGCGCCGTTTCGCGCACGGCCCAGGGATCGGGCGGGAAAAGCGACGTCTCAATCATTGGCGGCCCCGCGAAGATCGCCGCGCAGCAGCGCCGCGACATCGATCGTGTCCAGGCGTGTCGTCACGATAGTCGCTCCTTCATCTCGTAGGCCCGCTGCGTCGTCGTGACGCGCTACCCCGATCGCGTCCAGCCCCCCCGCCCTGGCCGCCGCGATCCCCGCCGGGGCGTCCTCAACCACGAAGCAGCTCCCGGGTGGGAGCTGCAGCGCCTCGGCGGCGGCGAGGAAGATTGCCGGATCGGGCTTGCCGTGCGGTACGGAGCGCCCGTTCACATCCGCATCGAAGAGATCGAGGAGCGTCGCACCGGCACCACCGGACTCTCGTTCCGGTGCATCTCCTGCGGTGAAATCAGCGACCGCGATGCCGCGCAGAAAACCATCGGCGTTCTTCGACGAAGATGCGGCGCAGACGCGCACGCCCGCCGCCTTCACCGCCAGCAGGAACCGCACAGCATCAGCATACGCGCGGACCTCGCCCGCCGCAGCGAGCCGCTCCAGCGTCTCCTGCTTGGCGACCGAATACTCGCGCTCGCGCGCCCCATCCGGGTCGGGAACGTGGAAGTGGGCGAGCGCCGCCGCCGCGCCCATCGCGCGCGGCTTGCCCGCGACCTGCTCCTGGTAGATAGCACTCGTGAGGGCACCCGGCCGATAACCGATCCGCGACGCCAGATCGCGCCATACCCCGGCCATCAGCGCGTCCAGCGCCTCGCGCCACGCGCGTTCATGTGGCGTGTCCAGTAGCACGCCATCGATGTCGAAGATACCACCAGCCAATCGCACACCAGCCTCCACCGCTCGCCGCATTGCTCACATCGCAGCATAGCCCTTGCAGGGCGTACCATCCCGAGAAGTTGGCATCCGCCCCGTCGAACGCAAGGACTGTGCCGATAGCGATGGCCACGCTATCGGCCCGGCATGCCACGCCCGGAACCGCCGACGCGCGGCGCGCAAGGCCGCGCGACGATGTGGCGAGGGCTGTTGCGCAACCAAAGGAGCGGGGGAATGCGACCGCTCGACCGAGGCGTAATCGGACCGTCCCAATAGGGTGCAGAATACGTCGATAATAGTGCAGGGAGTAGCAAGGCTGAGCAGGGCACTGTCAAGTTAAGCCTCTTGAGCGGCGACAGCGGTCCGAAAGTGGGGAACGATCGGCGCATACACGACCGGATCCAGCCTTTATAAGCGCTGACGACGGCCAGAACTAGTACAGCGCGGCATGAATATCCCTGCGGTTAGGCACAGAGCGGCTGGCCCTGGTAGGTCCACTTGCAGGGCTTGGCCATGGTGCGGTTGTAGTAGGCGATGAAGGCCAGCACCTTGGCCTGGAGATCGGCGATGGAGACGAAGGAGCCGCGCCGCAGCAGCTTGCGGGTGAGGATACTCAACCAGAGCGCGATCTGGTTGAGCCACGAGGCCTGCTTGGGGGTGTCGTGGAAGACGACCCGGTGGGCCGGGTCGCGCAGGAAGGCGGCGCGACTCCGCTGGCTGGCCAGGATGCCGGACTTGCCCTTGACGCCCAGATCCTCGTCGAGGCCCGAAACCCCAGCGACGTAGCGGACCAGCGCCTCGGACTGGTGGATGTTGAGATTGTCCACGACGACGTGCCAGCGGGACGCGGCGGGATCGGTGGCGATGGTCCGCTGGATGTGCGCCACGAAATCCTCCTCGGTGCGGGTGGGGCCGCAGGACGGGGCGATGACCCGCCCCGTCACGACATCGCGGTTGAGGATGAAGGTGGCGGTCCCGTGCCGCACGCACTCGAACTCGCGCCGCTCGACCTTGCCTGGGGCCGGCGGCAGGCCGGGGTGCGCGCGCTCCAACGCCTGCACGCCGGTCAGTTCGTCGGTGCTGACGACCCGCTCTCCCGCCGCCGCCAGCGTCGGGGCGGCGCGGTACAGCCCGGTCACCGCTGCGATCTTGGCGTCCGCGTCGGGGTCGGGGGCGGGCGTCAGCCAGTAGCGGATGCGGTGGGGCCGGAGGTCCCCCTTTTGAGCAGCCGACCCGCATGGCGCGGGGAGAGCGTAGCCACGATACCGCGCCCGATCGCTTCGGCGGCGATCTCGCGCCCCGTCCGCTGGCTGATCGGCCGTCCGGACGCGGCGGGCGCCTCGCACGCCAGCGCGGTGATCCGGCAGACCTGCTCCGCCGTGATCCGGCAGGGGCCGCCGGGGCGGGGCGCTTCCTCCAAGCGCTCGGCGACACGCAACTCGGCCAGCGGCACCGCGCTCAAGCCGAGCCACCGGGTGCGCCACGCCCGTGCCATCTCCACGTTCACACCCACCTGCCGGGCAATCTGCGCGTTGTTGGCACCGTCGGCCGCCGCCAGGATGACGCGCGCGCGACGGGCGCACTGCTGCGCCGTCCCATGCCGCCGCACCAACGCTTCCAGCCCCTGCCGCGCCTCGGCGGTCAAGGTGACGGCGGGCGGTTTCGGCCCCCGCATCGCAACCTCCTCGCGTATCCCGGTCGCCCTCCTGACGACTCGCGTCACCCATCATACCGCTATACCGCTGGCTTATTCGCGCCGCACGGTACTAGTCGAAGGCGGGGAGATTTCGTTCAGTCAAAACTTAACGTGACAGCACCCTTCCCGCAACGCCAATCGGTTGCCTTGGCAATACCCAGCGAGACGTTTGCCGTAACGCATTCGCCAGTACTGGCGGCAACGGGGTGACCTCGATCGGATCACGGATCGTTCGGCGGGCGGCTGTAGTATTCGTCGAGCATCCGTTGTGCCTCTTCGGAAGAGGCGCCCGCGATTTGCTCGTCGGTGTAGTGGAGCGCATCCCGTAGGAAGCGCGTCAGGTACGGCTGCAACGGATCGATGGCACGTGGCACGGGCGGGAGGTCATACGCATATTGCTCGCCGTTCAGCCCCTGCCAGAAGTCGGCCTCGCTCCGCAGGCGCAACTGCGCGCGCCATACTTGGGGCCATTGTGGCGTCGGCACGCGCTTGTTGCCCGCGCTGCGGGAGACATAGGTCTGGGAGATGAGCCCCGCCACCGGCTCTCGGGTATGGTATGTGTGGTGGCTTCGCTCATCCCGCTCGTAGCCGTTATGCTGACAAAAGTCGGTCACCTCGCGCCATGTCGGGATGCGGGGCATCAGCCCGTCACTGCTGGGAAGAGCAGCCGGAAGACCCCCTCTTCGCCGCCCACCTGAACCGCCGCGACGATCAGGAGCACATACGGTAGGTCGGACGACTTATCGGTGTGCAGGTAGTAGTCGAGGCGATCGAGGTAGTGGTCGGCGTAATCCAGCGCGGCGGACACCATCTCGCGTCGCGCCTCTCCCACCGTCTCCCCTTGGGCATGCAGCCGCAATGTCGGCTGCCATAGGGCCATCCCCTCCCCGTCCTGCGCGTCAATCGGCTGGTACTGCACATGCAAGGGATCGGCCGGGAGCGCCTCATGGAACGCACGCGAGACCAAGGATGGGGCGATCACCATGCCCCAGGTCTTCTTATAGTGCTGCACGGCCACGATGTGTTGCCGCTGCACCTCGTCGTGCACGGCGCCGAAACGTTGCTTCGCCTCGGAGGAGTCGAGCGTCAAGACCATCGATACGCCCCTCTCGATCATGCAGAATGTTGTCCATGTTGGACAACCTCGCCAACTATACTATGAAACGACGAGCGCGGCAAGCAATGGCCGTTATCCAGTTGCGTCGGATGCGCCAGCATCGGGACGACGGTGAGGCCGGAGCCTGAAGGCAGCGAGCAGGCGGCGCTGCCCGCCGCCGTGCGGCGACCATCTCGGCCATGGCTGCCGCCCACCGCGCCGGAAACCGCTGCCCCGTTCCGCGAGCGAGATGCGCTCGTCCGACCGGGCCTTGGCGCGGAAGACTGGCGCTGCTCCTCGCAGTCGGCACAGAATCGCGCGGCCGAGGTGAAGCCACCGAACCCGTGCATGGGGTAATTGAGATTATCCCGTATCTGCGGACAGCGTAGCGCTAGGCGGCGCGATCAGACAGGCGTTGTCAACATGAGCGAGTGTCGCGGCGAGGAGCGTGTCCATGGGCGTGCTTCTCCTGGGCCAGCCTGCCGATCAGGCAGCAGCGGCCACGCCGGTGACCTCGCGCCAGGTGGTGCAGGCATCTGCTCGTTGTCGGCGATAGACGAGAGCGGTCAAGCGGTGGCGGCGTGGGCGGCAGTGGCCGGCGAGCGGGCCGTAAGCCGCGAGGAAACGTTGCGCATGGCCCGGGCGCTTGAACCGCCGCATGCGCCGCTCCCGCTCGCGGGTCGGCTGGTGGGCATGCTCGGCCCGGTTGTGCAGTCGCTGGTGCTGCCGGTGCTCGACGCGCGGCAGCACCTCCCGCCTGGCCGCCCCGTAACTCGCGCGCGTGTCGGTGACGATCACGCGCGGCACGTACGCGAGATCCTTGGCGCAGCCGACGGAAGAACTTCCTGGCCGCCGCCTTGTCCCGGCGGCTGTGCACCGGGATATCGAGGACGGTGCCGTCCTGGTCGACCGCCCGCCAGAGGGAGTGCGTCACCCCGTTGATGCTGACGAAGACCGCGTCCAGGTGCCGCGTGTCGCCAGGTCGCGGGCGGCGCCGACGCAGGGCGTTCGCGTACTGCTGGCCGCACTTCCGGCACCACTGGCGCACCGTCTCATACGTGACGATGACGGCATTGTCTGTATGTTACGGTGGGGAGGGGGTGAGCTGACTCGGGCATTGTCTGCGCGCTGACGCTTGCAGTTGAGCTGTCGCTCACTTCCTCACAACAGCACCTGGTTGGCAGACTGGACGGGAG
>JAABUH010004705.1_pt1 | contig 10938 bp, 7 predicted proteins | sample 5559121 | NCBI WGS metagenome assembly JAABUH01 (sample SAMN10711871, study PRJNA513364) | rock metagenome | isolation source: Antarctica rocks | place: Antarctica: Victoria Land, Battleship Promontory nord | collected 2015-12-28 | reverse complement strand
AGCTGAGAAACACACATATAAGAATCGAGTTCTTTTCTGTAGATACTTTTCTTTCTTAGCATTTATCTATTAGTTTAATGACACTCATATGACTCGCTTCATGCTGATCTCTAACAATTTGAAATGATCAACAATTACTTTATAACTTTATGTAATCAAATCTTTATAATTTACATAGTCATGTAATTTAAACTGATCTCAATCATTTATCATTATATACTTTGAATAGCAAGATTATCAGAGTGCTACAGAAGATCATCAAGAAATTTACTTTCTTGACAAAGTCATCAAATTGAGCAAGAAACTTTTGAAATCAAAGCTGCTTCAAAGTAGTAATGAAATAAAGACGACTGCAAATCATATGAAAAATGCAAGATACATTAAAAGCGTGAAATAAATATTTGAAGCACAATGATCATAAAAACAAGATCATTCAACAAATGAAATGCACACACTTCAGATCATAAATGCATGAGCTGAGCGAAGCATTTAAATCGATATGATGCTTTGCAAAATAAGTTAGAATTGAAAGTCAGCTATTTAAAAAGCTTTCTCAGTTTTCATCATTGAAGCGAAGCAACTTTGATCATATGACAACGACATTCAAGAAAAAAATCGAAATACTGCGAAAAAAGTTCTTTTTCTCATCTTTTCAAGCGAATGTCAATGACATCGCAAAGTCATTCATATCTCTGACAGTCTCATTCAATTCACGCATCACAGAAAATGAAGTGAAGCAAATAATCAAACGAGTAAAAGCAGACAAAGCATCAGACACTTCAGATATTTCAAACAGAGTGCTTCAAGCGAGTTTTGCAGAACTGATCTCAGTATTGACGAGTTTATTCAATGCATGCATAATACACAAATATCATTCGAAGCAGTTCAAAAAGACTCAAACAATAGTATTATGTAAATCAAAGAAAAGTGATTATATTGATTCAAAGATGTATTGATTCATTGCTTTGCTCGATATCATGAGCAAAGTGTTGAAGTAAATCATGATCAAAAGACTGAGTGACATAGTTGAAACTCATCACATGCTATCAAATTAGACTGATTGCATCGAGTTGAATCATTGAGATTGAGTTAGAACTGTCGTCGAGTTCGAGTTACTCAACTTAACTCAAGTTGAGTTTTAGAATTGAGTTGAGTCAGACTCTCGACTCAATTCAATCAACTTGACGAGTTGACTCAAACTCGATTGCAAATCTACTTTCTATCAAATTCTTTATCAAATTCTCTATCAAATTCTCTATCAAAGTGATCAAACTTTCTATCAAACTTTCTATCATGTTTTCTATCATGTTCTCTATCATATTTCTCATCATGTTTCTCATCATATTTCTCATCATGTTTTCTATCATGTTCTCTATCATATTCTTTATCAAATTCTCTATCATATTTTCTATCATATTTTCTATCATATTGATTGCAAAATTGATTGCAAAAAAATATGAAAAAAAATAAAAAAGTATACTATTTTTAGTACATAATATACTATATTTAGTATCAAAAATCGAGTTCAAGCAACTCAATTCAATTTCGAGTTGAGCTCAAATTGAGAGAGATCAACTCAATCTCAACTTGAACTCAGAATTGAGTTGAATTGACTTCTCTCAACTTAACTCAATTCTAACTTGACAACAGATCTAGATCGAGTCGAGTTCTTGACTCGTCAAGACTCGATTCAAGTCAGAACTCTTGATTCAAGTATTTGAGTCAAGTTGAAATGTTCAATCTGAATATTTAAGTCGAGTCAGAGAGTTGAAATCGAGTATCGACTTGAAATTTTCAATTCGACTCGTCAAAACATGAAGATAAATAAATAAATATTCTATTATGACTTTCTATTATAACTCTTTATCATGACTTTCTATCAAATAATCTTTATGTTTTTCTATCATAGCTTTTCTTCATGATTTCTTTTCATGACTTCTCTTCATGACTTCTCTTCATGACTTCTCTTCATGACTTTCTATTAAACAGTTTTCATAGTTTCTCGTCATGACTCTTTATCATAGCTTTCTATCATAACTCTTTATCATAGCTCTCTATCATAAATCTCTATTATAGCTCTTTATTATAGCTTTCTATCATAGCTTTCTATCATAGTCTTTTATCAAAGCTTTTTATCATAGTCTTTTATCAAAGCTTTCTATCAAATGATCTTCATGTTTCTCTTCATGTTTCTCTTCATGTTTTTCTTTATGTTTCTCTTTATGTTTTTCTTCATGTTCTTCTTTATGACTTTCTATCAAAAAGATAATGCAAAAAGATAATGTAAAGATGAAAAATCAAAAAGATTTCTATATTTAACTCTCTTGATATCATATTCAATTGCTTGATGAATTGAGTCGAGTCAACGAGTTCTGACTTGACTCGAGATTGATATCAAGTCGAGTTGAGATGTTCAACTCAAGTATTCAAGTTGAGTCGAGATGTTCAACTCAAGTACTTGAGTCGAGTCAGAATGTAAATATGAAAACTCGACTTGATGATCAGTTTATATCAAATGCTCAAATGAGAGTGAGATGCAAGCAATTCATGATCTTGACGTTAAATTTATTAATAGATTAAGTTCATACAGTGTAAGACTGTGAAATCAAATATGTGATCTTCATGCTAAGCTTAAACATCGTTGAAACATTCAATCAAGTCTCATACATCAGACTTCTGCATACGCTGAAAATGAAAAGAATGTTGAGTTACATAATCGAATGAACACGCAGCTTTCTAAAAAATCAAGAAACATCGCTAATATTCAATGAATAAACAAGTGACATACGTAAGATAAACGTAAACATATCACAGAAATTTCTCATTTCATCGATTCTCTTTCTATTCTTCAACGCAAGTTTAATCAAAAAATGCGAAGCATTAAGAATTAAAATTGAAGTGCTTAACTTTGTAAATGATATTAACATTTTAATCTATGACAAATTCATTGAAGAAATTTGCAAAACATTGAGCAAAGCACACAACATCTGCACGAAATGAGTTTGCACTCATGATGCAACGTTCGCATCAGAAAAGCACAAGCTTACACATTTCACTAGAAAATCAAAGAGATTCAACATGATGATTAACATATAAATAGAAAACTCAATTATTAAATCAAAATCAGACGTATGAATTTTAAAGATGCAACTGAACATGAAACTGTAATGAGACGTGCATCTTCGACAAATAAAGATGAATCACGTCACAAGAATGCTGTCACTTAGTCATCTTGAAGTCTTTACATGAAAAGCTATCTTCACAAAAGCAAGACAAGTATACTCAACAGTAGTGAGATCAGAAATCACATTCAAAGCATCAGTCTGACATCAACGTGACAAGAAAGATGAATTGTTGAGCAAAGAATGCAAATTAAAAACACTTCAGAATTAGATTCTGCATCACGTAGCAGAAGCATTCAAAAGAGTAAGCATCAAAACTTTAAAGACAGAAATATACATAAGTTCATTACATGTTCATTTGAACATGTTATAAAATGTTATGAATGCGTCAGAATTGATTAAAACTAGTCAAGATCTAGTCGAAATCTGACTTAGATTTGACTCAGGTTTGACTCAGATATAACTCAGCATCTTTTCTCTTTTCTAGCATCTTCTAATCAGCTTCTATTGTCTTTTAAACAAACACACTTCTTTGTGTTACGAGTAGTTAACAGATGTCTATGACAAACACATTTCTTTGTGTTGCAAACATCTTTTGAATCAACATCTTTCTTGTGTTTCAACACGTTCTCTTTGAGACTAACGTCGATCTGAGTAACTACTATATAGAGCATATTCTTCTTGCTTTTTATATCTTCTTTCTTCTGTATTCTTAAAGTCTTAGTTATAGCTATCTTTATAAATCAAACATTCTAGTCACGCTTGCACTCTGATTAGTTTCTAAACATGATCTCAACATTACTTTAAAAATTCGTTAATCACACGATACTGATCTCATTACTCATTCAAACTCACTTGACTGACAACGAGACAAGTATAAAGAAATTTGTGTATCTGATGATCAATGACATCGAAAGACAGAACAACATCAAGAAATTAATAGAATCAAGAAATTAAGATCTTGCATTGCTAGAGAATCTACAGCTCATTCAGTACGCGCTCGTTCAAATCGATTAATAGAATCAAGAGATTAAGATCTTGATTGCTTGAGAATCATCAAAAAAACCTCTTTCAAATCAGCAACACTCTTCTTTGAAGATTAAACAACTTGAACTACGATCTCACTACATATCGTCGAGCATCGCTCTTCGCTCGATTATTAATTCTTTGCTATGACTCGATCATCTGTGAAAAATCTCTTTGAGAGTTATCAAAGTCTTTATTCTTCTGTCACTGCAGATTCAGTCATCTATTCTGAGCTATCATCTTGCATATTGAAATATCTTAGAATTGACTTCGTACGAAAACGTCGTCACTCTGTGTCTCACTCTCAGACTCTCGATGAATCTCTGAAAGCTTTTACTCTCTGAAATATAAAAAATGTAAAGCAGCTACAACACTGAATCAAACAAGACTCAGAAGTGTTTCTAGAAGATTTAAACAGTCTTCAAACTCAACGAAATCTTGATGTGAAAGCTTGTGAGCTATTTGACAAGATATCAAGCGAACAAATATGAAAGACTCGCTTTGAGAAAATTGATCGAGCAAAGAAATGATCGAATCAATTGAATCAGACACTTCAGAACAAATTGACTGAAGAACAACATCATCTGCGAGTGACTAGAGATGTCACTTCATCGATCTCTATTCTTTTCACATTCAGAAAGTGATTTCAGAAGCTTTTGAATTCATCTCTGTTTACTGATAAAAAAGAATCTATCTGAAATGATTGACAAGAAAAGATTCGCGACAAGCTAGAAATCAACATTGATCATTTTGACAATGACAAAGCTATACTAGTCTACATTCATTTTCAAATCAGCGAAGACACAGTCAAAGTCATTCTAGTCAGACGTCAGCAAGATTCATTGAACTTTTATTCAATGATCAATGATCTACTAAATGAACTTGCTCAGCTATATGATGATTCTGACAAAGAGACAAACTTTGAAAGAAAGTATGCTAATCTCTCACAAGAAAAGAGCAAATTCAGCGATTTCTATTCAATGTTTCAACGTCTGTTCTTTTATCTAGAGTATCACGAAAAGCAATTGATCATTGATTTACGAGACAAGATAGTCTATCATCTTCGTGCAGCTTAAAGTAATCAATTGATTCAGTCAGAATCTCTGAACGAGATTCGTGACTATCTGATTCATTTGAACAATGAGCATCGAGTCATGAATGACATCAAAGAAAAGAAATTCATGATCAAGATCAGAAAGTAAGTCATCTTTGCTGAAAAATGAGATTCATTGAATCTCTATAGAAAGATCGAAGTTATCGTCGATCAGTTAAAATCGCGCGACGCGACTTTGACTAACGTCAAAGAGACAGATTTACAAACTGAAAGCTGTTTCATTTGTCATAAGTCAGATCATTTCTTTAGAGAGTGCTTTGATCGAACTTCAAAAATCAATGCATTAAAAGATGATGAGTTTGATTGATTTACATCGAACTCTGAGTCAGATTCTGATTCAAAAAACTAGTTATTTCTTTCAGAATCATTGAAAAGATAGAAATCATATCTTTGTGCAGTCAAATCAAAGTCCTATTGAAAGAAAACTATTTTGTAAAGTCATTTCTGATCAATGCTTCTCTTATCTCTCAGAGCAATTCTTTCAGCTTTCGTTCTTTGACAGACAGTGATTTCGTCGTCTACACGCTGATACATGACAAGCTAGTCGATAAAGTATGTCAGAAACTTGAAATACAATCTATATTACTAGCAAAAGAGAAGTTAATACGAGAATATGATAAGACGCTAGTTAGAAAGACTATTACTCATAAGATTCTACTCAATCTCACGATCGAAAGTCATAAGAAATTGACTATGTCAATGCTGATAGCTGATATTGAGCATCATGAAGCTATATTGAGCAAACTCTGAATGAACAAAAATGAAATATTATTGAACATGAGACATGATACTATCGTATTTTCTGATCAATTAGATATTTCTATTTCGGTTTTTTCGATTTCGCTCAATATGAAGCACTCAAGTTGATCGCGATCAACTCTCACTTCTTCAGCGATTCATAACAATGCTTCAAAGATTCTCAAGCGCTCAGTTTCAATCATTCAGAAAGAGTCATTTTCGATTCAAAACATAGACGTCATCTCTTTTCAAGCACTAGTAAAACGAAAAAAGAAGAGTCAGATCGAGATTTTTGCTATGTTTGTCGAAGACATCGATAGAAAAATCATCTACAATACTCAATGCAAACTAGATGTCATAAACGTCTTCTCAGTCAATGAAACGACTCAGAATCTAGAAGATATTAAAGTCAAGTTATCATCGAAGTATCAAGATTTTCTAAATGTCTTTGATCGAGCTCAAGCAGACAAGCTATCGTCTCATCATTCATATGATCATAAGATAAAGCTTACTAGTGATGTAACATTATCTCGCTGTCGAGCATATTGAATGTCTTTCTACAAGCTTCAGAAAGTAAAGAAATATCTGAACGAGAATCTTTTCAAAGAATTTATAACTTCTAGCAAAGCTTCGTATTTCTCATCTGTTCTGTTCACTCTAAAAGCAAATAAAGATCTACGATTCTGCGTTGACTATCGAAAGCTTAATGCTATTATCAAAAGAAATCGCTATTCTTTATCTTTGATAGATGAGATGATTGACAAAATAATTGATTGCAAGCATCTGACTCGATTGAATATCATTTCGTCGTTCAATAAACTATGAATGCACTCTGATAGTGAGAACTATACTATCTTTATTATCGCTTTAAAAGCGTACAAATCAAAGATGCTACTCTTTGAACTTATCAATGATTCAATCTCGTTTCAGCAGTATATGAATGATGTTCTATGAAACTTTCTAAATGACTTTTGTCAAGTCTATTTAGACGACATTCTGATCTACAGCAAAACTCAACGAGAACATAGACAACATGTCAAAATGATATTGAATCGCTTATGAGAAGTGAGTCTACAGATGAATATTTGAAAGTGTGAATTCAATGTAGAAGAGATTGTCTTCTTAAAAGTCATAGTATTCAAACAGAGTCTTCGTATGAATTCTGTCAAGATGAAAGTCATAGTCAACTGAACTACGTCGATCAATCTAAAAGAAGTTCAGAGCTTCGTGAAATTTGTTAACTTCGATCATTATTTCATTAAGAACTTCTCGAAGCTAGTCAAATCATTCACTCAGCTGACTAGAAAAAACACGTCTTTTGTTTGAAACGAAGTCTGTGTTCAAGCTTTTGATAATCTAAAGAAACAAGTCAGCTCGATCTCAGTTCTACGACATTTTGATTCAAAACGACAGACTATTCTAGAAATTAATGCATCTGACTACGTCAAAGATGAAATTCTATCACAGTACGATGATGAGAGAGTTCTTCACTCGATAGCTTTCTACAGCAAGAGCATGATTCTCGCTGAATGCAATTATCACATCTATGACAAGAAACTGCTGATCATTATTTGATGTTTCAAACACTGAAGATTCAAGCTTGAATGCATTGAGTTGCTCATTCAGATGTTCATAGATTTTCAGACTTTGAAGACTTTCATGAAAAACAAACAGTTGACTCAACGTCAAGTCAATTATTTAGACATTCTATTTGAGTTTAACTTTCAGATCATTTTTCGATCAGGCAAAATGAACATTAAAGTCAATGCTCTAATCAGAATGTCTCTGATCAACGTCTCTAAATCAACTCAGCGTACTGAAGATCACTATCAGATCATTCTGACATTCAATAGAGTAGATATTCTAGCTATTGAATCTGAAGTTGATCTCTATCAGCGAGTAAAAGATGTCAATAAAACGAATGAGCTTTGCAATGAGTATAAACAAGCTATAAGCGAAAACAAGCTTAAGCTATATAACACTGAATTGAAGCACTGCGAGATCGTTGACAACGTTTTGTTCAGAAAAGATCTACTGTGAGTTTCTGAGAATAGGCATACGAAATTGCTAAAGAAAATTCATGATCAGTCTTTCATCTCTCATTCTGACAATCGAAGAACTATTGATCTAGTTCAACGTTTCTACTATTGATTAGATTATCGAGCAACGATTAGACGTTACATTTGAAACTGTCATGTCTATCAACGAAGCAAGACATCTAGAAATAGCATCAATGAACTTCTTCATTCTCTCTCGATTTCACAGAAACGCTGAAAGAATATAGTTATGAACTTCATCACAAGACTATCTCTATCAGAAGATTATAACATCATTTGCACAATCATATGTTGACTCATCAAGAAACGTCACTATGTTTTCTGTCATTGAGAAGACGCTGACATCTCAGTCGAAGAAACGATTTGAATCATGCTATAAAACGTCTATCGACTTCATGATCTATCTAGTTCTATTGTTTCGAACAGAGACTCTCAGTTCATATCAATCATGTGACAAAGTCTTTGCAAGCGACTCAAGATCACAGCTAATTTATTAACAGCTTATCATTCTGAGATTGATGATCAATTGAAACAAGCTAATCAAGACGTTGAACGAAGACTAAGAATCTACTGCAATTACATGCAGAACAACTGAGCAAAATGACTATCAATGATAGAATTCAGCGAGAATTTCAATATCTTCTCGATCATCTCAATGACTTCGTTCTACTTCAATAAGAATTTTCACTCACGAATGAGTTTCGATTCAGATACGACTGATTATGAAACTATTCATGAACGTCTTGAAGCTAGAAAAGCAGACGATATTATCATTTGAATGAAAGAGCTTTTTATCTTTGATTGTCAGCAATTGAAAAAGACGAAGCAGATCATCGAAGCTCAGATCAATAAACATAGACGAGACATCATCTATGAAGTAGACGACTGAGTTTGATTATTCTTTAGAAACATAAAGACAACTAGATCATGTAAGAATTTGAAAGATAAACAACTAAAACTCTATCAAATCACTGTTGAAGTTGAAATCTTCTATCATCTTCGTCTATCAATAAGCATGAAGCAGCTGCATTCAATGTTCAGTTCGAAGCTATTACGTTCTTATCTCGATGATCTCTTATCAGAACAGCATTCAGAATCATCTAGATTTCTCACTATTGAAGACGATGAGTACTGAAAGATAGATGACATTCTGAACTTTAAATGATATTGAGATTGAATACAATACAAGATCAAATGAACGAGACTAGATCAAAACAATGAATGATACTATGTCGATAAAGAAGAATTCAAGAGCTTGAAAGAAGTTCTAGTCGAATTTCATAAGCTCTATTCAGACAAGTCACACTAAATTGAAAAACAGTGAAAATTTTTGCGTTTCATTTGTTTTATTCATGCGAACATGAATTTTCAAAGAGAGAAATAATGTTACAAATGTGTTAGAATTGATTAAAACTAATCAAGATCTAGTCGAGATCTGATCTAGATCTGACTCAGATTTGACTCAGATATGACTCAGCATCTTTTCTCTTTTCTAGCATCTTCTAATCAACTTCTATTGTCTTCTAGACAAACACACTTCTTTGTGTTACGAATAGTTAACAGATGTCTACGATAAACACATTTCTTTGTGTTGCAAACATCTTTCAAATCAACATTTTTCTTGTGTTTCAACACGTTCTCTTTGAAACTAGCGTCGATCTGAGTAACTACTATATAGAGCGTGTTTTTCTTGCTTTTTGTATCTTCTTTCTTCTGTATTCTTAAAGTCTTAGTTATAGCTATCTCTATAGATCAAACATTCTAGTCATGCTTGCACTCTAATTAGTTTTTAAACATGATCTCAACATAAAACAAGATCATGCTACACAGTTGAATTAATGATCAAACACAAAAGATCAGATAAGCATGTGAATTAATACACGCTCATTTAACGAAAGTTAATTGCATCATTTCTTACTCACTTGTCATCAAGAAAATAATACTTCAGAATGTCTTCATTCAGAAAGATGCAAAGATACAGTTAAAATGCAGACAATACACTCTCTTCTTCACAATGATTTCAACAAGTGATAGCATAATAATAACGCAGTATCACAAAGATTAATGAAATCAATGATAAGAAAAGTACAGAGAATGCATTGCAAACATTAATGCAATCTCAGCACAAAGATCACATCTTAGCAATAAGATGATAAAGATGCGTAATGATCTTCAGAAAGCAAAAAGCATTCTTGCAATGCACATCAAAATCAAATGCATAGATTTGAATGTTTATCTGCACTTTAGAAATATTTCAAACATGAATAGCTTGCGATGCAACTGCAAATAAAGTCATCAGACGATGAAGCATGTACTCATGCATTGTTTGAACTGATCACATCTGCGATCAAGAATGTTACAACATTGACAGTTTGTAAAGTGAACAAAATTTTAAAGTTTAGCTAAAGTGACATTTATCACTTAAAGTGAAATAAAATTTGAATTTAAGCTGATTTTGTTAATTGCAATCTGCTTTTGTTGACAAAATCTGTGTTTATTCATATGTTTTTGAACTGTATCTCGCTTTTGTTGATAAAATCTGCGTTTGTTCATATGCGTTGAGCTAAATTTCGCTTTCATGCATATGTTGCATATGTTGATAATCGCTCATTTACTCGCTCATCTACTCATCATTCTACATGCTTGCTCATCTACTCGCTCATCTACTCGCTCATCTACTCGCTCATTTACTCGCTCATTTACTCACTCATCTACTCGCTCATCTACATGCTCAGCATTCTACTCGCTCATCTACTCGCTCATCTACTCGCTCATTTACTCGCTCATCTACTCGCTCATCTACTCGCTCATCTACTCGCTCATCTACTCGCTCATCTACTCGCTCATCTACTCGCTCATCTACTCGCTCATCTACTCGCTC
>JAABUH010004704.1_pt1 | contig 10942 bp, 11 predicted proteins | sample 5559121 | NCBI WGS metagenome assembly JAABUH01 (sample SAMN10711871, study PRJNA513364) | rock metagenome | isolation source: Antarctica rocks | place: Antarctica: Victoria Land, Battleship Promontory nord | collected 2015-12-28 | reverse complement strand
TACCCTATTACTCATCATAAACATCATATCATCATCGTGCACAACTTGCTTTGTCCCTGCTGGTCACCCATGGGGCGGCCGATCCCTCTGCTGCATTGGCGGATGCTTTTGGAGCTGACGGCTGAACCGATGGTGTGCGCGGCGCCGCGGCAGGTGACCGGCCTGGTCGCCCAAGCGCAGGCGGCCGCGCTGGCCGGCGCGCCACTGGCGCTGGCCGCGTCCGCGTCCGCGGCGCGCCGGCGCCGGCAGCTGCTCTCCACCACGCTCGCGCCGCAGCAGGCGCGGCGTCGCCTGTGCATGGGCACCGCACGCTGCCCAGGTCGCGCGCGCAAGGATGCATGGCGTCGCGGCGCACGTGCGTGGGGCGTGCCTCAGATCCTTCAACGCACGACCCCTTGGCCGTCCTAGCCAGGATTTGGAAGCCCCATATCCAGTTGACAAACATGCCATGGGCCAGGCACAAGAGGTGGACTTGCCAGTCGTGACACGCCCCGTTGCCGCCTTAGCCGCGGGCGCGCGTGCGCAGGCCGCCATGGCAGACATGCCGTCCGTGACGCTGCCGGCCGACTTTGCAACCGCCTGCGCGGCCGCGGCCACCGGCGTCTGCCCCCCCAACGGCGATGGCGTCCAAGTCACCGTCGCCTACTTCGCCGACCCCAGCCTCCTCGTGCAGGCGACTCCCAGCACGATGTGCGAATGAGCCGATGCTGCCGCCGGGGCTCCGCATGGCCCCTGCCGTACGCTGCAGTGAAGGCTGCCGGCAAGGACCAAGGGGCGCCTTTCCTTTTCTATTGTGTGTGTGTGTTCCTTGTTTTAGCCATTTGGTGTGCCAGCACGCGAGACAGAGCCAGTTGTCAAATCTGTGCAGCGAGCGGCAGGCAGAGCGTGGTGCGCTTGTGTCAGGGCTGCAGGCTAAAGCTCGCCTCCCCGCATGCATGCAGCCTGTCGGAGCGCCTGCCACACGCGGTGCGGCAGCGCAGGCAAACCCGTCGCTCGTCATGTCCGGCGGCGTCGCCGTCGTCGCCGCGCCCATCACCGGGTACGTGAAGCTGGCGCTCACGGACGTCACCGACAGCACCTTCGTCATGAGCGGCATCCCCGGCAACCGGGTGCCGCACCCTGCGCTCGCCGCCGGCACAACAGGCCGCTCGGCTCTGCAGTGAAGTGCGTCATGGCGCCAGCCTCGCAGCGCCACCCCCTTGCGAAAGTCTTGCAAGCGTGCGATAGCTCGTGTCAGAGGGTGTCTGCTCGCTGAGGATTTTTGCGATCGATGCAGCGCTAAGAGCGCGACCAAACACGAGCCCGCCGCTCCCTGTGAATGTGATGCCGCCACTCAACCCTGCGGCGCGCGCGCGCAGACCACGATCCAGTTGCCGCTGCTGACGACGTACCAGCCCGGCAACGCGTACGCGTGCCTGCGCCTGGACGGCTCGCAGACCAACGGCTGGAGCGCGTATGCAGCCGCCACCTCCGGCGTCACGCTCGCTTCGATCACGGTGCCTACCCTAACCCTATCCGCTCTTGCGCGGAGGGCGCCGCTGGACATGCGCTGCCCCGTGCGGCTTGTGCCCACAGTGACTGCTCGCATGCGCGCACATTTCTGGCGAAGACGATGTGCCCAGCCCATGCTAGGGGAAGACATGCTAAGCTCTATCCCTGCCGCCCGTCTACTCTGTCCCTGCTGTCCCTTTATTGTTACATCAAATGTATGGTCCTGCTAAGTACAGGGCCCGGTAGCACTCCACAGCCCTTGCGGGTCCTTCACCCGCGGCAGTCGTATCCGCCAGCGCCACGCGTGCGCTGACAAGCGGGCCGCGCGGCAGGGCACCATGGCGACGTGCACCACGCACAGCACGGGCACATACCTGGCGGTGCAATTTGCCTACCTGGCGGGCGCCACGCTGTTTAACGCGAGCCCACCGCCGCCTCCGCCCGCTGTGGCCGCGCCGCCGCCGCCGCCCGGCGCGCCGCGCGTCGCGGCGCCGCTCGCGACCACCGCGCCCGCGCTGTCGGTGTCCACCGCCGCCAGCGTGCCTCAGGCGCGCGCCCAACGCAGCTTAACTGACCTCAGCTCCTGTGTGTGTCATGGAGGTGCGTGGCTGACGCACCGTCCTCCATGCTGGTCCGTGGAGTCCGCGCATTTGTGCAGCCAGCGCTACCCTGCAAGTGCATCAGAGGCACGCCCCTGGTGCCGTGCGAGCCAACGCGCGCCGCCGAGCTCACTCCAATCCCGACCGATGGTTCGTGGCATATCGCAGTGCGTATTTAGAGTGCTTGACGAGTGCGCATTGCTGCCCGCAGGTGTCTTTCAGCGCGCGGCTCACCGCCTACACGCTCGCGACATTCACCGCGAGCCTGGCCACCAGCTATGCGGCGAACATGATGGCCGTGCTCGCGTACGGCGGCGCCAACTGCGACGTCACCGTGCTCGATACGCGCGCCGGCTCGGTCATTGTGGACACCAAGGCGCGCGCGCTGACCCTGGAGGGCGCGCCGACCCTGGAGGGCCTGCGCCGTGCCGAGAGAGCGCCCCTCGGCGCCCCGCGCAGCAAGCACCGGGAAAGCACCGCTGTCATGGGTGGGCTTATATAACGGCGGCGTGTGCACGGAGCGCCGGACCCAGGCATGCACTGCGGGCTGCGCACGGGGAGCGCAGACCGGGCCGAGGCCCCATGCAGGGCGGGTCCCATGCAGCGCGCGCACGCGGCGGCCTCCACACAAACACCCTGCGCCTCTCGCTGGCCAGAAGATCGCTGGCAGCGCGCGCGTGCGGGGCGCGGCGCGCACGCTGAGGCCGCCGCTTACTTCCGAGCGCACCATGCGGGCGCCGCGCTGCCGCGCGCGCCTGATCAGGCACGCGCGCCGCGCGCAGGTGGTCTTCATCGACGGCAGCACCGCGGACGCCAACATCTTTGCATCCATGCTGCAGGGCCCGCAGGCAACGGTCTTCTTCCTGCCCGCCGCCGGCTTCGACACCGCCTACAACATGGGCGTATCGGTGCGCCCGGCGCCGCTCTGTCATGCGCGGCTCGCGCGGCGCGTGCGCGGCTCGAGGGAGGCTGCCCCTGGCCGGCTGCATCTTTTGGGGGGCAGTGACATGCAAATGCTGCATGCGTGTGGCGTGGGGGCGTTGCTGGAGGATGTGCAGCGTGGCTGGACGAGAGTAGGCGCATGCGCCCTTGCACACTCGTGCCTGCTGCTGCTTTCCCTACCCGCACAGCCGGCCTGCCTGGCTGCTGGAGGCCCGCGAGCAGGCCGCGGCGCTCTGAGCCTTGGCGTGCGCGCCGCGCGCTGCGCAGGTGGCCACCGTGGCGAACCCGACCCTGGCGCCGCCATTGGGCAGCAACGTGGCGCGCGCGCAGCGCATCGGCCACGGCGTCGGCCTGGGGCTGGGGCTGCCCTTCCTGCTGGCGGCTGCGTTTGCCACCTGGTGGTTCAAGTTCCGCGGAGCCGCCGGCGGGCCGCCGGCCGCGGCGGAGGCAGCCGAGGCGGCCGCGGCGGCGGACGCGGCGGCGGACGCCGCGCCGCTCGCGCCGACGGAGCAGCAGATGCAGACGCAGACCTGAGCAGCGCAGGCGGGGCCGGGCTTGGCGTGGCCAGGCGGGCGTCTGGCCTAAGCGGGCGCCCGCGGCGATGCTGGTCGCATGGGAGCAGCGGGTGTCTGTGCAGTGCCGGCCCGATGTGCCGGCCCTGGGCGCTGTGCGTCTCGCAGCACACCACCAGCGGGCCTTTGCTCGGACAGCGAGGGCAGCAAGGGGAGGAGGACCGGGGTTTGTATGTACAGGGCAAGCACTGGGTGTTGTTCCCAAGAAGGCATGTGCTGGCTTTGCCTGTTTCTGGGCCCTGTGTCAGATCCCTGTCAAATCCTTGCGAAGGCAGAGGGGAGTGCCAATGCCTATGTGCGCAGTAGTAGTTCTGCGCTTTGTAGGGCAATGGCCAGTGCATCGAGCACCAACAAGCCCCAGACAGGCTTGCACGCACGTCCAGACACTCCGCTCATGTCGCATTGACCAGCACACCTGCGCTGGACATGTGCAGGAAATCAGCCTGATGGGAGAGCTGCTGTCAGCAGAAGTGCATGCATGTCCCAGACCTGGGGCAGAAGTGTATTGCGCCTTGTAATGCAGCTTTCTGTCCAGCATGGCTCACAATTCGCTGCACGTGTGCAATAACCTCACAGCTTACAAAGGGTACCAGACCATGGCGCTACCCGCCAGTCCAGACCGCAATGCAGACCATGGTGCATCACTGCTCAGATAGAATCTTGGTCCAGACACGGCAGCTCAGCTGACGCCCACGCTCAGCGCATCAACATGGTGCACGAGCTTGGCAGCGTGCGACTGCGCGGTCTGCGTCTTGACACTTACGATGCTATGCAAAAGGGCAAGCCGCCAAACAGGAAAGGAGTGCTGGGCTTCCACAGCATGCAAAGCATGATATCGCGCCCCTGACAGCACAGAGCGCGCCCTCCGACCACGCAGGACGCGTGGCAGGTGTATTCAGAGCAGGCATGCCCCCCAACTTACCACTGCCTCTGCAGAGCCTACTCTGCTGGAGCAGAGCTCCAGGCTTATTGCGCCGTTGGCACGCGCCCCTACTGGGGCACCAGCTCATGCGCGCAATACCATATTGCAACTAGTACAGACATGTGATAGCCCCCCTAATCGCTGTCATGGCATGCCGACCGCGCCTATCCCATCGCAGTCGGCGCCGGCGTGGCGGTCTGGGCAGGCGTAGTTGCACTGGGCGTGGTGGGACTGGGCGTGGTTGGACTGGGCGTGGCTGTCACGCCTGCAAGGCAGCACGTATGTTTTTTTGTGTCAGGCCCGAAAAGTGCAGGATGCTGTGATGAGCTACAATTTAGGCTCCTTTGCGCTGCAATGTGCTCATGTGGCATGCAGAGACATAGTCCGCCAGGCCCGCGCATTGGCGCCTTGTTACAAACACAACCAAGGAAGTCTGAGGGATGTGTGATCTGCCAGCAGGGTAAGCGCATCTCCGCTTGAGCGGCCGCAAGCTCATGACGCGCCTACAGTGCATGCACACACAGTGGGGCTCAGCCAGGCCGGGGCGCGCACCGGCGGTGGGCGCCGGCGAGCTGTCGGGCACCCAGGTGCCGTTCGCCCAGTGCGTGCCGTTCACCTCGTCGGGCGCCCACGCCCCCTTCTCCCAGTGCGTGCCGTTCAGCTCGTTGGGCGCCCACGTCCCGTTTGCCCAGTGCGTGCCGTTCCAGTCGTTGCCCCACCACGTCCCGTTCGCCCAGTGGGTGCCGTTGCCGGCGTCGCTCACCCAGGTGCCGTTCCACCAGTGGGTGCCGTTGAAGCTGTCGGCCGCCCACGCGCCGTTCTCCCAGTGCGTGCCGTTCTGCTCGTTGGGCGCCCAGGCGCCGTTCGCCCAATGCATGTTGACGGGCGCCGGCCCGCCCGGGGTCGTCATCGGGTAGTACGGCCCGCTGCCATTCATGAACTCGTAGCCTCCAATCGGGCCGCAGGGGCTCATGCCGTTGCCGCCGCTGCCGCTGTTGCCGTTCCCACTGCCGTTCCCGTTCCCGTTGCCGTTGCCGTTGCCGTTCCCGTTGCGGTTGCTGTTGCCGTTGCCGCTGTTGCCGTTTTGGTTCATCAGCGAGGCAACCAGGATAACAAAGGTGGAGATGTCGGTGACGGTCGGCTGGAAGTGCCGGCGGTCATCAGGTTGAGCAGGATGCCCACGTAGCCGATGCAGCCAGTGCAGTCCACGGTCGCATTGCTGCGCGCGCGCGGCAGGCCGCATCAGCCTTGGGGGTGTGCGCATGAACGCATGCGGCATAACGCGCCTTGATTTCAGGCAGCCCACTCATCCATTCAGCGCCGCTGGTCAGTTCAGTGCTATGAAGGGACGGTGCGCGCGGGGCGGCACTGCATGCAGACCGCATGCGAGCTGTGTGCCCGCGTCGTTTTGACTCTGAACATGCAGACACCCTCGCTTTCACTATACCTGAACATGTGCAGCTTGAAGCATAGGCGCGCTCAGTGACATACGAGGGCCGTGCAGCCCGCTGAGAGCGGCGTGTCCGCCTGCGGAGCATGTCGCGGGGGGCCAGTGCGGCGGGCGGGCGCCCGAGGCCGGCGCGCCGCACCTGGGCAGCGGCGTGCCGGGGCTGTTGTTGGGGCCGCTGCAGATGTCCGGGTGGCCGTAGCAGATGGCGGTCGCATTGCTCGCGCCGGCCGCAAACACGGGCGCCATCTCCGCGCCGATCTGCCCGGCCATGCTCAGCATGTCCGCGACGTTCGACGCGGTGTCGTTGCACTGGAACACCAGCTGCCACGGCACGCCTGCATGCGCGCGCCACCGTCGCCGCCCCCATGCGGGCCCCCTTGCTCCGCCTGCTTCTGAGGCTAGGGTAGGATCAGGGTTGAGTGTAGGGTAGGGTAAACCTAGCCTTCCTGGAAAGCCGAAGGTGGCCGGCGACTCACATGCAGGCACGCGCATGCAGGCATCTCGCGCTCCATCCCGCGGCACTCCATCCCGCGGCGCGCGGCCGGCGCGGGGGGTTGCCGACGCACCTCCCGGCGCCGCGCTCTGGCCGTTGTACGAGTAGTAGCTGCCGGACATAGTATTGGCCGGCTGCACGGGCTGCGCCATGAGCAGGCCCGGCTGCGCCAGCCACTGCGCCATCTGCTGCGCGAAGGTGTTGATGCAGAACGTGCAATTGATGCGCAGGTCGGCGGTGCTCGCGCAGTAGCCCATGCTCATGCAGGCCTGCGCACCGCCACGTGGCCAGTGAGAGAGTGCGTGGATTTCTAGGGGCTGGAGGGATGGGGTGCATGCAAGCGCTGCAGACATGCCACTGCAAGAGTGAGGCATGGCATGGCAGGCTGCTGCAGTGGCTCAGGCTCGGGCAAGTCGGCCACGCGACAAGCTCCCCAGCCCCGCGCGTTGTCTGAAAGAGTTGGCCGCTGCGAGCGCGCTGGGCCCTCGCACCCGCCGAGGAAGAACAGCGACAATGGGTTGGAGCAGCACCTTTCATTATTGCAAGTGGCTGGGCAGCCATTGCAGATTGAAGATGCAGCCATGGCAGAGTCATGCTGCACCACGCTGGGCCGGGGCGCCACGCACCAGCGCCGGCTGCGAGAAGTACAGTGTCTGGTTGAACGTGCCGTTTACGGGCGTGACTGCCGCCGCGGTCAGCGCCACGCACGCGGGCAGCTGTGGCGGGCCCGTCAGCGGCGCGGCCGTGGTCGTAGGCGCGGGCGTCGTCGACGGCACAGCCGTGTTTGCGCCTGAAACCGCACATCTGTTTTCCGCCTCAACTCGCATGCAGTGCGATCTGCAAGTGGACATGTGTGTCACGCTTGGTCTTGTTTCCACTGACACAGGTCCCAGTGATGTCTTCCAGGGCAAGCTTTCTGCCTTCTGCTGCAGTTCATCCAGAGCAGAGCGCGCGCAGTTCAGCTTGCAGGGGCGCGCGGGCAGGCGGCGCGCAGACCTGTGGTCGGCCTTGGGGTGGTGCTGTGCGCGGTCATGGTCGGCGCGGGCGTGCCGGCCGCCGTGCTCGTGGGGCCTGGCGAGGTCGTCATGTGTGCGGTCGTGGGGCTGGGGGTCGCGCTGGAGGCCGCCATCGTGGCGCTGGGCGCGGGGGTGCCCGCCGCGGTCGTCGGGCCGGGCGTGGCAGTCACGCCCGCCGTGGTGGGGCTGGGCGTCGCCATGGCGCCCGAGGTGGTGGGGCTGGGCGTGGCAGTCATGCCCGCCGTGGTAGGGCTGGGCGTGGCCGTCACTGCTGCCGTGGTGGGGCTGGGCGTGGCCGTCACTGCTGCCGTGGTGGGGCTGGGCGTGGCTGTCGCCGCTGCGGTGGTGGGGCTGGGCGTCGCCATCGCCGCTGCGGTGGTGGGGCTGGGCGTTGCGGGCGAGGGTGTGGCGGTGGGCGTGTCAGTGCCAGCCGCCGTCGTGGGGCTGGGCGTGTCGGAGGGGCTGGGCGTATCGGAGGGGCTGGGCGTGTCGGAGGGGCTGGGCGTGTCGGAGGGGCTGGGCGTGTCGGAAGGCGACTGCGCGCGCGCAGCGGGCGCATGCGCGGCCAGCATCTGTCCCCGCCGCCGCGCACAGCACCCTCAGCTGGGTGTGGTCTCAGCGGCCGTCGCAAGTAGCATCCGACACCAGGCATGAGTTCGTCCATAGGCATCAGGGCTCGCATGACGCGCTCCCGACCAGCTCTGCCTTGTTGACAGCGTCATTGTGCTCAGCTTTGCAGCATGGCAGCGCGGCTCGCAACTGTACAACAACATGGCACTAAAAAGTGCCCTTGTGGCTTACGAACAGTACAAGCAACATGCATACCTGACAATCTGACCTCTGTCAGACAGCCTCTTGCGGCTGCTACAGGCATACGCTGCCTGCCCGCGATCGTGCACGTGCACGGCCAGCCTTTCAGGCTACCAGGGGCCCAAAGGAGGCGCCCGCAGCGCTGCCATGCAGCTGCACTCAGCTGGCTGTCACCTCCTGGGGTAATATTCCTCGCTGGCTATTGCAGCTCTGAACAGCGTCTGGCTTCTACTGTGCATGGCTGTCCTCCCAAAATGGTTGCTGTCAATCTTAGCTGCAAAAACGCGCTCTGCAGCAACCTGTGTAACTCAACCACTTGCAGGTGACCCAACAGCACAGTGCACTGCACACTGTGCTATGTGCTCTCTGATGTCATATTCTGCAACGCGCGAGTCAGTCCCTCAACAGCAGCACCTACCCCAGCCCTGACTCGCTAAGCTGCTACACTGCACACACGTCAGGTGAGCTCCAGGCTGCCTGCAGGGGGCTCTTGGCGCTGAGCGAGTGCTGCTTGGGGCTGCATAGCCTGCTGCAAGCGACGCCCAGTGCAGGCAAGGCCACAAGGCCAGGGGCCAACAAGTGCCCCAGTCCTGCGCTGCAGACATGGACTTGCACAAGCCCAGCTGAGTCCGACTGTGCTACAGCGGCCGTCAGGGACGCTTGGCAGAAGCGCCGCTGCCGCTATAGCGCAGCACTTAGCTGCGCCATCACTGAAGCGCAACAGCGCAGGGCAGCCCCTGGAGCAGTCTTAGCAGTCTTAGCGCTCTCAAAATGCTTCGCATCCCCCGGCTAGAGCCACACCGCCGCAGGTCTGGAGGCTTGTGCTTCTGGCAGTCTCCCATGCCCCAGCCTGCTTCTGCCCAGCAGGGGTCGCACCAGCAGGCAAGTCACCGCGCATAACCTCAACGCCGCCATGGCTGCAAGCCGCGGCAGCCGGCCGGTGCCCCGGCAGAGGACCAGTCAAATCCGGGACTCTTGCAATCTTCCAAAGAAGTGATTAGCGAGACGACCTCCGTCCAATAAGTCGCACGTCAGGTTCCGCTGCACCTGCACTGTTACTCTCTGGTTTGCAGGTCGGGAGAGGCTTTGCCGGTCGGGAGAATCGCGGGTCCACCTGTTGAAAATGATTTTGAAGGTGACATGACAGGTTCGACAGCCAGGAGCCAGGGCTTAAGAGCAGGCCCGGCCCCCAAGGGCCAGTGGTCATACCTGTCCCTGTATCAGAGCCCAGTACGGGGATGCAGCGCGGGCCATGCACCCAGAGAGTCAGGGAGCCCCAGCAAAACAGTAGCTACACGCTACAGCACCCTCAGTGCCATAAACCTGCTGCCTTATTTCTATCTCCTTGCTACAGCTCGCCGGTCTGCGCGTGGGGCTCAGCGGCGACGCCGCCGGCGAGCCCGCCGAGCATGCCCTTGGCGCCCTCCAGCGCGCTCGCCAGGCCCTCGCGCGCGCTGCCCACGGCCGCGCCCGCCGCGCCGCGCACCTTGTCCAGCGTGCCCTGCTGCCCGCGCGCGGCTCGCGTGTCTCAGCACGGCGGCGCACGCAGGCGAGGGCGCTCACAGGTTTATTACCTGCCTGCTAAAGGTGAGCACACTCAAGACTGCCCTGGACGCACCGCAGCGCTCGCCCTCGCGGGGGTTGGCCCCCCCCCGCCAGCTCATTCCTGTCCACAGCTTTACTTCCAGGCGTCACGGGTGAGTGCAACATGCAGGATACGCTGTAACCTATGCTGCCCTGCTAGCCTGCACCCCAGTGATCAGGCCGGGCTGCGCGCCTCGAGCGCGCTCTTCCCCTGCGGGGCGCCCGGCGCCGCGGACGGCCCGCCCGCCCCCGCCCGCTGCGGGGCCCCGCCCAGCGGCAGGTCATTGTCATCCTCGTCATCATCCTCGTCACCTGCGCAGCCGCAGTCCGGTCAGCTTGCCGGCGAGCGCACAACCATGCTGGCCGCAGTCCGGTCAGCTTGCCGGCGAGCGCGGAGCCGTGCCGGCCGCATCGCGCGCGCCGACACCCTCGCCCTGCTCCACATAAGCGCGCGCAGCTCGCAGCGTGCAGACGCAGGCTCAGGGCCGGTGGCTACGCGCCCAGGCACAGCCACCCTACCACGCAGCACAAGCAGGTCGATGTTCAACCACGCGAGCTCCACGGCGAAGAGTGACCCTTCAGGAGGAAGGGAGTTTGGGAGGTCCCCGACCTCGGCCCGGCAGGCGCACCCATGCCGGGCATGCCGCCCATGCCGCCCATGCCATCCATGCCTCGCATGAGGGTCTCGCGGTCGTACACCTGCCCGCCCAACCCGGCGTCCTGCGCGCGCCAGGGGCGCCTCCTTTGCCGGCGCCGCGCGAGAGCGCCGGGCACTGCAAGCGCGCCTGTCACCGACAGTGAGAGGGTCCATGACAGGACGCCTGCTTGCGCACTCCGCCCGCCGTCCACCCCGCCAGCCTGAGCCTGCCCGCCTGCTGGCTGCGGCCTGCCGGCCTCCGCTGTATGGCGCACGGCACGGCCGCAGTGCTCCGCCCGGCGCATGCAGGCGTCCGCAAACCACAGTGTGGGTAACCTACCCTACCCTCTCCTGGCCCTGATTCTATCCTGCATCAGGGCGCGCCTTCATGCCGGCCAGCATCTTCTCCAGCTCGGCCTCCTTAGG
>JAABUH010004703.1_pt1 | contig 10945 bp, 10 predicted proteins | sample 5559121 | NCBI WGS metagenome assembly JAABUH01 (sample SAMN10711871, study PRJNA513364) | rock metagenome | isolation source: Antarctica rocks | place: Antarctica: Victoria Land, Battleship Promontory nord | collected 2015-12-28 | reverse complement strand
TGCTGCGTGCCGTGGACTGGCCCGCCGGCCCCGCGCCCGGGTCTCCGGGGCAGGGGGACCTGCCTCTGCCGCCGCCGGCGCCGGGCGGGCCCGGCAGCGCGGCGCCCAAGCGCGTCGTGAGCGGCGCGGCGCATGCGGCCGGCTCCAGCCCCGGCTCCGACCTGGATGGGCCTGCGCGCGGCGGAGACGCACCCGGCGAGGGTGGGGCGGGGGGTGGCAGCGTGGCGCTGGGAGGCTGGACCGGGGCCGAGGCCGCGCGGCCGCGCGGGCTCGGCGCGCTGCTGGGCAGGGCGGCGCGCGTGGCGCGGCAGCTGCGCTCCGTGGGCCTCGCGCTCGAGGACTGGGCCGAGCGCTTCTGGCAGGTGCGCGGCGCCACCCCACGCGCGCGCACCCGCAGCGCCTCCCATCCAGGCGGCGTGCTCGGCTCGCACACTCCACAGCCCACTCCACAGCACTATCATGCGCTGTTGCTGGTGCTGCATTGGAAGGCGCGCACGCTTCAAACCCTGAAAAACCCTGTACACATGTGCGGGGCCGCCTCAGACAGCAGGCTGCCCGCCCGGCAGGACTGGGGCCTGGAGGCGTCCATGGCCGCGCTGCTGGTGGCCGCGTTCACGGCCGTCAACGCGCTCTCGCTCGCACACATGGCGCTGATCGCCGTCGGCATGGCCGCGCCGCCGGCCGCGCGCCGCGCGACCTGGCGCCTCGTCGCCCTGCCGCTCCTGGGCGCGCTGCTCTTGGCGCAGTTTACGGTGCTCATCGGGCTGCCGCCGGGCGTGGGAGAGCTGCTGGGGTCAGGCGCATGGACGGGGCCATGCGCTGGGCCGCTGCACGCGGGCGGCGGCTGCGGGGGCGGCGGCGGGCCGCACGCTGGCGGTTGGGACCCGCGCGCGCGTGCGGCTGTGCAGGCGCGCCCCGCAGTGCCGTTCGGGCCGGCGCCCAAGAGCAGGATCCTACGAGCGGCTGGGGCCTGAGCTGCGGCACATGCGCGTGCATGCAGGGCCACCGCGGCAGGCGTCCAATCTGCAGCGCTCTGGGTTGCAAACCCGCCAACCAGAGGTTATCATGATGAGTGAGGTGCTTTAGCGTCCGGCGACACACGTGCGAGTGAGGCCGTTGCAGCGCAGCGCGCCTCCGCAGCTCTGACGCGCAGCTCCGGCTGCCACGCTGAGGCACACGGCGGCGTGATCGATTGATGGCGGATATGTGCTTACATCCGGTGCGGCGGTCCGCGCCCAGGACTGGCTGGGCCTGGGACGCGTGGAGCCGCTCGCCCTGTGGGCGCTCTTCCTGGCGTTCGCCTGCGCCGTGCTGCAGGTGCGGCCGGCTGTCCGCGTCGGAGCTGGCACTCGGGAGTGTGGTATGGTTAGGTTAGGGTGCAGTTACACCCTGTCAGCGCGCACTTGGGGCCCGACCTCTCCTTCCCATGCCCGCCTCGTTGACAGCCTGTCCTGCCAGGGGCTCATCAGCAGGCGGAAGGGCGCGTGACGGCCGTGTGATCACTTCAGGTTGCCTGCAGATGGTCTGTGTGCCGCGGCGTCTGCACGCATGCTAGCTAGCCGGTAGCTGAGCGTGCCACGCCGGCGCGCTCTCCTGCCTTACGGGCACCGCTGAGCAGGCTGTGCGGATGCAGAGTTCATCCAGGACTCACGGCCCGATCCGGGGCTTACCAGGCTGACTAGTGAGTGTGCGGCGCGCGCGCGGCCCGCAGGTGCACCATGACCTGTGGCACCACGGCCGCCGCACGGCCGCCGCCACATGGCTGGCGGTCTGCCCGGGCGCAGCCTGCGAGCCCGGCCACGACCCTCGCACGGCCCGGAGCCTGGACAGCGTGCACGTGGACGGCGGCCAGGCGCCCGCCGATGACCCTGACCGCGCCCTGGCTGCCCCTGGTCCCCGCAGGGCAACAAGGCGGGCGCCCGGGGCTGCGGCGTCGCTGGCCGTTGGCGGCAGCGTCCCCGGCGCAGCCGACGGCGCGGGCCTGCCCAGCGCGGAGACGGCGGGCGCCGACGGCGGCCTCGCGCCGGCGCCCAGCGCGCGTCCGGGCGCTGCCGGCACCAATGGCGGCTCTGCTGCAGCCGCGCGCGACGGCAGCGCGGCGCCGCCGGCGGCGCCCGTGCGGCCGCGCGCGCCGCGCTCGGTGTGGGCGCCGATGGAGTTTGAGGCGATGCCGCGCTGGGGCTTCATGGACTGGCTCCGCTTCTACTTCTACAGGCGCGCGCGATAGCCTGCTGCCTCGCCCCCTGAGCTGCCGCTGTGCCCAAAAACAGAGGCGCAGCATTGCGGCGGCGCAGGCACTACACGGACGCGCTGCTGGTGGCGGTCGTGGGCCTGTGCACGCTGGAGAACGACGTCGTGCACGCGGCCTACCTGGCGCTCGCGCTGCTGCTCTTCCGCCGGCGCGACGCGCTGCGGCTGGAGGGCGGCCGCCTGTTCCGCTGGCTGCCGGCGTACAACTTTGGCGTCATGCTGCTCACGCTGCTGTACCAGGCGCCGCTGGAGGCCGTCTGGGGCCGGCCGCGCGGGCCGCGCCTGGCGCGCGGCCCTTACCTTGGGATGCCGGCAACGCTGGCGGCGCCTCCGGCGTGCCGCGCGGCTGTTCTTGCCTGACAGACGCCCGTCTTTGCACCTCCGCTATGGTGGTCGCGCTTTGCCGCAAGCCCACCTTGCAGTGCGCCCGGCGCTCCCACAGTCATGACATACACTGCCTGAATGCCGTCGGTCGCGGCACCTTGTGAGCTCCGCCACGACCGTGAGACGGGCATGGCAAAAGGCTTCCAATGGCGTCTTGTGTGTGGAAATCAACGCATTGCAGGCCTTGAAGAAAAAAAGATAGTGCGAGTTGCTGCGAGCGAGCGCAGCCAGCAAAAAGAGCGCGCGCGCGTCCGCCAGGGCTGCAACCTGGCGCACGTGCTGGGCCTGTACCGCATGACCGGCGCGCCCGGCGCGGCGTTCGCGCTGGGCGCGCGGGGCGCGCTTGCGGACGTGGCGCTCTGGGCCATCGCGCGGCTGCAGACGCGCCTGTTCGCCTCGCGCACCTTCGCCAAGCGCGCCCCTGCCCGCGCGGCGCAGCTGCAGGAATACGGGATATCTTTTCTTTCTTCCCCGTACCCGTAAAGTAGCGCCGGTGATACAGCCCATTTTCGTCGCAGCTGTGCGTCTCGTGCACCAACAGGCCCGCCCAAACCGACACTTTTTCCGCTCAGAACCGCACATATCGCACGCATGGGCTCGACACGCTGCAGGCACGCAGCAGGGCCGGTGCGTCCTTGGCCGGGCGCCGGCCGCGGCGATGCCGCGCTCTCGGCCGTCCTCACCAGACGCCCTCTAAAACCCCATCATAACCCACCCTGAACCTAAACCTGTTTATACAGTCTCCCATGCCCGCCGCAGGGCAATGGCGATCGTGGCGCGCGAGCAGGCGGCTGAGTCGGCCAGTGTGGCGCAGCGCCGCTGGCGCGAGCGCCGCCGGCAGGCCGCCGCGGCGCTGGAGGCCTCGCGGCTGCGCCGGGCGCGCGCGGTGGGCCCTCGCACACCCTGAACTCACAATAGCCTTACACTCATGCTGATCCACACAGTGCGATGCGCTGCCTGTCTGAGCATTCTGATTCAGGTGCTTGGAATTGGGCCGCATGTATCACCTAGAAGGTACTCGGCGTCAGGCCCGCATTGCTTCAGGCATAGAGTGGAGGGGCATTGCCGCATACGCTGTTTTTATCTGCATCAGTAATGACGCACACGGGCGTCAAACAAGCGGCGAGGCCAGGCTGTGTGCCTGTGGAGGCTGTCGGGGCCATTGCGCTACCAACTGTCACCAGCCCGTGGTCGCGTGCGGGGCCGCGCAGGTCCGCGTGGCGCGGCTGAAGGCCGGCGCGCTCGCGCGCGGCGGCGGCGGCGGCGGCGGCGGCTGGCTGGGCGGCGCCGCGGCGCTGCTGGAGCCCGAACCGCAGGGCGCCTGGTGCGCCTGTTGCCAGACCTGGGCAGCTGCACAGTCCAGGCGGCGCGGCTTCAGGAGGCAGAGGCCTTTCCGGCAGCCAAGTGTGCCTTGTCCAGCTCCTGCGCCGGCACAGGCTTCTGTGGGCGCGCGTGGCGGTGAGCTGCGCCGGGGGCGCGCTGCGTAGGGCGCAGGCCGTGACAGGGTTCCTAGGCGAGCCCGGCAGCGCCGGCGCCAGCCGCAGCGGCTCCCGCGGCAATTTGGCCGGGCTCACGCATGGCGAGGCGGACGAGGGGGCAGGCGCAGGCTCGGCGGCGCCGGCCGACGCCGGGCGCGCGCGGAGCGCGGCGAGCGCGGACGAGACCGTCAACCTCGTGCGGGCCCGTGTTACGGAATGAGTTTCAGTCTTTGTGGCTTGAGCCCTGCCCCATACGCAAGCGCACGCGGCCCCGAGCGTGCCGCACTGGCGCCTGGCACATGTGGGGACGCTGCGATGCAGCTCACACGCCCGGCCAGCCCTTTTCGCGGCCCCAAGCTCTGAGCGCGCAAGGCGCTTGATGCGCCGCGCACGGCTGCCCTCCGCTGGCTTGCAGGCGTACGGAACCCTAACTATACACCAATTTGAACAGCCGCCGCTGCACCAGGTCATGTAATAGCATGGTGTGCGGCAGCTGCGCGAGAATGTGGAGCAGTACACCGGGCCATCGACGGCGCACGTGACGTTCGGGCCGCGGCCGCGCCGGCCAAAACGCGGCGCCGGCGAGGACGCCGGCTGCGAGGCCGAGGCCGGCCGCGGCTGGCCGGGCCTGCTGCGCGGCCGCTGGCGCCGCGACGACCGCGAGAGCCTGGTCTGCTATGCGCTGTACGCGGGCGTGTTCGTGGCCGACATGAGCCTGCTGGCGCTGGCGTTCCCCGCCGCGCTCTATCTGTACGCGCTGCTGGTCAACCCGCCATCGCCGCGCTTCTGGCAGGCGCGCGCGCTTCTCTATATTACCTTCTCTATATTACCTTCTCTTTATTACCTGGTTACCTTGTTTATCACACTTTATTTTATCACACTTTATTTCAATATATACGTAGAAAAGTCAACGCTGGCGCCCGGGTCGCCGCCGCGCACCCGCTGCGCTGTGCTTGTGGATATGCGCAGGCGCGGCCTGGCAGGGACCACCTGTAGCCATGCCGGGGACCTCTTGTAGGACGCTTGAGTGTCGCTGTGCAGCCGACCTCACACACCCAGGTGGACGTGCTTCTTGTTTCGCACGGGGTAGATGCATTTGCCCGGTGAGCGGCTGAGGTGAGCCAGTGCTGCTTCAGGTGACACTTACCCCAAAAAAACCCCCGGCGCAGGCGGTGCTGGTGTACACGGAGTTGACGCTGATCGCGCAGTACGTGTTCCAGATCCCCACGCGCCTGCACTGCGACATCTTCACGCCGCGCTCGGCGGCGCGCGCCCGCATCTGCTCTCGCGCTCGCCCGCGCCCAGGCCTGCAGCGACCCGGCATGTCAGCCTCAAGCAGCGCCGCATGCCAGGATGTACCTAGGGCGACCGGCATCTGACGAGGCAGTCTGCTTAGGCTTATGAAGGCTCGATTGAATGCAAAGAGGCACGCAAACGTGAAATCCGTGACATAAGCTTTGATGCTGCGGGGAGGCTGCCCAGGTTTCGCGCCCCACCAGGCTGCGAGCCGCAGGCTAGTGGCGTCCAATTGCGCATGCGCGAGCGGGTCCTGCCCTGCGGCAGGCAGCGGCGGAGGTGGCCGGGCTGCACGGCAACGCGGCGCGCTGCGTGCCCGTCTTTGCCGCGTACCTCGCGACGCTCATGCACACGTACTCGCTCGCGCGCAAGCAGGCGCGCGCCCGCGCGGCCTGCGGATCGCCGGCCAGCCTTGGACTCTTAGACTCCCGAACGTGCGCACCAGCGCTGTGCGCTGCCACCCGCGAGAGTGTTGGCCAGAGCGCGCGGCGCAAGCAGTGGGTTGGACAACCTGCCGCTCCAGCGTGTCACCCTGTCTTGACCCTGAGCGCAAACGCGCAGGAGCCCGCGCCCGCGATGCTGCAGGGCCCGGCCAGCCCCGCGTCGCCGGCGCCGGACAGGTCGGCGCACGGCGGCGGCGCACGACGGCGTTCCAATCCTGATGGCAACAACCCTATGCAACTACGGTATCTTGAGGAACACGACGCGGCGGTGGCGGAGGCGGGCGGCCGCGGTGCGGGCCACACGGGAGGCTTGGAGGGCGCCTGGAGCGCCAGGCGTGGCTGGCGCGGCTCGCTGCAGCGGACAAGCATGCAGCTGCGCGAAGGCCTGCTGGGCGTGCCAGACGGCGCGCTGCCGATGGGCGATGCCACCGGGCAGGCAGCGCCCTCACGCCGCCCTCGCCCTGCGAGAGCTGGGGTCCCTGGGAGCACGAGCGCGGGATTGCTGGTGGCTCTCACGCCATGTGCAACATGCTGCTACGCCGATCGATGCGGCAGCGCATCTGATGGAGGTTGCAATGCAGTATGGCTGCATGGCGCGCGTGGTTCGCATGTCTGCATACTTGTGATGGCGGTGCGCGCACGAGCGCCGCCCGCTGCCCGACGCACCCAGCCTGCCCTGAGGCTCGTGCCGTGCATTGTGCGGTTGGGCCAATTCTCTGCTCCACGCTGCATAGGCGATGGCGATATCCCTACCCAAATCCTAACCCTTGACCTCTGCCTTGCAATGCCCAGGTGGTCAACCAGTGGCTGTGGCGGCTGTGGCATGCGGCCTCGGGCGCGGCCGCGAGCGCGTGCGCCTTCCTGTGCGGCGTGTGCTGCACCTCCGAGCGCCCGCTGCACTTTGTCAAGGCCGACCTGGCCGTGCCAGCCGGTGCGCCCCAGCAGCCCGCCGCCCAGGGCCCCCACAAACACGGGGCTGGCTTGCCCCGCTTGGGCCGCTGTTCCTGCCACGGCTTGCATCCCCAGAAGCAGCGCGAGACGGGCGCGCGCTCGCCCCGCGCTGCAGGCGAGGGCGCGCAGCTGGGCGCGCCGCGCTGCAGCATAGGGCAAGGTAATAGGGTTACAGGGTATGAGCTTGGCCCGCCCCGCGCTGCAGGCGAGGCCGCGCAGCTGGGGACGCCTGCTGGGCGCGCCGCGCTGCAGCGCGCGCTGCAGGCCGTGCTGGACCACTACCGCGGCCGGGACATCGCCGCGGCAGCCGCTGCGTCCGCGGCGCGCCGCCGCCGCCGCCGCCCTGTGGCGTTAGAACTAGGGTTGCCGCCGACTGTCGAAGCGTTGCTGCCGTCGCGCGCCGCCTCACACATTGGATCCGACTCGGGCTGGTTTGACGCGGTGCCTGTGGAGCCCGTCGAAATGCAGTCCGACTTTGATGATGATTTCAGCCAAACCCCGCCGCCAGCGCCGGCGGCGGCTGCCAGCACGGCCCCTGAGGCGTCGGAGCCGGCGGGTGCGGCATGGAACGGCACAGCCGCCAGCGCGGTCGCAGGGTCTCCGCTGCGCGACGCTGCCGGGCAGCAAGCCGCGCGGCCGGACGCCGTCCGGGAGGGGCGGGCCGGCGACCCGGCTGCGCGCGAGGGCGACGCTGTGGGTGGCCCGGCGCGCCCTGCGGCAGACCTGTCGCGCATGGGGCCGCTGGCGCTCACGCTGGAGGAGTGTTGGAAGGTGAGGGCGAGGGCGAGGGTCAGGGTCAGGGTAGGGTCGCCGCGCTCCTGTCGGTCTCCGCGCGCCGCAGCACCACCGGCAACAGCGGCGGGCTGTCGTCCGTGGACGGCTGGCCCGTCCGGTGCGGCGCCCGCGCCTGCCCTGGTGACGCAATGCGGGTGCGATGGCGGGCGCGCTGCATGCGTGTCAGCTCTTCAGGCTGCTGTCATTGTCCGATGGGCTCTCAGAGCACTGGGCAGCAGTCAGGTGTGCCCCCGTGCGGCGTCCGCACCGAGATGCAACGAGATGCAACAGATGGCTTGGCCATGAGCAAAGCAGTGGTGCATGTAGGCGTGGAAAGCAGGCGGCTACATCAGAATGAACAGCAAGTTCCTGTGCTGCCTGGCCGCGCCCGGCAACAAAGGCTTTTGTGTGCCCCTGTCGGCGCGCAGGTCGCTGCGGCCGGCGCACGACGCGGCGGCGACGCTGCTGCGCTTCAGAGAGGACGCGTGTGACGCAGCGGGCTGCGCGCCTGCTGCCCCGGCGGCGCCGGACGGGGGCTCCGCGGCGGGCGCCTATGACGCCGAGGTGCTGGAAACAGACGAGCGCGCGCCCCTAGAGCCGCGGGAGGCGCCCGGGGTCCCGAGGCAGCGGACTGTGTCGGAGCCAGCCGGCACTGCAGCCGCGCAGGGACGGGCCGCATGGGCGGATGCAGCAGGCGGCGGCGGCGCGGCAGGCGCCGCGACGCCGCCGCGGCGCATACGCAGCTACCCGCTGGCGCTGGGCGCGGAGGGCACGGGCGGGCTTGCAAGCCCTGACCCTGATGCAAAGTCCGCAAGCAGCGAGCGCCAGGCTGGGGGCAGCGCGCCGGGCACGCCTGCGCCCTGGACCGGCGGACCCCGGCCGGCGGGTGGCGGCGCCCTGCTGGGCAGCTCCGCGCACGGACTCTTCTCAGAGCTGCGGCGCAGTGGTGCTCAAAAGGCCGGGCCCGAGCGGGCGGTCGAGCTCTCCCCCGCGGGGCCGCCTGCTGATGGCGCCGGGCTCCGCACCGGCGGCGGGGCGGCGTTTGGTCGGGGGGGTCAGGTTGACAGCGGGGGCGGTCCACGTGGCGCCACGGCGGGGGACGTGCACGGCGCAGCAGGGTCCCCGGAGGGGCTGCGCGGCCTGCGCGTGCTGGGCGTGGAGGCGCACAGCCGGTGCGCGCGCCCGGGGCTGCGGGCTCTGCCGCAGAAAAATATGTGAGGATGTGGCGCTTGCGTGTAAATGCTTGTCTCGCAGATGTGATGGGATGTGGTCAGTACATTCGGGGACATGCATGCCAGGTCGTTAAGGTGTATTCCGTGCCCGAAACAGTCGGCAGGGATGGTGCAGACAGGTGGCACGCGGCAGCAGCGCATCAGGCCCTGCCGCGCCCTGCGTCGCAGGCCGCAGGCGGACTACTATGCGGCCACGGTGGCCGTCGACGTGCTCTCCTTCCTGTACGTGGCAGTGAACTATCAGGTGACCCCATCTGCAAGGCGCCCTGCACAAACGCAGGCCCGCCTCACTGCGCGACCCCAGCCGCAGATGGCGCCCTCGCGCCTGCAGCGCAGCGTGCATGCGTGGTGCCCAGGCCCCTCCTGACGAGGATGCCTTTGTGCGCGCAAGATTGCGCCTGCGAGCAGCCGCGCGCCCCCCGGGCACGCATGCCGCGAGCGCGCCACAATTCGCAACTCTGGCAATGCGTGTCACGTATGCCGTCAAGGGAGCGCACATGTCCGGGAGAGGCGCCAGCGCAGGCGGCGCTCGCGAGCGCGCTCGCGCTGGCGGACTCTAAGCTTGTCATGTTATGTTGAGGGAGGCCCCCAGTACGGGAGAGGCCCAAACCCTCTAACCCTGTGTACCGCAGGCCGTGGTCGCGAGCGCGCGCACGCTGGCGGACATCAGCGACGAGCGTGTGGTGCCCGTGGACTACCTGCTCGCGCTCATCGCGCTCTTCCTGCTCATGGTCCTCGACCGCCTCTGCTACTCGCTCGGCAACTGCGCGGGCAAGGCGCGTGCTCGCCCTCCGCGCGCCCGCGCCGCGCTGCCGGCTCCAAGTGTCCATGTCTCGTTCACAATGTTTGACAGCACTGGCGCTCAGGCGGCGCTGGCTGTTTTATCAACGCGTGTCTTGTCCCGCCACGCAGAAACTGCTTGGTGCAGAGGGCAGGGTGGGATAGGGTAGGACTGTACTGCGTGCAGATGCAGAGGCTAGGGTAGGGTCGGACAACACTGCGCGCGGCCAGAGCCGGGCCGCCATTAGGGCGTCCCTGGGAAGGGCGAGGCCGGGCGCGTAACAGCAGGCCTGCGCGGCGCGCAGGCCGCGCTCCTGTGGGTCCAGCTGCTGCTGGTCGCCTGGAACGCGTTGCACCTGTTCTGGAGCCCGGCGACTGGCGGCGCGGCCAAGGCGCACCTGCGCGTGTGGGTCGCGCTGCGCGCGGCGTCGTTCGCGCTGTCCGCGCTGCAGCTGCGCCACAGCTACCCGCCGCCCGCCGCGTACACGTGCGGGCCCGCCAGCTCTCAGGCCGGCATGCGAGGGGCCCCTGCGTGGCTGGGGCAGGGCTGCCGCAGCTGAGCTCCACTGTGAGCGCTACGAGTACACGCTGGGAAATACACAGCATGTGGCAGATGACAACTTGTGTCATGAACAGTGCATCCATTGAGAGGGAGCCGATCAAGCTGGCATGGTGTGCGTTACACTCCTGTGATGCACAGCTTCCAAGCCGTTGGCTGAGCAGGCATGCGCCCTGCGGTGCTGAGTGCCGTGGCGGTGTGATGAACCTGCTGAGGGCGCCCAGCCGGTGGTCACCGTACATGGTTGACGCCTGCTGGGGGCGGCGCTGCGCAGCGGCCCACGCGGCCGGCACGCGTTCGTCTTCATGCGCTTCCCGCACGCCGGCGGCCAGCTGGCCTTCCAGGCGCGGGAGCTATCAGAAGATGACGCGTTGCTGCTGCTGCACTCTGCTGATGCTGCTGTGGTCAGCACGTGTGTGTGCGTCTTGTTCTGTGTGAGGAAGGCACGGCGTCCTGATAGGAGCACATGTGCGAATACGCCCCGCCAACGAGCCGATCATGCACTGCATGCACTGCATTTTGAAAAAAGAAAACTTTTATTCCTGCCTGCTGCCAAGCCTGCTCTATAACATGCGGCTGTGGAGCCGCGCGGGCTCGGCGCGACGCCGCGGCCCGCGCCCGCAGATCTTCAGCGCCATCCCGTTCCTGTACGAGCTGCGCGAGCTGCTGGACTGGTCCTGCACGGCCACCTGCCTCACGCTCTTCGACTGGCTGAAGCTGGAGGACATCCACACCAGCCTCTTCTTCGTCACGTGCAGCCGGCGGTCGCGACGCCGCCACGCGCTGGGCGAGCGCCAG
>JAABUH010004701.1_pt1 | contig 10951 bp, 13 predicted proteins | sample 5559121 | NCBI WGS metagenome assembly JAABUH01 (sample SAMN10711871, study PRJNA513364) | rock metagenome | isolation source: Antarctica rocks | place: Antarctica: Victoria Land, Battleship Promontory nord | collected 2015-12-28 | reverse complement strand
ACATTGATCGTTTGGTCGATAATCTCGATATTCGACTGTTCGATATGTTGATCCCGCAGCTAATAGTCGTTTTTTCAGATGTCTTTGCGCTTCTGCTTTGGTTCTAAATGCTAAGATTGCCGATGCGAGAATTCAACATGAAGATGAGTGAAAAATGATGTTTTATATTCATTATGATTACTTCAAATATATGATCATGTCATTTAAGCTGATCAATGTGTCTATCATTTTTCAGACTTATATAAATAAGATTTTGACAAAGTTACTAAATGACTTTTATGTTGTTTATCAGAATGACATTCTAATCTTCTTTATAGAGAGAACTAATTACATAGATCATGTAAAGCAGATTCTTAAGAGATTAAGAAAGTTTAAGCTTTATGCTAGCTTGAAGAAGTGTAAATTCTTTATCACAAAAGTGAACTTTCTAGAATTTGTTGTATTTATAGAAAACATTTTGATGAATTCAAGTTGAATAAACATCATCAAAACATGACTCAGATTAAAGATGTATCAAAAAATACAAGTTTTTCTGAGATTTATCAATTTCTATCGATGTTTTATACATCATTACTTTCAGATAGCAGAGTCTTTAACAAAACTGCTGAGAGATAGCATAAAAAATGTAAAAATGAACTCATTTATATGATTAAATGAAGTGAAACAAGCATTTAATTGACTTTATTATGTCTTTATGAAAGCATTTATATCGAGACATTTTAACTCAGAGCAATATATATGTATCGAGATCAACATGTTTAATTATGCAGTCATGAATATATTGTTTCAGTTAGATGATAAAAATCAATGACATTTGATTGCATTCTGATTCAGAATAATAATAAACATTGAAAAAAATTATAAAATGCATAATCACAAGCTTTTAATCATAATAGTGATGTTTAAACACTAATGACACTATGTAAAAGACAGTTATCATACTGTTGAAGTTTTGACTGATCATAATAATTTAAAGAATTTTATGAATATTCAAGAATTAAATGAAAAACAAGTTAAATAAATTATGAAATTGTTAATCTGTAACTTTGAAATAATGCACAGATCAGATAAAACAAATTTAATCAATATATTATCAAGACAATCTAATTATAAAGATGAAAACATCTTTGCAAATCATTTGTTACTCACTCTGCAGCAAAAGCTAACTAGAATAGAAAGCTTAAAAAACTTTATATTCATAGCAATCAAAGAATTATACTGTTTACAAGTGAAAAACAATGTTGAAAAGATGTTTATTCATGATATAAGTATGAACAAATATTCAACAAAATTTGTTAAAAATATGCTGCAAAATGAAATTTACTGTGCATGAGTGAAAAGCAATGTCAAGAAGACATTTATTTACAATGACAATGAAGAAAGATATTCAGCAGAACTTGTTGAAGATATGCTGCAAGATGAAGTCTATCATACATAAATGATAAATGATGTTAAGAAAATGTTATTTACAGTATTGATAAAAGAAAATATTTAACAGAATTTATCAAAGACATGTTGCAAAATAAAATTTACTGCACACAAGTGATTAACAAAGTCAATAAGATGTCTGTTCACAATGTTAATAAAAACACAAGAAAGTGTTTAGTAATGCATGTCATGAATATGCTGCTGAGAATTATGATTCTAGCAGTGCAAAAAATACATTTAAATGAAGTACATTTTTCAAGAAATAAAATCTTTCAACTCAGATCAACAACTTTGAGAAGAACAAATGTTGAAACATTGTTTCATAAAGATTGTAACATAGTTAAAAAACAGCTTAATTCTGTTGCTGAAACTGTTGATTGCAAACAACTCATTTCACATGCAATTGTCAAAGTATTGATAATTCATGAAACAATATATAACTTTAATAATAAGTTTATAATTGAACTCATTAAAATCTTACAGTAAAAAGATGAATTTGCTGTAAGATTGAAAGCAGATGAAATGATAAATATATGATCAAGTGATATTGAAGTTTGAACATTGAATAATGTCAGGTTATAAAGGGTAACAGGTAAAATATACTGTTAAGCAGGGGAAAATAATAGTAGCGAGGTAACTATTGATTATATAATCAATAGAAGAATCTTATAAGATTGTATTGCTTGCTTGTTATAAGCTTTTCTTACTTGATCTTCTATCTACACAAAGGTAACGCTCGTTTATATAGACGATTTTAATGAGTGTGTATTAGAAATTAATATTTCAATACATTGAAGCCTTCTAGAAACTTCTGCGCTGCTTAATAATCACTACTATGAATGATTACATAAGCTTAAACATAAGCTTATTCTAACAAATAATCAAGAAATAATAAAGTACAATTAAATGTTGTATGTTTCAAAAGATTTTTCTGTCAGAGAAAAGTTGTTGAAATGTCATCATAATGATTTATTAATAAAGCATTTTGATGCTGACAAGATTAGCGAGCTATTAGGTTGCAAATATTGCTGAAAAAGTGAGATTAAAAATGTTAAAAAGTATATAAATACTTGTGATATTTGTCAAAGAGTAAAGATGAAATGTCATTTATCATATAATGAGTTGAAGTTTTTATCTTGACTTACAGATCTCTGAAAAGAAATCATTATGAATTTCATAACAGATTTGTTGTCTAGTAAATGAAAAAAAGTTATGTATGACTTGATTTTTATGATAGTTAATCATTACATGAAGATGATGCATTATCTGTTTATGAAGAAAATTTTGACTGTTGTAAAGTTAACAGAGTTGTTCTTTAAGAAGATTGCTTTAAGATATGAGATATTAAATGATATAATTAATGATAAAGATAATTTATTTATTAATGCATTCTGATCAAAAGTCTGCTTTCATGCAAAGATGAAATAATGATTAAGCATTATTTTTCATTCACAAACAGATGATTAAACAGAATGTCAAAATCAAACTTTGAAACATTATTTATGAGTATATTGTTTCAAATAACAAGACGACTGAGCTATGCTTTTATTCATAATCAAGTTTATGTATCATCAGATGAAGCATTCTTCACTGAACTGTAGTTTTTTTATGATCATGTATGATTATGAATTGATTTTTGACATACACATTGAGAATGATGCTATGAAAAAAGAAGTGTCAGCAGCAAAAAAAATGTTGAAATACTGCAAAATGTACAAAACACGTTGACACAATGATGATAAAATGCAATTGATGCTCAGACAAAGTACTATAATTGAAAACATAAGTTTAAGTTCTTTAATGTGTATCAGCAAAAAACCTAAAGCAGAAGAAATCAAGCAAAAAATTATCAGATAAGAAAATAAAGTTCTTTCATATATCAGAATTTATAAACAAGCAGATGTATTATCTTAATCTTTTAATCATTTACAGAATTCATTCTGTCTTTTATGTATTTCTTTTAAAGTTATATAATTATAAACTAAATAATGATTTTATACTTAAGTATTTTGCTCTTGAGCTTATTAATGATGAACAAGAATGAAAAGTAGAAAAAGAAAGAAAAATTTATATTATAAGATAAACATAAAAGAATATTTCATGAAATATAATCAATAAATATTGAGTGAAGATATGAAAAAAGCTTTGAAGCTTATAGAAGTCTTCAAAATGATGTCAAAATATGAGTAAAAAGCATAATTATTCACTTTCAGACATAAAATTCATGATCAGAAAAGAAAAATCACTGCATTATGATAGCTTTCACTCTTTAGAAAAATGATTATATATTGATAAAATCAATAAACAAAAAGAAAAGTGCAAAAACATCAAATGCATTAACATAAAAGCAAATCATCATTAAATTATCATTGAACTGTCAACTTCATTAATTATTTCTTATCATAAACATTGTAAATGTGATCACAGTATTCTTCTTATTCATTTTAAGATTTATGTTGAATCAAAAGATTGAAGAATTCAGAGTGAACAAGTTTAAATATAATTATATCACATTAGTTATAAAATGATAAAATAATATTGAAACATAATAGAACATATTGAATATAATAATGCATTCAGTGCATCATAAACAATATCATTCAATGTTATAATCTCTTTTAACTGCAACTTTTGAATCTTGAAAGATTCAGACTTGTGAGCATCATCAAGATGATTTTCTATTCTCATTGCAATCATTAATTCTTTTCTCAGTTTTATTTAATTAAAGATAAAGACTGCAATTGCTTTTACATTATCATTTTTAAATGCAGACTTTCATATCATTTTTAATCAAAAGAACTTATTTAAAGTTGAAATGCATACATTCAAAATTTAAGCATTCAAACATAAGTGTTTAGTCAATGTATCAAATAAGTTTATTCATTGCAATGCATGAAACATCTTTCTTTGCACATTAGATGCAATGTTTATACATTACTTTATCATGAAATATAACATTGCAGCTCTGAGCTGCTTCTTCATCATAAAATTATCTAGCACACTTTATGCATATGATGTGATTAAATACTTCAACAGCAACAACGTTATACTCACTAATTCTCATCATTGATAGCTAAAGTGATTCAATAATAATTCATAAACATTAAATATACAATTTATGATTCTTCTACTGATAGAAGTTCAAGATGAGTTGAGTAAGAACTTTGATGCTAAGAGAACATTAGAACTCATTCTTTTACTCATTATTTTCTTATTTAACTTCACAAATGTCTGTAACTCTGAATTCAATTATGATGAAACATGATGAATACATTATGAAACAAACTTCTTATCAGCAATTTATAATTGTTAAATTGCATTCTTAATTAAAGAAGTTCAGAATAAGTATTGCATATTTTGCTTACATTATCAGCTTTATTATCAATTTTACTCTTAGTTTTGACTGTTTTTAAAGTTCAAGACAATGCAGTTAAACATGTTTATATCATAATTCTTATGTTTACACTGTACAGTACTTGTATTGAGAAATAATTCTATAATAATAGATGTATAATAAATAAATTAATGAAGATAAAGATTGATAAAAGATGAAAGTTGAAAGAAACTGAAAAAGTAATAAATACAACAACAATTAATTAATATTCACTTTACATTGATTGTTTACATTTCATCATCAACATTGCAATTTAATCAAAGAGTAAACAATGTTTGTGTATCATTGATACATAATCTATGCAGTCATTTATGTCAATTACTTATCACTTATACTATTTATAATGTATATGAAAACTCAAGACTTTATTTTTTCCTCAATAGAAATTCGTTATAAAATTTATATTAAATGTATAAATATATAAATATATAAATATATATGTTAGAATAAGCTTATGTTTAAGCTTATGTAATCATTCATAGTAGTGATTATTAAGCAGCGCAGAAGTTTCTAGAAGGCTTCAATGTATTGAAATATTAATTTCTAATACATTCGCTGATCAGTAGTTTCTAGAAGTTTCTAGAAACCACAATATTAGAAATCAATCATTTTGATTTCTAATACACACTCATTAAAATCGTCTATATAAACGAGCGTTACCTTTGTGTAGATAGAAGATCAAGTAAGAAAAGCTTATAACAAGCAAGCAATACAATCTTATAAGATTCTTCTATTGATTATATAATCAATAGTTACCTCGCTACTATTATTTTCCCCTGCTTAACAGTATATTTTACCTGTTACCCTTCATAACCTGACAGGTTATGAGCCCGGGTCGCACTATTTTCAAAATAGTAAGCGAGGGCACGTGACTAGTTAAGCGAACCAATAGTGTTCAAGTTGCTCAACTAGTCAAACGAACTTATAGGGTTCGTACCTTGTGACTAGATGAACCAATAGTGTTCAAGTCACGTGATTGAAATTTTTAGTCACGTGATTGAAAAGTCACGTGATTAAAATTTCGAATCAATAGTAGTTCAAATATTTTTTAATAAGAAACAAGTTTTTATCCTCTATAATTACTGCAATTATATGATAATTAGGCGTTTAAATCAAAAAAAAAAATGGTTGATATCAGTAAGCAAAAGTCTACATATCAGATTGAGCCTTTGAGAGGCGAAGAAAACTACGAATTATGGTCAATTCGTATGTCAGCTCTTCTGTCAAAAGAAGGTTTAGCGCAATATATTAAAATAGTCAATTTTGGCTATAGCGCAGTTATTGAAAATAGGCTTTTGGTTGAACCAGATGAAAAAGCGATTAAAGCTGAAGCTTTAATTAAATTAAATCTGTTTGACGGCCCATTATTGCAAGTGCGTCATATTTCAAAACCCTATGAAGTATGGAAAGCACTTGAAAATCTTTATAGCCCTAAAGGTTTTAGTTCAGAATTTCTTTTATGCAAAGAATTATTTGATACCACTTTAGAAAAATCGAATAATAAGATAGAAATATATCTGAACTAAGTCAAACGATTATATGATCAGTTGACTGCGAAAAATGTTATAATACCTGAAAAGGTAATTTTCGCATGGGTTTTAAATAACCTTTCGCCAAATTACGAAACTCTGATTACCACTATTACGCAATCTATCCGCGTAAATGGTTCAGGTTTGATTAAATTAGAAGAATTATTCTCTAATTTAATTGATGAATCTAAACGTTTAAAACATAAAGATTCAGGCGAAACTGCTTTGGTTACAACAAAGCAAAAGTCTAAGTACAAACCTTATAATGCGAATAAGGTAAGTAAGAACAAATCGAATAAAAATTCGAATAAATCGATTACATGCGAACATTGTCGCAAAAAGGGTCACAAAATTGAAAAGTGCTGGATTAAACATCCGGAACTACGACCCAATAAGTTGAACAAGACTGAAGAAATTACTATGTATAGTAATATTGAAAAGGATTTAGATACATGCTTAGATAATAGTAATGAAACTGATTTAGCTTATTGGTCTTTTCCTCGAAAATGCATGAAAAGCATAAAAAACATAGTTCTTATGATATTTATGCTATTCTTATTGACTGTGCATTTGCTTTGCAAATGCATCAAATGCGAATTCAAGAATTTATGCAAAAAACATGAACATAAAATCATATTCTTATATTTTTATAACAATTTTAATGTCATGTATAAATTCGCATCATATTGCACAGTACATCATTTGAAATTCAATAGAATTTCTAAAACTGAGCATGTGATAAACGAATTTGCAAAATTCGCTTTTGCAAAATACGCATTTGCGAAATCCGTACGAATATTACAAATTCGTGAAATTACTAAACTTATTTATAATACAATAAGTATTAGTAATGAAAATGTCAATAAAATAAATGCATTAGATAAAACAGTCTATTCAACTATTTTAAATAAATCTAATTGAATATTAGATTCTGGCGCAACAACTCATGTTTGTTGCGATAAATCGTATTTCAACGATTTAAGACCCACAGATATAAAAATATCATGGGGCAAAATTAGTCGAATAAAGGCTAAAGGTATCGGTAGTGTATCGATACTATTTAAAGATACGAATAAAAAGGCAAAGTTGCAAAATTGCTTATTCGTACCAGAATTCGAAATAAATTTGATATTAGTTAATCTTTTAACTGAAAAAGGATATAAAATTATTTTTGACACAAAGTGCAAAATAATTAATTCTAAAAATGATACAATATTGACTACTATTAACAACAATGGCTTATATACTTTTCCCATTGTAAAATCAAATGAAAATGCGCAATATGCACATTCAAGCAAAGCTGATAGTAGCGATATTTTCAATATATGGCATCAACGAATAGGTCATATAAATGAGAAGTCATTAAAAGAACTAAATATTCAAAAATCAAATAATTCGAATAAATTTATATGCGAGCCGTGCATTTTAGCAAAGGCAAAAAGACATATAAATCATAATATCAGTAGCAATAAATGCACCGAATATTTAGAGTTGGTACAATCCGATTTATTCGGACCAACTCAAACTACTAGCTTTAGTAATAAAAAATATTTTATTACTTTTCTAGATAAATGTAGCAAATGGCTTGAAGTTGAATGTTTGTCATTCAAAAATGATGCATTCAAAGCATTTGAGCGCTATCTGATAAAAGAAGAAAGAAATTCTTCTAAAAATTAAAGACTTTACGAACAGATAATGGAACTAAATTTTTCGAAATTCATGCTCTTTGTTTTAAAAAGGGAATTAAATCAGAAAAAACTGCGCCTTATGCACATGAACAAGCAGGTGCGGCTGAACGTATAAATTTAACTTTGTTAAATAAATTACGAGCTTTATTGTTTACAGCAAAATTATCAATTAAATTTTGGGCTGAAGCATTATATGCAGTCGTTTATTTATATAATCGAACGCCGCACGCATTGCTAAATTATAAAAGTCCGTATGAAATAGAATACGGTGAAAAACCAAACATAGAAAATATTAAAATATGGGGTTCAATTGCGTACAATAGAATTGATAACGCAAAAAAGCTTGATAAACGAGCTAAACCTTACATATTAGTTGGTTACAATAGTAATCAATATAAATTACTAGATTTAAAAACAAAACGTGTAGTTTGGTCACGCGATGTTATTATATTAGAAAGTATTTTTCCTTATAAATGGAAAAATACCGAAGACTGATATAAATGATTATATCAATTCGAATAATAATTACGAAATTATTATCGACAACGCTATTACAAGTCATATCCCATTCAAGGGGGCTAATAATGTTGATAGGGCTGAAAACCAGCTTACTAATCAACACTTAGAATGCGACATATCTTTAAACAGCGAAAATAATACGCAAAACACGCAAACCGAATCAAATATTACTGATTTCGCAAATGCGTCAAATGCGAATTCGCAAATCGCAAATTCGGAGTTCAATGAATTTGATAAATTGAATAGCGAAAATAGTCAAAATAATATATCTAGCAATAATGCTATAAATACTCATAAAAGAGTCATATCAGATGATTTATCTGATGATGAATTAGCATTTGCTATTATAAATAATGGCAGTATCAATGATCCTGTTACTTATAAACAGGCAATTGAAAGTTCAAATGCGAAAAATTGGAAAATCGCTATGAAAAAGGAAATTGACGATTTAAAAAGTCAAAATACCTGGAAATTAGTTAATGCGCCTAAAAATCGACAAATAATAAAAGGTCGATGGGTGTTCAAAACTAAATTAGATAAAACCGGATTCATCGATAAATATAAAGCTCGATGGGTTGCAAAGGGATTTCAACAAAAGTACGGTATTGACTATATTGAAACTTTTAGTAATACGGTTAAACCTATGGTATTTAGAGCTTTATTTGCACTAGCAGCATTTAAAGATCTAGAAATACAACAATGGGATATAAAATCAACTTTCCCAAATGCAAGCATAGACGAAGAAATCGATGTAATTCAACCTATCGGATTTGAAGAAAATTCAAATCAAGTTTGTTTATTAAACAAAGCTTTATACGGACTAAAGCAGTCTGCTCGGCAATTCTATTTATTTTTAGCAAACTTGCTAAAAGAATTGAATTTCAATTCAATAATTGCTGATCAATCCGTATTCTATAATAGCGAAAATAATACTACTATTACAGCTCATATTGATGATTTATTAGTTTTCGCTGAAAATAAGAATGAAATAAATTCATTAAAACAGCAATTAAAAAGAAAACTAGAATTATCAGATTTAGGCAATATCAGTTACTATCTCGGAATGGAAATTTCACGAGATAGAACTAAAAATAAGTTGTTTTTATCACAAAAGAAATATATAAATGAATTATTATCAAAATTCAATATAAATGGTGATAAACCAATTTATTCGCCTAGTGTACAAGGTGTTCGTTTAGAAAAGAACATTGAGCAAGCCGAATTGAAAGATATGAATTTATATCAACAGCAAATCGGTTCATTAATGTATTTAATGACTGCTACAAGACCCGATATTGCATTTTCGGTGAGCAATTGCGCAAGATTCATGAGCAATCCAAATAAAGAGCATTTTAATGCTTTAAATCGCATTTGGCAATACGTCAAAACTACTAAAAATAAAGGTTTACTTTATGAAAGTAGTGACGATTTTTTAACCTTAAAAGGTTATGTAAATAGTGATTGGGGTGGTGATTTTACTACTAGAAAATCTACTACCGGCTATTTATTTCTACTAGGCAATGCGCCTATTTCATGGTCATCTAAATTGCAAAAATCGGTTGCAATTAGTTCTTGCGAAGCCGAATATATGGCTTTAAAGGAAGCTGCAAAAGAATTAGTTTGGTTAAAAGCATTGTTTAAACAATTAAAACCACTAAATTCTATAATTGCAGATACTTTATATTGCGATAACAAATCGGCGATAGATTTATCAAAAAATCCTGAATATCACGCAAGAACTAAGCATATCGATATACAATATCACTTTATTCGTGATTATATCAAAAAAGAAATATTCAAGTTGAAATACATAAATACGAAAGAACAATTAGCTGATGCGCTAACTAAAACATTAAATGTTAATGATTTTAGAAAGTTCGTAAACTGTATCAACTTAAATGAAAAAACCGAAAGCAATAAAAAGATGAAAACATGAAGAGAGTTTTTTATCTAATTAGATTTTCTCTCATATAAGGTTTTATAATTTTTCCTTATTTAAAATGTTTATATACATTGAGTATTTAAACAAAAGATTCGCAAAAGAATTTGCGAAAGCGAAATATGCTTCATTATATATGAAAACTCAAGGTTAAATTTTTTCCTTGATAGAAATTCGCTATAAAAATTTATATGAAAATGTATAAATGTATAAATATATAAATACATAAATACATAAATACATTAAAATAAATTATAAAAAGCGAAAAATAAAGAAGTTTTTATTTTTTCCTCTACTATAAAGATTAAAAGGGTGTGTTAGAATAAACTTATGTTTAAGCTTATGTAATCATTCATAGTAGTGATTATTAAGCAGCGCAGAAGTTTCTAGAAGGCTTCAATGTATTGAAATATTAATTTCTAATACATTCGCTGATCAGTAGTTTCTAGAAGTT
>JAABUH010004698.1_pt1 | contig 10953 bp, 14 predicted proteins | sample 5559121 | NCBI WGS metagenome assembly JAABUH01 (sample SAMN10711871, study PRJNA513364) | rock metagenome | isolation source: Antarctica rocks | place: Antarctica: Victoria Land, Battleship Promontory nord | collected 2015-12-28 | reverse complement strand
AAATCTATCATCAAGAGATTGAGAGAATGTATGTATGTCAGATATGTCGCTGAAAACGAGTCAGATCTTGCATTTTTCAATTGATGAGAATCACAAGTCTTAAAACTTTGAAAAGCGTGAATGAGTCAAGCATAAGCTCGTCATCATTTTTCAGTTCAAGATCTCATCAATAAGATTACTTCAAAGCTTTCGCGAAATTCTGAAAGTAAATTCAAGCTAAATTACGTGATAGATCATACATAGATTGAAGAAGTTGATCATCTTCACTTTGAATTTGAAGACGCTTTTCTGTTTTGAGAAAAAAAGACTCATCAAAGTATCTGCATCTCTGATTTTCACTTTGCGCTTGAGATGAAAGAGTGACTCAGAGATAAAGCGTGTCTGTTAAAACTGAGCTTATATACAACGACAAAGAACATTTCATTCGATTTTCATTTTCAACTTTGCTCAAACAATCTTACGTTTTGTCTGATTCTCTGCTGAATATTCACAGTGCAATAAAATCGATCAATAGTAAGTCAGTAGCAACGTTTATTTGACAGTAAAAGTAACAAAGATGCAGATTTCATCTTCATGTTGTCACTCGTCGAGTATCAATGAACAATCAACGATTCTTACGTGTTTCTCACATCGTGACAACAGAATGATTGAGAAACAAGATTTCGATCGAAGCAGTACACTTTGTCAGATCTTTGTACTCAATCAACATCGTTCAACAAAATTTTGATGATTCAACATTTAAGAATCTTGTCATTTGAATTCTTCAACTTTGTCTTTCAATTTGAGTCTGTTGATTACGCAGTATGATCAACACAGTCTTTGACTGTCAAATTTTTCTCAAAAGAGCACATTGATAAATGCTTTGACGAAGTTGTTGAAAAAGAGTACAATGCAACGATCACTGCGATAGATGTGATATTCAATATGAAACTTCAATGACTAAATCAGATACAGAAGCACTCTTATCAAATACTTGAATTTCTGTCTCATGAACTTCTGCACACTAGTCAATGAAGACAAGAGCGAGATGATGCTGAAACATAGATAGATATCATGCAAAACGACAATCGTTTTCTTATCATGTGTCTGTCTGATCGTAAAGTTCATCTCTTTCGCTGTTAAACTCATTCTCATGCAGAATATGACTTCATCTTTCTGCATGCATGATCGAGATCTATCATCTAAATGTCTTTATTCTTTGCTGTTTCTTTTGAGTTTCAGACTAGTAATTCAGTCTTTCATCTTTCATTTGAATCAGACATCTAACTTCTTGTTAGCTCGATTTGAAGATGACAAATGAATGAATGATCTTTCAATCTCGTCTTTTATAATGAGACTCTTCTTCTTCTCATCATAAGAGATCTCTAAGATTTCATATATTCTTCACATAAAACGACGAATTCTTCACATCTCTGACTTAATCACTTTTTTTCAAACTCATTGAACTGAAGCATGACTTTTAGCAAAGCTTTTGAGACTATAAAGTCTGCAGATTCAATGAAAGACAATTCAATGATGAGTATCATGCAATTGTCTGTCAACGTTCTTGAAGCATTCATTTCAGACTATTCGATTATCTTGAAGTTTCTGCTCAATATGCTAGACTTCGATATCACTATCATTGTGTTCATCGATCTTCTGATCTTTGAACTCTTCACTTCTTTAAAATTTCTTGATTAACATGCATACGCTGTCTTCAAGAAGTACTTTACATGCTTCATCAGCATCGATTCTGACGATGACATCTATAATCACATCATGAAGTGACTTAATGATCATAAGATATTCATTAACTTACGTAGCTTGATGATCAAGACTGAACAGAAGCATGTCTGAGACTTTCATGATTTGAACACGACAGTGAATGAACTGAATTCAAACACTTTCATCAATTTTAGTAATTGAGATTTCAAAGTTTCTTCAATATTTCAGTTTTACTTTGATCATCATATCTTCTTTCATCAAGATTGATATTTTGAGTTTCGTTGCTTTGTTAAACAGATTATGAGAGATAGTAATTTTTGTAAAGCAGAGAGCATTCAACTTATCTGTATTGAATGCTCATTTCAATTTATCAAAAATCTCATGAAGAATTGTCGTAATCATCATCTGAATAAGAAAATCACTCTTACTGTTGTATGCAGATCGATAAGTAAAGAGAATAGAGAAGAACACAATATGTGACAAAAAGTTGCAACGAGATCTTCTAGATTTATGCACATGATTGTCTTGAATCACGATGAGAAGACTCAAGTTCTGAAGAATATAAATGAGTATCTGCATTCAGTCACTCTCAGATGATACGTTAATCGTGATATTTCTTATCGTCATGAGTATCTGTTTCATGAAGTAAGTATAATTCTATCTCAAAGATCACTAAATGTCTTTTACTCTTGCTGACGTTTTCAAAAGTCTTCTGAGACTAACAAATTCAGTTTTGTCTGAGTCATTGCTGATGTTTTCGATCTTGATATTTACTGCATTTCGCTTGCAAATTGAACTCTTACAGAGAAACACTTGAGAATAATGTTCAGTTTACTGTCTCAATGCTGTGTAGTTCTGCTTGAAGATATCAACAGCGTCGATCTGATTAAACGTCAAGAAGAAGACGAAAAACTCGTCAAATCAGTCAACGACGCGATCGCGAAAATTGACGTCAAACTTAGCAAGACTCTTAAGAGCGCTTCGAAGAACAACGAGAAAGATAGAAAAAACAAGAGAATCAGCTTGTTCAATCTTCTCAACGCTATTGATGATGTGACTTCGCACGAAGAAAGAGTTTTAATAATGACAATCAACTGTTTTGAAAAGCTTGACGAAGCTTTAATTCAATCAAATCATATAGGTATTAAAGTTGAATTTATCATGATCACACGTTCTCAAATCTTCGAGCTCTTCACTCGCATGTACTTTCTCGATGACAGCTCTTCAAGACTCATTGCTACTTTCAGTAAAGAAATTTTCAGACAACAACAACAACAACAATAACAACAACAACATGTCAATGATTTTCTTGCTCAGAAATCTGTCGTTCTTCAGTTCTGTGTCAACAAGCTCATGCTCATCGATTCTCTCATTCTCGTCAAGAGTGTCAGCGATCTTATCATCATTACGTCTTTCAATAGTTCTTTTCTCAGCGCAGCTGTCACACTTGCGTTGATGAAGTTGAAGAATGTGACAAAAGACTTTGCAATTAAGTTGTTGAAGAATATGCTTACATCAATCGAGATACAGAGATATTTTCTCACATGAAAGAAGAATTCACGAAGAGCGCTGAAGAAGATGAATAAGTGAAGAAATCAATTGATTGAGACGAAGAAGTTGAAAAGTAAATTGAGTTCTGCACAGTAATCGAAGACGAAGAAGAGTGAGAGAGCATGAATAATGTTGAGAAAATCGATACAGTAGAATTTGTATTTAATTACAGATCTATTTACATTAGTCATTCTTCATCTTGAGTGTGATATGCAAGATAGCACGATGTATCTGCATTGACATCTATCTGTTTCTCGATGAGACTACAGACTTTTCATCTGATGAAATGTATTGAATCACGAGCTTCGTGCTACTTTCGAGTTTTGTCAGTTATATCATGTTCGATATTGAATCTGATCGTAACAACGTTTTGAATTGACATTTATTTATGACTACTGTATGATAATAAGAACTGAATCTCAACTCAATACGATTTTCTGTTGATTTTGACTTGACTAATTCAAGACTAGTAAGACGTTTGTCATTCATTAATGACTCATTTTATTCTTTTTCTTTCTGAACAACAACAATCTTCGTCAAAGCATAACATCTAGAATCATTGTTTCTTCACTACACATGCTTTGCTACATATCAGTCGATCTTGCGATTTATAATTTCGTTTGATGTCACGTTCTCTTCAGAATGAATATTGAGATGAATCTGATTTGAGACGATGATAACGAGTTCGAAGTATTCGCACAAGCTTAAAGTAAAGATTTATCTCTTATCTTCAGATATTCTCTGAATTCAAAGCTTTCTCAGAGTCTTTCGAGTCGTGTTGTAAATTGCTACTATAATCTGTCATTAAAGAACGCGAGCGAAACATTCTCTGATCGAGCTGCAATGCTCAAAGCGCTTTATTTCTCGATATGTTGAGTGTGAGATCAATGCACGATGCACTCTTTTATTTTGACATCGAACATCACAGTTGAGATCTACGAGAATGCAGAACGACAGAATCAATGACGTATATTGCACGAGAGCTTGTACAAGCAATACGTCAAGTCATTGTTATCAATAAGCAGTCTGTTTTAAAGCGAAGAAGCGAAGAAGCGAAGTTGCAAGTCTATTATATCGTTGATTATTCAAGTCTCGTTCAGATTGATTATCTTGAGAGAAGAGATAAAACTGCGATTGTACGCTGCTCTTCAGACTCTGACTCACTTCATGTTTTCAAAGATGTCAACTTTGAAACGTTTTTAGAGTCTCGTGCTGATTTTGAGCATCGAAAAAATGTGTGTTATCATGAGATTTGAATCATTTTCTCGTCATCTCAACACTCAATTATAATTTCTTTCGCAGATGTCTTTGTCATCGTTCAGAAATCGAGAATGATCATCAAGTCTTTGTCTGTGACACTCTATACTCATTTATGAAGCATGACACGTTAGACGATCAGATCAAGAACATCAAGACTATCGAAGCACGTTTAGCGTTGAGAAACAAAGCAGTATGATGTTTTCAGATGACTTCAGCTATTGCTCACATTCATTTCACGACTCACACATTTCACATGAACATCAAATCGATCAATTTCATCTTAGATTCTAATCAAAACTTGATTTTGATAGACTGAAAACAAAGTGAGACATCGCTTTACACTCTCGCATTCGAAGCTAACGATTCTTGAGACGTAAAAGAGGCGAAAGTTGAGTCTTCGTCTTCTGATGACGCAGACTATGAAAAAAATGGTGAATACGATTGCGATGTATGTCATGACACTGAGCAGGTGTGAGAAGTATCTGAAAGGTCGAATCTGGTCTCGATATCTGCGTTCGCTCAAACTGATGTCTTCTCGTGCTATGAAACTCAGTTTTGAAATACCTGCGTTGTTCTTAGACTTGTCATGTGCTCTCATGTATGACATTCTTCACTCTGTTGCGACTTGAGTAAAGGCAGAGAAGTCGATTGTCATGACTTAGCTAAAGTTTCAAAGCATGTTACATGACATGCATGTCGATGCAACACGTCAATGACTATAATTGAGTGCTCATCTCTTGAGTTAGATATGTCGACTTTTAGCATTAGAATGACTGAGCAGAAGCGTGAACGTCTTTCAAATCTTACTAGAACGAGCAGATTCAATGTCAAAGCATGATCGCGACTCATAAAGGTTTGAACTATCTCTTGCACAACTATTCGAACACAAAGTTTTCAATGTAAATGTCTCTCGTCTCTATTGCTTTCACTTTCATTGTCTTCACTTTCTCTTCAAGCTTTCGAGATTTGAGCAGTTTCATCTTGACTCATTGTTCAACTTTCTTCTTAACTTCAAATTCAAAGATAATGACAGTTTCTTGAACGATGATAAAGGCGAGACGAGCATCTGATATGAATCTAGAAATGATCAGTTCAAGAACTCGTAGACGACATTTATTCAAATTACTCACAATTCTTTATTCTTCATTGTCAGCTCAACGAAAGTAACGTTTTTTGTTTGAAGTTCTTCTAGAGAGATCTCAAACCAGCTCGTCGACGCAGACTTGACACAAAGAGAGTGAAGATGAAAGTCTTCGTGAAACACGATCTTCGAATTGATAGATCATAGTTGAACAAGAAGAGTCATCTGACTTTCTGACTTTCGAAGAAGGGTTTCGAAAAGTGCAGTACGCGTGATTGAGATCGCAACCAAACGCTTTCAAGACTCTCAGCCCAGGTCATTCGATGACTGACTTCGCAATTCTGCGCACACGCTGACAAGATAAGTTAATTGTTCAATTTCATCTTCTTACATGTCTCTTTCACTTATTTCATCATCAATCGTGCTGAGTCAACAGAAAGTTAGACCATCTTTTGTGTCAAACGAGTAGCTCGTCTCTATGATTTTGTCAACTCGCTTTCCTACGGCTTCGTCAAACACTCAGAAGAATTTCTTTTCTCGTACGCTGTCACTTCACAGTGCGATGATAAGATTCGTCAATCGAACTCATCATAGTTACTTTCGATGCGAATAAGAAAACAAGCAAACGAAGTTCAGCACACTGCAGTCGAGGTTGAAATGTGGTTAATGATTATTCGAGACACTGATTGACTTGACTCAAAAGAACAAGTTCACGTAGATTCACAAAAGTTTTAGATGTTGACTTTGTAAGCTCACGTATTGAGATGAGCTATAAGACTGTCACAGGAACTGATAGTAGGCTGGAAATATTCGTATACAAGTAGATGTCGTTCACAGAAGCGAATGTGACGAAGAAGAAGTACGATGCGAGCACGAGTAGCTTGATTACCGTCTATACGGCATTTTTATTCTGAAGGCAATCGACTCTTCGTACAGTAGGCGCGGCTGAACAAGTCAAAAATGAGAAAGAAGCGTATCTGTACAGAATTAGCAGATCAAGAACCCTTCATTCTCAAGAGTCTATAGCTTCATCAAAACCGATTGTAGATTCAAAATGATCATATACGAGTATAAGTCGCCTAAAATCTAAGACTGTTCGACGAAAGATGAAGAAGAGCGCTTCTCTCATTTCTTAGTCTTCTAGTCGACTTGCGATCTTGATCTCTGCTTAAGAAGTTTGATGCTGTAAGATATTACGTCGACAAAGAAGATTGTAGATGATCTTGAGAAGGGCAATTCACGCACGACTAAGGCGAATGTTAGCTATAGATTCTGATGTGAAAGTCAAGTGTCACGGCAGTCGAAAGAAATTATCTGCTTAAGAACACTTTTGCGTCAGATAAAGAAATTAAAGGGAAAGAAGAGAAGATATGCGCAAAGTCAGAAGATTGTTGTCGTTGTTGTAGAAGTTGTTGTGCGTCTTTTAAATCACTGAGGCGTCAACAATATAAGAAATGAGACGAGTCAAACGATTGACGTTGAATATCACAGTGAGACTTATGTTATCTGCTCTATGACAGTATTTCTGATTAATCTTCGATGAGATAACTGGTCTTGAACTAGTGAAAATTTGACGTGATCAATGTCATCGCTAATACTTTAGAATCTCTTTCCTTTGATTTCGCAATGCTCTCTCGCGTTAGCTAATTATGAGAATCTTCTCACGAATTGAAGTACGTGCAACGTACATTTCTTTTGAACCTAGCTAATGCAAGACAGTCGAAAGAGATCTGACTCTTCGATTCATAGACACTTTACAGTTACTCTCAGCTGCATCGACTCTTTTCTTCAGAGAAGAGTTTGAACCTCTTCACGATAACATATTCTTACTATACTTCAGTCTTTTCTCAAGTCAAACCGACATCAAGCTCATCGATGGCCTGCTGCTACACACTGTCGTTGCTCAAGAGAATGATCAAAAGACATGAATCAAACTATATAAAGTTCTTGAGCGAATGAGGTCATTATCGCAATCAATCACTTCTTCTCAATCTCGCCTCGCATTCATATCATCATACAAGCAGACGCCTTGATCCTTCAACACGAGCAGTTTCGCAGACACATTCGAGCAACAGATCACGTAAATTCTCGATGACTATTGTCTCAAATATGATTGAGGCAATGATGATGCAAAATGTCAGACTTATCAACTCAAAAGTTCAGAATGCAGCTTGAATCACAGCTTGCTTCTCGACATTTACTGAGCTTATGACTTTTATCAATCTGATAACGAATGCTCTATCAGGTTCGAGACCTATCAATTCGAGATAGCAGAAAGAAATTCAAGAGTTCATGAATATGTATGCAACGTCATTCTGAACATCGATAAATTGAGGTTCGAAGAGATTGTATGACTTTGCTTGAACGTTGCGCACGTTTGAGAAATTTGACGAGAGCGTTTTCGACGTACTCTGATTCTTGCTTGATTCTTCGGCTTTGATAGTATCGACAAATAAGATGCTGTAATCAGTGAAGGTACTATGATCAGTGAAGATGGTATGATCGATAAGAGTGATGTGATTGATGAAGATGTTGTTATCGACGAAGATGCTGTTGTAACTGCAAACGAGAATGATACAGCTAGATCAAATCTATTTCCAAATTAATTAGAGATGAGCAAGTCAAGCACTGTTTTGAAGAATCAGGGAATTTTCAGCACGTGATGAAAGTTCTTTGCTCTGGGGGAAAGAACTTTCTTAGTGCAATCAGACGATGGGAAATTCTGTTCTTTGACACACAGTATCTGCAACATGACTCACTCTCTCTTTTCACAGCTGTACAGGGAAATCAGAGACGACGTGTAGATATGAGATACATAGAAGGTAAACAGAATAAAAAGTAGACGCAAAATAACGAATGAGATTCGATGAGCATTGTTGTTGCGGAAGGTGTGACGACTGAGCAAGGAATCGAAAATACTCAAGGAAGTACTCGTCAAGGGTAATCCTTCAAAAATTGAGGAGAATACTGATCGACTCGTCAGGCAAATCCTTCAAAAACTGAGGATAGTACTCGTCGAGAAAGCACTCGTCAGGGAAGTACTCGCCACAGATAAATCCTTCAAAAACTAAGGGTAGTACTCGTCGAAGAAGCACTCGCCAGAGAGGTACTCGTCACAGGTAAATTCTTCAAAAACTGAGGGTAGTACTCTTCTTAGTAATACTTCCCTAGTGAGTACTCTCTCTAGTTTTTGTGAAATCTGCCCTCGAAGAGTACTTCCTTTGATAGTACTTTTCCTACGAGTACTTCTCTGATGAGCACTTTCTCTAGTTTTTGTGGGATCTGCTCTCGAAGAGTACTTCCTTTGGTAATACTTTCTCTACGAGTACTTCTCTAAAATTCTGAAGAATTTGACTGGCGAGTACTTTCTCTAATTTTTGTGGAATTTCTTCTCGAAGAGTACTCTCTTTAACTTTTGTGAAATTTATCCTTAAAGATCACTCTCTTTGATAGTACTCTTTCGACGAATATTTCTATGATGAGCACTTAATCATTGACTAGTTGCTGACGAATGTCAAAGGATCGCGACCTCACGAAGTTCGACATAATATACATAATATACAAGTATTTAGATTGAAAGATCGAGTTTGCTGAAATTGAATTATTAATTCAATCAACAATACTTTGAATTAGCTTCTATATAGATAATCTCGGCTGAGAGTGTGAACCACGCTTAGTGAGATGAACAATGACTGATAGTGTGAACAATGACTGGTGTGAACCTGAGCGATTCAGAAGTGAAGCAGGTGAAGCATTCAGAAATAGAGCTGAAAGATGAGCAGAGGAAACAAGTAAAGTTATGACTCATTAGGCAACAGTATTTCAGATTACAGTAGTCAATAGTATCACAGGTTCTCACAAGTCGTACTTGATAATGAAATGTGCCTCATCAAGAACTCAGCAATCTCACATTTATCTTTTAGAATTATTTATTCAGAAGCTTGTGCACAATCTTTTATGAATCTTGCAGATTCAGACTCACATTCTCAAATCGATGCTTCTGACGAGAAACTTCAAAGAACAGATGTCTGACATCTTCTTTTTCTTTCTTCTGTTGTTGATAATGATCTGCACTATGAGAACTACTCATTTGCATCATGAGAGTCTATTGAGACGAGCAGTGTGCAGAACTCGATAGCTCGAATCAGAATTTATGTCTTGTTCAAGACATCATCTAAATTACCAACACTGAACTTGACAGCTAGAAGACGATTTGACCTTGAATGATGAAGAGTTTGAGATGAAGCCTGTCCAAACTTTACATTCAAAGACTTCATACTGATCGAATGCAAATATCTTTCAGAACAAGATCTTCCGGCCCATCTTGGCGTTATCAACATCTCTAACGATTTTCACCTCTCACATCGTTGTTCGAATTCTCATTAAGCTCGAAGAAAGACTTCAAGAAAGATATGATATTGATCTGAGACAATCGTCTGACTTTTGCGACTTTGTTCTCTGCGTTTCAACGGGGGATTTGCGGAAGAATATCGAACAGTGCGTTTTTAATCATGGTTAATCGCTCACTTAGTTCATAGTCGATGATATTTTTGACATTCGCTCGAAACTCGCGAATGTCACGCGATCTGTGAAAATGATAGTAATCAACTTCTGAACTTACAAATCGCGAATCGTCTTCGTCTTCTCGCCAATGAACTCATAATGATGCATTGTGTGAATTCACGACACACGAGAAAGCTATGAAATCAATTATCTGACGTTCATCTGTATTTGTCGTGTAACTCATGAGCGTTTCGATTGAGTTAACACAATGAGACTCGATTTCAGCATTTTGGTTTTCCGCGACTCATGTGAACTCAAGGCGAGACTGTGATTTGTACTCAACAGCGAAGAAAGATCAGTAAGTAGACGAGTTAGGCTTGACGTATGATTGAAAGCGCGAATGTTGCATAACTTCTGAAAGACGAGACTGAGAACCCATGAAACTATTTTGTGAATAATCATAATGAAAGTCAGGCATGAGCGTGACGACTGACGAATATCTAGAGTCGAAAGTATAAGAGAGAGCTTTTTGATCGAAAGATAGATTGACGTCAACAGCAATGACGAATTTATTGCTTCTCAGTTTGTAATTCAATTTCTTTGAGAAAAGAGAGATATTGACAAAGCCGATTCGTGTAACTTCTTCGTCGACATTGTTTAGAGTAGATAGTTGCTCGCGAGTATAGATCACTTTCTGATCTGTAAGACCTGATGATGTGCGTTCTTTTTCTATGATCTTTCGCGCAAATTCGAGAATAGCTGAGGGCATGAACATGCCGTAAGAGTCGATGAATATGAAATGATTCTCGAGTTCATCTCGATATGAGAAGAACTGAACTCGCTTCGATTTTTTA
>JAABUH010004697.1_pt1 | contig 10954 bp, 12 predicted proteins | sample 5559121 | NCBI WGS metagenome assembly JAABUH01 (sample SAMN10711871, study PRJNA513364) | rock metagenome | isolation source: Antarctica rocks | place: Antarctica: Victoria Land, Battleship Promontory nord | collected 2015-12-28 | reverse complement strand
GTGCTGCACGCGGGCGGCAAGTTCGGCGGCGACGGCAGCGGCTACCGCGTGTCCGGCGGCCTGCACGGCGTGGGCGTGTCCGTCGTCAACGCGCTGTCGGAGCAGCTGGAGGTCACCGTCTGGTGCGTGCGCGCCCGCGCGTTAGGCATGCAACGGCGCCCCAGCTGAGCTGCTCTGGGGCTTCAGCAATAAGAAGCACTGGCGCCCGGTAAGCGCTGGGGCTGAGTTATGTCCCAGATGGCCACCTGTTGCACAGTGTTTCGAGCAAGCTGCTAAACGTTGCCTGGCGCTTCCTGGCAGCAAGCAGCGCGCGGGCGTCGTCAGTGCTTCTCACAATGTATGCATGGCTGTAGATTGAGTGCGCATGCGCTCACTGCTTTGGCAACCATACAGCCCGCAAGTGCATGGCGCGTGTGCGCATTGATGGGCTCTGATGAGCAGGGCGCCCGGCAGAGACTGCTGCCGCGCTCACCGTGCGCGAGGCCCGCAGGCGCAACGGCCGGGAGTACCAGCAGCGCTTTGAGCGCGGCCGGCCAGTGAGCGAGCTGGAGTCGGCGCGGCTGCCGCGCGGCGCACCGGCGCGCAGCGGCACGCGCGTCCGCTTCCTGTACGACGCCGCCGTCTTTGCCGCCAAGTGTGCCCGGCGGCAGCGCGAACCGGCTCCAATCTGTCTGCATATCAGCCAGCATGGGTGCTCAATATGTGGAAACGGTTTTGAGAGTTTAAAGTCGAAGTAGTGTTCTCAAAAGGTGCACTGGCAACCTTCGGCACGATGCTCGCTGCGGGCGGCGCGCTCCATGGCGCAAGCCCCGGACAGGCCCCCGCGTGCCCTGACACGGTCCTGCGTGCGCGCAGCGCAACGTTCGACGCGGACACCGTGCGGCAGCGCCTGCGCGAGCTGGCCTTCCTGAACGCGGGCGCGGCCATCCGCTTTCGCGCGCTGCCGGCCGCCGGCGCCGCGCCCGCCGCCGCCGCAACGGCTCCCGCGCGCGGCGCCAACGGCGCCGCGCCTGCGGCAAAGCGCTCTGCGTCGGCGAATGGCGCGGTGCGCACGGCGCCAGCCGCGCCGGGCGCGCCGGAGCAGGCGGACGGCGCGGGCTGGGAGGAGCTGGCGTGCCCGGGCGGGCTGCGCGACTACGTCGCGTTCCTGAACCGCGACCGGCAGCCGCTGCACGCGCCCATCTACCTGTCGCAGCAGGCGCGCCGGGGCGCGCCTGGTGGCGCTCCGTGCCGCTCTGCTGGCCCCTTGCGCGACCCGGTGGTGGCGCCCTCGCACGTGGAACCAACCTCGAGGCCCTGCGGGGTGCAAGGCTGCATGCATATGGTGGCTGGTGGTGGACGCGCAGGGGCCGCGCCAGGGCATGCCTCCAAGCGCGCGTCACAGCACAGCACAGCAGGGCTGCCTGCCGTGCCCGAGCTCGCGCGCAGTGCCTGGGCGCGCCAGGCCTGGGCGCGGTGCGGCGGCGGCCCGGGCAGGCTGCTGTTGCTGCGCGGTGGCGGCGCCAGGCCCCCAGACTGAGCTGGGGCTACAGCCGGCGCTGCGGCGCCGCCCATGCTCCCGCGCGCACGCGCACGGCAGGGTAGGCTGAGGGTAGTGCCCACGGCCCCGCGCGCGCGCCGCGCAGGCGGACGGCGTGGGCGTGGAGGCCGCGCTGCAGTGGTGCGGCGACGGCTACAGCGACAACCTGGTAGGGTTTGTGAACAGCGTCAAGACGCTGGACGGCGGTACGCACCTTGACGGCCTCAAGGCCGCGCTCACGCGCACGCTCAACGCCGCCGGGCGCCGGGCACGCGCCCCCGCGCCCGGCCGCCAGCCCGGCCCCTGGCGTGTGGCAGGACGCGGCATGTGCGCGGAGCGCCTCAGACCACGCGTGCCGCGACGCCTGACAGCACCAAGTGGCAGTGTTGTGATGCGGTGTGCGAGCAGGGTGTGCCGAGTGAGGCTCTGCCGATGTGGCGGCGGCTTACGGCTCCTCCTCGCACATGAGCGACGCGCTCTGCCAGCACCGGCGGGCAGGCGGCGCCGTGCAGTGTCGTGTAGTGGGGGTCCCTGTGCCGAGCAGCGAGGGAAGCGTGACTGCTGGGCCGGCGGAGGCCCCGCTCGTCCGTGGGTGAGGACGAGGCCGTCAAGAGTGCGTGCAAAGAAGCGCGCCGCCCCGCAGCAGCGCACGCTTGCCCACGCGCGCGTGCGGCGCGCAGAGCAAGGCGCTGAAGGAGGGCGACGCCAGCCTGGCGGGCGAGCACCTGCGCGAGGGCCTGGCCGCCGTGCTCGCCGTGCGCGTGCCCAGTCCCGAGTTTGAGGGCCAGACCAAGACGCGGCTGGGCAACCCCGAGGTGCGCAAGCTGGTGGACGGCGTCGTCGCGGCCGGGCTGGCGGACGCGCTGGAGGCCGAGCCGGCCACAGCGGCGGCCGTGCTGGGCAAGGCGCTGCAGGCCGCGCGCGCCGCCGAGGCCGCGCGCAAGGCGCGCCGCCCCCAGGGGCTGCCCACCGGGGCTGCGCCAGCCTGGGGGGTCGCCCGGCCGGGGCCGCCTCGGGCCCGGGGCCGCGCCGGGCTTGGTGCCTGCAGCTGCGGCGCGTGCATCTCTTTCCGGGGCACGAACGCCGCTGCTTCAGTGGCAGGCGAGGGTGGGGCGCAGGCGCGCGCGGCCGGGTGCAGCGCGAGACCATGCTGACGCGCTGGGCGTCCCTGGCTGAGCGTGCGGCAGCCGCGAGTCGGTTTATCATGTAATGCGCTATGGCACGGCGGGGCACGGCCAGTGCGGCGGCAGCGCCAGGCGTGCGGGGCCTGCGTCCGCGCCCACGTCACGCGGTGGCGGCGCCGGGGCGCGCAGGCGCGCGACCTGGTGCGCCGCAAGAGCGTGCTGACGCGCAGCACGCTGCCGGGCAAGCTGGCCGACTGCACGTCGCCCGACCGCTCCGCGAGCGAGATCTTCGTTGTGGAGGGCGACTCCGCCGGCGGCAGCGCCAAGCAGGCGCGCTTGCGCAGCTGTAACTCCTTTTTGGCCTGCTTGGCATCGCTGTAGAGGTAGCCCCTTATTCCTGCTTCGCATCACCGCAGAGCCAGCTCGCGAGCACCTGCTCTGAGACAGCCTGGACAAAAGCCTGGATTAAAGCCTGGATGGAGTCGTGTTTGGGCCCAAATGAATCCTCACATGTCGCGGCCGGCCGCGCAGGCGCGCGACCGGCGCTTCCAGGCGGTGCTGCCGCTGCGCGGCAAGATCCTGAACGTGGAGCGCAACACCGACGCGGCCATGTACAAGAATGAGGAGATCGCGGCGCTCATCGTCGCGCTCGGCCTGGGCCTCAAGGGCGAGGCCGTGCCCGCGCTGCGCTATGGCAAGGCGCGCCCGCCGCGCGCCCGGGCCGCACGATTTTTACAGGGCCGGCTCAGGCGTGCTCGGCGCGCTCGCTGGGCTGGGCTGGGCAAGTCTGTGCTGCGGTGAAGGCGTCGCGTCCGACTCAGCGCAAAAGGGCTCGCGGTCGCCCCGCCCTGCGCGGCCGCCGGCTGATCGGAAGCACCGCGTTCGTTGCCACGGTGGCTCCTGTATTGCAGTCGCACTGGCCCATCAGCAGGGCCAGGGCACGCGGAGCTCGCCGCTGCGGTGCCTGTGAGCTCCTGGTCCGTCCAGGCTCGTGCTCGTAGAGCAACCTGCGGCGGGCGCTGTACGTGACCCTGTGCCCTAAACGGTGACCCCATACCCTGATCCGCTCCGGGGGTTATTGGGCGGCCGCGAGCCCTTATTGAACCTGCGGCGTGCGGCGCGCGCGCAGGTGATCCTGCTGACCGATGCGGACGTGGACGGCGCGCACATCCGCACGCTGCTGCTCACTTTCCTGTTCCGCTACGCGCGCGCGCTGTTCGAGGCGGGCCACGTGTACGTGGGCGTGCCGCCGCTGTACCGCCTGGAGGCCGGCCGCTCCAGCCAGTACCTGTACTCCGAGGCGGAGCTGCGGACCGCGCTGGCGGGGCGGGACCCGGCCTCCGTCAACATCCAGCGGTTTAAGGCGCGCCCGATGCGCCGCGCTGCCCGCCCCCGGGGCCTGCTGGATTGCGCGGGACTAGGAGGAAGGGTCTCTGCAAACCTGTGCTGTGATGACTGCGCATGCAGGCTCGCACTGCAGGGGGGCGGCCACCCTGCCTGCTCTGTCACTGTCTCAATGCTCACAGGGGCACCTGAAGGGCTCTGTCAGGCCGCAAAGTGCTTGCGCATGTGCGCCAGCACATAAGTGACCAACACGCCTCATGCCACAAATGTGTCCTTTCTACTGGGCCGCCAGCGGTGGTGTCGAGGGCTGTTGAGTATCCCTGTGCCTCGACGCCTCATGCATGCGCGGCGAGCGCGTTATTACACCCAGCGTTGCATCCGCGCGCAGGGTCTGGGCGAGATGATGCCGGAGCAGCTGTGGCGCACGACGCTCGACCCGGCCGCGCGCACGCTGCGCCGGCTGACGGTTGCCGACGCGGCGGAGGCGGACGCATTGTTCGCGCTGCTCATGGGCGACAAGGTGGAGCCGCGCCGCGCGCTGATCCAGGCGCACGGCGCGCGCCTGTCGCTGGCGGAGCTGGACATCTGACGCGCCGCAGCGCCGCATGCTGGGCATGCCAGACGTGTGCGCACGGGCTTGAGGTCAGGGCAGAAATGCCTGCAAAGGGCACATAGCTTCAGCCGCATGTGCCTGGTGCTTCGCTGTGGGCTTTTGCGTCATGCACCTTTCGCGCGCTCACCCGTGTGATGCATGGCATTTCGGGCCTGTTGGGGCTGGTTGGCAGTCCGCCCGACTCGTTTCTGCCGAGGCAGTTTGCCGTATTTAGAAGGTGGTGCGCCAACGCATGAGCCGCTGACTGTGTTGCATTTCAGGCTGCTTTCTCCTGTGTTCCTCGGGTGGTGCGTGCGCAGAATAGTATCATATGCATTCAGGGTCAGCATTGGCTGTGCAATCAACGGTGGGCCATGCCTGATCACAGGCAGGGCAACATTATTGTACACAGTATTCAGAAGACAGCCACCCAGCACAAGGCCCTGACAAGCGTGATGGCTGTTTCCACACAACGCAGAGGCACTGACCCTGCCGCTCTCACTCTGCAACGCCACCACACAACGCGCCCTGGGATCGAGGTCGCCTCTCAGCTAAGGTACAGCCCTGCAGTCCGCGCGGGGCGGAGGCACAGCAGGGTCATACGCGGCGCGGTCTATGGCTGTCCGCGCTCTCGCCGGTCTCGCCCTCTCGCCCCGCAGCACCACCCTCTCCGCCCGCAGCCGCAGCAATCTTCAGGTCCTTCTCCGCCAGCTGCTTGCCCCTGCGCGCACGCACCCCGGCGTGCTCGGGACTGGCAAACCCACATGCAAATGACGGTCAGATTGTCGTGTCCGGCTCGCATGTTTCACTCTCTCGTCCAGCACAGCCCGCTGGCTGTCTTTCCGCAACGTCACGCACACCCGGCAGCTCTTCCCGCATCACGCACGGACGGCATGCCATGCCGCCTGCCAGGAGGCACGGCGCAGGCGCACTTGGCGAGCCTGGCGCATGTTGTGCAAATTCCGCATTTCCCGCCTCACGCATGGACCTACAGGAGACACGGCACCGGCGCACTTTGCGAGCGCCTGGCGCATGTCGTAGTGCTCCCTCCGCAGCAGCTGGAAGCGGCGCCGCTTGTGCGCCGATGACTCGCCCTCGCTGTCCTCGGTGCTCCAGGCGCTCCAGCCGCTGGCGCTGGTCTCCTGGCTCATGCTGCGCCGCGCGGACGCGCCCGCGCCCTCGTCGCCCCCGCCGCAGTCCCCAGAGCGCGGGCTCCTGCGCGCGCGGCAGCAGCCTTACACGGCATGCTCACTGATCGCTGCTCTGAGTGCCCCTGGCTGGCAAAAAAGCATCAGGCAAGCTGCACGCCTGCAGCCGTCAGCTGGTGCCGCGACCAGGCGTGTGCGTGACTGGATGCTGGCAGTGTAGGCAGGGACACCGGGCTGGAGCCTGCTCTCGACCGGCTAGGAGCGGCCAAGCAAAGCTGTGCCCCACTGCTACTGCGGGGTCTGAGTCCGCTCTCAGGCGCTGCTAGCCAAGCCAAGGTGGTGAGCGCTCCTGGAGCGTCCTGAGGACAGCCTCTGACACAAGCACCTTGCAGGGCGGACTGCAAGCAGTGGCGGTGTCTGGATAAAGCTTGTTATTCAGATACAGCGTACAACGGGTGCAGGAGCTTGCAAGGCAGTATGAGCAGCATACCGTGAGAGGGACCGGCCATTGGCTGACGGCGCCTCTTCCAGCGTGAGCGGCGCCATGTCCGTCCCGTCTGCAGTGGTTAACACAGCACAGTGAGGCAGGGTCGCATGTGCAAGCGCACTGCAGATTGCATGTGCGAGCGCACTGCACTTGACTACTCTGCGAGAGCCTGCCGACGCGCTACCCCACACACCTTCTTCATCTGGCTCAGCGTTCATATCTAACGGCCCATGGTACGGCGTCTTTGGCTCGCTGATCTTCGCTGGCTTAAGCTCCGCCTTGATCTTGTCATTTTCCTCAAGGTTGGCTGCGCAGCACAGCAAGCAAGGTCAGCAGACACAGGCGGCAGCCACCTACACACTGCAGCAGAGCCGGCCAGTGGCGCACCCTCATCCCACTTTATTGAGCGAGAGCGAGCACGCTCATCCATCTCCTCCGCGTGGCCGTTGGCTGCCTCGTCATCTTTGTTCTTGTCTGACACCGTTCGCTTCATTCTGGAGGGCAGCCGCAGCACTTGTGCTGGAGCGCCTGCTCTGCTTGCCCCCGGCTGTCTATACCTCGCTGGTGCAGGCGTGACAGCGGAGTGTGGCGCGTGCAGCTATGCTCGGAGCACCAGTATGTCGCGGCAGCCGGTTACAGAGTACAGGGCCTACCAGTATGCACTAGGACTGCAGCTACTGGTGATGTCTGGCCAGCCCAGGCCATAACTGTAGAACCAGGGTCAGCCTAGGTTATACAAGGCACAGCAAGGGCACATCAGCGCTGCAGCTGCTGGTGACTGGCACTGAGCTCGGACAGCGCGCGGTGCTGCAGGCGGCTGATCAGCACGTAGACAAACAGGTGGATGAAGAGGACGTAGCAGAACACCGCCAGGCGCCCCAGCGGGTACTGCCGCAGCACGCGCACGAAGGTGGACGCCGTCACGTCCAGGCCCCTGCCGGCGCACATGCCTCAGCAGCAGCAGCAGCAGCACTAGCACCATTGTAAGTGCAGGCGGGTGCGCCGCCGCCAACAGGCGGCACTGCGCGCATAAGTGTGCATCTCGCTGCCAATGGCTTGCACCGCGGCTCACACGCCTGGCGGTGCTGCCCAGGGGACCGACTTCAGCCGGCCCCTCCTCGTTGCCACATGCGCCTCCCCAGGCGTTTCCTTGCCGCCCGTCATGCATGAACCCGCAGCGCAAACCCTTAGAGCCGGGCGAGAGCGCGGGGCCCGCGCCTGGCGGCGGCGCGCACGGCGCCGCCGACGGAGCGGTTGGCGGCCAGGCGGCAGTACGCCTCGCTCACCGCCTCCATCGGCACCACGCCCTCCGCCTCGCCGCCGAACGCCGCGGCCGCGCGCTCGGTGCGCGTGCGCCTGCCCGCGCGGCGCCCGCGCGGCGCTGGCAGTCGCAGAAAGCGGCCGGGCGCGGAACTCAAAAGGGCCGCGCGGCGGTGTGACCAGCTCTGCTGCCAGGCATGCACCAAACTGCATTGGCGCTATCAAGGCACGTCTGCTGAAGCTGCTCGTGGACAAAGGCGTGAGCAACAGCCTCGCCACCGCGCAGCCATCACACCATCGGGCCCGGGCGCCGGCCGCCGCCAGCATGCCCCGCCGCAGGCCAAAGCGGGCGGCGGCGCCGGGCGCCGCGCGCGGCCGCGCACCGCTGCACGCGCGCGGCCTCCTCGCGCGCGACCGCCAGCGCGCGCTCCAGCGCCATCTGCTGCGCCGCCTTCTCGGCCGCCATGCGCTCCAGCTGCGTCTGCTTCAGGTACAGCAGCTCGGTCACCTGCGCGCCGCGCGCCACGGCTCAAATACCCCTCACTGTGAGTGCTGTGCCGCAGCACGCACGAGGTACAGCTCTGTGATCATGCGCGCGCGCGCGCCTGGCTCGCCGCTCTCGCCCTCGCGGCTCAGATACTCCCCTTTGTGGCTACTGTGACGCAGCACGGTCCCGACTCAGGCCTGACTAGGTCTGCGTCGATGTAGCGCGATGTCTGCTGCTGCTGCTGGTTGGTTGCTCAACCAGCTGGCTGCAGGCAGAGGCGCCGCATGGCGGCATGGGCAGAACCCTGCAAAGCGCCCGCTGTGCTGTGTGGCCAACCGGCGGAGGGCGCGCGCGCGGCCGGCACCTCTTTGAACTGGCGGTCGAGGTCGGAGGTGGCCGCGGCCTCGGCGAGCTGCCGCCGCAGGCGCTCGGCGTCCGCGCGTGCGGCGCGGCCCTCCTCCTCCGCCGCGGCGCGCTGCGCGCCTGCGCGGGCGCCGCGCCGCTGACTATCAGTGGTTCTCGGACCTCTGGTGACCCCTCCGCGGCTGCCAGTGCAGGCGCCCTTTGACGATTGGGAGCCTGACGGAGGCAAGCAGAGGCATGCTCCTGATGGGGGGCAAGCAGATGTGTAGAAGCAAAGTCTTGCGGGATGTAGCTACAGGATGCAGAGCACATCTGACACGCCCGCGGCAGAACACTTGTAGCTTTCAGATATACAAAAAATAACTACCCACATCCAGCTATGCGCGCCGCATTGGCAGCATCACTGTCTACCTACTGACAGCCGTATAGAGCGGGCCCTGCTCGCATGCCTGCATCACGGAGCTCCACGCGCACGCGCGCGAGCTCGGCCTCCGCATCCGCCAGCGCGCCGGCCTCAGCCGCGCCGTTGCCGCCAGCCTCCGCGCCGCCGTTGCCGCCGCTGCGCGCTCGCTGCCCGGCTCGGCAGCCCATGCGCAAGTAAAGCGCAGGTATGCAGGTGAAGATTCCGGCCGTCTGCAAGGACGCGCGCTTGACGGAGGCCACGGTGGCAGTGTGCGAGGTCGCACGAGGTCGACCCTGTCTTGCAGGCACATGCAATTTGGAGGGACATGCAATTGCGAGGCGCGCACTGCGCCAGCTGCGCGCGCAGCTCGGCGGCGGCGGCCTCCGCGGCCTCCGCCGCGGCGGCGCCGCGCTCGGCGCGCGCCTCGGCAGCGGCCATGCGGCGGCCGCGCTCGTCCAGCGCGCGCTGCATGCCCGTCAGCGCCTCCGCGCTCTCCGCCAGGCCCGCCTGCCGGCCGCGCACGCGGCCCCTGCCCTCACGCCGGAGCCCTACCCTAACCCAAGCGTCTCAGACGTGCGATACAGTCTTAGCTTGACGCCCCTGCCTGCCAACCCCGCGCCTGCCCCCCTTGCCCTCATGCTGGAGCCGCGCTTCAGGCGTGCGACACGATCCACGTCTGAACCCCCTGCCTGCCGCCCCCGCACCTACCCCTGCGCCGGCGCCGCCCGACACCCATCACTAACACGACCTCTTTGCACGACGCTGATACTTGCTGCCTCCATGCCGCTGCCTCACGCCAGCGCCGCCTGCCAAGCGTGCAACAGCGACCTTGCTGAGGCGCCCCAGGCTCTTGCAGCACGGCATGACCCCTCGCGCACACAGCCCATCTTGAGCAGGCCAATATCTATCAGGCACATGTCGAGGCCGACAAAACAGCAAAGTGGGCGCAAGGCGGGCGCGCCAACACAGTCGCGCAGGGCACGCACCTCAAGCTCGTGCTCCCGGCGCGCGGCGGCGCGGCGCGCGTCGGCCGCGGCGGCGCGCTCCTCCTCCGCGCGCGCCTCGGCTGCGGCCACCTCCTCGCGCAGCGCCGCCAGCAGCCGGCCCTCACTCGCCTGCGCGCCGCCGCGAGCGTAAGGACGGCCCCTGCAGCATGTCGATACAGCCGGCCCACGCTCGCCTACACGCCGCCGCGCGCCTGAAGACGGCCCCTGTAACATGTCAATACATACTTGAATGCCCTTCACCAGCACGTTGCGTGCACGAGCAGATGTATCACTTCATGTGTCAAGGGGCTCCTCAGGGGCGTCCGCTCCCTGCCATTGTCGCAAGATATAATGTGTTGCGCCACGGCAAAGGAATGCAGTGCATGCGCCTGCAGCAAAGGCTGTGGCACAGATGCAGGCGCGCTGCGCGACGGGGGCGCCCAGTCACGCCGACTCGTGGCCCCGCCGTCAATACATGTTCAGCAAGCTCGCATTCATTTCAGAGAGACGCGATCCACGGCTGCGCCCGCTGCTCTGCTCACGGCCCTAGCACTACCCAAGCGCCGCCCACACTGCTTCAGAGACCGGGCGTGCGCCCGTGCGCGCGCCTGCCGCTCGCGCAGCAGCGCATCGCTGGCACGCTCGGCCGCGTCCGCGCGCGCGCCGGCCTCGGCGGCCGCCGCCGCTGCCGCGTCGCGCGCGGCCGCCAGCGCCGCCGCCTGATCGGCGTGCTCGGCGGCGGTGGCCGCGAGCGCGGCCTCGGCGCGCGCGCGCGCGGTCTCCGCTTCCGCCAGGGCGGCCTCCAGGCGCTCCACCCGGCCCGAGCTGCCTGCGCAGGGCGCGGTATAGGCGCAGGGGTTAGCGTCCGGCACGCGCGGCAGCGGCTGCACGCCGGCAGCTTGACAAGCGCGCGTGCCACCACGCGACCCTAATAGCTGGCAATTTTCAAAGCGCCCACGAGCGGAGCGCCGGGGTGATGTCAGGCGCTGCGGTGGTGCACAAACGCACGGCGTCCTGCTTCAGACGTCAGGCTGAGTGTGCACCGACACGCCAGCACAGCAAAGCGCTCGCCGGCAGAGATATGACGTCGTTGTGGCGCCGCGGCGCGGGCGCGGCAGGCGCGGGCGCACCGGACGCGCGCGCGTCGGCCGCGCGCAGCAGCTCCTCCAGCTGCGCGTTCTCGCCGCGCAGGCGCTCCAGGCGGCCGCGCAGCGCGTCTGCCACGCGCACCGCGCGCGCCT
>JAABUH010004694.1_pt1 | contig 10960 bp, 9 predicted proteins | sample 5559121 | NCBI WGS metagenome assembly JAABUH01 (sample SAMN10711871, study PRJNA513364) | rock metagenome | isolation source: Antarctica rocks | place: Antarctica: Victoria Land, Battleship Promontory nord | collected 2015-12-28 | reverse complement strand
GCGCCACGGTGGCAAAGGACGCGGACGAGGCACTGACCATTATCGCTGGCCCAATGCCTACTTCGACGCCCACGGGCTGTTCACCATGATCGCAGCCCGGAAGGCGGCAGGGTATCCCCGATGAGGACACAACCGACTGGAGAGCCGGATGCGGGAGATCCGCATGTCCGGTTCGGTGGGGAGGGGGCTTCGGCCCCCTTACCCAATCGCATCCTGACGGGGACCGCATTTTGGCGGGAACCGTGCGGCGTGAATCCGTCCGCTCATGAACCCGTGGCCGGCGTGCCGGAACGCGTATTGCTCTGGCAAGCCGTCTGGCGCCGGGGAGGTATGCTGAAGGAGAGTAGAGCGCGCGACCGTATCATCGGGTGGCATGCCACGACCAAGAGGAGCTAGCAGCATGTGTTTTGATGACAATGCCCATCCGCCCATTCCACTGTCGGAGAATAGCGGCGCCACTGGCGAAACTACCACCCTCAACTCGGCCGATGATACGCGGTTTGCCGCCTACCTGGCCACGCCCGGCGATACGTCGCAAGCGCAGGTGGTGATCCTGCCGGATGTGCGCGGGCTGCATCGCTTCTATGAGGAACTGGCGCTGCGTTTCGCCGACGTCGGCATTCGAGCCCTGGCCATCGATTACTTCGGTCGCACGGCGGCCGACCAGCCGCGCAACGATTCCTTCGAGTACATGCCGCATGTGGAGCAGATGACACAGCAGACCTTCGGAGCCGATCTCGATGCGGCAGTGCAGTACCTGAAGCAGGGCCAGGGAGAGCAACTGGCCACCTTCACCGTCGGCTTTTGCATGGGAGGATCGCTTTCCTTCTGGGCCGGTACGCGTGAGTCGAATCTGGCCGGTGTCATTGGCTTGTATGCCGGTCTAACCAGAACCCGGGGCGCCGTCACGCCCGTGGTGGACTGGGTCGAGCAGATCAAGGCGCCGCTGCTGGGCCTGTTTGGCGGCGCGGACCAGAGCATCCCGCAGGAGGCCATCGACCGATTGCAGAGCGGCCTGGAGGCCGGCGGCGTCGACCATGAGATCATGGTGTACCCAGGGGCGCCGCACAGCTTCTTTGATCGCCAGGCCACCGAATACGCCCAGGCCTCGGCCGACGCCTGGACCCGCATTCAAGGCTTCATCGCCGAGCACTCTTGACACGACCTGGGTCTTCAGCCCACAATAGATACAGCCCAGAGACGTGTGATCGCGAGGATTGCTTGCAGCCGATCAGGAAAGCTCCACAGATACATAGCCGGCTCGTCCCCACCAGGGACGAGTCTTTTTTGCAACTGGGGTATCGCGCCGATCACCCGCCACACGGGAAACACGACTCCGGCCGCAGCCGCTGGTGGAGCATTGGCGCTCCACCGGACGGTCCCGGTCATTCACCATTGCCCACCTCACTCGCCCCATCTCGGGACGAGTGTTTTTTTATGGAGATGGACAGATTCTAGGGGAAGCAGTGAAGGTATTAGAGGAAATCCAGGTGACAACCGACGTGCCGCATCAGGCGGTGGCCGAGCAAGAACTGGCAGCGACGCTGATGATGGCCGATGGCACCTGCTTCGAGGGGCGGGGACTGGGTCCGCTGGGCGCCGTCAACGGCGAGATGATCTTTACCACGGCGATGAGCGGCTATCAGGAGGCGCTGACCGATCCCTCCTATCGCGGCCAACTGCTCATGTTTACCTATCCGCTGATTGGCAACTATGGGACTGCCCCTGGCCGGGCGCAATCACGTGAGGTCCAGGCGCGAGCCGCTATTGTCAACACCCTCTCGCCCAGTTGGGACGGCCAATCTTCTCTGCATGACTACCTGCTCGACCGGTCGATACCGACCCTGTATGATGTCGATACTCGCGCCATTGCCCGGTGGGTACGGACCCATGGCGCCATGCCGGCTGCCCTCAGCGTCCACCTGCCGGGCACACCTCCCAGTGGGGGCGACCTACGGTCTGCCATCCAGACCTGCGCCTACGACGCCACCGACTTCATCGGCGAGACCACCGTGACCAAGCCGGAGGTCCACGGCCATGGCCGCAGGTCGATTGCGCTTCTGGACTGCGGCAACAAGCACAGCGTGACCCAGGAACTGATGAGGCGCGATGCCACGGTGACCGTCCTGCCTGCCCGAACCTCAGCCGCCGATATCCTGAAGCTGGCGCCGGACGGCCTGGTTATTTCCAACGGACCCGGGAACCCGGCTCTGGCCGGCTCAATCGCGCAGACCGTTCGGCAACTGTACGGTGCGATGCCCCTCTTTGGTATCTGCCTGGGCCACCAACTGCTGGCTCTGGCGGCCGGTGGGCGCACCTTCAAACTCAAGTTCGGCCATCGCGGCGCCAACCATCCGGTCCAGGACTGCGAGACTGGCCAGTCCTTTATCACCACCCAGAACCATGGGTTCGCCGTCGATCCGGCATCACTACCCGATGATCTCCTGGTCTCGCACCGTAACCTGAACGACGGTACGGTCGAGGGGTTGCATCACCGCACGCTGCCGATCTGCTCGGTGCAATTCCACCCCGAGGGCGCGCCCGGTCCCAAGGACGCCGGCGTGCTGCTCGATCGCTGGCTGGCGGCGATCCCGGCATGATTCGCAGCGTCCTGATCATCGGCTCCGGCCCCATCGTTATCGGTCAGGCCGCGGAGTTCGACTACTCTGGTACCCAGGCCTGCCTGGCCTGCCGCGAGTTAGGCGTCCGCACTATCCTGGTCAACTCTAATCCGGCAACCATCCAGACTGATCCCCATATCGCCGACACGGTCTATATCGAGCCGCTGACGCTGGACTCTTTGACCCAGATTATCGCGCATGAGCGTCCCGATGGCCTGATTGCCACGGTCGGCGGTCAGACCGCCCTCAACCTGGCAGTGGCCCTGGATGATGCGGGCGTGCTGGCTCGGTACGGGGTACAGGTGCTGGGCACCAGCCTCCAGACCGTCCGTCGTGGCGAGGATCGAGCTCTCTTCGCGGCCGCGCTCCGCGCCGCAGGGCAGCCGGTGCTGCTCAGCGACGCGGTTACCTCCATCGAGCAAGCCATAACCGTCGCCGAGGAGATCGGCTTTCCGGTGATGTGCCGCTCGGCCTACGCGCTGGGCGGCGCCGGTAGCGGCTTCGCGGCCGACCGCGAGGCCCTGATCCGGCAGGTCGGCGACGGGCTACGCTTTTCCGGCAGCGGACAGGTGCTGGTTGAGAAAAGCGTGTACGGCTGGAGTGAGATCGAGTACGAGGTGGTCCGCGACGCTCAGGACAACTGTCTGATCGTCTGCAACATGGAAAACATCGACCCCATGGGGGTGCACACCGGCGACTCGATCGTGGTGGCTCCCAGTCAGACCCTGAGCGACGACGAGTACCACCTGCTGCGCACCGCGGCCATCACCGTGGTGCGCACCCTCGGCGTGGAGGGCGCCTGCAACGTGCAGTTCGCCTTCGACCGCCACAGCGGTCAGTACTTTGTGATCGAGGTCAACCCACGACTCTCGCGCAGCTCGGCCCTGGCCTCCAAGGCCACCGGCTACCCCATCGCCAAGGTGGCTACCCGCATTGCCCTGGGATTTACCCTGCCCCAGCTCCGCAACGATATCACCGGCACCAGTGCCTTTTTCGAGCCTGCGCTGGACTATGTAGTGATCAAGATTCCGCGCTGGCCGTTCGATAAATTCACCGGTATCGAGCCCAAAATCGGCACCAGCATGCAGAGTACCGGCGAGGTTATGGCGATTGGTCGCACCTTCGAGGAGGCGATGCGCAAGGCGATGCGCAGCATCGACCAGGCGGCGGTGGCGGTGTCTGAAACCGGTGACCTGGCCAGCAAGCTATCTCGACCCAACAGCCGGCGTCTCCCGGCCCTGCTGGTGGCGCTGCGCTCCGGCTGGGATCCCATGCTGGTGTCCCGCCTCAGCGACATCCATCCCTGGTTCATCGACCGTCTGGCGGCCATGGCGGCACACCCCGAGGCCGACCACGGCGCCTACGTCTTCAAGATGGTTGACACCTGCGCCGCTGAGTTCGAGGCGCGCACGCCGTACTTCTATGGCACCGATCTGCCTGGGGGCGAGAACGAGGCTGTACCGCTGCCCGGCCCAAAAGCCATTATTCTCGGTTCCGGGCCGATCCGCATCGGCCAGGGCATCGAGTTCGACTACGCCACGGTCCACGCCTGCCACGCCCTCTCCGCGGCCGGGGTCAAGGCCATCATCGTCAACAACAACCCGGAGACGGTCAGTACCGATTACACCACCTCGGATCGCCTCTACTTCGAGCCGCTCGACATCGAGGCGGTCGCCGCTGTGGTCGAGAATGAGGCCGAGGGCCTGCTCGGCGTGATCCCGCAGTTTGGCGGGCAGACCGCCATCAATCTGGTGCACGCCCTGTGCGACCGCGGCATCACCATCCTGGGAACTCCGCCGGAGGCGATCGACGCGGCGGAGGACCGCGGCCAGACGTCTGCCGTGCTGGCGCGAGCCGGCATCCCCACCCCAGACTGGCAGTCGGTAGACCGCTGGGACGATCTCCTGGAGGCGGTCGAGCTGGTCGGCTACCCGGCCCTGATTCGCCCCTCCTACGTCCTGTCCGGTCGCGGCATGACGGTGGTCCGCTCCGGTCACGACGTACTGCGCTACATCGACACGCATGCCCACGTCGAGCTGGCCAAACCGCTGCTGGTGGACCAGTTTCTCGAGGGCGCCACCGAACTGAACGTCGACGCGGTCTCGGACGGGGACCAGGTGGTCACGGTAATCATGGAGCAACTCGAGGAGTGTGGCATCCATTCCGGCGACAGCGCCGAGGTCTATCCGGTCCAGACTATCCCGGCCGAGATCGTGGAGACGGTCGAGCTGTATACCCGTAGCGTGGCTCGCGTCTTCGGCAGCGTTGGCCTGCTCAACGTTCAGTACGCCGTCCATCGTGGCACGGTCTACGTGTTGGAGGTCAACCCCCGCGCCAGCCGTTCGGTCCCCTTCGCCAGCAAAGCCAGTGGCATCACGCTGGCCGATCTGGCCATCCGAGCCATTCTGGGGCAAAAGCTGCGCGACCTCGATATCCCCGCGCCGCGCGTCGATCGGGTCTGCGTCAAGGAGGTCGTGCTGCCCTTCCGGGTCTTCCCCGGCGTGCTGCCGGTGCTGGGTCCGGAGATGCAGAGTACCGGCGAATCGATGGGAATCGGGCGAAGCTTTGCCACTGCCTACTGGAAAGCCGAGCTAGGGGCGGGGTGGAAACATTTGCCGTTCGGCAAGCCCGTGTATCTCTCGCTGCCCGCCGTCCTCGAACCTCAGGTGGCGAGCCTGGTGGCACATCTCACCACCACCGATTGCACGGTGATTGGCTCGCCCGGCCTGGCCCAGGAGCTGGCGGGATTGCAGTGCTGCGCGGCTGGCGAGGTCGAGGTTGGGCAGCTCGGTCTGGTGGTCGCTCTCGGCCAGTCGCCGGATGAGTTAGCCCTGCTGCGCCGGGCCATTGATGCCGGCGTTCCGTACATCAGCACCACGGGTGGCTTGCGAGGACTGATGCTGGCGCTGCGAGAGGGTGTGCCGGATTTGGGATTGGACGTTGACGAGTGTCAAGGCGAGGTGGGGGCGGCGTGAGTAGCCGGTCCCCCGGTTGAAGTCGAGACGGGACGATCGCTTACCATGCAATTCACTATTCCCACGGTTCTCGACGGTGAGTGGATCGGCACGATCCACATGGACGGAGACGACTATCATCTGGGAGCGCGGTTTGTCGCGCGTAGACAGCGCATCACAGGATCGATCGACCTACCGCGGAGACAAGCAAAGCGATCTGAACTCACCAGGGTAACCGTAGTTGGCGACCGCGTGCACTTCGTCTGGAAGCGCAACGGGGAGAAGGTGATCTTTGACGCATCCCTCGACGGAGAGCAGATGAGGGGGAATGCGCGCACGGGGCACGATCTCTATCCCTTCGAACTTCTGCACCTGGCAACCATCGATTCGCACACGCGCGAGCGGTATTCCGGTGCATATGAGCTAGTTCCGGGCCAGTTCCTTCTTCTCTGGCAACCAAGACCGTCGCGAGCTGAATGGTGGGCCTGGAATGTTGATATGGGCTATCCCATGACCCTCTACCCTACGTCCGACACCCGCTTCGTGTCGAAACCGTCCTTCAACGATGCCTCTCCGCCACCTCTGGCGGTGGTCGTTCACCCACCTGAAGGGGGACGGGCGGCGCGGATGACGTGGTACCAAGCGGGAACGGAACCGGTCTCCGCGGAGAGGATTGACCTGGGCCGCGAGAACGTGCAGGTATCGCACGGGGAGGTGACGTTTGATGCCACGCTGATTACCCCAGCAGAGGGAGAGGTCTATCCGGCGGTGGTCATCGTCGGAGACTCTGCGCAGAGGGGCTTCCTCTATGCCACGTACCTGGCATGTCGGGGCATCGCTGCACTTGGGTACGCCGGGCGGGGCTTCGACGCCGCGGATGCCACCTTCGCGGATCTAGCCGATGATGCCCTTGCCGCCGTCGATTTCCTCCGCCATCGAGAGACAATCGTTGCTGAGCACGTTGGGCTATTGGGCCTGGATAGTGGGCGCTGGATTGCACCGCTGGCAGCAGCGCGCTCCAGGGACGTTGCCTTCCTGGTCCTGTTTAGTCCGGCCCTGTTCACCCCATCTCAGACGCAGCTTCGCGTCATCGAGCAGGTCGCGCACTTCATGGCTACAGACCCCAAAATGGCCACAGTCGGTCAGTCAGTTGAGAAGACACGGCAGCGGGTGGATCTGTGGGCTCAATTCTACGACCTAGTCCGGGCTGGGAAGAGAACGGACGTCCTGGACCAGGCCATTAAGCAGGCGAGACAGAACGGCGACTGGAAGCAGGGCTTGCCACCCCGCTCAAAGGAACTCGACACTCGAAACGATCGCCTCTTCCTGCTTGAACCCGATTACGACCCACTTGAAGCCCTCGCAGCCGTGTATGCGCCAGTCCTTGCCTATGTCTTCACAGAGGAGCATCAACACCAGGTGCAGGCTGCACTGAGCCACGCGAGCACACCCAGTGCCAGCGTTCAGCTTCTTGCCTGGTCCGATGTCGTCTCCTCGACCGGCACAGGAGCGGACATTTTTTGGCAGGCATTCAGACAGTGGAAGACGATGCTCCAGACGACTACGGAGTGGATCCATCAGCAGACAGCGTAGCTGGGTTTTCTTGTGCCAGGATGCCTGCTACACCTGGGCCGACGTAGGACCAACAAGGCCTGGAGACGGTGAATCTTGCTGAAGATCGGACCTTCAACAAAATAAAGGAGATTGCCTATGAGGACCGACTGACCGAGCAGTCGTTTTTAATTTAAAGTTGAGACGGGACGATCAATCGGTGGTTGCTTCGGCACCACCAGTGGTCGTGGGGTAGGCCTTCTGTAGCGCCGCGACGATGTCTTCCAGCCGCTTGCCCTGGGCGCCGAGCTGGGCGTCCTGCGCCGTCAGGTGCTGCTGAATCTGCAGCGCCTCGTGGAGCACCGCTTCGGCGTCGTCGTAGGTTTGCTGGGCGCGCTTATCCGATGCGGCGCCCTGGATATTCTGACCGACTATGATGATCGGCAGGAGCACCAACTGGAGAAAGGTCTGGGCGATCCAGCTAATTATGACGATCTTGTCGCGGGTGGCGAGGGCGGCGGGCAGGCTCACCAGGGCGATCAAGGTAAACAGGTAGGCGCACCACATCGAGCCCACCGCCACCGTTATAATGATCGCGACGCGCGAGTTGAGCCGGGCGAACGGGCCGCTCTTGTCCATTTGGTCGATGCGCCTGACCGGTCCCTGCTGTTTTCGTCGGACGATATGGGGATGCGGTATGTGCGTGAAGAACGCTCCATGCTGCTGTCCCTTATCGCTCGACCCCACCAGCTGTGGAGCGCCCGGTTCTGCTGCCCGGTCTCTCTGCGTTTCGTGCTCAATTCCCATTCACGTTCCTCCCTCTCTCCCGCGGATTCGTCCTTGTTTCGTATACCCGCTTTGGGGAGTAGCGCGCCAGTGGTCAATGCTAAAGGATTCCCGATGATTTGCGGCTACTTGCACACGGACGGTCCGCGCATTCTTGATGCGCAAGGTCATGCCGTCCTGCTCGCGGGGGTGAACTGGTACGGCTTTGATTGCTCCGACATGGTCGTCGGTGGGCTCCATCTCCGCACCGTATCCGCCGTCTGTGAGCACGTCGCCAGTCTGGGATTCAACTGCCTCCGGGTGCCCTACTGCGTTCAAGCCATCCTCGACGGCGCCCCGATCTCGGACGGCCTCGATCGCATGCCGGAGCTTCTGGGACGGACGCCGCTCGAAGTCCTTGATGTTGTGGTCGACGCCGCGGGTCGAGTTGGGCTTAAGGTCATCCTCGCCAGCCAGCGCTCCGACGCGGGTTGGAGCGCGCAGGAAAACGGGCTGTGGTATACACATGCCTACCCGGAGGAGAGTTGGATTGCCGCGTGGGAGATCCTCGTGCGCCGCTATGCCACCGACAGCACAGTGGTTGGCTGCGACCTGCGGAACGAGCCTGGAGCCCCAGCTATGAATGGCACTGCCTGGCCCCAGAACAAAGGCGCGCTCTGGGGATATGGGGATGCTTCCTCCTCGACTCCACGAGACTGGGCCTCTGCCGCGGAGCGCGCCGGCAACGCCATCCTCAAGATCAATTCGGAGCTTCTGATTTTCGTCGAAGGCGTTCGGTTCGACCCCGCTGGACCGATCCTAAACGGTCAGACAGCGCTGTACTGGCCGGGAGGCAATCTGACCGGTGTCAGGGCTTCCGCTTCGACCCTGCGGCAAGGGGCGCGACCCATCGCCCTCGACGTAGCTAACCACCTGGTGTATTCGGTTCATGACTACGGCCCAGATATGTACCGCGACCTCGCATGGTGCCAACTCGACGGCACAGCGCGCACGCGGGACGCGTGCCGGCTGGTGTGGGACCAGACCTGGGGCTTCCTCGTGCGCGAGGAAATCGCCCCGGTCTTGCTCGGCGAGTTCGGGACGCCCAACGGCTATAACCCGTCAATCCCGTCTGGACGTGCCCGACCAGAAGACTACGTCGAGCCGAATGATCGGAATGCGCAAGGGGCATGGTTCACCTACCTCGTCGACTACATCCACGATCTCGGGATCCACTGGACCTACTGGTGTCTCAATGGCACGCAATCTCGCGCCCCAGGACGCGATCCGAGGCAACCCGATTGGTACGGTATCCTGACACCGGACTGGCGGGACACGGCGAGCGAGTCGATGATGAGGAAGCTCAGGAGCATTCAACCGCGGTAGTGCCACTAGCAGGTGCCAAGGGCCGCGGGTTCCGGAACGGCTAGCATGCGGGCCGACTCCCGGTGGAACGTCTCGCTGCGGCGGTCGTACCGCTGGGTGGTCGTCACGCTGCAATGGCCGGCCAGACGCTGGACGGTCGAGATGTTCGCGCCAGCTTCCAACAGCCGGGTAATAAAAGTTCTGCGGAGGTCCTGGCAGGAAACCGCTGCAATTCCCGCCTGCTCTGCTCGCTTGAGCAACGCTCGATAGATCGACTGGTCGCGCATCCGCTCATCGCGAATCACGACTTTCCCTGCCTTGTCGATTGGCAGAAACAGTGGTCCAGGCGCTGTCCCCCGGATGGAGATCCAGCGATCGAGCGCCTCGGCGGCACTATCGACCGCGTACAGCGTCCGCTCCCGGTCATGCGTGGTACCCCGGATGGCCACTGCGCCACTGGAGGCGTCGTAGTCACGAAGGTCGAGTGCGGTCGCCTCGGACCGTCCCAACCCAGCACCATACAGGACGGTGAGGAGCGCCGCATCGCGCGCTCCAGCGGGGGATTGATCCTGGGAGCAGGCATCGAACAGTGCCCGGAGTTCATCGTCTGACAGGGTGCGCCCTCGCGGCGGAGTCGACCAGGGGACATTGTGTAAGGCGCTCGCACGGTGGTAGCTTTCCGCATCCATCAGGCCCAGTCTCCACGCTTCCTTCAACACGCCTCGTAGTGCCGCAATCATCCGGTTGGCCGTGGCCGGCGCATAACGGGCCGCGAGCTCGTGCCGGACCGTCTGCGCTTCCTGCTCGGTGACACGGTGCCACGAGAGATCCGCTGCTGTTGATCTGCCATCAGTGAGCAGAGCGGCGATCTGATCAAGCGCCACCTGCTGCGTGCGTCGCGAACTGGCCTTGAGGCGACTCAAGTAGCGCGTCAGGGCAGAGTGCTGTGCCGAAATAGGTAGCTCAGCTAGCACATCTTACACCGTTCGAAGCCACCGTAAGAATCCCTGCCAAACGAACTAAAAACTAACATTTTCATACGCTATAATAGTAGTACACTGAGCTATGGATCGCCTAGAAGGACATTCGGTGCGGTCCTCACCGGGAGGATGTAGTCAATGTGGATCGCTTTCTGGCTGGTCGTTGTGCTGCTCGCTGCCATCGGTGAGATTTTCACCTTCGATCTGTTCCTGGGATCGGTTGCGGTCGCGGCGCTCATCACCGCCGGCCTGGCAGCAGTACTCCTGCCGATCACCGTCCAGGCTGTTGCCTTCGGGGCGCTGTCGCTGGTGGGCATCGTGCTCGTCCGACCGGCCCTGAAACGGACCCTCGGTATCGGCAGTCTGGCACAAGAACAGAACAGCGTCACCCATTCCCACCTCCAGGGCCGGCAGGGGATCGTTACCCAGGCGATCGACACGGGCGAGGGACTGGTCCGTCTGGGTACGGGCGACTTCTGGACGGCACGGCCCTTTGATTCCACGGACACCTTTCAAGTCGGCGAGCGTATCGAGGTTGTCTACGTCGACGGACTCACCGCGCTCGTGGAACGAGCGCGTACCCTTCCTATCAACACGACTAGTGGGTCCTGCTGCAAATAAGTAGCGCCGGGTCTGGCTGTGGTGCAAGACTGTGGTGGAAGCAAGGAGATCAGTCATGGCAACGCCACAGAAAGAACAACTCCGAGACCTGGCGGAGACCGAG
>JAABUH010004692.1_pt1 | contig 10961 bp, 8 predicted proteins | sample 5559121 | NCBI WGS metagenome assembly JAABUH01 (sample SAMN10711871, study PRJNA513364) | rock metagenome | isolation source: Antarctica rocks | place: Antarctica: Victoria Land, Battleship Promontory nord | collected 2015-12-28 | reverse complement strand
CTGGGCTCAGGTTGCCATGGAGCAGGCCATCGCCCAATCCGGGCTGCAGCCCGAGGAGGTGTCGCACCCGCGGACCGGGATCATCGTGGGCTCGGGCGGACCCTCCACCCGAACCATCGTGGACTCGGCCGACATCGCCCGCACCAAGGGACCCAAGAAGGTCGGCCCCTTCGCGGTCCCGAAGGCCATGTCGTCGACCGGATCGGCCACGCTCGCCACCTGGTTCAAGATCAAGGGCATTAATTATTCCATCGCCTCGGCCTGCGCGACGTCGAACCACTGCATCGGCAACGCCTACGAGGCGATCAAATACGGCAAGCAGGACGTGATGTTCGCGGGCGGCTGCGAGGAACTCGACTGGACGCTGTCGGTGCTGTTCGACGCGATGGGCGCCATGTCGTCGAACTTCAACGACCGGCCGGCCGTGGCGTCCCGCGCCTTCGACCGCAACCGCGACGGTTTCGTGATCTCGGCCGGTGCCGGCATCCTGGCGCTGGAGGACCGCGACCACGCGGCGGCCCGCGGCGTGCCGATTCTCGGCGAGATCGTGGGCTACGGCCTCGCCAGCGACGGGCACGACATGGTGGCCCCATCGGGCGAGGGCGCGCGGCGCTGCATGCGCATGGCGCTCGACGGCGTCAAGGCGCCGATCGACTACATCAACCCTCACGCGACCTCGACGCCCAAGGGCGACGAGGCCGAGATCGACGCCATCCGGGAGGTGTTCGGAGCCGGCGAGCGGTGCCCGCCCATCGCCGCCACCAAGAGCCTCACCGGTCACGCCCAGGGCGCCACCGGTGCCCAGGAGGCGATCTATTCCCTGCTGATGATGCAGCATGGCTTCATCTGCGAGAGCGCCAACATCGAGGAGCTCGACCCTGCCTTCGCCGACATGAACATCGTGCGGGAGCGGCGTGACGGCATGCGGCTCGGCACCGTGCTGTCGAACGGCTTCGGCTTCGGCGGTACCAATGCGTCGCTCGTCTTCCAGCATCCGGACCTTTGATCATGGCGCAGGGCACGACGGCGGATGGCGGGTCGGCGACCGGCGGCGGAGCCCGACAGGGTCCCGTGGGCGCGGAGCGAACCGCGGCGTCGGCCGGAGGGTTGATGCGCGGCAAGCGCGGTTTGATCATGGGGGTGGCCAACGACCATTCCATTGCCTGGGGCATCGCCAAGGCACTGGCGGCCGAGGGCGCCGAGATCGCCTTCACGTATCAGGGGGAGGCGCTCGGCAAGCGGGTCAAGCCGCTGGCCCAATCGATCGGCGCGGAGCTCGTGGTGCCCTGCGACGTCGAGAAGCTCGACACCGTGGAGGATGCCATCCATGCGGTGGCCAGGAGCTTCGGCCGGATCGATTTCCTCGTCCACGCCATCGCCTATTCGGACAAGAACGAACTCAAGGGCCGCTACGCCGATACCACGCGCGAGAACTTCGTTCGCACGATGATCATTTCGGCCTTCTCGTTCACCGAAATCGCCAAGCGCGTCGCGCCGCTCATGACGCTGGGCGGAGCCATGGTGACGCTGACCTTCGGGGGCGCCACGCGCGTGACGCCGAACTACAACGTCATGGGCATCGCCAAGGCCGCTCTGGAGGCCAGCGTGCGTTATCTCGCGGCCGACTACGGGGTCCAGGGTCTGCGGGTGAACGCCATCTCGGCCGGTCCGGTGCGCACCTTGGCGGGTGCTGGCATCACCGACGCGCGCTTCATGTTCAACTTCCACAAGGCGCACGCGCCGCTGCGCCGCCCCGTGACCATCGAGGACGTCGGCGGCTCGGCGCTCTACCTTCTGTCCGACCTCGCACGCGGTGTCACGGGCGAAGTGCATTTCGTGGACGGCGGCTACAACATCGTCGGAATGCCGCGGTCCGAAAACCTGAAGTCCGGCGACAGCGTCCGCGACGAGGTCGAAGCCGCGCAGTGACGGTCTCGGCCTGGGACATCACGATCCATGACCCGCTATCTGATCACGCCGGCCACGCGGGGCGACCTCGACGACATCGCCGCCATGGTCAATGCCGCCTATCGGGGCGACACGGCGCGGCGGGGCTGGACCCACGAGTCCGACCTGCTCGACGGTCAGCGGACGGACGCGCGAGACCTGGCCGACGAGATCGCGGCGCCCGATCCCAGCACGATTCTCATCCTGCGCGAGGCCCAGGGCACACCCATCCTGGCCTGCGTGCTGCTGCAGCGCTACCGCGACCACGACGAGGTGACGAGGTGCCATCTCGCCATGCTGACCGTCAGTCCCGCGGCGCAGAACCGCGGCTTGGGCCGCCTGATGGTGGCCCGGGCCGAGGACCACGCCCGCGGTCTCGGCTGCGCAGCCGTCGACATCACCGTGATTCATCTCCGCACCGAATTGTTGGCCTGGTACGAGCGCCGGGGTTACCGGCGAACCGGTCGCACCAAACCGTTTCCATACGGCGATGAACGGGTCGGTGTGCCGACGCGCACCGACCTGCATTTTCTGGAACTCGAGAAGCCGCTGTCGGGCGACGCCTGATCGGGCACTGATCGAACACGACCCGACCCTGTCGAAGTACCGCGCCTCCACCACGCTGACCGGCTGCCCCGCGGCCGGCGTGCCCGATATGCCACGCCTCCAGCCCGCGTGCCGCTTCGGCCACCGATGCCCTTCTAGGCAGGCACCGATTCCGGCAAGCTGCGCCGGCCGGTGAGCTTCGCCGGCCCGGGGGCTTGAAACCGATATGGCGCGCGTTCGGGGACTTCGTCCCACTCTGTTCGCTCTCGCGGCGGCGGTCGGCACGATCGTCGTGGCTTCGGCCCAGGCCCAGAGTTCCGGCGCGCTGCCCTATCTCCCGGTCTTCGTTCAGGTGGAAGCCGGGATCGGCACCGGCATGCTCGACACCAAGGGCATCACGGTCAAGTCGGCCGCAGACGAGGTGACGTTCCACATCGGCGGCCGGTTTCACTATGACGCCGGTGCGGCCGGGCTGGACCCGGCACTCAAATCACCCGCGCTCCGCACCAATGGCGAGATCCGACGCGGCTGGTTCGAGCCCTCGTTGAGCTTCAGCAACGGTGTCACGCTCGGGTTCCAGTACGACTTTGCGACGACGACCCGACCCATCAACGATGCCGCCCTGGGCTACAAGGGGCTGGAGCCCTTCAATGTCGTGTTCGGCAACTTCAAGGAGCCGTTCAGCCTGAACCAGCTCGAGAGCAACAATACGACGCTTTTCACCGAACGCTCACTGCTCGACACCTTCGCGCCGGGCCGCGACTTCGGCTTGCTGTTCGGCACTCATGGAGAGCGCTGGACCTTGGCGGGCGGTGCCTTCGGCGGCAACGTCAACACGGGGCTGGCGGACAACGGTGTTGCCGGAACGGCGCGCTTCACCTATGCGCCGATCCTGACCAAGGACCAGATCCTCCACTTCGGCGTGGCGGGCTCGTACCGCGCCTCGGACCGCAACGGCACGCCGCAGTCGTTCAGCGCCAGACCCGAGGACAACCTGTTCGCGACCGCGTTGGTCAGCACCGGAACGCTCAGAGGTGCAGACGCGGTGGCCCGCTTCGGGCTCGAAGCTGCTTATGAGCTGAATCCCTTCAGGCTCGAGGGCGAATATGTGCTGACCACCGTCTCGGGCGGGGGCACCCGAGATCGCTCGTTCCAGGCCGGCTATGTCGAGGGCTCCTGGGTGATCAACGGCCACGCACGCCCCTACAGCCTCGTGCCGCGATACGCATCCGAATATGCGGTGTTCAAGGGCTTGGAGGTCGGGGACGGGCAGCGCGTCTCGCGCGGCGGAGTGGGCGTATTCGAATTGGCCGCCCGCTTCAGCGCCATCGACCTGCAGTCCGGCACAGTTCGGGGCGGGGTTCAGCGCGACGCCGCCGTGGGACTGAACTGGTATCCGGACAACAACATCCGTTTGATGGCGGATTACATCAGGGCTCACGCCGAGCCCTCCGCCACGTCGGTCACTGGCAGAACCGTCGATTCCGACATCTTCATCGGGCGACTACAGGTTTACTGGTAAGGGCGCATCCAGAGCGCGGCTACGGATCACCGAACGATCCTGTCGACCCGAGGCTCAGCCGGCCCGGCACTCACATCCACGCGACACGAGAGACCGATGGAACGTCGACGCCGTCTCTCATCGGTTATCAGTGACGAAATTTGACATTTAACATTCGTCAGGGCATCGTCCTTGCCGAACCGCAGCGCCGTGGTTCGGCCGGAGTCGAAGCGATGAGGAACCCGTCGGCCCTGATGGCAATCGCAGCTTTGTGCCCGGTGCTCGCCGCGTGCAACGAGGCTACGGCGCCCGCGGCGACCAGCGATGCCGCGCGTCCCGTCATGGTCAGGACCGTCGCGTTCGAGGACAGGGTTCCGGTCCGACGACTCGTGGCGACCATCCGACCGCGCGTCGAGGCGGAACTCGGGTTCCGCATTCCAGGCAAGGTCTTGGCCCGTCTGGTCGATGTCGGCGATCGGGTCGCGGCCGGGCAAGCCCTGGCCCGGCTCGACGAGACCGATGTCGGACTGCAGCGCGAGCAGGCGCTGGCCGAGCGGAACGCCGCAGCGGCCTCGCTCGATCAGGCGCAGGGCGACCTTCGGCGCACCACCACCCTGGCGGGCCAGGGTTGGACGGCGGCCGCCGCCGCGGATCGCCAGAAAGCCACGACCGAGGAGGCGCGGGGACGCCTGCTCCGCGCCGAGCGCGCCCTGACGCTCGCCGAGAACGCGTCCGCTTACGCGGTGCTGGCCGCCGACGCCGATGGCGTCGTCATGGCGGCCCCGATCGAGCCCGGCCAGGTCGTCACGGCGGGGCAGCTCGCTGTCCGCCTCGCCCATACGGCCGAGAAGGAGGCCGAAGTGGCGGTCCCGGAGGCAATGGTCGAGCGGGTGCGCCGAGGCCAGGCATCCTTGACGCTGTGGTCCGATCCGCGTCGCGCTTACGGTGCCACTTTGCGCGAGTTCGCCCCCGTCGCGGACGGCGCGACCCGGACGTTCCGCGCTCGCTTCAGCCTGCCCGAAGCATCTTCTGCGATCGAACTCGGCATGACGGCGACACTGTCGATCGCGGAGCGGACCAGCGGGCGGGTGGCGCGTCTGCCGCTGTCGGCCTTGTTCGATCAAGGCGGCGGTCCGTCTGTTTGGATTGCGGCCCACGACGGGGGTTTGACGCTGAAACCGGTCGATGTCGAAGGCTATGAGACGCGCGACGTTCTCATCGCGGGTGGCGTATCGGACGGCGACGCGGTCGTGACCCTCGGGGTCCAGAAGCTCGACCCGGGCCAGAAGGTCCGCGTCGTCCAGGCCCTGCAGTTTTGAAAACGGCCCGCGAGGGCCCAGTCGGCGCAACTCTGCTTGGAGATAGCTCGCGATGAAGAGCTTCAACCTGTCGGCTTGGGCGGTGGGTCACCGCTCCCTCGTGCTGTTCATGATCCTCGCCGTCGCGGCGGGAGGCGCATTGTCGTTCCTGCGGCTCGGCCGCGCCGAGGACCCCAACTTCACGATCAAAGTGGCGATCGTGACGGCGTCCTGGCCGGGCGCGACCGCGCGCGAGATGCAGGACCAGGTGGCCGACAGGATCGAGAAGAAGTTCCAGGAGCTGCCCTACTTCGACAAGGTCACCACTTACGCCAAGCCAGGCTTCGCCGCTCTCCAGGTCGCGTTCCGCGACTCGACGCCGCCCGGCGCCATCCCGGTGCTGTTCTATCAGTTGCGCAAGAAGCTGGACGACTTGAAGGGCCAGCTGCCGACCGGCCTCACTGCCCTCGACGTCGACGACGAATACGGCGACGTCGACGCCCTGCTCTACATGCTCAGCGGCTCCGGGGTCGACTACGCCCAGATGAAGCGGGTCGCGGAGGGGCTTCGCCAGCGCCTCCTCAAGGTGGATAGCGTCGCCAAGGTCGACCTCTACGGATTGCAGGACGAACGCATCTTCGTCGAGTTCAGCCACGCCAAGCTCGCGACGCTGGGCATCACACCAACCACGCTCTTCGACGCGCTCGCCCGTCAGAACGCAGTGGCGCCGGCGGGCTTCGTCGAGACCAGCGCCCAGCGCGTGCCGCTCCGGGTGACAGGCGCGCTCGATGGCGCGCGCGCCGTGGCCGAGGCGCCGATCGAGGCGGAAGGCCGGACGTTCCGGCTCGGCGACGTCGCGACCGTCACGCGGGGCTTCGTCGATCCTCCGGACAGCCCTGTCCGGCAGATGGGCAAGGAGGCGCTCGGCATCGGCGTGGTCATGGCCAAGGGCGCCAACATCGCGGCATTCGGCGCGAGCGTCGGCGCGGCGAAGTTGGAGTTCATGGCTTCGGTGCCCCAGGGCATCGACCTCGAGCAGGTCGCCGACCAGCCCAAGGTCGTCGAGGACGCCATGAACGAGTTCGAGCGCTCCTTCATCGAGGCGCTCGTCATCGTGCTCGCGGTGAGCTTCCTGTCGCTCGGATGGCGCACCGGGATCGTGGTAGCTCTCTCGGTGCCGCTGGTCCTCGCCATCTGCTTCGCCGTCATGGCGGCGCTCGGCATCGACCTTCACCGGATCACCTTGGGAGCGCTCATCATCGCGCTCGGCCTGTTGGTCGATGACGCCATCATCGCGGTCGAGATGATGGTGGTGAAGATGGAACAGGGTTGGCTGCGGACGCGCGCCGCCGCCTTTGCCTGGGAATCGACCGCCTTCCCCATGCTGACCGGCACGCTGGTGACGGTCGCGGGTTTTCTCCCGGTCGGCTTCGCGCAATCATCGGTCGGGGAATATGCGGGCGGCATCTTCACCGTCGTGGCGATCGCCCTCGTCGCGTCCTGGCTCGTGGCCGTGATCTTCACGCCGTATCTCGGCGTCCTGCTCCTGCCCGGGTCGCTCGCCAAGGGCGGCAAACATGTCGACGAGGAGGCGATCTATCGGACCAAGCCCTACCGCGCGTTGCGCGCCTTCATCGCATTCTGCGTCAGGCGCCGCGGCGTCGTGACGATGGCCACGGTTGCGGTCTTCGCCGGTGCGGTCGTCGGGTTCGGCCACGTCCAGCAGCAGTTCTTCCCGCTGTCGGAGCGGCCCGAGCTGTTCCTCCAACTCCGCATGCCGGAAGGCACGGCCATCGGCACCACCACCGAGACGGTCCGGCAAGCCGAGCGGCTGCTCGGCGATCACGACCCCGACATCGCCACCTACACGGCCTATGTGGGCCGCGGCAGCCCGCGTTTCTGGCTGGGCCTCAACCCGCAGCTTCCGAACCAGGCCTTCGCCGAAATCGTCATCGTGGCCCGCGACGCGGAGGCGCGGGAGCGCGTCAAGGCCCGCCTCGAACGGGCCGTGGCCGAAGGGGCGCTGCCGCAGGCGCGCGTCCGCGTCGACCGCTTCAACTTCGGGCCGCCGGTCGGCTTCCCGGTCCAGTTCCGCGTCATCGGCCCGGATCCGCTGCAGGTCCGCGACATCGCCTACCGGGTGCGCGACGTCATGCGGGGCAACGCGGCCTTGATCGATCCGAACCTCGACTGGAACGAGCTCACGCCCTCGGTGCGTCTCGTGGTCGATCAGGAACGCGCCCGCCTCCTCGGCCTCAACGTCGCCGATGTGGCGCAAACGCTGCAGCTGGAGCTTTCGGGCACCACGGTCACCACGGTGCGGGACGGCACCGAACAGGTCGCCGTCGTGGCCCGCGCGACCGAGGCCGAACGGCTCGACCTCGGCCATGTCGGCGACCTCACGATCGTGTCGCGCAACGGCGTGCCGGTCCCGGTGTCTCAGGTGGCGCGGCTCGACTATGCCCACGAGGAACCGATCCTGTGGCGGCGCAACCGGGACATGGCCATCACGGTCCGGGCCGATGTCGTCGACGGGGTTCAGCCGCCCGACGTCACCAACGCGGTCTGGCCCGCGTTGAAGCCGATCCGCGACGGGCTCGCGCCCGCCTACCGGATCGAGATCGGGGGCGCGGTCGAAGAATCCGCGAAGGCCAACGCGTCCCTGTTCGCCCTCTTTCCGATCATGGGCCTGGCGATGCTGACCCTGCTGATGATCCAGCTGCAAAGTTTCGCCCGCATGCTGCTGGTGTTCCTGACCGCCCCGCTCGGCATCGTCGGCGCGTCGCTGGCCTTGAATCTCACCGGCAAGCCGTTCGGCTTCGTGGCGCTTCTCGGCCTCATCGCGCTCGCCGGCATGATCATGCGCAACGCCGTGATCCTCGTCGACCAGATCGAGCGGGACGTCGCCTCCGGCCACGCTCGGCTCGACGCCATCGTCGACGCCACGGTGCGGCGCGCGCGGCCGGTGGTGCTGACGGCCCTCGCGGCGATCCTGGCCATGATCCCGCTGTCGCGAAGCGCGTTCTGGGGGCCGATGGCCGTGACCATCATGGGAGGGCTCTTCGTCGCGACCTTCCTGACACTGTTCACCCTGCCGGCCGTCTACGCGCTCGTGTTCGGACGCGACGTGACGTCCCGCGCGGCCGCGCGGCGGAGCACCGGCGACAGGCCGGAAGCGGGCGCGGCTCATCCACTGCCGGCCGAGTAGCCTCGCGCAGGTCATTCCGTGGATGACAAGCGCGGGCAAAAAGGCGAGCCTGTAGAGAGGCCCAAGGAACGCGCGCCGGGCTTTGCACCCGCCCTAAACTGCATTAAAGGCCTCGGCATGAGCACCTTCGGCGATGTGAGCGACAGGCGATCGGTGCCCGAGCCAATTGCAGGCGCCGGTTCGGCCGATACGCGCCGCTCCATCATGGCGGTGGCCGAGCGCCTGTTCCGCGAGATCGGCTACCGCAAGACCACCGTGGCCGACATCGCCAAGGCGCTCAGGATGAGCCCGGCCAATGTGTACCGCTTCTTCGATTCTAAGAAGGCCATCAACGAGGCCGTCGCCGAACGCCTGCTCGGCGAGGCCCAGGCCGCGGTCGAGTGCATCGCGGCCGACACCGGCCTGCCGGCGCCGGCACGGTTGCGGGCCATGCTCAAGACGATGAACCGGATGAGCGTGCAGCTGTTCACGGCCGACCGCCGCATGCACGACATGGTCGATGCCGCGATGGTCGAGAGTTGGGATGTGGTGCACTGTCATATCGTCCGCATGGACGACATCCTCCACGGCCTGGTGGCGGAGGGCGTCGCGGCAGGCCAGTTCCGCGCCGCCGACCCCTTGGTGGCGGCGCGCTGCATCCAATCCGCGATGCTGCGCTTCTGCCACCCGGCCCTGATCGTGCAATGCGCCGACGAGCCCGGGCCCAGCATCGACGACATGTGCGACTTCATCCTGGCGAGCCTGCGGGTAGGCTAGCGCATGCCATGCTGTCGCCGACATGCGCCAGCCAAAGCGAGCCTGTTCAAAGCTTATCGGATGGAATTGGCACACGCCGAGGCGGCGGCCGTCCTCGAAAGGGTTGCTGCCCTCTCGCGTCGTCGGGTGACCGTCCCAAGCCTGCCGCTACCCGATCCGGACGATGACGGCGCGAGACTCAGCGATCCTGGTCGCACCGGCACGGGTTGCCTTCGCGTCCCACTGGGTATGAATACCGGATCAGGCGCGGCCGGCGCCTGCCGCTATCCCGTCGAGCGCAATCGCCGCGTCCCGCGGCAGGTCGAGCGCACCCGCGGCGAGGTTCTCCCGCAAGTGCGCGACCGAGGAGGTGCCGGGGATTCAGAAGGATGTTGGGCGCGCGACGAAGCAGCCAGGCGAGCGCGACCTGCATGGGCGTGGCGCCGAGGCGCGCAGCGACCTCGACAGGGTCGCCGATTGCAGCGGATCGAACCCGCCGAGCGGAAGAACGGAACATAGGCGATGCCGTCGCGGGCGAGATCGTCGATCAGGGCATCGTCGGTGCGGTGCGCCATACTATATATTATTCTGGCTTGAGCGAGGAAGGCGCGGCGCTTTGGAACAATCTAGAAGCTGGTGCGGCCGCGTCCAGTAATCTCGCTACATGGGGTTCGGAGAAAGGGAGCAAGCGAGGTTTGGTGAGCCTATCTTAATCACGCCGCGCCTCGGCCAAGGCGCATTCCGAGTGCGATCACCGAACTCTACCGTCGCCAATGCGCGCTAACCGATGGCAAGGTCCTGCCTGCCCTGGACGCGGCCCATATTCGGCCCTATGCGGAAGGTGGAACACATACGAAATCTAACGGGGTTCTACTCCGCAAAGATATTCATAGAGTATTCGACGCAGGATACGCGACTATTGACGCCAACTTCAGGTTCGTCGTGAGCGACAAGGTTCGAGACGTGATCGACAATGGAAATGAATATCGCCGGCTTCACGGAACCGTTCTCAGGCTGCCGGCTGATCCGGCCGATCGTCCGGATCGAGAATTGCTATCTTGGCAAAACCAGCACCGCTACCTCGGTGATTGAACACCGACTTCGGCCGGCGCGCCGTGGCTCCCGCGGCTAGGCCCGATGGTAAGGATGCCGGCTCAGGATCGTGAAGGCGCGGTAGACCTGCTCGGCCAGGACGGCACGCAACAATTGGTGCGGCAGGGTGGCGGCCCCAAAGCTCAACAGCTCCGGGGCGGCGGACCGGAAGGTGTCGTCGAAGCCGTCGGGGCCCCCGATGACCAGGGCCAAGGCCGGCGCGCCGCCCGCGATGAGCGTGCCGATCCGTTCGGCGAAGGCGACGCTGGGCAGCGAGCGGCCTCGCTCGTCGAGGAGGATGATTGTGATGCCCGGCGCGAACCGGCCCGCGAGCGCGGCCGCCTCTTCGCGTTGGCGTTCGGCAGCCGAGCGCCCCCTCCCTTCGTCCACTTCGATGAGGTCGAGACCCGCGATCCCGAGCCCGCGCGACAGGGCGCGAGCCCGCGCCAGATAGCGCTCGAGCAGTTCCCGCTCGGGGCCGGACTTCATGCGGCCCACGCCGGCGATGATCAGCCGCAAGGCGCGCCGGGCCGCGGCACGTCAGCCGGCGTGCTGCTCGTCCGGCCGCAATCCGCCCCACATCTTCTCGAGATTGTAGAACTGGCGGACCTCGGGACGGAAGATGTGGATGATG
>JAABUH010004691.1_pt1 | contig 10963 bp, 12 predicted proteins | sample 5559121 | NCBI WGS metagenome assembly JAABUH01 (sample SAMN10711871, study PRJNA513364) | rock metagenome | isolation source: Antarctica rocks | place: Antarctica: Victoria Land, Battleship Promontory nord | collected 2015-12-28 | reverse complement strand
GTTTCACCGCTGCGCTTGACGACACCTACTTGATGACCCTCCTGGCCGGGATGGCAGGCCCGCCGCGCCTTGTCAGCTAGGAAGATGCAATCGCCCTGGATAGGGAAACAACTCTTTGACAGTATGCAAGCGATCCTTGTACAGTAATAGGTGCTTTCCCTATAATAGCAATTATTGGGATTATGTCAGGAGTATGCTATGTCTTGTAAGATATGTAGTCACGAGGTGGCAGAGTTTGGGACCGCGATCGTGCTTGGTCAACACACGGTTCGCTACTATCAGTGTACGGAGTGCGGTTTTGTCCAAACAGAGGAGTCATTCTGGCTGGACGAAGCCTATAGCGAAGCGATTACTGCGTCCGACTTTGGGATTGCCACTCGCAACCTCTGGATGGCGCGCATCACTCAGGCAATTATCCTCACCTTTTTCAATAGCCGAAGTAAGTTCATCGACTATGGCGGTGGCCCAGGATTACTCGTACGTTTAATGCGCGATGCGGCCTTCGACTTTTATCACGCCGATAAGTACGCCTCAAATGTATTCGCGCGGGGCTTCGAGGCAGATGAGGTGGGCCAACAGCAATATGAGTTGCTTACGGCTTTCGAGGTCTTCGAACATCTTGTTGAGCCATACAAAGAAGTCGAAGCGATGCTCCGTTACGCGCCAAGCATTCTTTTCAGTACGCTACTCATGCCCACACCCGCTCCAGCGCTCGATCGCTGGTGGTACTATGGTCGGGAGCATGGTCAGCACGTAGCCCTTTATTCGCAGCGATCACTAGAAGTGTTAGCAGAGCGCCTCGGTGTTAACTTCTACACGAACGGTCGATCGCTGCACTTACTAACCGCAAAGCAGATCTCCCCACGTTTTTTCCGTCTCGTCGCGAATTACAGCAGCGCTGCCCTCTATAGTCTTTTAGCCCTGCCTAGACGCCTATTCCTCCGGCAAACACTTCCACGAGCTGAATATCTCCGCCTAATTGGGCCACCACAGGGATAAGCCACTAGCAAGATGCACGGCTGAAAATCCTGTACCGGAGCACGGCAAAGAATGCGGATTGGATACCTCACCTACGGCCTCGATCGTGCCCCCACTGGCATAGGTCGATATGCAGTAAACTTGCTGCTAGCAATACAACAGTTATCCGATGCTCCAGAGATCACATTACTAACAACCGAGCGAGATGAAACTGCGAGATTATGGCACCAATTCCCGCGCCATGCGCTGCCCTATTGCCGATTTCTGCCGACGCTAGCGACGGTAGGCAACGTCGCTCTTAGCGCGGCGATCAAGCAGCACAAATTTGACATCATCCATGATCCGTTCGGTATCGCCCCTTTTCTCGGCCCGAGATTTGGCGCACGGCGAATCGTCACGATACACGACGCGATACCCCTGATCATCCCGGAACCGCAAAATAAACTTGATCCTTGGCGTTTCCGCATCGCCCTACCATTGATGACACACGCGGCTGATTACGTCCTCACGGACAGCGTTTGCTCCAAAACAGATTTGATGAAACATCTCCATCTACCTGCTGCCAAAATACGGGTGATTCATTGCGGTGTTGAAGAACGCTTTTTCGCGATCACTAACGCTGAGGCCAGAAAGCAGATCCTCGCCCGCTACCGTATCACGACCCCGTACCTACTTTACCTTGGTGGCTTAAACGAGCGGAAGAATATCGATCGCCTGTTGGAAGCATTCGCGCGCATACGGGGTAAGCATCCGCACCTTAGACTTGTGATCGGGGGCAAAGGCTTCGCGCAAAACAGTAAGATCGGCGTTGCATATGAGCGATTGCGGCTTGGCGACGCGGTACATTTCACAGGGTACGTAGATGACACCGATTTACCAGCGCTCTATAGCGCCGCAGAGGCGTTCGTCTTCCCCTCGCTCTATGAGGGATTCGGAATACCGCCGCTGGAAGCGATGTCCTGCGGTACGCCGACCCTCACCTCCAATACGTCTTCCTTACCCGAAGTTGTCGGCGATGCGGCGCTCACCGTCAATCCCTATGATGTGAACGCACTCGCATCGGGACTCGACCGTATCCTCACCGATACAGCGCTACGGAGGAAGCTACACGTCGAAGGGCCGTTGCGCGCAACGGCCTTCACTTGGGCTGCAGCGGCAAGGCAAACACTCGACACCTACAAACAACTGTTCGACGCCTCAATCAGGCGCGCTTGATATGACGAGCCGATCAATCTTGCAACGGCTCAGCTACCTATCCCACCGCGCCCTGGTCCTCCTCCGCACCAACCCTCGCCTCTTCGGCGTCCGCGTCATGGCCCACCTGCGCTACTACTGGCTGATCGCGCGCCTGGGAACGAATGGCCTGCGGTTGCTGGATGAGACGCACGAGCGCGATACGCGCGCCGAGGAGCGCTACGCCGACTGGCTCAGCAACGCTGCGGTCAGCCAATCGGCTCCAGTCGGCGATGGTCCGCTGCTCAGCGTCCTGCTCCCCGTGCATAACCCGCCCGCCGACGTCTTCGAGGCGGCGTTGGCGAGTGTGCTGGCGCAGACGTATCCGCACTGGGAGCTCTGCATCGCGGACGATGCCTCGACGCAGCCGCATGTGCGCGCGACGATCGCGTGCGCGGTCTTCCGCCCGACTGCGGGGCACATCGCGTCGGCGACGAATAGCGCTGACGATCGCGCGCTGATCCGGCACACTCCTCATCTACAATCGTGCTCAGGCGGCCGGTCCGAGGGGGAGGAGGCGATGAGGACAGCATTGTTGTTCCCATATTTCGCCGACGTGCGGATCACCCGCACCGAGGTCTTGCCCGACGAACTGATCGTCGAAGCCCGGCCACGGGCGACCATCGCCCGGTGCCCCGACTGTTATCGGCGCTCGCGCCACGTCCATAGCCGCTACACGCGCACGCTCGCCGACCAGCCAATCGGCGAGCGGCGGGTGACGATCCACCTGCGAGTGCGGCGCTTCCGCTGCCGGACCGCCGGATGACCGCCTGCGGGCCGCGATGGAGGAGCGGCGGGCGCGCGGTCCAGCCGGTGGCGACATCGGGGAGGACCGGCGCAGGGCGGCAGACCCCTGCGGCGCGCTGCCCGCAATGCGCGCCGCGATCCGCCTCGACGAAGCCCGACTGCGCCTCATCCCGGCCCACGAAGGTGCGGATCGGGAGCCGCCGCCTGCGTAACGCCCCCGGTCTCGCGGCGGCGCGGCCCCGCAGCGAAGGCGGGCGGCGGGAGCCGCCCGTGCCGCCCCGGGCTGACCACCAACCCCGGCAGGAACGACACCGGACGCCTGGCGCAAGCTCCCGTTCGCCGCCGCCCACGCGACCCGCAACGCCCCCGGCACGGCGGGACCATAGCGCCATGCCCGTGGCCGCGCGAGCATGGCGGTCGGCGGCGTTGCCGGCTGGCGTACGCGCGCGCGCATACCCGATCGCCGCGACGAACTCGGCGCGGATGACCGACCGCTGGCGGTGGCTCGCCACGCGCCAGCGCGCCGACCCGGAGCAGCAAGCCCCGCCTGGCCCGGAAACCCGGGCGCGACCTCACGCCCCCCCTCCGCGCGGAGTCCCACCGGCGGTGGGTGACAGGCTTCGCGCGGCAACGGCCAGGGGAACATAAATCAAGGCGCGGCGCGACGGCGCCGATCGCCGATTGACCAGCCCCGCGACCGCCCGTACGCGGACGGTATGGCCGCGCCGATGGTGGCGGTCGGTGCGGGTCAGCGCGTCGTAGCGGCGCAGGCGTCCGCTGGTGTGCTCGACTGTCACGCGACGGCGGGCGCAGGCGCGGTTGTCGGCGACCATCCGCAGGGGGGCGGGGCTGCCCGCGTGGCTTGCGGCGGGACGTGGCCCCGAGGCCGCCGGGGTGGGCGTCGCCGAGGCCGATGGAGGCGCGGTCGCCGAGCGCGCCCACCCCCAGCGGCAGGCGATCGCGCAGCCCCGAGGCGCGCAGCACGGCGCGGTCGGCGGTGGGGCCGCGCACGCTCGGGGCAGCGTCCACGACCGCGCCGGTCGCCTCGTCGACCGCCACCTGGACCTTGAGCGTGTGCTGCTTTTTCTTGCCGCTGGAGTAGGTATCGGCCTCGGCGCGGCCCTGCGGGCGCTGCACCCGCTGCGCGAAGGTATCCACGAGGACCGCCAGCCCCGGCGTGTCGCGCAGCAGGGCGTCCAGCCCCGGTCGGTGGCCCCGCCCCGGGTCGGGCAGGCGCATGGTCGCCTGCCCCGCCGCTTCCAGCAGCGGCACCACCCGCCCGATCGTCCGGCGTGCGGTCGGCTCGCTGACGCCGAAGCGGTAGCCGAGCACCTGATTGGTGGGGTAGCGCCGCAGCCAGACGATCGCCAGCAGCAGGTGGTCGCGCGGCGACAGGCCGAACGCCCGCCCGCCGCCGACGGCCCGGCGGCGATCGGGGCGAGCCAGCCGGGTCCGCGTAGCGGCGGCGTAGGTTGGCAGTACGTCCGCCGCCAGCGCGTCGAACGCGCCGACCGTCAGCCCGGTCAGCACCCGGAAGATGGCGGGGTGGCGCGTCAGGTGGTAGTAGCGCGGGATCAGCGCGGCCCTCCTTCGGCCCCCAGCATACCCAAACGCGGCTTATTGTGACGAAGGTCTACTGTATGTCCGCAGCATACCGCCACAATTGCTCGACCGCAACGAGGTTGACCTTCTCGCTCGGGTGGACGCGGCGCACATCGAGCGGGACCGTCCAACTCTCGCGGGCGAAGCCGACCTGCGCGAGCCACTGATAGGACCAGCCCGCGACGATGGGCCGTCCGGCGGAATGACGCGACGGGTGATAGTAGAAGCCGCGCTCGGGGCTGGTCTCGGCGTCGCCGCACGGCCAGACGCTGCAGTCGGCCGCGTAGATCGGCTGGCCGTCGGCGAGCGGGTGGCCTGCGAGCAGCGCCCGCAGCCCCGTCTCGTCGAGCCGCCCCTGCACCAGCGCGGCGTAGAGACTGCCCCACCACGCCAGTGTGCGGGCTCGCCGTTCAGGTGGACGGGCGATGGCACCGCCCCGGCGGCCAGCAGGGCGTCAGCCAGCGCGAAGAGCGCGTCCGCGCGCCGGTAGAGGCAGGCGTAGAAGTCGTCACGAAAGTCCTGCAAGGAGATGGTTGCCGTATGCATGTGGCAAGTGTGCCACCACCGCCGGACGCGACGCCACCAGCATCCGGGCTCATGCACGGGCCACAATCAAATCACAAGCTAAGGGTTTGCAAGCATGTCGTAGTTGTCAGCCGCTCTTCCGCTCGACCGGGGTGAGCAGCCCGCCGATATACGCCCGCATGCGGCGGCGCGGCTCCGCCCGGCCGAACTGTAATGCGACCCGCACATGCAGCGCATCAAGATCTGCGGCCCAACCTGCACCATCTCCTGAGTCACCGTCACCGTCATCACCCTCCCCCTCGCCACATCGGGCATGATGCGTCGCCGGATAGCCAGGTGCAACTGTAGAAATAGCGATCCGCAAGGGGCAGTGCAAACGCATCGGTCACAATGAGCAGTAGTCAGGCCGCCCTGGCCCTTTTGGCCTTGCCGAACGGGTTATACTCGTCAAGCTTCCCCGCCTGTGCTACGCTGTACGAGACGTAAAGCGACCGGCAGGCGCGGCGAAGCGGACGAACAGGGGTAGCGCGAGGATGTTCGGGGTAACCGTCGACCCCCGCTTATGGCTTTTGGTGGGGGTGGCGATACTGCTGATCTTCACCGTCGAGGCGGTCGAGAGTTATGTCGATGGCTCCTGGCCGCAACTGCGCCACGATGCTCCGGCCTTCCGCTCGCAGGCGATCGGACGCTCGCTCTGGGTCTCGGTCGCATTCTTGCTCTTGCCGGGGATTGTGCTGGCACTGCTTAACCTGGGGCTGCTCGTCTGGAAAGGTCTTCCGCAGAATAGCACCCAGGTTTTTGGGGCGTTTTTCCTCTGCATCGGCTGGCTGATCTTTACGCTGACGAGCATCAACCTCGTGGGGTTGGGGCAATACATGCGTCGTGTCGGGCCAGCGGCGCCGCTGGCCCTGATCGTTTGCCTGTTGGTGGGGGATCTGCTGCTCCTGGCGGCGTTGCTCGACCTTATCCCGGCGGTGCGTGGGTAACGGCACCGTCGGCACCGCTCTTGCTGTACCCGAGTATCATGTGCATGCGCCGCGTCGACGGGACCGCTGGTTCCGCCGAGCCATGCGGCGCTGTGATGGAAGGAAAGGGACGCTCTGATGTCAGGACGAGATTTTGGACGTGGCGGTCGTGGCGGTGGCTTCGGTGATCGCGATAATCGCGGTGGCCCGCCACGCGACCGCGATAATCGTGGCGGTGGCTTCGGCGATCGGGATAACCGGGGCGGTGGCTTCGGCGACCGCGACAATCGCGGCGGTGGCGGCTTCCGCGACCGTGACGGCGGCCCACGCCGCGAAGGAGCACCCTCGCGTCCGTGGGAGCGCCGCGACGAGGAACGCCCGGCCCAGCCCGCCGGTGATCGCCCCTTCGAGCGCCCTGCCGGGCCGCCACCGGAGCGTGATGTCCGCGTCGAGCGCTACAACGAGGCGGCGGAAGCCCCGCCGCGCGAGGAGCGTCCCGGTCGCTTCGGCGACCGCCCGGACCGCTTCGCGGATCGCCCGGATCGCCCCGCTGGCGACCGCCCCAACCGCTTCGGCAACGATCGCGATGATCGTCGGCCCATGCGCGACAATGCGCCCGCACCCGCACCGCGCGGCCCGGAGCGCCCCGCGACCCCGCCCGCCCCGACCCGCGCCGAGGAGCCGAAGGCCGTAGCCGAGCCGAAGGGCGCGGCGGCGGCGGCCATTCGCCAGACCCCGCAGGGCTGGACCCAGGGCCACCTGACCGATAGCTGGAACGACGAGGACAAGCTGAAGAGCTGGACTCCGAGCAACCGCGATCAGCAGGAGATGGTCGAGGATAACATCGAGGCCGACCCGCAGATTCCGGGCCGCGATGCCCGTGGAATCACGGTGCGGGCGAAGAGCGGCGTCGTCACCCTGACCGGCACCGTACGCAGCCGCACCGTGAAGTTCGCCGCCAGCAGCGATGCCTTCTGGACCTACGGCGTCAACGAAGTGCAGAACGAGCTGGTGGTCGAGTCGCGCATGACCCGCGCGCTCACAACGAGCGCCGCGCCCGCCGCCTCTGCTCCCGCCGCCACAGCGGAAGAAACCGCGACCGAGGCGCTGGAGGCCGGGATGACCGCGCCGATCACCGATGCGACCGAGGCGCTGGGAAATGCCATGATCGCCCCCGCCGCCGAGGATGAGGCCGAGTCGGACGACGTGGTGGCCGACACCGCGACCGAGGTCATCGCGTCGGAGAACGACGCCGCCACGGAGGCCGTCCAGCAGGATCGTCTCTCGGTGGCGAGCGAGAGCGACTACGAAGACGACAACGATGAGGAGGACGAGGACGACGAGGACGACAAGGGTACGGCACCCGAGAGCCGCGCCTGATCATCTATGCTCGCCTGAAGGGTCATGCGTAGCAGAGGAGGGGCGGGGTCTGATTGGCCCCGCCCCTCCTCTTTGCCATTCGTCTCGGTGCGGCGCTTCGGGACTGTGCTGCGGAGGACCGCCGCGACGGCCCTTAGTACTACAGCGACAGTTAGCTAGCCGATAGTGTATGCTCCCTACAACGATGGAGGGGGCAACGATGACGGCGGCAGTGGCACCCGCTGACGAACTGACGGTGGTCGAGGCGAGCTGGGCGACCGCGCTCGACGGGCTGCACGCCCGGATCGCGCCGCGCTTCCGGCGGTCCGAGGCGCGAGGGCGGGCGCGGCGGTATCTGGTCGGGCTGCTCGGCCCGGTGGCGCGCAAGAACGGCTGGCAGCTCGCCGAGCACCTCGGCGAGGCCGGGCCGCAGGGGGTGCAGCGGCTGCTGAACGGGGCCGATTGGGACGCCGATGCGGTGCGCGACGACCTCCAGGCGTATGTGGCGGCGCACCTCAGCGACCCGGCGGGCGTGCTCATCGTCGACGAGACCGGGTTCCTGAAGAAGGGGAGCAAGTCGGCGGGGGTGCAACGCCAGTACAGCGGCACCGCCGGGCGGCGGGAGAACTGCCAGATCGGGGTGTTCCTGGCCTACGCCGCCCCCGGCGGCTGCGCCTTCGTCGACCGCGCGCTGTACCTGCCCGAGGTGTGGGCCGAGGACGGGGGCCGGTGCGCCGAGGCGGGCATCCCGGCCGATATAGCGTTCGCCACGAAAGGCGAACTGGCGCGGCAGATGCTGTCGCGGGCCTTCGCGGCGGGGCTGTCGGCCGCCTGGGTCGTAGGCGACACGGTCTACGGGCACGAGGCGCTGCGGGGCTGGCTGGAGGAGCAGGGCCGGGCCTATGCTCTGGCGGTGGCGAGCGACCACGGCATTTGGACAGCGGGGGAGCAGGTCGCGGCGTGCACCCTGGCTGATGCGCTCCCCGCCGAGGCCTGGGCCAGTCTGTCGGCCGGGGACGGGAGCCAGGGGCCACGCGTCTACGACTGGGCCTGCCTCGCCCTCCCCTACAAGGCCGCGCCGGGCAGGGCGCACTGGCTCCTCGTGCGGCGCAGCCGCAGCGACCCCGCCGAGCGGGCCTACTACCGCATTCATGCCCCGGTGGGCACGACGGTCGGCGCGATGGTCCGGGCCGCCGGGGCGCGGTGGGCCATCGAGGTGGCGCTGGAGGAGGCGAAGGGCGAGGCGGGGCTCGACGAGTACGAGGTGCGCCGCTGGGATGCCTGGCACCGGCACATCACCCTGGCCCTCCTCGCGCACGCGACGCTCGTCGTCACCCGCGCGGGTGCGGCAGGGGACGACCAAAAAGGGGCGGCATGGTCGCGCTGAGCGTGCCGGAGACGCGGCGGCTGGTGGCCGCGCTCGCCGCGCCTGATGGGGCGCGGGAGCACCTGCTGCGCTGGTCGCGCTGGCGGCGGACGCATCAAGCGACCGCGCGGCGCGGCCATGTCGCGCGGCGCGCCGGTGGTGCCCCCCCGCCAGCACGATGGGCGGAGCCGTCCATCGTACCGGTGCCCGGCACCCCGGCGCTGACGGACGCGGGGTGGGCGCGGGTGGCCCCGCTCCTGACGGCCAAACCCGGGCGGACCGGTCGCCCGCCGCGCGACCACCGCCTGATAGTGGCGGGTGTGCTCTGGGTGATGCGCCGTGGCGCGAGCTGGCGGGCGGTCCTGCCCGAGCACGGCCCCTGGCAGACCCTGGCGAGCCGCTATCAGCGCTGGCGGCGCGACGGCACCTGGGCGCGCATCATGGCGTGCCTCTAGCTGAGGGAGGGCACGATGACGGCCGACAGACCGGAGCGCGACTGGGGCCTCGTCGAGTCGGGGGACCGTGCGGGTGCCTCTCGGGCCGCGACGGCCAATCTCGCCCGCTGGCCGCACATCGGGGCCTACGCCTGGAATCGCGGCACGTGCCTGCTGGCCCTGGGGCGGCCGGAAGAGGCGCCGGCAGACTTCCGGCTCGCCGCGCGCCTGCAGCCCGATAGCGACGCGGCCCCCGCCCGCAGCGGTGTCGCCCTCTGGGGACGTGGGCGGCGTGCGGAAGCGGGCGCAGCGTGGCGCGCGGCGACGGGCTTGGCGCACACCGACGCCGCGGGCGGGGTCGAGCTTCCGGCCCTCCTCGCGTTCGCCGCGGTTCGCCTCGGCGACATGGCCCTCGCGGGCGCGGCGCGGGCGCTACTCCGACGCCACTGGCGACCGCGTCTCGCGCGGCAGTGGCCGGGGGCCATCGCCGCCCTGCTCCGCGGGAAGCTGGACGAGGCCAGCTTCCTCCATGGTCAGACCTTCCTGCACCCGATCCTCGCGGCACGGCGGGCGTGCCGGGCGCGGTTCTGGGTGGCGGTGCAGCGCGCGCGCGCGGGCGACCGGAGCGGCTATCGTCACCATCTCCGCCTGGCGCTCGAGGGCGAGGAGGATCCGGCCCGGCGGGCGCTGCTGCTCGAGCACGAGTACCGGTTGGCGAAAAGCGCGCTGGCCGCGCGCGACGCCGCGCCGGACGGCGGCGATGCATGAGCGGCGGGTCCGCACTCCCGCACCATTTCCATGAGGCGAACATCGATATGCTCGCGGTCGGTCCGCGGCGTGCGCTGCGGCTGACCGTGTCGGGCTACTTCTTGCTCGCGGACACCGCTCGGGACGAGACGTGGCAGCTTCGATTCGGCGGCATCGAGAACATCGAGGCGGTGCGCGCTTGCTGCTCGCCCGCTCTTGTTGGACGGCGGATCGATAGCCTCCACGACACCGACGACGAGAGCGCCCGGGCGGGACACCGCGTGTTCCTCCTCAGCATGTATGACGATGATGCCTCGCTGCGCATCCGCTGCCGCAACGTCACCGCGTCGCGCGTCACGACGGCCGGGAGGGATGAGCCGCTGGACCGGTACCCGGATTGGCTCGGACGCCGCATCATCGCGGACGACTTCCCGTGGGCGCGCGCGACCAGCGCGCCGTTACCCACGTTCCTCGCGGCGTATACGCTGCATGATTCCTCTTGGTTAGGCTGGTATCTCCGCCCGAACCGGGACGCCGTCGCCGTCATCCATTGGGATGCCTACTATACGAACGGGCTTGTGCCGCCCACCGGTACCGTGGCGCACTGGCCGCTGCTGCTGGTGCGCGTGGAGCGGCTGTACCAGTTGCATATGAACCCTGCGCTGGGCGCACAGGGCGATGCTGCCATCCCGATCCTCGCCAAGACGATCGCCGTTGCCGCATCGACGCCCCTCTCGGCCGCGGAGCGCGAGGCGATGCTGGAATATGCATTGTGCCAGCCCGGTAGGCAGGAACGATTGAGCGACTACCTGCTCGACGATCCGCTCTATCGCACCGTGTTCCAATCCATCGGCCATGGTCAAGCCCTGGCTCTCCATGGGGGGGAGACACGGCTGCTCTGTCTCGACCAAAACGGCGAGGTGCTGCCGATCCCGGGTTAGCATTTTCATCGGCACCTTCGTGAAGTGGTGTCCGCGCGGTATCGGTAACCGTCGCTGTAGTACTAG
>JAABUH010004690.1_pt1 | contig 10964 bp, 17 predicted proteins | sample 5559121 | NCBI WGS metagenome assembly JAABUH01 (sample SAMN10711871, study PRJNA513364) | rock metagenome | isolation source: Antarctica rocks | place: Antarctica: Victoria Land, Battleship Promontory nord | collected 2015-12-28 | reverse complement strand
TCCCTCAGGAGGAAGTCATGCATGGCAGCGTCTGACAGCAGCAGTGTATCAGACCACATATCACAAGAGGTGCAGAAGGCATGCAGCAGAAGTATGACAGCAGATGTCACTGCCATGCACATTTCATTTCATCATTTTGTCTCCCTGTTCTTGGTGGCATCAGTAGCTGTCACTGACATGGCTGGCAGACGGGCTTGGACGGTGGTTCAGGCGAGGACACTGAGGGCTGACTTGAAGCAAGAGCGGCAAGGCAGGGGGCGTCCAGCTTCCCCTGCCATGAGGGGTACAGCCTCCCCCACCACACAAGCTGGGCCCTCTGTATCGCCTGTCCCTGTCCGTGCGTCAGTGGAGCCTCCCAGATTCTCCCAGTGAGCCTCCTTTTGTGTCAGCTGTTGCTGTTGCATTAGCTCGCTTGGTGTGCAGTGTGTTGTGCGGCACTCAGGTGTGCAATATACTCACTGTACTTATCAACCGGACTGCACGGTTTGTGCCATGTTGTTCAGACTTAGGTCTCATAGGCTGCCTGTTGTTGTTGGCCGTTTGACCGGTGGCCAGCATGATGCAAGGGCTAATAGGGTGTGCACACACTGTGGTGGTATGGCTATTGCAGACGACTTGCATATGGTTTAAACATGTCCAGTTCTTGAGCCACTTCAGCATCGGTGTGCTGCTTCATTTCTGTGAACACCGATACTATGAGGCCTTTCTTTGCGCTGCAGAATCACATGCAGGTTTTCAACATTGTATAAGAATGTCTTGATTTCCTAATACAACTGTCATTTTCTGAATTCCGTGATCAGATTTGCTGGCTGGCTAAAGCATTGTAACCTCTCTCTCTCATTCAAGCATGACACAAATTTAGCAGATGTCCACATGTTTGGCAGACCTTGCACAGGTGAACCAGCTTTTGGTCAGCATAATGGTCCCCATCCTTGTGGCAATGTACAGCTTAGTCAAGACCTATGTCTAATCGAAGTAAGGACTGTTGTTCAACCTTGCAATTTCTGTGACGATCATGATGCAAATCTCACACCGTGTTGGCGTACATGTTACATGGCAGAATGATAGACATCCAATGCGATCATGATTGTCCTCAGCACAACATTTGGGCTCATGTAGGTGGCTTCCCTCTTCCGTCTCAAATCCCTTTCAAACGACAGGGGAACAGGGCCCCAATCAGCCAGGGGGCAGCCCAGCACTGGGCCCTTTGGCAGAAGGCAGCTCAGCTGGGCCGTATCGCATTATCTTGCCCATTGCTCAGACACCCTCAGATGCTACATCCAGTGGGGTAGGTTCTCTTCACACACATGTCTAGAATCAAGTCACATGAGCAAATGTCACAAGTAGATGTGAAGAATGCCAAACCTCTGCCTTTTTTCAGATGTCATTTGTTTTCACAGGGTCATATCCTCATGTAGGTACCCAGCCAACAAAATGGCTGGCACACGCATAACTATTGTTCTTATGATATCCACAACCCCACCCAGCATGTTTGTTGTTGGACGAGCATACAGATGCTGTCTGTGTATCCTAGCATAAGCTGGCTCAAACGAGCCAGAAAAGTTGCATAGTGCGGCGTGGCAGTTGTCACTGCACATGCCTCCCTTGCTAGATCCTGATTGGGTGAGCCATCAACAGGCTTGACAGGTCAGCCATGGCGACAGCATCAAGGCAGCGCCTCAGGTGCAATCAGGTTCCAGCTTCTGAATGTGGTGCGTGTGCGGGCAGGTGTTGCATGCCTTTGAGAGGTGGCATGCACAGCACACAGTAAGTGTAAGAGCCTTGTTGGAAGTGCGCAACCAGGGAAACCTAGCAGGGCCTCTTGCACAGCGCCTCACCAATGTCGTTGAACATCTCTTGGAGTTGTTTCGCCTCAAAGCTGCAGTGGTGAGCTCATTCCAGGAGTCAAGATGTGCCGTTGTACAGTGTGGTTGGCATGCATAGCTGTACACAGAGTAACCCTGCGGTTTGGGCACTCACCCACGCTCAACCATCATGCAATCCTGACTGCACATGGCCTTACATGTGACTCAGCTCTCACAGCATGGTGTGCGGAACCGCATGCGCACTGCTTTCAGGCAGATCCTTAAGTCTTATACATCCAAACTACCTGCAGTCCAAATTAGGACACCTGCAGCATCAAGATATGCCCTACAGACATGGCATAACAATGTTGCCTGTGCAGTTACAAGGGGGAGACGCTCACCTGGTCCTAAGCCTGCAGCACCTGCCTCAGGGGCAGCGCCGCTTTGCACCTCTGGGTGTTCTGTCCTGCTCTGACATATGTGCTGGCCTGCTGTACAAGCTAGGCCCCAGCCTGGAGCCCCATCAGCGTGACTTCCTTGAGCAGTACAAGGTACTGCATGACTTCTCAACCACTTCCTTGAGCAGTACAAGGTACTGCATGACCTCTCACATTGTCCTCCTTGCGGCCTGCTGCACCACACTATGCATCACGCTATCCAACCTTTACTATGGGGATCAAGTAAGCACCTGCTGTTGCAGTGTTCATGACATGGGGCAAATTGTTTGTTATGTGAGTGGTAGCCCAATGCACACCCTTTGTTGCATGCAATCCACTCTGGTCAGATAGAGTCCTGACTGTATGGACACTCTGGTGGGACTGGTTTGGGTGGTTTGGCTGCAGACATTGGTAATGAGCCAGGAGGCTGCTCTGCATGTTCTGCTGTCTGGCACCATTGCACAGATGACACAGGTGGTGGCTCAAGTGAGGGTCCCCCTGGGCCTCCCACCCTCCCACCCTATCCAGCTCACCAGCCCCGACATGCAGGCCAAGCTGCAGCTCATGTGAGTCCTCCTCAGACACACCACATCATGACCTTGCTTGTTGTTGCTTTCTGCGGCAGCAGGCGTACATTGAACAGTGTGCATGAGCTTGCGGTCAGCTCTGCTGGTGCTCAACATGATTATGGTTGATTGGGTGATCTGCAGAGCTGTGTAAAGTAGGCATCACATAGGCATCACAATTGTCACTTACACTTTCAAGCCTCGAGTTGTGCTCATGTGCAGAGTCTCCCAATGGGAGGCGTCATGCTGAAAATTGGATATGGTATGATGTGACTACAACCCAGCAAAGCTTGAGTGCAGTGGATATGGTGATGCAGCAATTGGTGGCTGCAGGTGCGATGTGTTCATGGCAGCAGACAGAATCTGGGCAGAGTTCCTGCAGCATGCGGAGCAGTATCTGTCAGTGCCGCAGTTTGTGAGTGTGGTAAGTGCAATGGCTGAGACAGGCGCCGGTTTAGAGGAGGTCTGCCACAGCCAGGCTCGCTCACAACACGCGGTTGCACCTGGCCTGCCCCACGCCATCCCTGCAAGTCAACTACCCATGCAGTGACCAAGCAACAATGCAGTGACAAGCCCAGCTTTTGAATTTTGAGCAACAGACAAAGACGCTTGAGCTGGAGTCTCCTGGATGTCCTAGAAGGTGACTCAGGAGAGCACACAATGGCCTAGCATCAGCAGTGGCGCAATGCTGTGGTGCAAATGAAAGGGCAGGCTGATGTGCCATCCGGGCACACTTGCCTCTCTTGATTTGAATGATGGCCAGAAATAGGGCAAGACTGTCACTGGCTTCAAGGCACCATCACGGACGCAATGGGTTTGAGTAGATGGAAGCCTTGAATTTGACAGTAGCCGACTGCAACTGAGTCTTAGCAGCTCTTGCAGCCTAAGCTTCATGATGGCATCATGTTCCTGCCTGCTAGCTGGAGTGCCAGTAAAGCTTGCTGTACAGTAAGGCAGAGGTGTATCTATGCCAACATACCATGATGTACATATTCATATACAATGTCTGACTCAGGGGTCATAAAGAGTGGGGGGATGTTGTGATAGGTCTACGTATAAAGGCTGAGCATCATGATATATGCTCGGTAACTGTTCCTGAAGTTACTTTTTTGTCTCTATTTATTTGTATGATGTCAGATCTATTGGCATCTGGTCATGCTGATGATGATGATGCTGATAATACTAGCATTGATATTGTGAAGATTATGCCATGCGCTAGTGAAGTACTGCAGCAAACTATGACATTTTTATATTGTAAGCTCACAAATTTACCTGTGAAACCCGGTAGCAAAGATAGCACGGGGATTATGTTTGAGATGACAGTCTACTGATGGATGAAATGGAAAGACAAAGCTGCCACATATATGAAAAAGGTTTTGAATGTGAAAGCACATGTGTTGGCTCTCAGCTGAGTTAAATATCCAGCACACAGGCAGTGTGGCCCAAAGTGCTTGAACTGTATCCGGCCATTCAATGTAACCACATACGCATTTACATACACCACTGCAGACTGGGAGCAGTCTATCAGCAATCTCAAACACTGGACAGATTGCTCTTATTGGACAGGTTGTCCGTCAACCTGTGACTACGCTGTGCTACGCTGTTGTCGGGGGCTTGCCAGCCTTTGCCAGCTCCAAGTTGTGACTGACTTGCTTCCAGTTGACGACATGCCACCAGCTGTTCAGGTAGTCTGGCCTGTTGTTTTGGTACTTGAGGTAGTATGCGTGCTCCCATACATCTAGTCCAAGGATGGGCGTGTGTGCATCCTTCACCACCGCCTTCATTAGTGGGTTGTCTTGATTGCCTGTGTTCAGACAGCAGCAATGAGCAACACTGTGGTAACACACAAGAGTGAAAACTGGTGGTAGGGCTGCTTGAGATGCATCTGACTGCTCATTTGAGCATTTGCACTGAGTTCATCGCTCCTCAGTTCTTGTGTTGTGGCACAGAGCAGGCTGTCTGAGCATGAGGTGATTGATGAGGCTGCACTGGGAAGGAGAGCTATGTGCTGCTCACATGTACACTGCATCCACTATCAGCATGGCCTGAATGCAAACAGGGCTAGAATCCCTGCTGTGCACGTCAGTAAACAGGGTTGGGAACAGAGATCTGCTATGTGCAAAGGCTTTCAGATGTTGATGGCATTTGTACAAACTGCAAAGAAGTGCCAAAAGATGTGCGGCGTGCACCAAATCCTGGAGGAATACACAATCTCACTTGTGGTAGAGATGACAAGTGTGCCTGAGTCATCCACACCCAGCCAAGCCCAGCCAGAGCCGAAGACAGCTGTGGCTGCCTCATTGAACTTTGCCTGGAAGGCATTCAGGGAGCCCCATACTTCTTCTATGCCCTTCTTGAGCTCATCTGAGGCAACAACCTGGTAGTCTGCTTCCTTGGATTCAGCAGGAGTCAGAATTTGCCAAAAAAAGGAATGATTCCAGTGCCCGCCGCCGTTGTTCCTTACTGCTGTTGTGACATCTGATGGAATGTCTCGGGTACCAACAGCTTTGTTCAAGTCATCCTGCATGCATGCGACCCGGTCAGTAGCATTCAGGCCCGGTATATGAAGCCGAGTGGATAGGCACCAGACAGATGGCAAACACAGCCATGATTTGCCCCTGTTGGTGCCTTCTGTTGTGCTTTCACCTAAGGTTGCTTTGCACAGATGCTCAAGTTCTTGAGAGCTCACCAAGCTTTTGCCTTTTAGAGTTGGCGCCTGACTGATTGCTGTCTGCAGTTTTGTGATGTAGGTCTGATGGTGCTTGTCATGGTGGATCTGCATCGTGGCTGTGTCGATGAAGGGCTCTAAGGCATCTGGCGCAAAAGGCAAGGGTGGAAGCTTGTCCAGCGCGACTGTTGATGCCGAGGCCCCCTGTGAGCAGAGTGGCTTTACGAAGGGTCAGGTAGTGCTGAGCAAGACGTTGCAACTGACCTTACTGCTTGATGTAAGGGAGGCCACTTTCGCAGAGACCTTGCTGCCAATGCCTTCTGCACGTGCATCTCTCCCTGTCCCCTGCAGATCCCAGCAAAGAAGACCTTTGGAGGCTTCAAGCTCCATTCCAGCGGATCAATTGACTGTATCATCAAGTTGTGCAGCCAGGTACCAGAATCCTTGGGCAACATCATCAGAAAAGACGGTTGCAATGCATGCAGACTACTGCTGTGCATACCAGCCATACAGCAGCTGCCATAGTCGATGCGGCTAGCACGCTTAGTGGGCTGCTCCATCTAGAAGCCTTCTGAGATTGTTCTGCTACTTTGCTGGGGGTGAGGACAGCTGTGTTGCCTGCAGACGACGCAGCGGAAAAGGATGCTCTGCCTGCAAATGTGTGGCAAAGATTGCTTGCCGAAGTCACAATCAGCCGCTGTCCGACATTCGCTCTCGAACAACTCAACTTGCACAGGGTCTGCATGGCATGCATGTTGACCTCAACCCGTCTACGCTTTCAGCTGATGACGAGCAATGCCAGATGCAAGGATTTAGCGAATTGTACGTTTGTCAGTGCGTTTTCTACCTTGCGCACAGTTCAGATTGCATCAACGCGGTCAACGTGCTGTTTGCTGCTGATTGTTATGTTGGAATACCAAAGCATTAGCAGAAGAAGAGTCCTGCCCTCGTGCAGTCAAAGCAACTGAGTCAGAGCAGCTGTCTAAAAAAAACAAAGGTGCTTTGCAAGTTTATTTCTACAGTAGCATGCTACCAAACTCGTGCACAAGCAGTGCAGCAGAGCGTTGAAACAGCAGAAAGGTTGCCACAGCTAGTACTAGTGCACACGGTGCATCTACAGTCTTTGCTTCTATTGTGGTCTACTTGTGCTCGAAAAACAAAACAGAGGCCTGTGTACGGCCAGCAGCACACTTGCCAATGACATGAGCCCAGTCACCGACACGTTGCATGCTGGCATCATCAAACATGAACCAGACATTGTCTGGCATAAGGACAAATGCCAAGTAATGCTGTCCATAGTAGCACACCATGCTGCGTATGTGGTAGATGTGCTTGTGCTGTGGCACGTGCAGGTACACATCACCCAGGTCGAGCTCCTGCGAAACCAGCAAGTGTTTTCAGGCCCCGCAGCAGAAAGTGGTCAAAACTGCAGTGGCATGCACAGCTTAATGTATTCCCACAAGCGCGTAAGAGTCATTTGCATATATGGCTATATAGCAGCAGGCACAGCACAAGCTCCAAAACTCAGGAAACAGATAGTGATGCATGCTTGCGAAGACATAAATGCTCAGCATGTCAGACAGAGCACCTGTGTCATGCCATCCATTGCTTGTCTGATGTCATCAGCACTCTCATTGTTGCTCTGCCATGCAAGCTGCATGGTGAACACACGAGGCGGCGTGCTTAGAAGAATGTGCTGCACAGTGTTCATCACATTGCACCCTCCTGCAGACCACATAAAGCTGCGTGCTGACGACTAAAGTGAGCGGAAACTTGTACACAGCCAGACAGTACCAGACAGACATCAGTGGCATGGGTCTTTGTGGCATCTGCATGTCTGCAAGAAACACAGTGTTTTACAGGCATGCAATGGTCACAGTAAGGCCATTGGAGGAGCAATGGTACCTTTGTCACTATCGCAGGACTTCTGGCTCTGGTTCTCTATGTCCTTGAGGGCTTGGCCCAGGGGTTGGCCAGGGCTTAGCACTCCCTGAACGCTAATGCTTGTGGACATGACATTGAAGAAGTACTGCACATAGCTGTGCTGGTGGGTGTCCTTACCACACTTGTGGCAGTGCACATTCTCCTGCATCAAGCAGAAGCTGGCGTGCATTAGCTTCTTGTTGATTGGTTGCAGCCAACTCGCAACATGGCACTCTGGCTCATGTGCAACAAGCCACTGCAAGCCTAGTGAATAACACTAGTGCAGATGCACACTGCGCAAAGAAGGCAACACAAGGTCAGGATGGTGCCATGCTGCGCCTAAACAGGGGTTGCACCTGCACGTGTAGGCCGAAATTGTCATTCAGGAGAGTGGGATTGCCAGCCTTGGCTGCAACAACTGCCAGCTTCTCATACAAGGCACCCAGCACTTCTGCAGCATCACCCATCTGACCTGCACCACATCATGAGCAAGTATGGTGACAGGTCCTGCTTTGTGGCAACCTCATGAATGACACATGAGTACTCCTTAGTGAACTTGCAGTTGAAACTGGCATGCACAGGTCCATACTTGGTGGGCGCCAGGCAGCCAGCTAGCCTGACCTAGGTGGAGCCTCATGTGCCACTCGTTGTGCACAAACACACAGGATCAAGGGAAGCAAGCAATACAGTTTGGCGCACATGCATAAAAATAGACCTCATTTAGACAGGACAGATAGGCTTTGCGCATGACATGGCAGCAGCTAGGCTGATTGCACAAGCCTTGAATGCCACCACTGTGCAAATAGGGAGGGTGCAGGTTCCGCACCAACTCTGAACTTGTCACCCTCCAGATTGCCCAGGGCTACTCGCAGCTGAGTGGGGTCCACCGCCTGGGAGGCAGCCTTGCTCGTCTCCCTCTCAGCAAAGGCCTTGAACAAGCCAATCAGGGCTGTCACCACTGCATTGTCCTGCAAGCAGTACGCAGGCATCATTTGTTGCTGCTTGAGGAGGCCAATCTGGCGCATTCATCAGCAGTACACACTCACACCTGCACATGGTTGCATAGTCATTGTAGCACGCTGCAGCACTAAGCAGTCTCAAGTCTACGCAGGCTACATGCAGCATATTGTCTTTTCAAAAGCATTGCAAGCCATTGATTGAAAACATTGAGAGAGGATATCAGCAAAACTTTATTGAGCTCATCAAAAGCAGGCATTAGAGGGAGCTTTGCACTAGTGTTGTGTACTGGTAAGGTATGAGGGTGCAGACACTGACCTCATATGCTGCTGGCTCCCACTTCATGACCTGCCTGCGGAAGTCATGGCAGTGCCAAAGGCACTGGATGATGACGTTCAGGAAGCAGTTGTACTCTCCAGTGGCATTGCGCAGGCCCACTACTGAAACACCGTTGGTGCCATCTTCTGGTCCCTGGCGCATCAGCTCACTGGCATACGCCGCCTGCTTCAGCTCAGACTGATTGTCTGCCAGGCTTGCCTGCAACAAAAACACAGCGTGTTTTGCTTACAGAATTTGAGTGTATTTCGCTGCAGAGCGCACAAGAAGGTCAGAGACAGCAAGCTCGGTAAAAGAACTCGTGGTCATCTTTGCTGTGTGTATCACAGTATACTTGTCATGACCTTGAAAGCATGGCAAACAAGAACATGCAGCACTTGTTGCTGGGGCCAGATCTGCCCAATCTTGATGTGCCACTTGGATAAAGTTGGCTTGGGATCCAGGTTGGGCACTGGAGTTTCTGGTTGAGGCGCCAGCACTTGACCACTGGCTGTTTCAGGGGTTTGAGGTTGGGCCACAAAGCAACATCTGCAAATGCAAGGGGCAGAGGTGCTGACCTGCAGAGCCTTCTGAAGATCCTCGTCATCATCCTCTTGCTCTGAGACTGGCAGACCATCTGCATTGACATCCACCCTTGCGGCCCATGACATGGCACCTGCATCATGTCGTTTGAGTCAGATCACACAGAGCATTGACTGATAGCTGCACAACCATCAGCATCAGGATGACAGAGTGACTCAAGTGTTTGCCTCAAGCTGTCTGACTGGATTGACAGCTTGAGGCAGACATCAATTCGTAGAGCAAGGGCAGTGCAGTACATTCAGTGGCGATATATGACCCACCATTGTCACTGATGCCGCATGCATCAACAGATCCCATGCAAAGCATCCGGTCATTGCACACAAGGCCCATGCAGCACAACAGGCTACGGTGGCTTGCACCATTGCGTGGAAGACAGCGTATGACAGGGTGCAAGACCGCTGTTGTTTGTACCTGGTCCTGCAGGTGGAGCGTCAGCCAAGCCAGGCCAGTGTGCAGCGCCGGCACCAGCATCACCAACAGGAGCAGCAGAGTAAATGTCTGACACAGGCCTGTTGTCCAGCTGGTTCTCATTCAGCAAATTAGACAAAAATTCATCACTGTCAAACCCTGGTGACGCTGGTGTTACTACTGGGGCCATGGGCCCCTGATTCATGGCCGGGGGGTTTTTTTCCTGTTTGACAAAATCTCTGAGAGGGCCAGCTGGGTCATAGTGTGACCTGGCAGGAGCTGCGCGCTGTGCAAAGCCAGGACTGACAACAGGATCATTGGGAGACGCCAGCTGCTCATAGTATGTGTGTGGGATCTGTGGGTCAGATGAGTGAGGGCCGAAAGGGGCACCAGGAGCAGACCAGCCTTGGTTGGGTGCGCTCATACCAGGCTGCAGCATGCCTGGGGCCACGGCCACGTGACCCATGTGACCACGGCCTGAGGTGGAGGCACCAGATGAGTCTGTGAGGCCAAGGCTGCGAGCCGAGCTTGGCCTGACACTGGCAGACTGAGGGGCCCAAGCTGAGCCAGGGTGGCGGGTGTCTGTGGGGCCACCCACTCTGTGAGGGGACCGGGGTGGGGGAGATGATGAGAGGTATGATGCATTGTCATCATCATCCCAGGTGTGGCTTGCAGCCTGGTCCACGAGGGATTCTGCCTGGCCCCAGCCAGGGGTGCGGGGTCGGTCAGACTTGGGGTCTGGCTTGCTGACCTTGGGGTCATGCTGACTGGCTAGCCGGGAAGGGCCCCAAGTAGAGCCAGAAGCAGGGGGAGGAGGTGGGGGTTGAGTGAAGGCACCAGAAGTGGCACTTTGGAGGTGCAGGCCTGGTGGCAAGGGCTGGTTGGAGGATGAGGAGGACAAGCTGGGGAACTCAGCAGCCTGCTCCTGCTGACTCTGCCTGCCTGGCTGACTACGCCTGCGCACAGACACTTGCAAGCATCAGCCGTATGCCTTCATGACAAGGCCTTGCATGCACAAAACAGAGCTGCCGTTTGGTGACTCGTCGAAATATTTCAGCACACCAAACTGCAAGCACGCCTGTCCATATGCTGCAGGGGCTTGTTAGCGAACGCGGGGCATGATGGCAGGAAAATGCAGCAACAGCAGGGCAGGAGGGTTCCTGTGAAACTCACTTGAAAGACCTAGTAAGTGGCAAGGTGGTGGTGCTACCCTCAGACTGCTGTTCGCGAGGGCCTCGCCTGCCAGACTTGCCTCGCGGCTGCTCATCCTGGTCTGCAGACC
>JAABUH010004689.1_pt1 | contig 10964 bp, 10 predicted proteins | sample 5559121 | NCBI WGS metagenome assembly JAABUH01 (sample SAMN10711871, study PRJNA513364) | rock metagenome | isolation source: Antarctica rocks | place: Antarctica: Victoria Land, Battleship Promontory nord | collected 2015-12-28 | reverse complement strand
CTGGTACTAGCCTTGGTGTGCGAGGCCCGCCTGTCCTGCTGCACTGCATCATCATCTTCTTCACTTCCTTCTGACATGTGCTCAGCAGCTTCTTCCTCTCCTTCATCACCACCATGCTCACCTGAGTTCACACACATGCATGGACTACTGGGGCTCGCGTTGTCATGCAACATGCCTACCAGTCGCGAGTTGCCTAGGGCAATGAGCAGTCACAGCTGATAGACAAACACAGCAAACAGCAGACTGCTTGCGGAGCTTCCATTGCCTAACATGGCATGCATAACATGTGCATTGTTTGCCTGATGTCACCTTTTTGCATTTGTTGTTATTGCATTGTCTGATCTTACGATACATTGCACAGGGTAGCGAGCAATCCCACATGTCCAACCAGGACTACAGCGCAACCCACAGATGTGTACGCGTGTATCAAGTAAGACTGCTGCCTTTTGGGTGAGACTACTATAAATTGAAAAGTGGGTACCAATGCAGCAGCTGGTGATGAAGGCACCCTGGCCTAAAGGTGTGAGGCAAGTCTGACAGCAACATGCAGTGCACTTTGCAGCAGATGCGGACTTTGGCAAATCACTGGGCAGAAGCAAGACACATAGTCAGTGGCTTCCTTACCTGGACCAGTGTCTGTCAGTGAGGATGTCTCTGAATCAGCTTTGTCATCAGCTTCTGCTTGACCAATGCCAGGTTTCATCCTGCTTTTTAGGTAGTCCAAATCAGACACCCCTTCATCCAACACCGCCGCATCTCTAGCAGTGTCTACTTCATCAGCTAGGTCCGAGTCATCGTTGTCTGTGTCTGATTCTGAAGCCGGGTGTGCATCTGAGTCCCTGCTAGGCAGCTCTTGATAGTCCTCCTCTTCATCACTACTTCTGGCTGCTACATTTGATATGGCACTATGCTTGGTCTGCAGCGTGACAAGTGGCACATTCAGTTGCTCTAGTCAGGATTTTTTCTGTAGAGACAGCAGCTTGCAAGTAGCAGTGCAACTGTGTGCACTGACCAAAGTAATGCGAGCATTGACAAAAGGAGATTGCATCTCACTCCTAACCACCAGGTCAAATCCTATGATCTGTGGTCAGCCAGGCAAGCATATGTACATTTACATAACTGTATATCTGATCTGTATATCTATGTCTGTCCACATTGATAACATGCGCTCAACAGAAGACCCAAATTGACATGCAATGCATACAAGCATATGCATCAGCAGCTTGTGCTGCCAGTGTCTGGGCAACATGCTGACCTTGTGGGCAGACGGCTGCCTTGCTGCAGGTTGGACAACGCCGCCTTTGACAGCAGGTTGGACAAGAGTGACGTCATCATTGGACCAGATGGTGCCAGCCCGGCGAGGTTGCATCAGCTGCAGGAACTCTGCCAGCTAAGGGTCATCTGCACAGCACAGCACCACCGTTTTCAGGAGAAGAGGATGAGACACCACATGACGCTGTGCCAGGAGGAGGAACTGATCAGCTTGAAACATAAAGGGGATGGAGCTTTGGGTGCATCAGTCAGTCGATAATAATGTCTGCAGAGGGAATCTCAAGACTGGAGAGAAAAATTTGCCAAGACAACAGCGTTCTTACATAACCGATGACATCAAGCCTGGACATCTGCTACACAATGAGCACAGTGACAGGTACAGGCGGTGCAGAACTGTCAATGATGCAAGAGAGGGTCATGCTCTCACCTTCTTCTTCCTGTACAGGCTTCTTTGACTTCTTGCTCAGCTTAGAACCATCTTGACTTACATGGTTCTGCTTTGTCTCAAGCTTCTTATGAGCGCTGCTCCCTACACACATACATACAAGCAACATCAAAGACCATGCATGCTGGCCAGCAACTTCAACCTGCAAATGCTGTGAGCTGCAGTCAAGCAGCATGATGTGCTTTTGGACGGCATCAACAGGTGCCTTACCTTCTGAGTATCTGCTCCATGGTCTAGCTATCTGTTGGCTCCCAAATTTTTCTGCAACCTGCAGCATAAGCAGCAGGTAAGACTGTCTGGCAAGGTAAAGGCGCCAGGCTGCAGGTGCTAAAAGGATGCCATGAGCTCTTTGCTATTGATATACCTCTACAGATATCCTGCTGGTGTCAATGAAGGTTCTGTTGAAATACTTGAGAGCACCTGCTGCCTCTTCAGCTGACCTAAATCCCACAAAACCGAACTGCCTGGACGCACCATCCCTACAGGCCAAACGTCGTTCAGATCTAAGCTATTGCCTGTGCATGATCAGTGCGATGCGGTGTTGTACAATCCGCACTTTGATCGGACAACTTTGGCGTCTGTGACCTCTCCCTTGGCAGAGAAGTGCTCACGAAGCCTGGCTTCACTAACATACTTCGGCAAGCCCTTGACGCAGAGTCTGCTTGCCATCAACGAAGTCTACTGACGCAATACTACTCCGAAAGGTGAACGATCCACACATGCACACCTGTACACAAGTGGCAGCTGTAATGCAGACGTTCCGATCAGTGTACGGGCCGAACACCGAAAGCTTCGGCTGCCGAAAGGCGCCGAAAGGCTTTCGGCCCGACCGAGACCAGAGGGCCCCTGTACCGATTAACCGAAACATGTTGGGCCGCCCCCGTCACTGCGTAGATATGGTTCGTCACGAACAATAGATAGGAAGTAAAGAGTGTAATAATGCAACTTTGTTAAATCAGCAACAGCCATGGTTCACAATGTGTCATGAGCTAAGCTAACCTGGCCATGAATAATGGCGGTATGAACCAAATGTGACGTAACATGCCATCATTTGGCCCTAACACCATATACCAGTGTAAACTACAGCTACATCACATCCCTCAGGACCCCAGCACATGTAGCTGGGCCTCATTACTCCAGGATATGAGGCAACAAATCTCCACAGCACCCCAACCATGACCCAATTGTTGCCCTGTGACTGCAGGAACCACTTGGCCTGGACCCAACCAGCCTTGCCAAACATTACAGCCAACTGTGTGCCACCAGCATCACACCCCATCCCACAGCAGCACAGCTTGGACCTCAGCAGTGCCTTGACCTGTATAGCAAAGGCTTGACAGAGGCAGCTAGCCTGCAGCAGAAATCCGTGAAGGAAAGGACCAGGAAAGCCAGAACAACTGCTGTGAGGGAATTGGCAGACTGGCTACAGGCTGCCCATGCAACATGCAGGAGGACATTGCTGACAGCCACCCCGGAAGATCTGCTGGTGTATTTCACACAGCACTGGCTACCCAACCATGCCGGGTCAGGCACTGCAGCAGGAGAGCTCATAGCGGCCCCAAGCAGCCTGTCAGGTGTCAAATCACACCTGGCTACAGAGCTCGAGCTGCTAGGGCGCACCGGGGACTGGGACACAACCACCCAGCAAGGCAACCCAATGCACAGCATGCAAGTGAAAAGCATGCTGAAAGGGTATGCAAACCACGCCACAGAGCTAGGGTACCAGAAAAGGGGGGCTGTCCCCCTAACCCAGGCAGAGATGCATACATTGCTGAGCAGCATGCACCAGATGCTCAACAACACCACTGACCAAGCCCAGCAGCTGCTGCTTGTGCGAGATGGTTTGCTATTTAGCATACTGTGGCAGACCTGCTACGGGGGCTTCAATGCAGGAGGAGTCAGGCTGGAAAACATTGTGCTGCCCACTGGAGGCAATGCTGTCCCTTACCTAGTACCAAACAAGCTGCCACCTGGAGCCATTCTGCATCTGCTGCCAGACACCACCAAGAACAAGAAAGGAGGGCACAGCAGCGCCACCCTGACCTGTGATGTTCTCTGCCTTTCCACCTGGCTCCAGCTAGCTGTATCCCACTATGCTGCAGCAGGGCAGCCCATTACCAACCACCTCACCAGGCCTCTGCAGGTTGGCACCAAGACATACACAGAGAAGGGCATGACCTGCAGCAATGCCTGGGCACGCTTAACCAAGTACTTGAAGGAGCTGGGCATGTACACAGGGCAAAGCGTGCACAGCACAAGGAGAGGCAGCATGATTCACAGGCAGCTGCAGATGCATGACACACAGAAGGAAATAGGTGAAGCTGCTATGTGCACTGAGCAGAATGCCAAATACTACACTGACATTCACAGGCCAACTAGGTATCGGTCATCATATCTGCACTAACATAGACACCTCAGCTGAATGTTACAAGGTATGCAGTGAACAAGTAGATTGGCTTGTCCTTGCCCTGCCCCTGCATGTACTTAGGAGCTCCAGAGCCAATAGTGTACAATTTACTGTAATAGGACAGCTCATGAATAGCAAACACCGGCAACTGCTCAAGCATAGCTGTCCAGAAACGCAGAAACCTAGGCAAAATGACAATAGCGTTTGTTTGCTCAACCAACAGCTTGTTGATAACTGCTCCTATCAAATGAAAGGGTGGGAACACCCACAACATACCACTGCGACCATGGCTGCATGCATCTTTTGCCCAGTTCTGAAACATAGCACTAGCTGCAAGTGCCTTTGGTGTGAAATATAGTGAATAAAACTTAGACACCAGATGCTGGTCCTTAGCACCACCAGCAAAAACATCTAGAGTGGGAAAGCCCCACCGTACACCCTTACTAGACAGCATGCAGATGTGCCTGAATGCTGACTTAGACAAAAATATCTCAGAACTGTCCTCTACCCTAGACAACGTGTCAGCATGCAACAATGCATCAGACTCCCTAGACTCCCAAATAAATTCAAGATCAATGTCATGCACAGCTGCAAATAAAAACAGCCGCTTTACCTCGGGAAACACATTGACTGTGCCTTTCATTTTCTGCAAATCTTGAATCGCTGGCATGCAATCACCTGTGTACACAATTACTTTGCCCGCAACAAATTCAGGGCCTAACCGGGACACAACAGTCTCAACTGCAAGACGCACGTTCTTAACCTCACGAAATACTGATGAAAGCTGGTTTGCACGCATCAGCTGAATCTCAGCAGCATCAAAGGACATGACCATGGGTTGCTGCAGCTCATCATTAGGTGTGTATGCTCCATAGCCAACCTTAGATGCGTCACCACAGATGTGAATGCTTTCAGCCTTCCTCAACCAAGACTTGCCATCGCAGATGTCAATGTTGTTATGCCAATACTGCAGGTCTTGTAAGGCCAACCCAGCATCCTCAGCAATGCTGTCCATGTTCTCGCCCATGGACTGGTACAATCTTCTGATGTAGAGGGGTGGCATGTTCACAGCTGCTGATACTGACATGAGCAGCCCAGCCACACTTGCCAGCTGTCGGTTTGTAGCAAAAGGGTACGGCCGTTGTCGTCATGGGAATTACAGAGCCCATATGTGCATCCCAGACGTTACAACTACTCCCCCCTCAAAGCACGCTCGTCCCCGAGCGTTCACATCGAACTCAACTCAACTGGAGAATGCTTTGATTGGGAGAAATACTCCTCCAACGCGCAGCGGCAAGTCAGAGTCGAACTAGCGACCTAAGAATTTCTCAGGTCCGGAGCGCTAACCGGCAAGGTTAAAGCGACCAGCTTCAGAATCCGAAACCAATTGTAGCAAAAGCAGTTTTGGTCGTTTCCAAGATTCTGTGCTATGTAAGATATTGAGTAATCACTTGTATGACTGTGTGACGGTATGAGTCAGACAATAGTGACGGTAAACTGTTACACGCAGAGTAAACGGCGTTCAGTGAAATGTGAAATAAAGAAAGCCCCACAGCTTTGGGATCTGTGCACACCGTTGCAGAGCCTGAAGTTTGCCATGCCTTAGGACTTGCACGTCACATCCAGTACTCTCAAGTGTGCTAGGACAAGTCATCAGATGCAAAGAAACAGGGCAAATGCTGGTCTTTCATCTATCAGTCATTCAGCTCGTACCTGTTGTGCAACCTGTTTTACAGGGTGCACCGCAAAAGAGGGATGCATGTCTTGAAGAATGTCAGAAGTTGTAACTTATAACTGCTTGTACATTTCACACTACTTTGGAACTGTCAATGTCAGCTCAGACGCAACTTGTCAGACCAGCTGCAACACGTCAACTTAGATGTCAGCTGAGCTGTACCCTATCAGCTCAGGTGAAACTTGTCGTCTCAGCTGCATCATGTTGTCTCAGCTGCACTCTGTCAGCTCAGCTCCAATGTGTCAACTCAGCTGTCACCTCAGGTGCAACTGTCAGCTCAGCTGCATCCTGTCTCGTGTAGACCAGTGCATGCTGTCCATGTCCATTGCATTCACAGCATGTCAACAATGTCACTCAAGCAAGCTTATGTGTACCCAGCTTGAGCACCATGATTTTGCAAGTTTTATCAACCCTCCCCAGATGATGAGCAGGAAGTTGCACTTCAACAGCATGCAGTGAGTGTTCATCTCAACAGCTCGCCATGGGTCAGCCGATTGATTCCCTTATGCGACTGCCGATGGAAACTAGTTGGAGACACCTATCAACGATGACACGGTATGTCAATCAGCTGCAGTTGCGGTCGCCATACTGTATTTCAAAGGACACAACCATCTCTGGTTTTGTGCCTGCTGTGAACACAACGTCTTCAAACATGTATAATCCAATCTCGTCAAGCCTTCCGCAATTTAAATAACCGCTTTTCAACTTCTTGCCTTTTACAGAAGAAAACGACTATTAGCATGCGTCGGTAACACTCGTCACGAGGACTAATCTTATGTAGCGAGTATAACACTGCCATGTTATACACACATGTGGCTCCATGGGTTATACGCAATTGATCAAATGTTCAGTGTGCCATTGCCTGTGCTAGCAGTGTGTTGCGCCTTGCGCCATCAGCTGTCGATGATCCTTTCCAATTTGATTGCAAGTGAAGACGCACAGTTGCAGACATGGTTCAGAATTGCAATGCAGACATGGTTTTACAAGACGCAGACAATCAGAAGTCTGTGTGGCAGCATGCTCATGTGCATTAGTATGCACATATGTATCGCATAAGGCAGGTTTAGTGAAAGGTGAAGCAAATGCATGTACCGCTGAAAGGGAACAAACTTGATGCAAGGCCAATACTTCCCTCGATCTTTGACCGGTCTGTCACATTGCACAGGTGCTTGGCTGGACAGCCATGTTTGTTTCACTATTCCACACATCTTCTGAGACGGTTGCCTGCACGATAGACCACACATTGATTGCGCTACTCTCAACTGCTATTGTTCTGTGAGGTGAACAACACAATGATTGATACACATAAGTGGGAGCCGGATGACCTTAGGGATCTGCAGATCTGCAACCCTCCTAGGAGCAGCAGAGGATGGAGGATAGATAGTGTGGCAGAACTCCAAATCTTTTGAGTTGACATCTCCTCCACCAAGAACTGCTTTGCCGTCGTTTATGATGCTTGCAGGCAGATGGTAGCACATAATGGAAGTTGCATCTGAGGCGGTTCCTGTCATTTCGCCATCATCAATAGGAGTGAGCACATTGTCGTCAACCATTTGTTTGGACCAGCCATATTGGGCCCTGCAATTTCAAGGTCATGTTCAGCAGTGGAGACACTGGGCCACAATTCATCTCTCTTCTGCTACCTGCACTTGCAAGAGCAAGACAATAGAACTAGCCGCTTCCAACATGACTACCAGGAAGGTATACAACAAGGGAAGCTAAGGCCCTATAGCCTTGCTCTCGCAATGGCAAGCTAAGCTGTCAGACAGAATGAAACATATTGCAAACCTGGCTCATAGAGGCTTACTTGAACCATGCATATGCCTTCTTACGGTCTATGCGGTTAACAATCTCCTTGCGCAGCTGCTCATGAGGAAAGCCCAAGGTGTGTCCAGTCTCGTGGCGAACAACCCGGTGGAATTCTGAGTCTGAGGTCTTGATGCTGAAGCCCTCTAGGTTCATGGTAGGGTGATTCAGCGGCACACTCAAGATGTCTGTACCCAGGTAAGACCAATACCCTTTGCCGGCCAAGGAGATTCTTACATCGCCTGCTGTGCCAGCAGTTGCCTGCAAGTTCAACACGTTACTATGTGAGATTCTCTACCTTTTTCATACTGATCAGAGATTTTTACAAAGAGGCAGTCAAGTTGAGCACACTGGTGCAGGTGCCTCACATAACATGAACTAGGCAATGTATTTGTGCAGGGAAGAAAATTACCTGTGTAAATTTGATGCTGCACTTCCAGGCGTTCATGTTGTCCAGGATCTTGGCACACAGGTCGGCAGGCGGACTTTCAAGGAAGCTGACTGTGAGGATGAGCGGTTTGGGGCCCCAGTATTTTTTGTTGTACACGCCGAGTGCGCCGGGTACGCTCCAGATAGACGCCTGTGCAAATTGCAGCACTGGAACATTGGGCAAGTATATTTGCACTGCACTGCGGGCAGAGGACTCCTGTGCCTGCTCAGGAAGCTCCTTGATGTAGCAGCAAGCCTGACTCGAAGGTTGCTCGTCCGTCATAGTGAGAGCCTGAGCGAAAAGTGAAGGTTTATACCAGCACTTTCCTCCAGGACTCGAGGACTGAGGATACTGTGACAGGAACTTCCGATACACGGGAGATCAAACGTTGAGTATGGCAACTCGGAGACCAGGTTTTCAAATTCGAACCTGCAGACCCTAAAAGCAGCAGCCGGCGTTCTTCTTCCCAATTTGGGCTTCCGACCAGGCTTCCGACATACTGATCAAAGTTCCGACACTCAAGGGTCCCAGCGTTAGACCATCACCTTGGATTTCCTGCTTGCCTGCTGCAGCTCTGTTATCGGACACACATCAGCTGCACCCGCCAGAAGTTCTACTCGCTCACAACGAGCCTTCTGCCACTGGTGCATATTTCTAACGCACGACTTGGTCTTGTTGAACCCAGCAGCCCTGCATTCCTTGAGTGCGTTGAAGCTCAGACTTACACTGTGTCATGGGCAAAGCCAAGAAGACACGGAAGTTCGCAGAGGTCAAACGCATGCTCAAGCCTAAGGCACCTGAACCGTGAGTGCTCATGTTCTTGTGATGAAGACTGCAATACTTCTTGCATCCAAACACATCAACCTTTGGCCTTACGTGCAGGTTGAAGAAAAAGCCTGAAGACAAAAGAAAGCAGGAAGGTGCTGTGCGGCATATGTAAGTTTGCTTCAGTGTCCTGCATATCCGTCCTTGCAAGGTTGCTGCAGCCACCCGCTTAGATGCATCTGTGTGGCTGTGTGCAGAGAGAAGACCTCAACAGCTCTCTTTTTCAAGTACAACAGTCAACTCGGTCCTCCTTACCAGGTTTTGGTTGATACCAATTTCATCAACTTCTCCATTAAAAACAAGGTCGGCTGACATCAGCTGCTTTTGCTCACCAGCATTGCCAGTGATTTCTCCTGCGTTTTTGGCCACCTACAGGCATTTGCATGCTCGTCTCCAGCAGTTGCAGCACAATCTGCTGACTGATAGCTGTGCTGCGCAGATTGATCTGGTGCAAGGTATGATGGACTGCCTGTATGCTGAGTGCACACCATGTATCACAGACTGTGTTCTAGCTGAGCTAGAAAAGCTTGGGCAGAAGTACAGAGTTGCTTTGAAGGTTGCCAAGGTGCGTTCTGACAGGATCATGAGCTGGAAAGCGTTAAACTGATGTTACACTAATATTTATTATTATGTTCTGGCAGAACCTAGCGCAACATCCAAAGTCCTCACTTTGCTGTGGCAGTAGTGGTTTTTATGACATGCACCAATACTAATAGTTCTGCGATGTTACATGGGAGTCCTCTGGCAAAGCATGCTGCTTCTCAAGATCCTGCCAGCATCAATCACAGTGTGACAAGCATCCATTGACCATCACAGCCAGGTGCAAAACATGTGCCACATCAGTTCCTTTGCTTACCATAATGCAGGATCCTCGCATACAACGCTTGCCCTGCACGCACAGCGGCACCTATGCCGATGACTGCCTCTGTGACAGAGTGCGGCAACATAAATGCTACATAGTTGCGACATGTGATAGAGACTTGCGGCGAAGGATTCGGAAGGTACTGTATGTTTGTCTGAAGTCACACTTTATTCCTGCACAAGTAGCGACATACTTCCTGAAGCTCTTCAAGTGATTTGGCATGCTCCATAAGAGAGTTGAATCTTTTGCATGTGTGTGACTGATGCTCAAGATGTTGTGCAGATTCCTGGAGTGCCAATCATGTATCTGGCTTCCCACCGCTACACCATTGAGAGGCTACCTGAAGCCACCATGGGTGGAGCTCCCAGGAACTGATATGCTTAGAAAGTTTGTCCATGCTCTGTGACAATCGTCAATTATTATTTGCATCATCTGATTATGAATGCTGCTGGTGCTGTTCTGAGGCAACTGAGCGTTCGTGTAGAAGTATACTTTGAAGTTCGTCTCTCTGCTTAAGCGGTACTTGTTTGTTGAGTCATCACTCAGAGTGTGAGACTTTGTACTGACTTTCCAGCAGGTATAGCGGCGACACCTCAGTATCTGACGTCTGTCTGTTATTGCTGTCTTTCTGTGGTGATCTGATTATTGTGTTCGTCTCTTTACTGAAACCCTAACTGCGTTAATGGAACGGCTGGTCACCAAAATCCGTGAGACAGATCCAAGTGAGGCAAAGCAGCAGCTGCCAACAACATGTCCCTTACTGCCGTGGTCACAATGACTGAGAGTGTAATGCTCTCTGTTGAGCATCCACCAGGCAGTCAATGCATGCGATGAAGTGTTCATTGCAAACAATCGTAGGAAGCGGCAGGAGTATATGAGCCCCTAAACTGTTCAAAGTCCTTAAATTACATGCTTCACTTCCTATCAACCTAACGACATCAACAGAAAGAAGTCAATGTAGATTGCTCAAGCACCGCAAGGTTCATCAGCAAAGGGCAGATAAGCTGCACAAGCTTGCTTATGTACGAGATAAGTGCGCTGTACTGTGGACATGAATTTCATGGCACAGCTTAGATGTTTCTCCTCAGCTTGTGGTATACAAACCCGACGCAGCATAACAATGCAATGCCAAGGTAAATGGCACCTACTACCCAACAATTGCTCATGGCTTCTGATCGTTTG
>JAABUH010004688.1_pt1 | contig 10965 bp, 17 predicted proteins | sample 5559121 | NCBI WGS metagenome assembly JAABUH01 (sample SAMN10711871, study PRJNA513364) | rock metagenome | isolation source: Antarctica rocks | place: Antarctica: Victoria Land, Battleship Promontory nord | collected 2015-12-28 | reverse complement strand
CGCGGGGCGCCGATGCGGCCACCCGCGACGCCGCGCTCCTGGTCGTGGAGAGCGTGGCGGGCGCCGACGCGGCCGCGCCGGTGCTCCTGACGCCCGAGTATGTGCGCAGCGGGGCCGTGCGCGTGGAGCTCGGCCCTGCGTGGGAGGCCCTGCCGCCGGCGCCTGCAGGCTGGCGGGCTGCCGGGGCCGACCCGGGCTGGCGCAGGCTGGTGCGCGGCGCCTGCTTCGGCCAGGCCTGGCTGGAGCAGAATGCGGCGCCCGCGCTGCTGCGCCTGGCGCCGCTGCTGCACGTGCGCGCGCGCGCCGCCCTGGCGGACCTGGAGGCCCCGCCGCCCGGCGGCCTGCTGATCTGCGGAGCCGCCGGCAGGTGGGCTTGACCTCGCGCGCAGTGTGCAGTGCTGGCGCTGCTTGCCGCCGTGACTGCCGAGGCAGGTACAGCTGCACCGACCGCAGCGCACGTCGAGCTTATCATCATATATGCGTGTTAGGCGCGGGGAAACCAGACCCATGCGCTCTGTGTCGTGCTGTGCACCTCTGGCATGGCTCGTGCAAGGGCACGCGGCTTGCATGCTGAGCGCGGCGCTGCCCCCACGCAGCGGCAAGAGCGAGCTGGCGGCGCTGGTCGCCGACACGCTGGCGAAGGATGCAGACTGCCGCGCGCACGTCGTCTGGGTGGCCTGCGGGGATGTGCGGAGCGAGCCCCTGACGCAGGCCCAGCAGCAGCTGGCCCCCTTGGTGCGCTTGGGAACACCATTTTTGTGACGGGTCTGCTGGCACTCCGTTGCAGAGGGGCACCTGGCCAATGATACGCTTGTCCACGGCTGGGTGCTGCATGGCGGGTGCCTGCTGCCTGATGCGAAAGGCTGAGGAAGTTTGCACAAGGAAATCAGCACAGCGTGGCTGGCAGTGCCGGGCGCGCGCCTGCATGCACCCAGCGGCTGGATGCGGGCGCGCAGCTGCGCGAGGCGCTGGAGCGCATGCCGGCGCTCGTCGTGCTGGACGACCTGCACCTGCTGTGCCCCGGCTCGCCGGAGGGCCCCGAGGCCGCGCCGGGGCAGCGCGCGCCCGCCCTCGCCGAGTGGCTGGCGGACGCCCTGGACGAGGTGCTTGCGCCGCACGCGGACGGCCGGCTGCCCCTGCCGGGTGGGGCCCCACCATGGCCAGCAGCGTGCACCTGCGCCCCTGCTGGGTCCTGCCAGTTCCGCTTGTCACAGAGTCTTGCTGACTGTGGCTACAGGCGACTGTTCGGCTGGAGTGCAGAAAGAGATCTGTGCGAGTATGCAGGCTGTGCGTCGAGCAGACGGCCATCCCGCTGACCGCACATCGTGTGAGGTGCGCGCAGTTGCGGTGTGCGCTACCGCGGACGCCGCGGCAGACGTGGCGCCGGTGCTGCGCGCGGCGGGGCGGCTGGACGTCTGCATCGAGCTCGCGCCGCCTGGCGCGCCCGAGCGCGCCGCGCTGCTGGCGGCTCGCCTGCGCGAGTGCGGAGCCAGCTGCCAGGACGAGGACATCCAGGTCACTGGGCCTCCCTGGCCATGCCCGCATCCATGTCGGCTGCGTCACTGCTGTCGTGACGTGCGCGCTTGCATGGGCGCGCTGCAAAGCTCTGGCCACAGTGAGCGACAGCCGCACCGTGCTGTTCCTTTCATCCGGCGCAGAGGATGCCCATGCTGGATGTCATGTCGTTGCAGGCTCGCATGCAGCGTCCGCCAGGCGGTGCGAGCGCCAAGCAGGCCCATCCTTGCGGCGGCAGGCAGTGGCCGCAGAGGCCGAAGGCTACGATGCGGGCGACCTGGGCCTGGTGGTGGACCGCGCCCTGCATGCCGCCCTGCGCGGGCAGCTGGCCTTGGCACCCGGCAGCACCACGCCAAAGATGGGTACGCGTCAAACGTGAACAGCGGTGCTTCTCGCATTCCACGCTTTTCTTATGTACAATGAAATTTTGTCCAGCAGGAGGTTGGAAGTCTGAATTGCTGTGTTTGAGCATGCGGCTAGCGAGGGCGGTGCACACCCACACTCCATCGCATGCATGGCCATGCACACATGATGTTGCAGCATTAAGCTGCAGCGCCGCACCAATTGAGTGCTGATTGCCGCACCAGCAGCGCACTGTTCGCATGGCTGTGCAAGGGCTCCACCATGTAGCAAAGTATGCAAGCTGAGGCCATGGAGCGACGCGCCAGGTGGGCTGCATGTCAGCGCGGCCGATCTGGCGGCCGCGCGGGACGGCTTTGCACCGGCGGCCAGCTGGGGCGTGACGCGCGCGGACGCCGGCGCCGCGGCGGGCCCGCGCGGCTGGGACGACGTGGGCGGCCTGCCGGACGCGGTGGCCGCGCTGCGCGAGGCGCTGGCGCTGCCCACGCGCTTTGCCCGCCTCTGCGCGCGGTGCGCCCTGCTCCAGGGCCGGCTTGCGGTGCGGCAGAGGCTGGCCAGAGCGAGGAGGGCATGGCCTGCCACTGCAGCCACCGACCTTGTTTCACAAACGTGTGCTGCCGGCCGCACCCCTGCACTTGACACTGGGATAAATGGCGACCGTATATGGGCATACTGTCTTGCGTGCTCCTCATCGCGTCAGGACGCACATCGCCGCGTGCGCCGCATGACACAGAGAGCGGCAGGGCGCCGCTGCGGCTGCGCACGGGCGTGTTGCTGTACGGGCCGCCCGGTTGCGGGAAGACGCACGCTGTCTCAGCCGCGCTGGCGGCCACCGGCATGCGGTATGTCAGCGTCAGTGGGCCCGAGCTGCTCAACAAGTACATCGGCGCCAGCGAGGCTGCCGTGCGCGACGTCTTTCGGTGTGGGCCCTACCCCTCCCAGTACCGCCTGGTAGTCTTCTGTCGCGCCTGCACATGTACGATGCGGACTCCATGCATGCAAGCAGAGATCAAGGACTACCGCGCGCAGGCGCGCGGCGGCGGCGGCGCCGTGCGTGCTGTTCTTCGACGAGTTTGACGCCATTGCGCCGCAGCGCGGCCACGACTCCACCGGCGTCACCGATCGCGTCGTGAACCAGCTGCTCACCGAGCTGGACGGCGTCGAGGGGCTGAAAGGTGGCTCGGCCTGCTGTTCTGTGATGGACACGCGTGAATGCGCAGCCAATGTGTGGTAAAGGAGTTACGATGAGTACAGCGAGCAAGGCAACCGACCACGGCATGCTCGCACCCAGCTTGCTCGGCCGCATGCTCGTCCACATCCCATGGCCTGCCATGCAGCGATCCGACACACAGCTGGGCCAGGTGTGGTGGTGCTGGCGGCGACGTCCCGGCCGGACCTGCTGGATGCCGCGCTGCTGCGCCCGGGGCGCCTGGACCGCCTGCTGCATTGCGGGCTGCCCAGCGCGCGCGAGCGCGTGCAGATCGCGCGCGCGCTGGCCGCGCGCCAGCCGCTGGCGCCCGGTGCAGCCGCTGCGCTGGACGCTGCCGCGCGCGCAGCCGACGGCTTCTCCGGCGCCGACCTGGGCGCCCTGCTGGCAAATGCGCAGCTGGCCGCCGTCCACGACGCGCTCGCGCGGTCCCAGGCGCGGCCAGCCTGGACGCTGTGAGTGATGGCTGAAAGAGGCCGACGTGCTGCCCTGCGTACCCGGCAACACCTGTGGCGTACGTATTATAATGCCATGATCACGAGCAGAGTGCTGCTCTGCGCAGGACGAGGCCGCCGTGCCAGCGATCACGGCAGAGCAGGTGGCCGCAGCGGCGGCGACGGCGCGGCCGAGCATCTCGCCCGCGGAGCGCCAGCGCTTGGACGCCGTGTATGCGCGCTTCCAGCAGGGCCGCGACCCGGGGCTGGGCAGCAGCGCGAGCGCCAAAGGCAAGGGCAAGCGCGCGACGTTGGCCTGAGGGGTTGGCATTATGAGAGACATGCTTTATTATTACCTTGCTTGGCCTTCTGCCATGTGGCGCAGTGTGTGAATCAGGTTCTGCAGCTTGTATGCGTTGATAAAGCACAGGCGCGCTTTGCTCTGTGTGGGCTGGCCACCAGTTATAGACGGTCATGCACTCGGTTTGTGCCTGTACATGTTCCATGCTCGTCAAGCATAGCTTTGCTTGACGTGGCGGCCTAGCGGTCCTGCTGTACTGCAAGTGCTTGCCTGCCCTGTGCTACGAAATAACCCATGTAGTGCTGCTGTAGCAAGTGTGCAGGTTGTTGTCTCATCATGTAGAACGTCTTAGGGGCTTGGAGACACTTCATTGGCAAGTCAAGCACACTTGCATGAACCTGGCGACTTCCTGTAACTGAATGCTAAGCCAGGAGGCTCTTCCACCATGTCATGCGTGCAGATGTGGGGCAAGTCTGGCAGCACTGAAAACCAAATCTTTCGTGACATAATCGAACACTTCTGCATGCACAAGGCTTAGCAGCTACCCATGCGTCATTATGCAGCAGCCCAGCTTTTGGCTTCAATGTGCAGCCTGCAGGCAGCGTCGTGCTCCTGCGTGCCCGGCGTTGGCCAGCGCCGCCAGGCTGCCCGCTTCGGCGACCATGGTTGACCTCAAACGCAATCCTGCTCCCGTGCGCTTCGATCATCCTGCATATCACAGACTGCCAGGCATCCGACACATTATTGGTCCTCCTTGATATGGATGTCGGGATATTGACTGCCTGAGATAATCTCCATGCTCTGCAGGCACGGCGGACACAGCGAGTCAGCGAGCGCCTCCAGTCCCAACTCCTTCTCCTCTATGCAAGACATACAGAAGATTTGGATGTTGCTCGCGTCCATCCGCACCTCCCTCATCCCTGCAAATATGGTCCGCGGCAGCGAGCGTGGTAGAAAACCAGCACTGACATCCAGCACTACCATGTCTCCCTCTATGTTGGCATGCCACAGGGCCCGGGAGCATGTCAGATCCACTGCTGGGCCGCCGCCATACACACGCACACCATCAAGGTCAGGGGGCTGCACAAGAGCCGTAGTGGCGAACGGTCGTGAGAACCGAATATTTGCATTTTTGTATGCTGCCCTGTACACCAGACTGACCACCATCTGCGGCAGCATGTTAAAGTCAATTCCGTCGGCAAAGCCGCCAATTACACCCAGGTGAGTGAGGTGGAATGCGTGGAGGTCGACACGCGGCATGCACTGCAGCTCCATAATTTCGTCTCTGCTCCTGTGGACGTTACCAGGCAGGGGCTCCATGACACCACCCATGCGCAGCGGCATACCCAGCAGCTGCCGCAGGCTGCCACGCTGGTTTGCATGCAGGGCAATCAGGAGCGGGGATGCCACATCGCCCTCTGTGCACAGGCCCGGGTCCAAGAAGTTCCTGCTGCGTGCTTCGCATGCGGGGGCCAGCCAGTCGTAGAGGGTCAGTGATGTCACGCCGTCCTTCCAGGCTGGCAGTACCAGCCACGCCAGGTGCCTTTCGGTAAGCTGTGTGTCTGAGAAGTCCAGGTGCAGTTGCAGCGGGTGAGCGCGCAACACCTGCTGGAAGCGGCTGCTCAAGCACTGCAGCGACAGCGCAAGTTGGACCTCGGAGCTGGCGTCTGAGGCCGGTCGTGTATCCCAGATGATGCACAGGATTTTGTGAAGGAGGACATCGGGCAGTCCTTCCAAGCTCGGCTGCTGCAGCTGTGCCTGCAGGGCGCAAACGCTTGCTTGCAAGAGGTGGGCTTGTAGGATCATGCAAGTCCTCAGGCATATTGCCGCCTTGCAAGACAAGGTGCGGCACTCCAGCTTGCATCCAGCTGTGGCACCTACCGCAGCTGCGCACTCTTGCGAAGACATACAGCACACATGCACTTGCCGCCCTTGTTTGTACACAGACCTGGCCACGGTCACGTAGAGGCCACTGCGCCAGTCGCCTGTGCTCGTAGCTGCACTGTCAGCAAGCCGTCAAGCAGGCACGCCACGCGCCAGACGCGCCAGTCACAGGCCAAAAGGGAGCCTGGACATGGAAGGCTGTCACTCAGGCCTCAGATTGCTACTTAAGCTGCTTCCTGATGAGAGGTCACTGCCTGAAGACATGCTATATGCCTGACATGTACCTGCTACAGGAAGACTCCTGTCAGGAATGTCAGGGATGTTGTCAGCACTCACATAGCGAATCTATTAGGGTGCCTAGCTGTCAATGAGGCAGGCCTGGTCTGATATCTGGCCATCAATCTGCACTCCAGTCAGCATCCAGGTGAACGTGCAGCTGTGCAACGCTGCCTTCCTGTGTGGCTGGGTTGTGCATATAAGAGGACCCTTCCACCTTCCAGCTGCAGCCTCTGCACTCCTCGAGAGCGCTTGAAAAGACTGACCAGCTGCAAGTACCTGCAGAGCTTCTGCAGCGGGTGCATGCTTTGAGCAAATGTGCATATCTGCAATGGAGCTGCCTTGCAGGGGCTGCTTAAGAGCTAGCAACACCATGCACAGCATGCTGTGCGGCGCGCGCCGCACAGGCGTGGCCAGCGCGCAGGCCGCGGCGGCCGTGGTAGCCATGCGGCGCCCAGCAGTCCGGAGGAGGCCGCACGCATTGCGCGGTTGATTGAGCATGCGCGCCCAGACCTGCAGCGCCCGAATGGCCTGCCACTACGCTCCCCGTCATGGCGGCCGCGTTGCGCGCCAAAGCCCGGCCTGCCACACGGGGTGGTTGGCGGCAGTGTCTCCAACAAAGGCTGGCCAGTAGAGCGCTGCTGCGTGCCTACTGCTAGTGGAAAGCGCGAGCTTGTAGTACAGGAAGGGCATGCATGGCTGATGGGAGCCTTGTGCACTTCCGCCCGTGCGTAGCCATGCTACCGGCAAGTTCTGCGTTGCGAAGGCTCTCAGTTGCAAGCCTGCCACTAGTCGTCAGTGACGACTGTGGCTGACAAACGGTGGGAGCGCTGTGCAGTTTGCCGCGCACATCGGCCCGCGCCGCATGCTGCTGGCCATGGCGGCCGCCGCACTGGTGGAGGCCTCGCCGCATGATCACTTCTGGGGCCTCTGCGTGGACGGGAGCGGCACCAACCACCTGGGCCTGCTGCTCCTGCGGCTGCGCAAAGAGCTGGAGATGGTTGGGCCCTGGCCGATCTGCAGAGAGCCTGGAGCGCCTGGCGGCTGGGACACCTCCGCATAGCTGGGGCTAGCGACAATGCGCTGTGCAGGATGAGGGCTTCAGCAAGGCTATACATTGGGCACAGAGCACAGCGCCGAGGCGCAAGGAGCCGACACTAGTGGCATAGCTACAGGCTGGGAAATTGTTGTTTAGTTGTTGAGACTAGCCTGAACATCCTCCAAGGTTCGCCGTGAGGGAGAGAGCTGTCTTGCATATACTTGCATGGGCGCCCAGCAAATAGTTATGTAGACAGCCTGTAATGCCACGGTGGCGGCGGTCTGCAGGTGTGAGATGTGCAGCGCGGCAGGCTATGAGATTGCAGGCATGCACATTTAGGAGCTTGCCACCGGGATTGATGGCCAGCTTGCCACATAAGGCAATGCTCCACTTTTTGTCAAATGGCCTGGTTGGCTGCACTGTGTGCGTGTTCAGGCAGAGTCAGATTGCAATGGACGATGCGCCAAACACTTACTGCAGGTACCCACCGGTCCTTAGAAATGGTTCCGCCTTTCAGTCATACGCTGCGCGATGCAGCAGCTGGCACTTTTGACACGCATGCGCATGTACCGCATTCTCACCCCGAAGACCTGCATTGACACGCTCACGCTGCAACACATGCACTTATACCTCCATTCCAAACCCAACCTTCTGCATGCAATGAGGCTTAGTAGCTACCACTACGCAGCAGCCCAGGTTGCTGCTTTTTCATGCAGCCTGCGGGCAGCGTCGTGCTCCGGTGTGCCCGGCGCCGGCCAGCGCCGCCAGGCTGTCCGCTTGCGCGAGCCGTTGTCAACCTCAAAGGCGAACTGGCTCCCGTGTGCATAAATCATCTAGCGCATAAAAGCTTCCAGGCATTCGGGATGTCATGCTGTCCTGGATACAGGTCGATATCAGGGTGGTCACCACCTGAGATGACTTCTACCCTCTCCAGGCGTGGCGGACACAGCACGTCAAGGAGCGCCTCAAAGCCCAAGTTCTCTTCCCCGGCGCAAGGATAATAGCATGCCGTGATGTGGCGCGCATCTATGCGCACCTCAGTCGTGCCTGTGGATGTGCTGCTTGGCAAGTGTGGGCAATCATCAGCACTCCATACATTCATCACCAAGCTTTCTCCCTCTATACTAGCATGCCAGTCATCTAGGGCCTGCGAGCATGTGAGAAATACTGCCGGGCTGCCGCCATACACATCTACATCTGCTAGTGCGCCGCCGAAGGATTGCGAGAAGCTCACATCGCCTTCTTCATATGCTGCCCTGTATGACAGACTGATCATCATCTGCGGCAGAACGTTAAACTCTATATCATCGTCGAAGCCGCCCGATACACCCAGGTGCGTGAGGTGGAATGCGCTGAAGTCCACATGCGGCGTGCGCTGCAGGAAGTCGACAGACTGTTCATCGCTCATGCCGGAGCTGTCAGGCGGGGGCTCTGTGCAGACGCCACCCACGCGCAGCGGCATACCCAGCAGCTGCCGCAGGCTGCCACGCTGGTTTGCCAGCAGGACGGTCAGCAGTGGGGATACCACATCGTCTGTGCACAGGCCCGGGTCCAAGAACTTCCTGCTGCGCCCCTCGCATGCGGGGGCCAGCCAGTTGTAGAGGGTCAGCAATGTCACGTTGTCCTTCCAGGCTGGCAGTGCCAGCCACGCCAGGTGCCTCTCGGCAAGCTGCATGTTTGAGAAGTCAAGGCGCAGCGGCAGCGGGTGCGCGCGCAACACTTGTTGGAAGCGACGGCTCAAGCACTGCAGCGACAGCGCAAGTTGGACCTCGGAGCTGGCCTCTGAGGCCGTTCGCGCGTCCCACACTCTGCTCATGATCCTGTGAAGGAGGACATCTGGCAGTCCTTCCAAGCTCGGCTGCTGCAGCAGCTGTGCCTGCAGTGCCAAAACGTTTGCTTGCAGAGGCTTGAGTGTGAAGGCGCGCGAGAGCTTCTAGACATACTGGATTCAGCTTGCAACGCAGCTGATACAATTTCAGCTTGCATCCAGGCGTGGCGTGGCACCCACCGAAGCTGCGCACTGTTGCGAAGGCATACAGACCACTTGCCTCCCTTGTGTGAACAATAGCCTGGCCATAGGTGCACAGAGGCCACTGCGCCAGTCGCCTTGCTCGTAACTGCACTGTCAGCAAGCTGGCAAGCAGGCACGCCACGCGCCAGACGCGCGAGACGCAGGCAATCAGGGAGCCTAGGTGCAGAAAGCTTTCTGACAGTCCTCTGGCTGATCTGATACTTTCAGCAGACAAAGTGCACAAATGTCACTGCCTTGACATGTCATGGATGAACGGGCGGACTTACTCCTTCCAAATGCACACATCAGGGCAGCATTAGTGAATATTGCGCGCCACGCAGGCGCAGTCGGGTTAAAGGCCACGGCGGGCGTGGAGGCCATCGCGGCGGCCGGCGGCCTGGAGGAGGCCGCGCATCAGGTGGCTGTTTTTGAGCGCGTGCGCCTGGGCTGCTGCGCCCGGAATGGGCTGCTGCAAAGCCGGCCGGTATGGGCGGTCGAGCTGCACGCCAAGGCCTGCGCACGCAGCGCCGTCCTGCCTCATGGGCATGTCGCGGAAGTGCATCCAACAAAGTATGGTCAGTGGGGCGCAGCTGCATGCCTATTGCATTTTCTTGGGGCTGGCCTTGCGGCAGTGTGTTGTGCGGGAGCAGGGCTGAAAGGGGTTACACAGGAGCACCCATGCCCAAGGACCTACCAGCCGTGGAATCAGGTTTGTAAGCAGTTAGCTTTTGAACACTGGCCTGGATGTCCTGCAGGGTTTGCCATGATGGAGGGCGCTGTCTTGCATGACCTCATGGGCGCCTTGGATCGTCAGCGAGGCCTGAGCCTGCGACCCCACTGTGGCGGCGGTCTGCAGGTGGGCGACGTGCGGCGCAGCAGGCTGCCATAGTGATTGCAGGCATTTGCACAAGGCAGTGCGGCAGCTTAGGTTGTCAAATGACACAGCTGTACCGTGTCCATGTGGAGGCAGACTTAAGTCGCAGTGAGTAACAAGCCAAACACTTGCCGCGGATGGGTACCTGTCCTGGAAGTGGTTCTGCCCACTGTGGTGCTGCGCAACGCAGCTGCTGGCACACTCTGACATGCATGCGCGCTCAATGTATGGTCATCCCGACTGGAGACCATGCATCGAATGCTCACGCTGTAACTCATGTGTTCCATATTAGATCCGACCCTTCTGCATGCACTGAGTCATAGCTATGCGCAAGTACGCAGCAGCCCAAATTGTTGTGTCTTCAAGCAGCCTGCAGGCAGCGTCATGCTCCTACGTGCCCTGTGCCGGCAGGCCGCCCGCTTGTGCGGCCCGTCAACAATCTCAACAGTGAACTGGCTCCCGTATGCATCCATCATCATGCGCATGACAAGCCCCCAGGCAACTAATAGGCTGTGCGCCGTATTCTGCACGCCAGCTCCACATGAGCGCTGTACACGATGTCCAGTCAGTAGGCAGGCCAGTCTGGCTGTCATGTATACCCACTCGTTTGGGAGCGTGCTCTCAGGTTTTCCAATGGGGTGTACACTAATTGGTGGGGGCAGATCGGTACAGGACCAATAGCGTGTGAGGTGATAGGGATTGACAACTGCTTGTGCTGTGAAACACAGAGACACGCAGGTGGGCGACTGCTATGCGGGCCTGCACGTCAACAAAAGAGTGCAGCCTTTGCTTACCTGATCAGCCTCACACGCTCTGGACGCACTGCGCACGGTCGCCGTGCGTGCGGCGCACGCGACGCGCCCGGCAGGTATGCAGTGTTTGCACAAGTGTGCTCTTGCAAAGGCAAGCCATGGCAAGCGTGACGGACGCCACACCGGAGCTGCAGGCGCGGACGCTCTGCACTGCGCCGTCAGCCAACACCTTTGAGCAGACGAGTCGTGCGGAAAGGGAGCTTGCGCCTGCGCAAGCGCTCACCATCACTGCAAAGGTCATCTCGTCCATCG
>JAABUH010004686.1_pt1 | contig 10970 bp, 17 predicted proteins | sample 5559121 | NCBI WGS metagenome assembly JAABUH01 (sample SAMN10711871, study PRJNA513364) | rock metagenome | isolation source: Antarctica rocks | place: Antarctica: Victoria Land, Battleship Promontory nord | collected 2015-12-28 | reverse complement strand
CGTCGTGCGAGAACCTGCTGGAGTCGTACTTCATGCAGATCGACTACCTGACCAACCGCCTGGAGACCCTGGACGAGCACGTCACGAGCACCGAGGAGCAGCTGACCATGGAGCTGGACCACCGCCGTAACGAGCTCGTCGCGTTCGACCTGTTCATGACCGGCGCGCCCCTCCTGCGTGCGCTCTGCGTGGGGAGGCGCCTGCGCCTGTCTTGCCAGGAAGCAGCATAGCACCGCCCTGCAGGGAAACTTGACATCGGCCGCCTGCGTTGACAGCCCCAGCGGCGGGTCTGAAGTCCTTGTCGGCCTGCCTGAAGCTGGGCCACCCAGCACCCCCCTCATGCGTGGAAGGAACCGCCTCGCAACAGAAAGCAACACGATGGCGTGCCTGCCCGTTGCGACCCTGTCCGCTGGCTGACTGTTGCGCTCAAGGGGCGCGGTCTGCTGCGGCGCAGGCGTGGCCACCATCTTCGCCGCGGTCTCCATGATCGGCGGCATCTTCGGCATGAACATGCCGCTGCCCAAGAAGTTGCAGGTGTCCGAGACCGCCTTCATCTGGGTCACCTTCTACACCTGCTTCGCAGGGTTTGTCATGTTTGTCGGGTTTGTCGTCTTTGCGCGCTGGAAGAGGCTGCTCTTCATCCCGTCGGCCGGCCTGGGCGAGCGCTGAGCGAGCGGTTTCTGGCTTGGGGACGCCTTTTTGGGTCACGGGCGCAGGTTGCGGGCGCCGGTTGGAAGGGCTGCTTGTAGCTTGGCGTGGGGCTGTGACGGCCTCGCCGCATCAGTTTTGCAGATGCAAGTTGTGTTGCAGAGACTGGTTGAAGAGCGTGTGTATTGGAAAGTGAGGTACGTGCCGTGGCCTCAGGCACCAGCCTCCCGAAAGTGCACCATTCTTTGGCCTGCCCGTTCTGTATTGTACAGGCCACTTTTTGGTTAAAGGCCCGTGAACGCGCCGATGGGAGTGATCAGTTGGGGCTTTGGCGCTATGGCGTTGGGCCGCATCTTTGCCCGACACAAAGTTGCACTGAGCTCGCATGCAAGTGCTGCAGATGGGGGCATGCACTATTGTGGCATCCTCGTGCATGCTGCGCACGCGATAGCCCCGCGGCTGCATGCCTCCTTGCGCATTGCAATGCGCAACATGGCCTGCTGCGTGTATTTCTTGGATGCTGCCCAGCATTCGCATTGATATTGTGATTAGAGGCGTGTTCAGTGTGTGATATCTCTGTGCGAAGCTGTGAAGCGCACTTTGTCTGCATTTCTGTCGCATGACAGTCACTGCCGCTACAGATGCATAGAACAGTTCACCTTGCATATCGCTTAGTGGCAGTGTCGCCGTTCAGACTGTCTCATTTAAAGAGAACATATTGCAGGAACAAAGAAACTGTGTTGCCAAGATCGTGCAGGGCGAGATCGTGCAGGGCGAGACACTGTTGTCTAGCATGATGGCCATGCGTCACTACTATATCTGGACTTCGGTAGCAACTCCACAGCTGCACGCCTGTTACAGCCCTCCAGCAAGGGCACCAGCGACTGCACACGTGCAAGTCAGTCCCTGAATCAAGCTCGAAAGCAAACACGTTCCGCTCAGCACGCCGCGCGTTACGCCTTGCATCTCTCCAACATTGGCTCGTCTGCGAGGCCTTCGCAAGCCGTCTGCAAGCGCACCGACCCCAGCCCCGAATCGGGCGCAGCAGCCATCACGCCGTCCGCTACGCGCACTGCGTCGGCCGCGGCGCGCGCATTGTGCATGCGTACAATGTTGGCGCCCGCGGCCACGCACAGCGCCGCGGCCGCCGCGCTGGCCACATCGCGCTCTGCCGGATCGTCCTGCCCTGCACGCACACGGAGCGCCACAAGCTTTCAGCGCTTGACACGCAGCCGCCATGCAGGAGTCCGCTCGCGCACCTATGTCATACACTGCATGAGCCTACGCTGTGCGGTCGCAGGCAGCGCCGCGATTCTGCTCTTGTAACACCATCGATGTCTGCATTCTATCAATCCAGCATGACATATCACTGCGCCTGAACAGGCTTGGAGCGTGAGCAAACCCTGGCGGCCGCTGCTGCGCACCCGTCAGGCGCCCCAGGAACTTCTTGCGCGACGGCCCCACCAGCAGCGGCGCGTTGCGCAGCGCGCCGCTCAGCTGCGCGCGCACGCGCGGCAGCCCCGCCACCAGCGCAGCTGCCGGCGCACGTCTTGGCAAAGCCGATGCCTGCGTCCCGGGACTGGCGTATGGCGCAAGTACAGCTTGGGGGTTACTACAGGCTGCCGGCATGCAATGGTCGGAAGACGCCAACACATGTGCGTGAAACCGATGTGGTGTCTTGGAGGACAAAAGCAGGGCTTGCGGGGAGGGGGTTGATAAGTGGGGCTGCAGCCTCCAGCCTGTAGTGACACGCTTGCGTGGACAGCACATGCTAGGAGGCTCAACCGTCATGCCCAAGCCTTCTCCCACGCCCGGTCCACCGGATCAGGCACCAGTGACTGGTCTCAGGCGCCCGCCAATCCCACACGCGCAGCTGCACGATGAGCTGCCGAATGCAGGCAGCTCTAGGGCGCACCAGGGTCCAGGATGATGCGCCAGGGCTCAATGCCGGCGGCGACCGCGCGCTCGGCCGCGGCCGCCAGCTCGGCGCCCACGTCGGCGCACACGTCCGCATACGCAGTTCGCTCGGGCGCCTGCATGGTAGCCGGCTCGCCGCGCATGTGCATCGCCACGTATGGTGTGCCCAGCCCCGCCACCTGGCACGCTCTTGGACAACTGCGACATTTGCTCGCAAATACGCCCATTATAAACGGCGCGTCCGGCCCCGCCACCTGGCATAGACAACATGCTTTTTGGTGATGAGACCGGCTTTACAGTGCCCAGGGCGTGGCGGGCATGCGTGCGGCTGGCACGCCTGGGTCCCGAGCTGCCCCGCAAGCCGCTTGCTGGCACGCCGCATGGGCGTTCGTTCTGCAAAAGAGTAGGCGATGCACGTCCAACGCGCTCAAGGACAAAAAGAATACGAACAATTGCCTGCCGCCCGCCAACTCGATCACGCCATACCCCCAGCAGTACCAAGGGTGCGCGACGCGGGCTGCGCACCACGGCGTGCATATCGCGGTCCAGGCTGCCGCCGGCCACGTCGTTGACGATGTGCGCGCCCGCGGCGACCGCCGCGCGCGCCACCGCGCTGTGGAACGTGTCAACGGAGATCAGGATGCCGCGCAGCGCCTCGTCCGCCGCGAGCGCCCTGCCCGGTCAGGTAGCATGACGGATTCAGGGTACATGGATAGGATTAGTGTAGGGCACAGCCACTTTGCGAGCCTCCCTGCGCGGGCTCCTGTGAGCAGGAGCAGCGTCGCAGCGCATGCCCGCTCGCGCACTCGGGCGCCCCGCTCCTGCCGATGCCGCAGGCAGTCGCTGCCTACCAGCGAGCTCTGCCCCGGCTGCGCGCCTGATGACGGGCACAACGCGCGCAGCCTCTGCCTCCGCGCCCACGCGCGCCGCGCCGGGCCGTGTGGACTGGCCGCCGATGTCGAGGATGTCTGCGCCCGCGGCTGCCAGCGCGCGGCCGGCGGCCAGCGCGCTTGCGGCGGACGTGATGCGGCCGCCGTCGCTGAAGCTGTCTGGCGTCACATTCAACACGCCCATCACGTGCGTGCGCCCCTGCGCCGCAGCGGCCCGGGCGGCCCATCGCACACCAGGAGGGGCGTGCGCAGCCCTCCAGGCGCGCTCGCACATGCACGCCATGCACCAAGCGCGCATAGGTCCTGTGGAAGTTATCTCCCATTCGACGCGTGGTGGGTGAACACACATTCTGTGTCCGATTTGCAAGCACCTGGCCTGGTGCCATCTGGTCTTCCACCGCGTTAAGCACATTGGCACGTCGCAGCAGCACTTGCACGACAGCATGGCCGCCCAGCTCATGACGCTGTCGGGTATCACCTGCCACGGCCAGGAGCGCCCGTCCGCGAGCGGCAGCACGCAGCGCAGGTCCGCGCCGCCCAGGCTCGCCTCGCCGCCCGCGGCCGCCCACGCGCGGCGCGCGGCGCGCAGCTCCCGCGCCAGCCCCCCGCAGCCCGGCAGCCGCGCGTCCGCCTCGCTGGCCAGGTCAGCCAGCGGCGCCTGCGCGGCGCCGACGCGCGCACGTCTGGCAGCGATCGGGTGAGAGGCAGCACACACATGTTTGTGCGCGTCCTGAGGAGCTTGTGGATGAGAGTACCTCTTGCAACCTGCTATATGCCAATTGCTCAATAACCCTACCATACTCCCCACCAGCAGCCAGGCAGCCGAGCGCTGCCGCGTGAACACGCGAAGATGGCCAGCGCGGTGCCCGCAGCATGGAACTCGCGCCTGCCGCTCTTGGCCAGCTGGGGCAGGACAACATTCGCTCAATGCACAACCTTCCTGCAGAGGAATGTCACAAGACCGGCACAAGACCGGGAACGCCGCGTGGTGGCGCTCGCGTGCTGTCGCTCGCAGCTCGGGCACGTTCACGCAACCGCAGAGGCTGATCGCTGCGCCAGGCCCATGGGCGGCACGGACTGTCCAGCAGGCCCCTCACCATGACAAACGTGCGCTCCTGCCAGCGCGGGTGCGGGATGTCCAGGCCGCCGTGGGCGACGCGCGCGCCCTCGTAGAAAATGATGTCGAGGTCGAGCGGGCGCGGGCCAAAGCGCTGGCCGCCCTCCGCCCTCCCGAGGCCCCTCTGCCGCCGCCGCGCCCCAGGCTGTCAGTGGGGCCTGTGCCCGCCTACCATCACCTGTGGCGCAAGCCTCCATGTCACGTCTGGCATCAGGTGAGCTGCAACTGTTGACAAGCATGCGGATCATGACCTGCAATCATGACCTGCGAGCGGCAGGTGAGCAGAGCGCACGCCTCGATCGTCTTCAGGGCAGCCAGCAGCTCCGGCGGAGTGAGCGAGGTGAGCGCCAGCAGCGCCGCGTTCAGGAACGCAGGCTGCTCTGTCACGTATGCGGGCGCGCTCTCATACAGCCGCGACAGCCTGAACACCTGTGCACACGACGTGTTCAGATTCCTCTACAGCACTGACAGTTGAACAATATCATCCTCACTGAAATGAGTTTCAAACACCGCAACAAGCTTGCAACCGCCCTCGCTAGGCCCTTGCTAAGACTGGCTACCGTACCAGGCAGGCACTGCGTCCTTGTCCCTCAGGCAGCCAGAGGGTTGGGACTGCAAGGGAGGTCTGCACTGACCAGTGTGCTGACACAACGTGCCACAACTTCCACGGCGGCAGAGTCATGTGCAAACAGCTGCAGCTCGGGCCTGGCCAGATTCCAGACAAGGAAGGCCGCGCCTGGCAGGCCAGGCAAAGCATCAGGGCCTGCGACGTGACGCACCTCCACGCCATGCAAAGGCAAGAGCCGCAGCGCCTCGCGCAGGTTGCTCACGCGGTTGCCCTGCGCCAGAGAGTGTCAGTCGCATGCGCCTGTACGGGGCACGCTCGGCCACAGAGCAGCGCAAGTGGCGCACCATGTTTGCTCCCATAGCGATAGCTACTGCGCAGCGCACGCCCACGCTGCCTGTGGCTGTGCTGGCGGCCGCAGAGCTCGTGGTGCATAGCGAGTGCGAGCGCTGCAGCACGCTCCCCGTCCTGCCAGAGCAAGCAGTGCGTTGGACAGACCGCGGTTTTGCGTAACCTTGCTTGCACGTAACCTTGCAAAAGGCGCACCTCCCGGAGTGCATCAGTCCCGTACAGTAGGCTGAACGCAGCTTCGCAATCCACTGGGGGAGTCGCCCCAAAGAGCTCATCGGTTAATACCGCATACGTGTGCGAACGCAGCCCCGCCTATACATTTACATTCTGGTTTGCAAAGCTTTATATGTGGCATGCGCCTTATATGCTATGGTGCAGTCGTTACTAGCACTGCACAGTACCAGGCATATGCATGCAGGTAAAAGCAGTTATACGGCGTACAATGTGCAAAACCACAGAGTATTTTATAAGGGTACATGTAGTTAACTAAACGTTTGTACTTGCAAGGCTGCAGCCTGATCAGGCATTGAGTGTGCCCAGGAGGCAGTAAGTACTTACCTGCCTCCCGCTACGTAATTCTGCTGCTGCTATGCACTGCGCAGTTGCGCTGCGCCACCCGGGCAGGCCTTTGCTCTCTGAAGACAGAACTAGGATGCACTACAAATTGTCGCCACACAGCCTTGGCAGACCACTTGATTTTGGATGTCACTGAACTGCATTAGAGGCAGCCAGGGGTAGCCGCAGTGTGTCCAGCGCATAGCCAGGCGGGCATGTTGCGGTCAGCGCTCCGGCTGGCCGTGCGGCTGCGCACACGCAGCGGCGCCTGCACAGGCGCCACGGCTGGAGGCCTGGGACCCCTTTTGGAGGCCTTCGGGCCGGAGCGCATGGTTGCCAGAGACGCCAGGAGCGCGCAGCCGTGCTTTCTGCGGGGCGTCAGAAGTGCGCCAGATATTCCCGAGCGCTGGCTGCGCTCGTCGTTGCTAGGCCGCTACCAGTGTGAGCACGCTTCTCAGAACGCAAGCAGCCGCGTAGGCAGGCGGCGCACAGCAAGGCGCTTCGGAAGGCAGGGCACAAGACGGAGGTGTGGCAGCCCCCGACCGCCACGGGCCGCACCGTGCTGCCTTCAGAAGCGCGTTATTCGACCTGCGCGAGTGGCGGAGGTGAGGCTCCCCTGCCCCAGTGCACTGAGTCGCGCTAGCGCGCTCCTGTCACGCAAGTGCTGAGTGCCTCACCGACCACAAGGCTCTGAAGGCCTGCATCCAGTCCGCTGCTGCTGCTGCTGCTGCTGTGCGCACTGGCCTGAACTTGCTGTGATGCCAGGGGCCAGCCTGCGCACAGTTACTGGGGCAAGTCGCCAGAGGTGCTGAGCTACGTGGAAAGCGCGCGTGGCCAGCTGCCAGGCTGCACTGGCTGGGAGCTGTTCGAGTTCGCTCTGTTGGTGTCCATTTTGCGACGTAAGCACAGCTTTGAGCCGAGCAAAGCGCTGCTCGGCAACCTGGCAGCAGCACTGGCGTCCCTGCTGCCGCGCGAGCCGTGGCTGTGCAAACGAGGAGCTCTTGCAATGGTGCTGAACGTGTTGAGCCAGAGCGGCTGGCCGCTGAGCGTCGCGCTGCACGACCAGGCAGCGAGCGAGCTGCTGCGTGCCGCAGCCGATACTGCAAGAGCGAACAGCAGCAGCACGGGGCCCGCCCTGACAGCAAAGCAGGCAGAGGCCGTTGTGCACGCGTGACTCGCTTTTGCAGCCCAGCCTGGGTCACCAGCGCGGGCCACGCTGCCCACCGTGCTGCGAGCCGTCGGAGCTTTGCCGGCGGCACCGATGCCGAGCAGCGTGCAGCGGCCCCGCGGCGCTGGCGCTGCCAGCGAGCTCCTGCCAGCCATCCTGCACCAGCTCTCCTCAGCACAGAGTGTGGAGGCGGTTGCCCGGGTCCATGATGCCGCTGGCGCGTACTTTGGCCGCGAGCACGTATGCGCAGCCATCCAGCGGCTGGCCGCGCTGTGCCCCCCGCGGTGAGCGGCCTGGTGTGCGTGCATGCCCGCCATCGCTGCTGCATGGCCGCATGCAGCTGCGCCTGCGAAGCAAGGCGGGGCTGGGCCGGCGGAGGTGTGCTGTTTGGCATCCCGGCGTTGTGCTGTGCGTTCAGGTCCTCAGTGTTGCGCGCAGGCATGCGAGGGGCGCGCGTGAGGAGGCGGAGCGCGCGCGCGCGCTTGCCCTGCTGCAAGGCCTGCGCGAGGCGTTCGAGCGCCGTCTGCCAGAGTGCTCAGCGGGGGAACTGAGCACCACAGCGCGGCACCTTGCCGGCTTGGGGCTGCTGAGCCATGGTCTCTTGAAGCGCATCGCTGTCTGGTTCGAGCAGAGGCTGGCACGTGCGGACAGCAGATCAGGCCTGCGATGCGTGGCACACATTCTGCGACTATACAGGGATGCCGCGCCGCTGCGGCCCCGCCCCGCGCTGCTGGCCTCCATTGGCGCGCGGCTGGGCGCTGCGCTAGCCTCAGACGAGGCCGCAACAGGCGAGAGTGCAAGCAAATGGCTCGTGCCTGTTTCGCCTGCTTGCGCTGCTGATATATTATTTGCCTGGGCCAGTGTGTGCGAGGGCACAGCACTGCCAGTGACTGTTGTCAGGGCGCTGGCGGGTACTGCTGTGGCCGGCGCAGATGCGGCAGGCAAGATCGGGGTCAGCAGGCTCGCTTGCGTGTTGCATTCTGTGGCCTGCGTGGTTTAGGCAGCGCCCCCTGCTGTGCCTGCGACAGACAGCAAGAGCCCGATGGCTGGGTTGCGGACTGATGTTGGCAGGTGGGCGAGCCTGGTGATTGAGCGTGTCCAGCCAGGCCGGCCGGATGCCGCCCGCCACCTGGGCCGGGCACTGCATGCGTTGCATGCGCTCGAGATTGCGCCGGACGCAGTGACGGCAGCCGCGATTGTTGCCAAGGCGGCCGTGGTGGCTCCCAAGTGGACGCACATCGCCTGCAGCGTTACTTAGGTGGGCTGGCCAGGCTGCTGACCGCGTGGCACCGCTCCGGGCTCGTGTCGTGCGAGCCGGCCGCGCGCGCGCTGTGCGCCCGAGCGCCCGAGCTGCTCGAGCAGGCCAGCGGCAAAGGGCAGCAGGGCGAGGTGCTGCGGCGCCTGCGCATGCTGGCATCCACCGCGCGTGTGCATGTGCCCGAGCTGGCAGAGCCCTGGCGAAGCCGGGCGAGCGGCGGCGAGCCTCAGGAGGCGGGGGTCCTGCCGGGCAGCGGCGCCGGCGGGGGCCCTGTGGTGCGTCAGCAGGCCCCGCGCTGGACTGCCGGGCAGCAGTCCATCACTCCCCAGGCAGGCGCCCGGGGGGTGGCGCCTTATGCTTGGATGCGCGGCGCCTGGAGGACTGCTGTCCAGACAGGATGAGATCGGGTGGCAGGCACATGCATGGCAGGCTGCATTGACAGTTGTCAGTGAGGGAGGCCGCGGCGAGTGCCGGCCTAGTTCGTGTCAGGCCGGCACCAATTGGGATGCTCCAGCAACTGCTGATGCCCTGGTCTGACTGAGTGGCCATAGAACCCGGCCAGCAGCCGTCCTGATCCAGCTGCTTCTTTCCTGCGCGCATGCAGCACCTGTTCATGCACAGGGCGGCATGCGCACCTCACGTCAGCTGAGCTGTGCTGCATGTTTTCGCTGTATGCACCGGCGTATGTAGCACACATGAAACCTCCTGAGCAGCTCAGCCACCCCGTAACAAGGCACCCTTCCCACAGCGCTTGGTATCGAGCGCACAGCATTGGCAAAAACTATATCATGCAGTGGTAGTGAAATATGTTACAGGGGAGGTCCTCCCCTGTGAAGTAGCATGCCCGCACGTGAGGTACATGCCCGCCACATGTGTAGGACCGAGCTACTGCATGCATAGCAGGCATGCTTTGATGCTGAACAAAGCCTCTACAGCTGCTGGGTGGGTTAAAAAAGTACTTCGAGATCATACATGTTCGCTTTAGTGTGTTGCAGTGTGTTGATGAGTATTTGCAGCTCAGATGTGTGCGCTCTACAGGACCATGCAGACCCACGGCTGAGCTTTGGTAGGGGCTGCCAGGTGAAGGTCTGCTGCCGACATTCCACATCTACACAAACAAACTTTCTCATGTTGGGTGGGGCATATTCTTCCTCGATGTTGCCGCTGTGATTGTGCAGCAACGTTTTAAAAGGAGCACTCAATTGTACTTGCAATGGCTGCAGCAGTGCCCGGAGGCAGCTGCGACCCTTTGCATGCGCCATGTTTGCCATCGAATCATATTAGCCAGCAGTGCAAGGCGGCGACAGCTATGCTGTCTGCTACTATTCATGCACTGCGCAACTACGGTGCGCCACCGGGGCTCCTCATTTCATAGGGTTCACTACAGAAGTCATGGCCACTGCCTTAGCAGACCACTGGACTTGAATATCACTACGCTGTACTGCCTTTAAATCACCACCTGGCAGCAAACACGTGTCCACAATGCTTCCTTGCCTTTCATGTACAGACGCTGTACATTTTCCGACACTACGCTGTTCCTGGTGTCACAGGAGCCACCGCACATACGGGCACCTTTGCCCCTGCACTTTCACAGAACCATGAAAATGAGCTCTGGCGCAAGCAAAACAGGCACTCAGGGAGGTTTGACAAGCAGGTGCTACAAACCGTTGCGCTGCCCAGGCTTCACAGCGTGGCGCACGGGCGTGCCCCCCACAGTGCACATTCCGGCAGGCCACCCGTGATGTGCATACCCTGGTGCATGCGGACAACAAAGCACATGGCCTGTTGCAGGTCAGCTGACCTGGATGTGGCCGGATGTCTTCCAGCCCTCCTTTGCCCCAGGCCCCTGGGCGCCAGGCCGCGCTGCAAGCAGGACTGGTAGCGTAGCCTCCCGCTGCACAGAGGCCCTGCGGCCCGCGGCGCAGCCAGCGGCGAGGTCAGGGGCCGGCACGGCGGGCACGGCCACCATGCGGCAGCCGTCCTCGGCCGCGCCCTCTGCGCTCACGAGCGCCGCCGCCGGCCGCTGGGTGTAGCGGTACGCCTGCCGCGTGCGGGGCGGCCGCATGAGCGGGAGAGCCGGATACGAGGTCCTGACACGGGGCCACCTCATCGGCTGGGGGGGCAGGCATCAAGATTCAGAAGCGCTCCCTGCTGCACGCTCCATATTCAATCCTCCTGTAATCGCCGCTCTCAATTCCAACCTCGCCTTGGTCTATCGGATCAGGGTCAGAGCTCCGCCATCAGCTGCATGCCCCAGAGAGCACTCCCAGCGCAACAGAGGGCACATGGGCGAGCATGGGGGTGCGAACGTTCTAAAGCACACCGCCTTGCGACTGCCCTGGCGCATGACCGCACCGACAGCACCTCCCGCGCCGGCCGCGTCCCAGGCCGGTATGCCAGCGCCGCGTCCAGCGCGGCCAGCCACAGCGCAACCGCCGCGGGCGTCGCCGGCAGCCACGCCAGGCCGCCCGCGCCGCGCCCGGCCCCGGCCCCGCCGCCCT
>JAABUH010004685.1_pt1 | contig 10970 bp, 16 predicted proteins | sample 5559121 | NCBI WGS metagenome assembly JAABUH01 (sample SAMN10711871, study PRJNA513364) | rock metagenome | isolation source: Antarctica rocks | place: Antarctica: Victoria Land, Battleship Promontory nord | collected 2015-12-28 | reverse complement strand
CGGGAACAGCGGCGACAGCTTGTGCAGGCCCGCCAGCACCACGAACGGCACCGCGTGGCGCTGCGCGGCCAGCGCGACCAGCTGCGCGCCCACGGCCGCCATGACGCCGCCGTTGGCCAGCAGCGCGTGCGCGCCGACCAGCACCTGCGCGCGGCGGGGGGTAATTACCCTAATAGGGCGGCTCGGACGCGCGGCCACAGGCTGAAGGGCGCCGGACAGGCCGCGCGCGCGGCTGGCCAGCCGGCTTGCTCGGAAGCGCGCCCACAGGCTGAAGGTGCGCACAAGCTGAGCGAGCCCCGCCGCGTGCCTTGTTGACGCGCGCCATCATGGCGAATATGGCAGAGTCGGGGATGGCGGTGGTCTGCAGGCCGGCGCGCGCCAGGTCGCGAGCCATGCGCTGCCCGCCGTACGCGGGCGCCGCCTCCGCCACGACCACCTGCCGCCGCGCGCGGGCGAGTCATACCTGGGAGGGCTCTGGATGGTATGGGGAGGAGGGCTGTGAGCGGTGAGCATGTGCTGGATCGTGGGCCATGCGCCGCCTGCTACGCGCGCCGCCTCGACACGCCTGCATTCCAGGCATGGGCTTGGGGTCGCTGGGGCTGGCGAGCGTGCCGAGGCCTGTAGCCATTTTGCTTGGCAGCCGGCATCCGCCGCGCTTCACACGCCCTGGCTTGCACGCTGCGCTGCGGCGCTCAGGAGCGCGCGGCCGACCTGGAGGCCGCGCTGCACGCCGCCGCCGCGCAGGAACACGCACAGGCGGCTCTGCTGCTGCATGCGCGGCCACGCACTGTGCGCGAGTGCGGGGGGCGGACGCGCGTGCGGGGGGCGCGCCTGGAAGTCGCGCCTCTTGGCGGCCTCGCGCAGGAACGCGAACACGGTCGCGGAGAAGCCGAACGTCAGGATGACCTCATTGGCGTGGATGTGCTCCACGGCCTGCGCGCGCGGCCGCGCCTCGGCACAATAAACAGCGTTGCCTGCGCTGACGGGTGCGAGGCTGGGTGCTGCTGAGTGTGTACCCGCCTCTGCGCCGGCACGGACGCATGCTGCCCATTGCGCAATCTGAAGTACTGCCTGGCGGGGGGGGGGGCATGCGCGGCGGGCTTGCCGCCAGCGCGCGCTTGGCAACAACACTCGGCTGCGACCCGCGCAGGCGCACATGCACGGCAATGCTGCCCTCAATGTCCCGTAGCTCCAGGATGAGCTCGTTGAGCTGGTCAATCACGCTTGGCTTGCCCGCCCAGTTGCCCGCGCGCTCCCGCCTGCTGCGCGCCGCTGCCTCGCCCGCGGCAGCGCCCGCAGCTGCGCACACATGCGCGCTTCCGCTTGGCGCATGCCCGGGTGACTAATGGTCTCTGGGGGCGGTTGCCAGAGCCTTCTGTGCATGCCATCCTCGCATGCAGGCACCTGCCTAAGCAGCAGAGCCACAGAGCTGGTCAGAGTGTGTTGGTGCATGCACTGGCGCGCACAAGCTTGACCGCCAAACACACCGCGAAAAGCGAAGAAGCAAACGCAGGCTGACCCAAGGAACCGAGGCAGACACAGCAGTAGTTAAGTAGGAGGGCACATGGGGCAGTACCCTCCCTGGGCATGAGCTCAGCTTCCCAGGACATGCGCAGTAGCACATGATGCATCGCTTACAATGCATGAACAACAACATGCGGGCCTGCGCACCGGCGCTGGCGAGCGGCCGGCCGGCGTCCCCGCCGCGGCCTTCCCTCCAGCTGCCGCCGCTGCTCGGCACGCTGCCATTGGCGGCGCCCGCGCCCGCCCTGGCCGCCGAAGAAACCTCCCCCGCGGGGCCCCGCAGGCCCGGGCTGCCGCCCTCCTCCTCCTCCGCACTGGCGGCGCCGCCGCCGCGCGGCGCCGCGGCCGCAGCGCCGGCGGGCTCGCCAGCGTCCTCCGCGATGGGCTGCAGGTCGAGCAGGTTGTGCAGCGACAGCGCGCGCGGCGCGGGCGTGCGGAACGCGCGGCTAAGCAGCCCGGCGGACACCTCCTTGGCCTCCGCCACGGCCGCCGGCGCCTCCGCCGCCAGGTCCTCCTGGCTCTCCTGCAGCGCGCCCGCGGCGCTGCGTTAGTCCTTGAGGTGCTGTCCTTGCCTCCTCTCGGCCAGCACATGTCTTCCACCAGAAGCGCTTCATGGAGCGCGGTGAACAGACAAGTGGATGGTCGGGCGCAGCAAGCTGCAGGGCAGAGGCCAGCTGCACACGTCTCAGAGCCGGTTGCAAAGAATATCCAGGCGAAGGCTGCGGCAGCGGGCGCGCACCTGCTGCGACTCCTCGCGGACGATGTGCAGCACGCGCCGCACAATGTTCCCTATCGACAGCTCTGGCCGCCGCACGCGCAGACCATCAACGCCTAGGATACCCATTTGAGGTCAGCAAAGCCGCCTCAATACCCAACATGCAAGTATGAGGTAGACGGGAGGCACCAAGCGGCTTGGCGGCCTGCAGCTGCACGCCGAAGGCGGTCAGCTCGCTCAGCAGCGCCTGAGGTGTGGGGTGGCCCCTTCGCGTCACCACCGTCCGCATCAGCTCGGCAGTCGCCTTGGCGCAGGACAGCGGGCCCTCCACCTATGCGTGGTGCAGCACCATGATGAGCATGCACGTTGCTTTGCACAGCATCAAGGCCATGCAGATAACGGGGTACCCCACCTGACGGCGCCGGAGTCGCCGGCAGAGGTCCTCCAGGTCATGCTGCGCTTGAGCTGGCATGCTCAAGACTGCAATGCTGCCGGTGTCTGCCAAGCCGAGCTCAGTAGCCGTGGACGCCTGCTGGCGAGGCAAAGGCTGGTGCCGCCTGACTGTGCTCCGGACTGCTTTTCAGGCCTGTGTCTGAGAGTCTGAGGAGTCAGTCGCTCACGCACCCATCTCTGGCACCAGACTCTTGCGGGCAAGCCGCCCTCCTTTCACACCGCAGTGCAGCAAGAGCACATGGCACACCCACGGCCAACAGAAGACACTGATAAGCCTGAGCGAGACTTCTCGCCAAAACAACCAATCAGCCCCCCGCTCCCAGCCAATCTCAGGGGGCTGGCAGGCCCTCAGCATGCAAATGCAACCTGACACCTCAACATTCTAGTCAAAGGTGTCCATAACATTGACATCACGACGTCCCCGATGGCGGCGTGCGCGGCGGCGTCCTGCCCGCGCTGTCGGGCTGGCGCGGCTTTGTAAACACCTCGCTCTTTGAGAGGATGTTCTCCCACTTGCGCGGGACCGCCACAGAGCCGTCCACCTCGTGGAAGTGGGGCGCGGGCTCCAGGCGCAGCGTCTCCGTCGTCTCGCCACGCCGTTCGGCCTCCAGCAGCGCCTGCTCCGCGACGTTGCACCAGGTCAAAGCTCACCCTTGTTTTGCGTGAGTGACATCCACGCCAAACTCACTTCATGCAGCAAAGTCATCTTAAAAACTATGCACTAAAAAGGATTGGAATAGTTTCAATTTCAGCCAATTGAAACTCTCTATATGTAAATGGTCTCTGTAGACTCCATTTGACCTCGGTACCCCCATGTGAGCACACCAAGCAAGCGATGCTAGCTAGCCCACCAGCAACAAACAGCGTGCACCTCCCTGTTGCGTTCCACAGCAATGCAGCATCCACAAAACAGGCAATCAGCAGCGGCACTGTCCGGCGCAGCGGACGCGCCTGCTTGTCGCTGCCGCCGCCGATGATGCCTCGGCCGGCATCCTTGTAGCCGTCGAACTCGACGGAGCGGCTGGGGTCAGTCGGGTGCGCGCGCTGCATGAACGTCAGCAGGCGCTTCAGGCCCTGCAGGTACTTGCGCGTGGCCTCGTTGTTCATGACGTGCGCCGCGCCGTTCATGACGTGCGAGATCTTTTCGCGCGCGCTGCGCTCGTGGATGCCGACGCTCGTCACGCCGATCGGCCACGGCGAGTTGCCTGGCGTGCAGTGCGGAGCCAGCTTGCATGCGTCGCAGCTGGCACTGCAATGGTGCCGCAGTGCTGCGGCTATACACCGCCAGACTTACGCAGACTGGTGTTGCTACCTCGACTGGCCTTTGCTCAAGCTGCACCGCTTCATCCTGGGCGGCAGCTGCGCAAGCACTCACGCCCACCACAAGTGTGCAGCCAGCAGCAGGCAGAGCACTTGCTGAGCACAAAGCGATGCGTCACGCATGCACGCCATCCATGCGCACGCAGGTAATGAAGGCCTGTAGGCGGCAGCTGCTGCGCCGCCTGCATGACCGCCTCGGCCCGGACCGCATGCGTCGAAATTTCTAATACTTGCCTAGGGCTGGCAAGAAAGAGTAAAAAGAGGCCTCTATTGTCTAAACAGGTAAACTAAACACTCTTGCCTATCAAGGGTGGCCGCGCGCGCGCCGCACCGATGGCCAGGCGGACGTAGATGTCGTAGGCCTGCAAGTAGTTGCGCTGCTGCACCGCCTGCACGATCATGTACAGCCCGGCGACCAGCTCCGGGATCACCTCGCGCCGCCTGAGGTCCTTCCAGAGCGGCTTTAGGTACTGCTCCGTCTGCGCGTACACCAGCGTCATCTGGGTCCCTGCGCGCGCGCGCGTCCGGCCGTGCGCCCTAGGGTTAGGGTACCCTACCCTAACCCTACCCTATGGCAATGCGCAATCCAGTGCATGCGCGCCGGCGGCCCCTTGCGCATGCAGAGACGCCACTCGCGGATCGCCTTGGACCCCGCTGGCATCACTCACAGCGTGTCTGATGCCATAGAGTCGGCCGCACACCGGGCAACACGCTGCCTACGGCGCTGCATGCGCACTCATGCGCCGCTTCGATCCGACCACGCAAACCACCAGTGCGCGGACGGCTGATGCATGGTGCACACGCGCGCAAGCGCCGCCGCCTACCTGACTGCGACGCCTTCGCATCATCGGGCCGCGTGTCCAGGTCGCGGCCCCACTCCGCAAACCACCGCTTCAGGTACCTGCGCGCGGGCGGTGCACGCGCCTCAATGCGCATGCAGGCTTCCTCCGCAACACGCCAGGCCGTGCACTCGCTCCTTCATCCCCTGGCGTGTCACGAAAGCCCGTCTGCGCCGCGCTTCTCACTCGAAGGAGCTGCGTCTGCCGCTGGCTCTCAAGAGAGAGGAGCTGCCCGGCACCAGACGTCGGGGCCGCGTCCGGCCGCGCCGCAGGTCGGGCGGCGCACTTGTAAATGCGCTCCTCCACGCTCATGGCCTCCTCCTCCCGCTTCTCCTTGACAGCCTCGGCCGCGCGCCGAAACGCCGCCGTCATCTCGTCCTCCTCCGGCTCGTCGTCCGCCGCCGCATTCGCCTGCGGCGCCACACTCTGGCGTCTCACCCCGCTCAGGAGCATCGCGAGTGCCGCACGGATGGTATACCTGCAAGCTGAGCTGGCGGCACCCTTCGACCAAGTTCACTGTGCGCTCCGCCGCGCTGGCCTGGGCGCCACACCCCAAACACACACTGCAGCCGCTCGCGCCTCGCTGCTATGAGCCAGAAGCAGCGCCGCGGGCCTCTGTACCTGCACGGGACACGCCAGAACACCTGGCATGACCGCCGACACAGACACCGGCCATCCGCACCGATATCGCCGGTTGCTGCCCTGCCGTACCAAGAGCGAAAGCAGGCAGCCTGGCAAGGGTGGGGGCGCCTGGTGACGTGGGTTGCTCCCCAATCCCGGGTCGCGCCTCCGCGTCCGCATCAGCGTCGCCGCCGCGCTCCTTCTCGCGCTCCTTGGCGGCCGCAGCGGCCATCCCCGCGCTGCCAGCCTTCTTGCGGCCCAGCTCGCCGCGCTGCAGCGCCAGCATCGAGTTGCCCTGCTGCCCGCCGGCGTGCTCGTCCTGCGCCTGGTAGTTGTCCTGCACGCACGCCAGCCGGCCCGCGCGCGCCGCGTCGTCCTGCGCGGCGGGCGGCGCGCGGTCAAGGCCTGGGACACAGCGCATACCCCCACAACGACTGGCGAGAGTGTGCAGCCTGGCTCGCCGCCACCACGGCGCTGGCGCGGACGTGCCCTGCCGCCCGACGGCGTGCTCGACGTGCACCTGATAGTCGCCCTACGCACGCTGCAGGCGCTGGGCCGTTTTGCGAGTGGGGTACCCGCGGGTATGGCTGTGCTCGTGAGTGTGTGCGTGCAGCACGTCAGGCGAGGGCTTGTTGGGGTCGACCGCGCAGCGCGCAGCTCTATAGGAGCACGAGCAAGGTGGCGCGCAGCGCAGACGTGCAGAGCAGCAGCCTCCGTGTTTGCCAGCAGACAGGCAGCGAGCGTTTACAGCCGATTACTCTGCTGTTGGCTGCCTGAGCACGGCGGTCACCAGGCTTCACACCAAGCTGGGTGCAGTGCATGTACAATTCGCAGCAACCTCGCCGCACGCCCGTCAGGGCAGCGCACCTCGCCGAAGAGCGTGATGGGCTGCCCCAGCAGGCGCAGGCGGCGGATGACCTCCTCGCGCGACAGCGCCTCCTCGCGGTCCTTGCCGCTGTCGTGGCGCTCCAGCGCGCGGCGCTCCGCGTCCAGCCGTGCGCGCTTCGCCGCATCCTGCAGCACCCATGCTCTCGCGTCGGAGCTGGGAGTGCGCAGCGCTGCTAGTCGCGCCGCGCTCGGCAGGGCTGCCCTCAGCTTCTTGAGCCCGACCAAGAACTGGGTGCACCGGGCATCAGCATCGTTGGCAAGCACAGGTCCAGCTGTGTGCGGACGTGCCATAGCCTCAGCACGCCCTCGCATCAGAGCAATTCCCAGTCAGAGAAGTACCGAAGAGAAGGGCAAGGCTCGCGCAGCTCGCTGCCTTCCCCGACAGCAAGGCCTGTCTGCTCACCTTGTGCTCAAGCTCGCTCTGCTCCTCGTCGCGCAGGCGCTTGAGGCGCACGCCCTCCACCTCGGACTGCTTCACATACCTGCGCCCGCCGAAGTCCGCCGCAACGGCTTTCTTCTTTTCATCGAGCAGCGCTCGGAAAGCGTCCATCGCCCGCGCGTATCACGTTTGATCTGCTGCCTACCGCGCGTATACTGGCTTGCTAATAAGCGCCTTGGCTCTTGTGCCCAGGTGCAGACATAGAGAGGGTATAGCGGGGGCAGCACCCCTACGCGTGCATGGTGCGGTCTGAGATTAAGACCAAAAAGGGGGCTGCATGGAGCTGCTCACAGCGGGTTGGAGCCACACGGACGAGCATCCAATGCATGGGGCTAAAGGCATGTAGCCATGAGGGGCATGCCTGCTTACATGAGTCCCCCGCTGGCCTCATTCACAGAAGGACAGCACAGCACATCCCTTGTACCCGCGACGCGTCGTCCCTCAGACTGCTGGCAGACAGGGTTGGCGAGGAGACTTGCTCAAGGCAGACATTCCGACAGAGCTCTCGACATGCGCAACAGAAGCGAGAGCGCCAGTAAATAAAACACGCGTCCCAACCTTCTCCCGGAAAAGCACCAGGGAGTAGGGCGTAAGTCGCGGCCACACCTGAAGCACTGCCTGAAACTGACGTCACAGCTCTCCGCTCACGTACTGCTCACGTCACATACACGCTCACCATCTGTACACAAATCCTTATTAGGCTTTGCGCCCCTCCTCTGTACACATATAAAGATTTGCCGCCGGTCAGGAGTCGGCCCCCAGCCCAGTGCAACTGACTGCAGGCGCCCATGGTTTGCTTCAGTAAGCAGCGGCCTGCAAGCGTGTGCTGGGCCCCAGGAAAACAGACCGCAATAATGCAGTCGCCCACTGCGCAAAGCATCTCTTGTTATCTGAGCAGAGCCACGAGCCGCCAGCTGCGCTCTGTCTGAGCTAAGCTTAGCTAAACGGAGACAGACATCCTGCATGCAGATGTGACACCTCGCTCACTCCCAGAAGGCGCAACCACACCTGTAGGCCACGACCTGCAATTGAGTAATCACAACACGGCAGGCGTGGCAACGGCGCACGGCGACATGTTGGCAGACCCAATAGGCTGGGCACACTTCGGCTCCAGCGCTTCACCAGATGCCGATCGGTGCGCCATTGTTGCGCTCCTGCGCGTTTACCGCAGGGCACCCACTCGGCAGCACGACTTGGATGCATCTGCTCGACAGTTCTTGCAGGCACTGCGCCACATGGTGGCTCAGAAACAGGTCGTGTCAGAGCAAGGCTGGCAGCCAATTCTCTGAATGCTCTAGGACACATGCAGCGGCATATTCAGCTGCTGCAAGTGCGCACGAGCGCGAGCGTGATCGTCGCGTGGTACGAATCGCCGCCGCCGCCAAATTGGATCGGCCCAGGTGCCCTGCGCGCGAAGACAATTAGATAGGTAGGCGTCCGGCCCGCAAACAGTCCACCCCGCTGCCGCTGCAAGCTCGCCTTGGCCATTTGTCCGGCTGCCGTCGGCAGCGTGCATGCGGATGTGCACGATGCCCTGACACTGTCTCACCACCGGTGCACCCCAGGCCAGAACTGCAGCCCGGTGTGCAGGGATGCCCACTGGCAGCCTCCAAGGCCCGGCCTGGCGGGGGCGGGAGCACGAGCATCACTGTCGGGGCACGGCCTATCTCCGTTATACCTGGCAGAGGCCTAGGCTGGGCCTCCTGCTCCGAGCATGCGACGTCCTGCCCTACAGTGATGCCGTGGCAGGAATCAGTGCAACGGGGGCCCGTGCGCCCACCGGTAGCAGTCCTCCAGGGCCCAGCGCTCGCGGAGGGCGGCGAAGTGCTTGAAGACGGGCCCATTCAGGTCCACCATTGCCTTGCGCACCACCGGCTTGTCCCTGCGCGGAGCCCAGCCGGTGTCAGCAACGAGCCCTGCCGCGGGGAGCCGCAGGCGCCGCTCCCTACCACCTCTATTCCGCCTGTCAGTTGAGCCAGCGGGGCCAGGCCTGCTGCGTGTCGCACGGCTGAGGACAGGCTCCCCCAGACAGCCCACCCGGCTCGAGCGCGGCGCCGCCGAGGCTCCGCGACGGGGCGCGTGGCAGCCGGGCAGCCGGGGCCCGCACTTGCCGCGCCGCCGCTCGATGCACATCATGCCCGTCAGCGGCGTCCCGCCCACGCACCTGAGGCCATGCAACGGCATCAGACGCTGCGGCGTGCTGTCATATGACACGGGACGATGTGCTTGCAGTGCAGGCGCGCTGCAGGTCCAACACCATGTTTGCGTGTTGCCCGACGCCCGGTACCGACAAGACTGGGGAAATGAAGCAGCTTGCGGAAGGCTGCGGAGCCTGCATCAAGCGCTGCCCCGCACCACTCGGCCGTGGGCTTGTGCAGCTCGCCGATGGTCGCCATGAGGCCCGTCTGGCGGTGCGCGACCAGCGCGCCCGCCGCGTAGCCCAGCGCGTAGCAGTACCTGGGGCGCGCGCCGCAGCCGTTCGCCAGGGGTTTGCAAGCATGCCGCTGGGTGGCCGGCGTTCACCGGTGCCGAAGCTCCCCCTCGGCCCGAGGCGTGCGGGCAGCAGGAGGCCTGACAACAAGGCCTGCAGGCAATGCTGCTATGCTGCACGCACGACAGGAATGTCGGCAAAAAGCGGCCGCACGTGGCGTCAAAGTTGGTCGGCAGCGCGCAGCGGCCCTCGTAGCCAAAGTAGTGCGCCAGGCCGGCAAACTTGCCGCTGTACGCGCCGGCCGCGCGGCGCACGCCCAGCTCCGCCTCCACCAGTGCCATCACAAGCTTCTCAGTCTCGATGCGCGACAGCTGCGGCGCGGCCCAGGTTTTTTAGGGTAAGGTTCGCTTATGCCATCAGGTTTGGGCTCGGACGCCTGCCCCATGAGCGCATGGCCCCTCCCTCAGGAGCAGCTGTCGGGCGCGCGCCGGCAGCGGCGCATGCCGCCCCGGCCTCTGCTGCACGCTCGTCCTGGCCGGCACAGCAGGCCACTCACGCACCCTCACCACAAAGGCATGCACAGGCCTGCCTGCTATGGCGCCAGGCCACACCACCCGTCCTCCAGAACGGCGTGGGCGCGCGGCTGCCGGGGACCCGCCTGCACATTGCCGTGGGGGTCCCGCTCGCGCAGCAAGTCCCCCCGGATCGCCGCCGGCAGCAGGTCAAAGACGGCGCGATTGGCCTCCGTCAGCCGCTTGGCCACATCCTCAGGCGCCAAGCTGCCGCCCGCGTCGCCACCCTCGCCCTCGCTGCCCGCCAGCAGCTCGTTCAGCTCCCGGATCAGCGCGCTCACCTGCCGGCCCGGCCGCCCCTGCAGCGCCGCCCCGGGACCATGCCCTGCCAGCAGCGCGGCAAAAGCTCTCGGCGTCGGCGCTGGCTGCACGGGCGCACGCGCCGCGAGCCTGACGCGCGGCCTGCTGTGCCGAGCGCGCCCCTTTGCCCAGCCGGCGATGAAGCAGAAGCGGCGCCCCCTTACAGCCTGACTGCTCGACTGCTTGACGGGAGTGCAGCCGCCCGCGTGCCCGGGCGCGATCCCCACGATCAACTACCGAGCCCGGCACAAGATGCGCGCGCCTTGGCGTGCAGCCCGGCCTAGGGTATGGCCTAGGGTAGGGCGGTAAGGTGTCACCTCCGGCACGTGCTCCAGCAGGCCCTCCGGGATCAGGATCACGCCGTAATTCTTGCCCGCTTGGGCGCGCGCCGCCACGATGTCCGCCACCTGCGCCCAGCGCGCGCGCTCTCGCTCAGGCGCTGCCGTACTGCCGCTCTTGGCAGGCGTGTCTGCAACCTCCAGTGAGTCTCGGCAGCCGCCGTACGACACAGCATGCGTCCAGCGCTCGAGCGCATCAAGCGGGGCGAGGGGCGCGCCCCGCGCGACAAGGAGTCACGTCGCACAGCGCAACACGGCGCGCTCCGGAGCGCGCCTGCTGCGTGACGCCGGCGAGCGTGGTGCGCGTGGCGGTGATCTCCTCGCAGATGAGCGCGGCCTGCGGGTGCGTCTGCAGCGCGGTCTCCAGCGTCAGGTGTGACGCGGAGCGGCCCATGAGGCGCACGAAGTGCGTGTACTTGCGCGCGCTCGCCGCGTCGATCATGATGTTGCCCACCATCTCGGAGTACACCTGCGCCGCGCGGGGCGCACCGTCAGGCGCACGCGCTTGCACGACGTCCTTGTGCGAGCGG
>JAABUH010004682.1_pt1 | contig 10974 bp, 10 predicted proteins | sample 5559121 | NCBI WGS metagenome assembly JAABUH01 (sample SAMN10711871, study PRJNA513364) | rock metagenome | isolation source: Antarctica rocks | place: Antarctica: Victoria Land, Battleship Promontory nord | collected 2015-12-28 | reverse complement strand
GTTGAGAGTTCTCGCGTTCAAATCGATCCCGGTGTTCGTTTTCAGCTGTCTCCAGGTGATTTTAGGCTCCGATCGTAACTGACGTAACAGTATTCTAACTGCACGGGGGGTAATTGATATGGGCCTTTCTGATCTGGGTTCATTGGCTTCGGAGGGTGTTGTTTGAAGTCTTCTCAAAACGCACTGAACGGTGATTCGCGGAACGTTCAAATTCCGTCCTATTTGGGTGGATTTTAGACCTAATTGGGCCTGGCCTGATATTTGACCTTTGGTGAGCAAAGAAAGCTCCTTTCTAGAAGTCTTGTTACCAGAAATTGGAGTTAACGGAGTCCTTCTGAGCATTGTGAATGCAGTTGAAGAAGGTGAATTGTTTTGAAGGTACGCGATTTTACGTGTTTTCGCGATCCAGCCGAAGACTTAGTGCGGGGTACTGTACCTCTCCGGTCTACCCTACTAACAGGGTTGCGGATGAGGCTGCAGCAAGCTGGCCAAGTGAGTGTAACACCACCACCAAGGTCAGGGGCCCCCACCCACACCTTGCAACGGTCGTACAGGAAGCGAGTCGAGCAAGTGGCATTTCCACCAATTGGCTTGCTGGAAGCACCCGGATGAAGTACGGAGGTGTGCCCTACTCAACCCTCAAGGAGGCACTCTAGCAGACTGAAGTGCTGCAGAACCCATGACGGATTGTGGTTATGCAGGAACTCTTTACTCGGCTGCATCTGGCTTCCATTAAAGTGATAGGTATTCCAAATCCTTCTGGAAGGATACCGTCGCCAAGAAACGTCTCGACAATTGTGCTGCAGGTCAATCTTGGCACATGGCTCGCTTGACCTTGTTCTTATCACATTCGCTTGTACTTGTGACATTTGGACTCGCCGAGTCGTACAGAATCATGAAACCCTTCTAGATTGCTAGAGTTCTTGGACATTGACGGTGTTGATATCAGATTGGACACCTTTGTTATTATTCATCTGATGTAGATAAGAGCGGTCAAACCCCGAAATGAACCCCTTATATTGACGCCCGCGGAAGTCTCCATATACCCTTGAAATTACGCCTTAGGCAAGCATGGCCCAACGAAGAGTACATATACGGAATACTCATAAAGGATTTCATAGACGTTCCTGGCCCCCTGGGGGCGGGTGTCAACGTGGTCTTTTATGTGAAGCAACCGCAATGTGTTCGCCAAGCATACGGTCTCGTGGCTTACGGGTTCCCTTGGTCAATTGGTGTCTTGATTATCTCGATTACCTTATACCTTAAACCATTTGAAGGGTCTCGGCAACCCTTCATCGCTTCCTCGAACCACGGGTTGCGACCAGCGTGGTCTATTTCAACATTATCTACGGTCGCGAGAGGGGTGCGATGAGAAAGACGAACTCCTCACCCCTGAGTCCTGAAGCCGAAGCACGTCTCTTCTCCCGACTTCTGGTCCTGAAAGCTACTCACTACTCCGTACTACCTTTGCAGTAGATCTTAATTCGATAAACACACACGACAACCCTACGACCTTTTTGGATGCCCTCACTACCTTTGTTGGAGCTTCTTCTAGCGCATTGCTGCAAGAGAATTTACCAAGGTACTTTACCTTGGATACCTTTAGTTACAGTACTGTAGTACTCTACGGCAGAGGACTACCGACATAAACTAAGGTCCCTTACCTTGCACAATAATACTGTGCCCCTCTGAGAGACGGAGACGATCATGTTGATCCTCGGCTTATCTCAAGTTCTTCAACTCACACAACACCTCCTCTAGTGGGACTTGGAACCTCGAACATTTCAGGACTACTGCTGCTGCTGCACCTGCTCAGGACACTTTCTTAGTGAAGGGAGCACATAAGCGAATATTGGCGGAACGACGGATGAGTGTCTCCTCATAGTAAAAAGCCGTCCTGCGCTTTGCGGGTGAATGATTGTCATTGAGAGGAGAGGAGAGGAGAAGAGAATCCAGTATCCAGGTACCTTGGATGCGCTGGCCTGTTATATTACGTACCTACCAACAAATTGGACGGTGGCGATGATGGCTTCGTTTGTTCAAAGCCATGTGGTGGGGAGGCCGGTCCGTCTACCTTAGTCATTGCCTTTTCTCGCGTGGAATTAAGGTAAGAAAGGGGCGCAAAATGCACTTGAAACATCCGAAATCTGGAACAGGGGGGGGGGGCTGAATGGGCGTCAATGTGATTGGTTGCTTTCAATCCGAACGGGAAGCAGGCTAAGACGGCTAAGTCGACGCCCCCCCGTCGATCTATTTCCTTAAGAGGTCTAGATCGAGGTAAGGTACCTTACTAGTAATACTTCCCGCCAAGATACCTTAACAGATAGTACCTAAGGTATGTCGATAGTACCTAGTACACCTTTTTGATTCACTAGAGTAAGTACTCCGTACCCACCTTAGGACTGCAACTCTGTCAGTGGCTGTATGATTTCAAGTCCCTTGTTGGCTTCAAAGGGGCCAACTTGATGGGCACCCCTTGCAGATATGCATTATTGTACGACTACTCCATAGATGTCAACCACCAACAACGCTACCAACAACGCTACCCCCCTCACAAACAAAATGTGTGAAAGGGGACTACGGGACTACGGGACTACGCGAGTCTTGATGTCCGCCATGTCGGTGTATGGCTTTGGCCGGGCATGCTTTTGTGGTACTTCCCCCCGATCAATCCCCCCCAGATGAGATTGACTACCACACAAGCTTTCTTACCTTCCTTCACTACTTAATCCACATTCATCAAGGGCTCTCTACGCCATCTTGAACTTGACCAGCTCCAACTCTCCAACTTCAACCCCCCCCCCATCTCTCATGTGGGTTGAACTGCATGTTCTGTTGTACATACCCGCGCAGAAGTGAATGCCCCATCATGCATCCCGACGTTGTGTCCTGCATTCAATAAACCGCATCCCCACTTCATATCCCTCGACCACTCTATTGGGCATGTTCCATTGCCCACCAGGCTACCCGCTGTGCCAGAACACCGAGATAGCACGACACTGGACGTGAACTCCCATCCTCCAGACCGTACAGCAGATCGTGTTCGGCCAACATGACTCCACCACTTACTCCCGACCAAATTCGGACCATATCCATCACCGAAAGAGTTTCCTCGGTCTTCTCTCTAATGGGGATTGTCTTCATTCTATCGACCTTCCTTCTCTCTTCCTCCTTCAACAAACCGATTAACCGCCTGGTCTTCTTCGCAACCTTTGGGAATCTGGGTGAGTCTATCCATGTGGAAGACGGGAATGGAAATTGCGAACGTCTTTGACTCTGCTAGGGATGAATATTGCGACGCTCATCTCAATGGATGGCCCCAACGCTGGGCCGGCTTCGTCTCTATGCCAGTTTCAAGGTTTCATGATCCAGATGTAAGCAACCGGCGCCCTCTGGTTGTCCTAAAGTCTCACGTCTCGCTCAGGTTTCTCGGTGTAGACGCGTTCTGGGCTCTCTGTATGGCTTGCAATGTTTATTTGGCCTTCTTCCATAATTATTCGACAGGACAGCTTCGTGCGTTGGATTGGAAGTATCTATTGGGATGCTATGGTGCTTCTTTCGTGCCGGCATTGGCATTTCTCTTTGTAAATACAAGAAGGCGGGGGAGGATCTATGGTCCAGCAGTTGTAAGCAACCCATGGATCTCCCAATGTAATTGCTAACAAACTCGCCAGATCTGGTGCTGGATCGACATCCAGTGGGATTTTCTCCGGGTTGCCCTGCTGTATGGGATCGTTTGGTCAGTGTACTTTTGTTATCCACATCCACCTGGTTTAACAGTCGTACAGGGTGGCTGTGATCATGGCTACAGTTATATATTGCATGGCTGGCAGAGTCATCTGGAAGAAGCGAAAGGAGCTCGAGGGCTTCTTGAACCCTTTCAACGAAAATCCTTTCTCGAATACAGTTACGACAGAGGTGCATATTACCCACGAACAGCGCCGTGGATCTTCGCAAGCTTCATTCCGCTTCGACGAGGACAGGGGTATCCGTTCTGACGGTTACGATCCATATACCGTCAACGTCGAGGTGGGACCGCAGGATAAGGGGAGGACGGCGAGGCCCGCCATTCTTAGAATGCGCAGCCTCACCAGGGCCGCTGCCGTCAATGAGAAGAATGCTGAAGCCTGGCTTTATGCCCGTGTTGCTTTCCTTTTCTTTCTGAGTATATTGATCACCTGGGTATGTCACCGATTCGAAACGCGATTCCGACTCCGACTAACCCATCCCCATCAGGTTCCTTCCAGTGTGAACCGTGTCTACGCCCTCGCCTATCCGGACCAACTCAACTTTCCCCTGAACCTTGCCTCGGCCGTAGTTCTTCCCCTGCAAGGGTTCTGGAATGTCATTGTCTACATCATAACCTCTCAAACCGCCTGCAAAGGGCTGTTGAATGCGAAATGGCGTGGTCGACCTCCACGAAAGCATAGCGCAGCGACCACATTTACGAACATTGACACGGATCGAGGGTTCCGTACGCCAAAGTCCAACATACGAAGATTGGATAGCGACATCACCAGCGTGACATCGCTCGCAGATCATTGACTTTGGTCTTTATTTTTCTTATCTTTTTTCGGTACCACTACATGTACGGGCGGAGCTGGGTTCAGCAAGGCGCTTTGTGGTGTTGAAAATATGAAGCTCTTTTACGATACCTTCAGAACTTGGATATTCTGCTTTTGGGGACGTAGTATTCTAGCTAAATATGTGCTTGAAGATATTTATGCAACTACATACTTAGCATTACACAATATGAGTTACATGTATTCGACTGAATGTACTCTATACAATATGTCAATTGTCAATGCCAGATTTGAAGCGGGAAGATCACATGTTACCGAGCTAGGTTGGGTGAAACCCTCGCTAAATAAAAGCAAACACGAAACATCCTCCATGTTGCCGCCTTCATGCCTCACTTCTAAGGTTTTCAACAACTTTTCCAGTTTGGGTAAACACTCGCTTGATTTGGATAACTCTCTGACAATGAAGAGGAAAGCTGAGAACGATGATCCAGCTCCTGAACCTCAATCTCCAAAATCCAAGAGACGCGCGATAGAAGATACCAGCAGTAGAGACTACTTTCGGCAAGGACTTTACAACCAGGTCAGATCTGATGAATATCGACGGCTTTACGCCAACTCCAAACCGTAAGCAGTTCCGCAAAGATTCAAACACTTATGAACTCACGCTTGAAAGCTATAAACATGGGGTGATACCAAACCTCATCACTCCCGATCTCCTCCGTAATGTCCGTTCAGAAATTCAGGAACATCTTTCCTTCACCCCAAAGGAGACGGACATTTACAAGATCCACCAATCAGGGGATCTTGCCAATCTCGATGGCCTGGATGATTCTGCACTGAAGCTCTTGCCTTCTTTGCTAACCCTTCGCAATGCTCTGTATTCCGCAACTTTCCGAGACTATCTCTCAAAAATCACTGGTGCTGGTGCGCTCTCAGGGAAAAAGACAGACATGGCTATAAATGTCTACACCCCTGGCTGCCACTTGTTGTGCCATGACGATGTTATTGGAAGTAGGAGGGTGAGCTACATCTTGTACCTAACTGATCCCGACAAACTGTGGAAGGAAGAATGGGGTGGTGCGCTTCGCTTGTACCCTACTCAAGACTTTACCGGCAAGGATGGGCAGATAGTCAAGATCCCAAGCCCAGACTCTAGTGTGTCGATACCACCAGCCTTCAACCAATTGAGCTTCTTCGCCGTACAGCCAGGCCAAAGCTTCCATGATGTAGAAGAGGTTTATGCGAAACAGGGAGAGCAGGAAGCAAGCGACGAGGATAGAGTACGAATGGCAATCAGTGGCTGGTACCACATCCCTCAGGAAGGCGAAGAGGGCTATGTCGAAGGTCTGGAGGAGAAGTTGGCTGAAAGTAGCAGCCTCATGCAGTTGCAAGGCAAAGGAGACGAATTCGACCTACCCGTGTCAAGAACGATTCCGTATGAGGATGTGGAAGATGATCAGATGCTTTCAGAAGAAGATCTCGACTTTCTCCTCAGATACATGGCACCGACTTACTTGACCCCCGATACTCTAGAATCCATTTCAGACAGTTTCAAAGAAGAATTCTCTCTACTCCTCGACACTTTTCTATCCAAAAGATTCTGCGACTCCCTACGTACATACATTACCAATGAGGAACAGTCCTCCCTTCCTCCGACGGCCCCTAAGATTGAATCGACCACCTCCTGGACCGTTGCCACCCCGCCCCACAAACACCGCTTTCTTTTGCAGAAACAACGCGATCAGCGTCCTGCTGGTACAGCCACAACTCCTGTCCAAGATCTCCTTGAGAACCTCCTCCCCTCTGTCCCGTTCAAGAAATGGCTCCAACTAGCCACGGGTCAAACCCTCACCTCGCACGATGGTCTCGCCCGCCGCTTCCGAAAAGGTAAAGACTACACACTTGCTACAAGCTACAACGAAGCCGAGCCCCGGCTGGAGATCATCCTCAACATCACCCCAACCTCGCACTGGGGTGGTGACGAGGCTACGCAGGGAGGCAACGACAATCCTGAGCAGGATGGCGCGGCCGTAGGTGGATACATTGCCTACATGGCTGCCGACGAGGATGAAGGTGACCCCGAAAATGGTGGTAGCGATCACGGTGTCGGGATACCACCGACGCTCCAGTCCACCGGCGCTAGCGCATCCTTTGCTCCGAAGAAAAAAGTCAAGTCCGACCCTGCAGTGTACAAAATGTCTGATTTCGAAGAAGGCGAGGGCTTGCTCTTTAGCATGCCGGCTGGATGGAACCGATTAGGCATAGTCATGCGAGATGCAGGGACCATGCGGTTTGTGAAATACATTAGTCGGAGCGCAAAGGGAGATCGGTGGGATGTTGTGGGGGAGTTTGGGGTTACAGAGGAAGAAGGTGATGACGAGGATGGCGGCGAAGGGGCAGGTGGGGACGTGGAAACTAGTCAGGAAGCCGGCTGTGAGCAAGGAGAAGACGACTCAATCCCAAGCGAGGAGGAGGAAGAGGAGGAAGAAGAAGAAGAAGAAGAAGTGGAAGAAGAAGTGGAAGTGGAAGACGAAGAGGACGAAGGATCCCCAGCCCCAGAAGACAAACCCGTAGAAACACCCCAAGAATACGCCCGGAGAATGGCAGGCGGCCGCTCACCGTTGATGAAGGGGAAACACGATAGGATCTTCAAGGATATGCAGCCGGAACGTAATGTTGATGATGACGACGACGACGACGAGGATGATGATTGAGAGTGTGAAGAGAGGAGGATGAGCAAGGGTATAGTGCTGGGGGTGCAAAACCTCGGTACCACCGCCTACAGCCATTCCCTTATGTTGCGATAGCATTCCATACAACGGCCTTGAGCTCTCTAGCACTTTGATGCCGATATGCAGCGTCACAAGATGACGATAGTGTACATGACGAGTAATGCCATCTTCGAGGTCCCGACCACGCAAACCCCATCATCTTCCCTTCCTTCCCGAACCTTCGGGCCCTCGGGCCTTTTGAAACTCAACAGATTGGGCTTGTGAATTCATTTCACATATGCCGATTGCTTTCTTCTATCCATGCATGGCACATACATAACCAAAATGCCTTCCTTGTTGCCAGCCACTGCAATCATTCGTTCCAGCAACCCCAAGTGCTCTTTCTTCAACATCAAAGACCCACTGTTCTTGTCGCGAATGTGCTCGTTCACCCAGACGGCTCTCGAACAGCATCGCTTCGCTCTTTCACCTGCGTGGATTGCGATTGATCGAACCTTTGTGCGTTCCGGAAGCTTTATAGTAGTATTAAAAGTCTATGAAGCATTTGCTACTGACTGCTGTGAATGCGATCGGTTCTTTGTTCGTTCGAATGGCTCTTGAGCAGTATCGTTGCGCTCTTCGTTCCTGCGCTTGTGTGGACTGCGATCGAACCTTTGTGTGTTCGGAAGCTTTATAGTAGTATTAAAAGTCTACGGATCATTTGCTACTGACTGCTGTGAATGCGATTGGTTCTTTGTCAATTTCGGAAGCACTTGGCCAGCACTTGCGGTCACCGGTTCATGCAATGCAGTTCTGCTGTTGCGATTGTGACCGGGACTTTGTTCACGAGCAGGCTCTCCTCCAGCACTTGGCAGACAAAATTCACAAATTCTGCATCAAATTTAAGATCTCGTTCTTCAGACTCTTCACTTGAGTATGCGAGCAGTGCGAATGAGAGTTTAGAGACGAGAAGGGGCTGGAGCAGCATGGGTTGTCTGTCATTCACAAATCTCTCAGCAACATCAAATGCATTGCGGATAGATGGTGCAAGAAGCAATTTACTTCTCCTTCCGCGTGGTTTCACCATCTTGAAAGCGGAGCTTGTCCCTCGAAAATGACGAGGGATAAACTGCACTCGGCTGTTCAATCGAGCGACGTCAATCGACTCATCACCGAAGGCAGCATTCAAGAATATACAGCTTTGATGGGGCCAGCTGTGTCGGGGACGACGTCGATAACAGAGAGTGTCATCTTCACACCTATCACTGACGAGAGCTTCGGCGGGTTTCGATCTCCACCCGACACCTGGGAACTCCAGTCGGGAATGCTTACCCTCAATTCCGGAAGTTCTCAACCTTTATTGGAGGATTCATCTCTTGCGATGAGGCCGACATGTCCGCTTTGCCCTTTTGGTCGAAAGCCTTTCAAAAGCCTTGAAGCCCTGAGAAATCATCTATCGTCCCCGGCTCATTCACCAAAAGTGTTCCATTGTCCCCTCTATTTTGCAGGATTGGAAGATGATAGAAAAGTGTCCCAATTGATGAGGTACTTCTCGACACTGAGTGGCTTAATGCAACATCTCGAGAGTGGCGCATGCCAAGGGGGCCGTGCAACTTTTCGAAAGACGGTGGAATATATCGAACACAACCTTGGGAAGACGGGACTGCGGAAATTGCGTTTGCTGAATTAGTACGGCAGACGGTCGTGAAGAACCGAGGACGCATCGCTCTAAGAAGGTGGGATGAAGGTGTGGGATAGAGGTAGTCCTGCACTCAGGATGCAATCGTGTTGTCAGTCGGGAATTCGGTTTCTTATACGATAACGTAAATCGCTCAACAATTCTCTTGTCCACACCGGTCCCGCTTACTATCCAGGGAGAGATTATGCTTTCATCAGGCCATTTTGTTGGTGAAGCAATCAACGACCTCCGCTTTGGATCTCCAGCATTCAGTTCCATGCCATTTGCATGAATGACCAGGGTAGAGCTCTATTCTCGTTGAGATGGCCCGCGCCAGTGTTCACAAATCCGATCCAAATCGAACCACATCGGCTACTGTATATAGTACCTTTCGATCTCCAACTCGCTGGGCCTTGCTGTACCTTCCCGAAATTGCTCCTGGGGATGCAGGTTGCGCGGTGGTGGTGTGTACCAGCGCATCCTGGTCTGCGTTGGCTGGTCCGCGAACGGCCAAGCTTTGATCCACTCTGCTCTTTGCGCGTTGTTCTTTGTCTCACGAACCAAGAAGTGTTCAAGACAACTCTCCAGCCTAGCTTTCGTAAATTCATAGCTGGCGTGGTTGACCCAACCGTCCCAACCTCTGTATGCTCCTAGATGCTCAAGAACAGCTTCCATAAGCTCGACCCCTCTGATCCACAGTGCTTCATGCTCACTCTGAAGAGTCTTCTCCTGCGCTGAGAAGACGAGCGGGCAAGGCACAGAAGGCCGGCCATCGGGCCTCGGTCCAACGATATTCAGCCACTCTCTCTCTACGGCCATAAGCATTCCATTGACAATCGGTTCGCCATCGCTGAAAAGCGAGCCAGCCAAAGCAGTAATTTTGCAAGCTAGCGTCTCGCGGTATTGCAACGCGCGGAAGATGTTCTCGTTTCGTTGGCGCAATTCGACCTCGTAGAGTTTGTAGAGTGACTGTGCGGACCTCAACATCTTTGCTTCTTTCTGTTCATCGGCGCTCAATTCGTCGAAGTTCTCTGGAAGCTCAATACGACCAAGCCCTTCAGGGATAGGACCATTGAATTCGATGAGTGCTGGGTGCCGAGCTTGGAGGAAAAAAGGGCTTAGGTGGACGGATTGCCAGTCGATAATACCCACTATCTCAGTTGGCTTTTCTGGGTTCACAAAAATGTTATTCGCATGCAAATCGCTGTGCCACATTATTGAGGCTCGGAATGACTCCTCCTTTGGTAAAAGATGTTTTGCCACTTTCAGGTAGTTAGTCAGGGCCGACAATTTGGAGGTCGGAGTTGGTAGATATTGTCCGGGGCCATAAAAAAGACCTTGCGGCCTAGGGAATTCTTGGAGTGCCATGATACATGCAATCTCGCGACGTGCTGTGGCCATAGCGTAGTCCTCAGCGGTGCGCCCTTGGAGCAGGCTTGTCAGCGATATAGAATTGACTTGAGAGGAAGTTGGAAAGTTTTCATACAAGGTCCTCGATCCATTTGGACAGTTCCACGCCCCTCATCGAAGAACATTCGATTGTTCGTGGGGCCTATGGCGAATGGAGAGCATTGTATCTCCGTCCCATCTTCATTCACGCACAGTGTTTCATCGCCAGAAACCTTCGGAACATCATCCGCGTAGTACAAACTTCCAAACGAGGTAAACCTAGTTGCAGTGAATGACTTCTCAATCCCAACCAGTTGCTTTACGATCTCATATTTCTGGCGGCCCGTAATATCTTCCCATAAATTCTCGAGCTCGATACCAGGCACCTTTTCCATGACTATGTACTCGGCGTTGACTGGGTTCTCTTCCTGCCGGGAGCTCCATGCGAATACTTTGGGAGCCGGTATTTTCAGAACATTTCTTACCTGCGAGCATTTTATTAGCCACCGTCGCTGGACAAAGTAAAGAAGAGTTGCGTACAAAGTCCATTGTGGCGACCTCACTGGCGGTGGTGAAATGGGGACGTCCAGCATTAGGATTTGGAACCTTTGCAATGACTTCGTTCCCATCGTTCATGGTTAGAAGGAAGGTTTTATTGAAATTGCCTTCTGGA
>JAABUH010004681.1_pt1 | contig 10975 bp, 14 predicted proteins | sample 5559121 | NCBI WGS metagenome assembly JAABUH01 (sample SAMN10711871, study PRJNA513364) | rock metagenome | isolation source: Antarctica rocks | place: Antarctica: Victoria Land, Battleship Promontory nord | collected 2015-12-28 | reverse complement strand
CTAAAAGAAAAGGAAACGCAGCGAACGGAGAAATTGGACACGACGCTCAAGGGCGTCGATGCCGTGATCGAAGACTTGAAAGAAGCGAATAAGAGGCGAGATGTGGAGAATAGAATCATAGTCGATCAAATAGACGGGTTGAAGGACCAAGTTCCCAAAGCCTTGGAAGGGTGGAAAGCAAGCGGCGATGCGAAATTAGAGGAATTGAGCCAGGAAATGCAGAGTCTCAAACGACTGCTCGAAAACAGGGTAGGAAGATCTGGCGGAACCTCGAAATCAACAGGAAAGCATTCCACACCCACAGCCGCGAATGAGAACGAAAATGCCAAAGATATCACCTCAAGCCCGACCTCCAACAATCTTGTCACCGGAACCCCGAACTCAGAATCCCCTAGCACCACATCAGTACCAGCACCAGGCATCACCGCGCCCAAGCAAAACGACCGCAAAGCCATACCATCATGGCAGCGAGCAGCGAGCGAGAAGAGCTCCAACGCAGCTTCAGCCGGTAATTCAGAAACCAGCAAGGCTGAAGCCGGAGCATGATCATTTCGTAGCGACGGCGTTCAATAGCATTGGTATAATCGCACCGATCGCTTGGACATCAATCAATCAAATTTTGGGTTGACATTCTGCAAACATCACAGCCTTTTGCCACATATAGCCATTTCAGAAAGAGTGAACAATTCCCGTCACAACCTTCCACCTTAGCTATTCTACGTTATCAAAAAGGGATTGCATCAGCTCCCGAATCTAACTCTCTTCGCATTCATTGGGACTTTGAATCAGACATATCTTTCTGTTCTGAGCTTAGTCCCATTGAAAGATGTCTTGAAATCGTACTCATGCATCTGCTGAACGTATCTTGATACCATGAACATCGGAATCTCAATAGAAGAAGGCAAGACTTGGTTTCACCTTCTCCGGTGCATCGAGAATACACGAAAAATGGGTTCTCGCCTTTTGAAATGGGCTTGTGCCATGTTTGATACTATGAGCTATTCACGCGGAATTCTATGGGGCTCGGGTAGAAAGTAAACCTCTTCTTTGTCAGGTGCTTTGATCTTGTAGGTTGATGCTACTGAGCAAGTTATGGCAGAGGTCATATGCGTTCAGTATTATGTGTATTATGTGTCTATTGCATTTCTCTAGTGCTCTGCATCCTGAAATGTTTGCTCTATGTTTAAAAGTCTATTTTCTTCCCACGAAAGCCACCCTTATGTATGGTCGAGGTAGTATCTGCTCGAACCTATACGAAACCCACCAAAACTTCGTTAGAAAGACCTTTTCATCGTCATCGCATGCAAGAAAAGAACAAACATTGTATTAGGGTATACACGGAAAGAAATTACCAGTCTTCTCCTTGTGGTCGCCTAGAGACCTGGCTCGAATCGGACACTACCATTGCCGGCGCCAGTCACATTGATTTCGCTCTTGGAAGCGGTATCATCAGCTGAACTGGGAAGTCGTACGACTGGTGTTGGAGGATGAAGAGTGTCGTTCGACCAAGCACTAGAAGACCTTTCGGCAGATGTGGTTGCGTGAGCCGGCTCCAAAGATTGACGATTCCGATTATGCCAACGCTGAGTGCGACGACGTTGTGCGCGCCCACCTTCCTGGGTATTAGTGATAGTCGACAGAGGTCTAGCAGGCGCAGATACTCGGCGAGATCCTAATTCCATGGCAGAAGATTCCGCAGATTCATCCAACATTGGTCCATCAAGTGGTCCATCATGCTGGTTCGGCCTGAAGGCAGAAGCGCTGGGATCGCTTTTGTTGTTGCGACGGCGTTGTGCTGGGTTCAGACGTTTTTTCTTGGTCTCGGTCTGCTTCGCACCCTCAGGCTTCGAATCAGAAGTATCCCATTGCGTGTCAGAACCAACGTTGTCGATCAGATGGTTCGCTGGGAGTTTTCGCTTTTGCTGGGGCTTCCCACTGTTAGACTTGGTAGTTGACTCATCGTTACTTTCTTGATGCCCTGATGTGTGAGCGGGATGCGGTGATGATTGCCCTTTCGCTACAGGACCTCGTTGATGGCGAGGGATGAAAGTTTTTGAAGGGACGAATTCAGGGGCTGTTGGTCGTAGACTCTTATTGGACGACGAAGATCCTTCAGGCAAGCGTGTTCTACGTTCGTTATGGCCGGCTTTGGGAGCGTCGCCCTGGTCAGCGGCTTTCTCATCCACAGGCTCTTCATTCGTTGGTCTAGGGTTGATTCCGACCTGTTTGAACCAGAGCTCGGAGAATTTGCCCTTAGCATTGAGCAAAGCGTGAGGCGGTCCTGATTCAACAATCTTTCCACCCTTAATGACCACGATGGTATCTGAACTAGTCACCGTGGAGAGCCTATGAGCGATAGTAATAGTCGTACGCCCTTTCGTCATTTTGTACAAGGCTTCTTGAATACAGGCTTCAGTTTCGGTATCGACGGCGCTTGTTGCTTCATCCAAAAGAACTATTTCTGGATTCTTGAGGATTACTCTGGCAATTGCAATTCTCTGCAGTTCACCACCAGAGAGCTTGACGCCGTTCTCTCCAACCTTGGTTTGGTAGCCCTCCGAGAAGGTCAAAATCTTCTCGTGTATAGCCGCGGCCTTACAGGCCTCTCTGACGTCCTCGTCGCTCGCACCAAGCTTTGAGTATCGAACGTTCTCCATAACACTCTCATTGAATAAAGCAGGATCTTGGGGTACCACACCAATGCATTGGCGGAGACTCTGAAGGGAAACTTCTTTGATGTCCTGATCGTCTATTAAGATCTTCCCTTGTTGAACGTCGTAGAAGCGGAAGAGGAGCTTCAGAATAGTCGATTTACCTCCACCAGTCTCCCCTACCAACGCGATCTTTTGGCCAGATACTGCGTGGAAGTTGAAATCTTGAATGGTTTCTTTCTTGCCGTCATAGGAAAACCCAACATTGTGGAAATGGATCGTACCACACTTGAATGTAAATTGGTTCGGACCATCCTTGACAGTGGGCTCTTTTTGAAACAGCTCAAGCAGGGATTCGGCATCTATCATATCACGGCGTATCGAGCGCTGTGCATGGACAAAAAAGGCAAGGCCCCCAATCAAGCTGCCCCAGTATGCCCTAAAACCTCATTGTGAGCCATGTCAGAAGTTTTGTGGATCTGACCTACATTAACATAGCAAAGCTCCCAACTTTTTGAGCTCCAGCAACGATTTGGTAGACCGCAAGGATCCCAGCAACAATTAGCCCAAGCTCAACAATTGTGTCCTGTGCTGCAGATGCGATGTAGTACGCTATGTCTGTCTTTCGTTCCCATAGCATCGCCAAGTCTAGAAAGAACACCATCAATTCAAAACATGGTCACGTCTTCATTGGACAATGTGTACCCACCAACGGCTTGAGAGTAGCGCTCCTTTTCATAGGCTTGGCGATTGAAGTAAGAAACAGAGCTCCATCCTCCTACCGTGTCGTACATGAGTTGAGACTCTTTCCTGAATAGGCCTTGCATCTTGCGTTGAGGTTCGACCTGCTTGTTGATGAAATAAGTTGAGGCCCAAAGGTAAATGATGGTGGTGGCCGCGACATCCAAGGCCATGTAAGCACCAAATACATGGTAACTGTATTTCAATCAGCTACGATTGCAGTTTCAGACATGCTCAACATTTGAGAGTGTGGACGCACAGGTAGGAGAATGCCACGACAATATCGATAAGCATTGGTCCAGTTCGGAACAAAAGCGTGTCAAGCAGCGAAGTAATAGATCTTCCTTGATCGATCGATTTGAACAGCTCGCCAGATTGCTTCTCCGTATGAAAATCGCGGGAAAGACTCATTATCTGATTGTATGAGGCAGTCTTGAGTGATGCCTGCATGTTTCTACAAATTGTGAGCTATTGAATGAAATGTCCGAACAGAGCCGGCTAGCAGTGATTGTGTAATCAGACTTACAGCTCGACTGGAACCCATAACATACGCCTGATTGGCGATATCACAGAAGATGACAGAAAACCGTACAGTATGAACAATAAGAGTTCGGAGACCGGAACATAGCCTTGAGACGTATCAAGATTGTCCAACACGATACCTAGTTGCCGCGGCTCGAGCACTTTGAGGACACGGGCACACAGAAGACATAACCCAACACCGACGACATTCAGCTGAAGCAGGCGGCTCTTGGAAGGCCACATCAGCGGGAAGAGAGTGGAGAAACTAGCGATGTACCTTGATTCTAATTAGATGCCGTAGAATTCATTGCGACTCATGAATTGGAGAAGGCCTAGTACTGTTTGAGGGACTTACTGAAACCAACTTCCACTTTCCTGCAATCGCCTTTTCAATTTCTCTCGCTCCTCTTCTTCCTTTTTCCGTTTCTTAATTTCATAGTCAAGATTAGTCGAAGAGCTAGCTGCTCCGGTAGAACCGTAGTGCAAAGCCCCATTCAACGTTTCCTCATTGCTTGAAGATGACCTGGTCTGTCCGAGCAGTGCCGCGGACTCCTCATCCGTGACTGCTGTTCTCCTGAGAAGGGCGATGAGCCAAGATCCATACTGTGGATAGCTGACCGGGCTCTCTGTGTTTGCGAGAGACGCAACTAGTATCATCCAGATCAATGTGCTCGAGACAACGTAAACCTGGTACATCTGTTAGGTACCTTGACGCAGACCGGGCCCATTAGGTCGGCACTCTGCTTACATTGCGGTCAGTGGATGAGAGGCGGCCATGATTCACTAACGTGTCTATCACGAGCAAGCAGACTTCCACCAAGTACGAAAGCAAAATTACGACGGTGAGCCTGAGCAGAATCTTGCGAGGTCTGGAACGAGAGCTGTCCAGGTTGTGCAAAGTACAAATACTGATGGTCACTGCAAGTATGTAGTACAAAATGACAACAGCAGGAGACAGGTAATGGACAATTTGGAGAGCCTGTTGCAACTTGTCGGTTGCTGCCATGTCTGTCACCATTTTTGGTGACCGGGAGAGCGACACCTGACCGTTCCAATGATCTTCTCAGTACTGTGATACCCGAGCCACTGGGAGGACGAACTTGGTAGATTACTGGGGGGCCATGACATGCCCAGGTACGGAGGGCGGTGAGGAGGGTGTGAGATGGCACCATGAAAAGTAATCGTGGAAGTCACCGTGAGAAGTTTATCGTTGCTTCCCGCCGCTACACGAAGCGACGCTCTTGGAGGTGGAAGGGACGCCTGACGTTACCATTTTCTCATATGGTATTGAGATCTTAAGGTGGTACACACTAGTTTTCCAATGGAAATTACGACCCATTTGCCCTTCTCTTTCTGCCCGTCTGGGCGGCGTGTCAATAAGATTGTCGAGAGACGGAGACGGCTAAGAGAAACGCAATGATACGAGAAAGCAGATGTTTGCCCGACAGTAGAAGACGAGATTCGCATTGATGCTGCGTCTGGGCTTCAAAGACCCGTCCTCTTTTTGACGCCACCCCATAGGAACGCCACAATATGCGAGTCATACTGTAGTCTGCCGGGGCTCTTTCTAAAAATACTTCACCTTCAATGAGAAGGAGCAAGTGGGTTCTCATCCGGAAGGATGCAAGACTAAGCATGGCCGTAGCTTCAAGGCCTCAGTAGTAATCCGTTTCGAACATCAAGCGTAAGTCTGAAGAACTTTGACACCCTTCAGCAGTGGCTGAAGAAACGGCTTCGAGGCGGACAAAGGATCGCGGGAAACGGACTCTATCTGGGTATTTGGGAGCAAAAGGCGTGGTCATGGGGGTAATTGGGCCTGAAAGGATGTAGATAACAGGAGGTCTTGTTGCTCCTTGCGACAGCCATCACCAGCTGAGCCAGTCAAGTAGACCAGAGATGCAGGACTCCGTTGGTGTTTACAGTTTGCTGAGGCCAAGCGAAGAAAATTGGAAGACCGGACGAAAAGCCAGGTGCTTCTAGAGAGACAGGTACATATTCTAGCGCCAATGCAATCTTGCATCAACTAAATCCATCGTGCATTAGTTCTAGTCTTCTAAATAAATGATTCAGAATTCAGATTGCCTTTCGCTTCGCGGCAGAAGCGCCAAGCAACGCCTTCAAATGGGCCAATGCGTCTCGTAGCACACATCCTACTACCGAGTATCTATCACGACGCTCTCCTATGAACCACCATGGATTTCGCTCCCTATCAGGATACAGCTCCAGAATCTGCACGAGCGCTCTCTCCACCACCTGACCGTCCAACCTCCCCTCAAGTCCGCAACGCCCGCTCTCCGCCTCCAAACCGACCAACCACTGACCCTTTCCGCGCGTCCTCTCTGCCTGCCCCCAATCACTTCAGTGATGAACCTCGAAGCAATGCCGCCTTTGGCGGAGGAGATATCGAGAACGGAAGGCTAGATGTGAACCTTTTCGAGACAAGTCTACCATTGAGGCTCGATTATGAGGCATGTCTGGCATATTTACTTCTACCGCCGGCAGGAGGAGTGTTCTTGCTGCTGGTTGAGCATAAGAGCGATTACGTCCGGTATGTGCTGCTGAAAATTGCACTGGTTGGGAGAAGACTGGTTCTGACGAGGGGTCTCCATAGATTCCACGCATGGCAGTCAAGTTTGACCTTTTCGGCAATCTTCGTTCTCCACCTGATCTTTTCTTGGTCGAGCATCCTGTCATGGATGATATTCGTTGCGGATCTGGGTCTCATAGGACTTCTGACTCTGCACGCGTATCAGGATGGTATGAAGTCCCCATCTGCCCAGACCCCAGCCATGCACTAGACTGACCCATGAGCAGCTGATGGATTAGACCGCTTCGAACTGCCTTTCTTTGGAGGTCTGGCGAGTTCCTTTGTGGATGCGGAATAGATTGCGATGTACACATCACCCTTGATGGTAAGGCGTTGGTTACTACAAGATACCCATGAAGTAATTCGTTCGAAATTTCGTTATTACGCTATCATAAGCCTTCGGAAACCAGACCGTGGGGTATCAAAAAACACATCTCAGCCCCCACCTAGAGCACCGCTGCCGAGCAACGCCTTCCTTCTCCGCTGAACACTGCCCAACCTCTGTTCGTCCAAGCCAGTCCCAATTCCAGAGTCCCTCCATTCTGTCATATCATCATCTTCATCATCCGCTTCAGCAACTAGTGGCTGGATGGCTGTTGACCGAAGAACCTCGTCTTTCTTCACTTCCTCCTCCTCTTCTTTCTTGACACCCCCCCGACCTGTGAAATGCAGCGGCAGCTGTCGACCGAGTGTAGGAAATGTGCGAGAGGTGTCTGAAAAGTCTTCGACGGAGTTGGGATCAAACGCATCGGAGTCCGAGGCTTCGCGCTTAATGGAATTGTCTTCGGTATCAAATTCCGTCTTGTCGGGGGGAGAGGTTGCCGCGAAATGCGAGGAGAGTATAAACCAAATGAAGAGCATGGAAAGCATCGAGCTGCTCCAGAAAGTCGTAGTGAAGAAGAGGAACGATAGTATCCGATGATGATAGAGAATCCACCTCAAACCTCCAAATCTAGCAATGATCCGAACCCCAACTTCGTAAAACTGCATCTTCTCATCTGCCTCCACCGTGACTTTCACACTTTGTGGTACATTGGCCCACCCTTTGGCAAATTCCACACCCTCGAACATGCCCACTTCCAATGACTCACTCTCCTTTTTCCAACCAAAAACGTGCCACGGTAGACCGCTGAGAGTGTTCGCTGTGTCGACTATGGGTGAAGCATAAGTCAATATGGCGGGTCTGCTAGATTGAGCAAGAATAGAGGCGGAGGATTTGCCATAGAGGGAGGAGGTGATTATATCGGACGAAGGGGTGTTCTCTGGGGCAAGGAGGGATAGATCTAGCATGAAATTTCCGGCGCGGATGTTACTCGGTGTCCGTGGTAGACGAAGGAACAGAGAGACATCGTAGGCTTGAAGAGATGTCAGGGTTGATGAGAGTGCTGCAGTGCCATAAGGATTGCCATTGCTGCAAGCCCAGCATCAGTACTGGGACCGTATGCGTGGGTTGCAAAGAACCCACCCAAATTGCAAATGGATCACCCTCTCAACGATGTTCTGGGGTACATAGTTGTAGTAGAAGAGGGTGTAAGCCAAGCTCGAGATACCAAACAAGAGGAGGCTTGTTGCCGCGAAGAGAAATGTCCCCAGATAGGCTTTCTGGGCGGGCTTCGAGGTTGCTGCATGGAATGGAACGAGTGCTGTGTCCTACAGGATTTAGCGGGGACATCTTGAGAGGGGCTTTCTATCTTACTACGGCCCTTCCGACCACCGTCCTCCTATTCTTGGAATCGTCCATCAAGTCATTGTGATTGGAGATATATCTCGTTGGAGAAGCGCGATTAGCGGTTGAAGTCGGCTCACATGGCCGCTAGTTGGTAGGTACTTTACATATTGATTATTCAAGCTTCGTCCAATCATTACCCGGAAATATACCTAGAACTATCGAAGGATTTCATCGGGCTCCCGGTTATGTAAAAGAAGCGATGATCGAATCCTTACTCCTTTGAAGGCAGCGCCGCGAAGGAGGATTCACGCCAACAAAGCTGGGGAAGTATCGTGCTTTCTCTGTGTCACCTTTCTTTCTCGTTTCTGATGTCTCCGTGGCTCGCATTTTCATATATCATTTGTTCAAGATAGACCATGTCTACAAACCTATGGACCGTAATTGAGCATGTCGTTCCGGCTTCCCACATCCGGGGCTTCAGCAGAGGCGTTCGAGACGAACAGAACAACCAGCTGCGACTCTCCGTGAAACAGTACACCCCAAAAGCAAATTGCGGAAAAATCACGTTGGTCGTCGCTCATGGCATCGGCTCCGCCAAAGAAGTCTATGAACCCCTTCTCGACGAACTCCTGAACCAAGCCCTTCCCATTCGCTCCGCCTGGTCCATAGACGCAGCCCACCACGGACAGTCCTATCTCCTCAACGAAACCACAATAGGCGACGAACCCCACTGGCTTGACCCCGCCAGAGATTTCTCCCACGTCGTAACCCATTTCCAATCTGAAATGTCCCCTCCAATCTACGGCATCGGCCAATCCTGGGGCTGCGTCAACATCCTAACGATGTCCAGTTTCCACAACCGTCTGTTTGCAGGCATGATCATGATGGAGCCCACATTCGAAACTGGGTATCGCCACCAAATCACTGGGAAATCTGCACCGACCAAGGACTCCGAGACCAGGACAGTGCTTTTGGCCAAGCGCCGAGACATGTGGCCGTCACGCGCAGACGCACGAACTCGTCTGCTAAAGAACCCTTATTTCGCAGCTTACGATTCACGGGTGTTTGAGCGGGTGATCAAGTACGGTCTGCGCGACAGACCAACGACAGAACATCCACACGCCGTGACGCTGACCACGCCCAAAGCGCAGGAGGTCTACACTTTTGGTCGCCCGGATCCACCATTCCCTGGATATGAAGCCGCTCCAGGCTACCAAAATCGTTCGCTGGAGACACGGCTTATCACTGGTTTCTACAGAGGGGAAGTAACACAGATCAAGCGTGCTTTATCTGACATCTACCCTCCAATACTCTACCTCTGGGGCACCGAGTCTGACATCGGTAATTCCACCTATCCGCAACGAGTCATTGATCAAACAGGCACTGGAGACCAAGGCGGTGGTGGCACTAGGACTGGCCAGGTCCAGTCTAAATACGTTGAAGGCGGAGATCATCTCATGCCGTACAAGCTACCTGGTAAAGTCGCTGGAGCTATTGCCGGATGGCTGCGAGCGGAATTGAGCAAGTGGGAGGAAGAGGCAACGAAAAGGAGGGAGAATCAGCCGCCTTTCGATCCTGGAGTCTTAAATCCGCTATGGTCGGAGAGAATGTCGAAGCTGTGATCATATGTTCTAAGACTGACCATGCTCGCATTCACCGTAAAATGCTCTTAGCATGATTATGAAGGTCTCATAATCTTGATACTACAGGCACTGGCCGCTATTCGCGACGAATGGTTCAGTATCTCAGGCTCCTGCTCTGCAACAAGACAGAAAACGAACAAGGCAGACCAAGGATCAAGTAAGGTATCTTGAGTAGCACTAAAGCGATCGAGTATCCTACAAAAGCTAGCCCCCTATAATTACAAACGCTCGAAATTACCACCACCGCTTGCAGTCGTAAGGATAGGATATCATTGTTGGGCTGACGGCCCCGTCGCAATGCTTCTGACCAAAAGCAAACGTCATAAGCCAGTATATCATCCCTCTTCATCTGCGCTCTACATACAAGGTAGATGATGAATCGATGATCAGGATAGTGTGCAAAAGGACCATTGAATACAGTCCAGCCTCTATTCGCCGCCGCTAGACTTTTGGAATTAGCTTCATAAACTCCTTTTAAGAGCATCCCGTATCCATTTGCATATGTCTCATGTCGCGCCATGCAATGCTCTTTCCTCCAAATCATATGTGCTGAGTGAATTGGTCATCCCAACGCTCTCGCTCTTGTGCAGTTGCCAGTAAATCTTCACACATGGCGCGGATCTGTTGAAATCGTCAGTACGCACAAGGGAAAGGAGGCGAACGGGCATTTACTGATGGTGAAGCCTTGATGAACGGCAGCTGAAAGAACGCATAGTCTTGATTCTTGATCAATTCGAGCATTGTGATTACGAGACCCCACGGATGCGGTTTGATCACATGAAGGCGCTCAAGCAATACACGGACAATCTGCTCGCGCACGTCCGACTCTTGTTGATCGGCAAGGTCCGTGCCGAAGAGGTGGAGAAGAGCGAAGCTGAAATACTGAGTGTGGCTATTGGGGTAACGCAGTTGATTCGCCATTGCGCTGAAGAGGGAATAGCGAGCTTGCGGGTGTAGCTCCTTAGCTAGCTTGGTCAATAAAGAGGCTTGAGGCGAATCGCTGGTGAATGCCTGTCCACCCTTATGCGCGGAGGTGAAGATTGCAGTATGGCCAATGTATAAGACCAGAGCGTGCAGAAGCGGGGAGTTGACCATCAAGCCTTGGCTGGAAGGAAAGTAGACTGTACTCGAGAGACGATTTAGCTCATCACCCGAGATATCA
>JAABUH010004680.1_pt1 | contig 10976 bp, 10 predicted proteins | sample 5559121 | NCBI WGS metagenome assembly JAABUH01 (sample SAMN10711871, study PRJNA513364) | rock metagenome | isolation source: Antarctica rocks | place: Antarctica: Victoria Land, Battleship Promontory nord | collected 2015-12-28 | reverse complement strand
TATAAGTTTATAAGCAGTAGTACCATGTTCTATTTGTTGAACACATTGATCAACGATTATGTTCGAAACTGTTTTGGCCTTGAGATGCGCTTGAAGTGCAGTCGAGAAGTTTTAGCTTTGTGCGGCATGTACACACTCTCACAACACAAATGACTGTAAAACGACACGGATCTCTAGTTGAGAGTACTGTCTCCTTTCTGCACAGGTGTGCTTGCAAAGGCCGCAATGGCTCAACAGTCACCGTGGAACCGGTTGTTGCATAACTGAACATGTACAACAGTACTCAAGCAAATGTGCAAATGTCAGAATTGACAGCAGAGCGAACCAGTACGCCATAAAAGCAACCTGCAATACATCAATGATGGCATGCTGTGGTAAGAATAAGCTTGCATCGATGAAGATCTACAATCCGCAATTGTTGCATGAGCATGAGCTGTGCTCAAACTGTTTGTTGGATGCAATTGGTTGTAATTGCTGCATGACTCAGAAACTCAGTGAGCGGTATGCTGCAAAGATAAGCACAGACGTGGTCTAGATAGAAAGCAGTCATTACATTTGTTCCAACCTTTTTACGCTTCGAAAGATAATGAGCTCCGGCCCCTGTGACCAACATGCGCAAATGCTGAAACAAAGGCAGCGGTCGAACTGTTGATGCCAACACAGTCGTCCTACATACTGGAGTATGCATGCTGCAGAACTTACAGGCGAATACCAAAAAGAGAACCCAGCAGGCAGCCTCAACCGATGCAAATTATGTCTGTATGCTGTTGTAACAAATATCTGATGTACCACAGTAACGCAAAGCCACCAAGAACAGTAAGTGGTTGTTGACCAATCCCCATGAGTCTTAGCTGGACTATCCATTCGTATTTACCACTTTGTTTGGATGACCATATATAAGTACCTTGCTGACTACTGACTCTGATCCACTTCACAGGAAAGATTAATATTAATCAGTCATAGTCCGATTACGTGATCTGCAGCTGCTGTGGAAGCTTCTGTTATTACTGTAGGTTGATTATATTCATGTTAGTCAGGGCTCAGAAACCCTATCAAAACCTTGAATTTAGGTCAGCAGGTAGGGTTGGGTGTGTTAGTCATCCTCTGTAGTTCTTAGTCATTTCTCCACTATACCCTATATTCTTTAAATGGATAAAGGGGAAATAATAAGAAGGTGAATAAGAAGTTTCAACTATGCAACCATGAACCGGAAAACTATTGTAGAATTTCACTTTTTTGAACTTGGTCTGTAGAGTACTGTGGTTGCTAGTTGCATTACTAATGAAAGTCAATGATATAATACACCCCCACCCACCCCCTGCTGACCCACTTCTCTGACTTTTTCAAGGCCGCCAGGAGCCTCCAACGCCTCCCATACAAGGATTCTAAACATTTCACAGTAACTACGGTCTGTAACAGAGCGCTTACAGAGGGCTACAGACAGACGAATGCAGGGTTTTGTCATGCTTTCGTGCAGAGTGCAGAGCGCAAATAGTCAGGGTTTTGTTTGTAGTTCTTACAAGAGGCTATCGTAACATAATGACTTTATGACGCATGCCCTTCAACGTCCTCCGCCGACAAACTAAGTGGCAGTATGGCCTATCATAGTATAGTATACTTTCAAAACAAGGAATACGACAAATAGGGTCTTGAGAACAGCAATTTGATTCAGAGTTCTATTTCGAGCCATTAACAGGTTTTTCTGTCTCAAATGCTTGTAGCTGAACAGTCGTATCCTTAGTATTCCATACAGTCGGTTGACTGGTCCATTGCACAGCTTGAGTGAGCGGTGAACAAGTAGTGGCATCAAGCTCCTTGATTCTTGCAGCTGCTCTGACCTTCAGCTCTGCCAAGTGGGTGTCAAACATTTCCTGTACGATTACGCCATTTAAATAGATCAGCGCCTTGTACCTATCCAGCATGAAGTTGTACAAAATCTCTACATGTGCATGCCGCATGACTAAGCTCCCAGCCTGCGGGCTTTTCCTGGGTAAGGGCGCTGGCAGTAAGCATTGTGCTTACGCTTGACACCTGTCCTGTGCTTGTGGTACCTCACTCCGTGGCTAGAATAACTGTGCTTTCCGTGCCCTTTCTTGTGGTGACTTTTCTTTGTATGCTTGATTGCTCTCATGCCCTTGCTACCGTGTAGTTTATAGCTAAGTGCCTTTTCACGTAACATAGCTTTATGCATGCCTTTTGGACTTTTACGCCCTGATGGTTTCCTTGACACATAGCGGCGGAGCCCAGCTAAAACCATTGGTTCGTGTGTGGGCGTGTAGTGGATGGCACCGGCTGAAGCAGCGCTTGCACCTATCACCTATCAGACTATTGTTTGTATTTTTGTATATTCTTTGAGCTTGTTGTGAGCGCACGTCAAGCTTAAATTGTCTGGTCTTAGAGCGTGTCTGGACCATATCTCTTACACGGAAATTAATCGTCAAAAGAGTAGTCAGCTATTGCAGCAACGTCAGTGCCTGTTTCGATCTACTGTACTCTCTCAACCTTAACAGATAATTTGCATTTCGTTTCAGCAGAAAAATACAAAGAAATCAAGCTCATGATTACCCTGATCTTGCTGCCTGCAGGAACGCAGTCAGCAAGCTGCTGCACAGAGTTATCGGCACGTGTAACATTAATACAATGGCCATGCTCATCCTCCACTAAGGCATTCATCAGAACCTTGCCACTTGCCAAGGGTGCTAGGACAGAATTGAGCTTGCTATAGGCCAAGAGCGTGTAAAACTTGTATTTTGATTTCATGTCAGGCGTGCATTTTATGCCAACCAGGGGCTCTGAGTTGTCAGCGAGCAGCTCCCTCATCCTCTCGTTTATGGTGTCTATCGTCTGCCTGACATCACCATCACATGCTATGCTGAGAGACGCCCAAAAGCCTTTTTGGTCCTCGTTGACAGTTATGCCCTTTGGTGTCGTCACAGGGTGCTCTCTTGTACCCACGAGGTAGAAGTGTGCTTGGTCATAGTGAATCCCCATATAAAGACCTCCGTGGGCTGACTTTAGCTTGTTCAGGCTCCTCAAGCCAATGCTGGTCTTCTGAACGTCTTGGGAGTTCACAAATGTCATCCTCTTCAAAGTAATAGCAGTTGGGCTCGAGCTCAGCCCACCACTTGTCTAGCCGTTGCTTCACTTTCTTGCCAATAGGAATCTTGACCTTGGCAGCTTGCTCAGGCTATATGTTTAACTTCGAGGAAGTTGTTTTTGTGACTGTAAAGTAAGTTGCTGCTATAAAGGCCGACACTAAGAGCAACGACAGACATAACTTCCTGCGATCCTGGAAGCAGCAACGACAATGGCCAGCGCGATAATGACAGTCATGCAGAGCAGCTACCTTTATCCTAAAAGCGACAGCAAAAAGAACAAGACAATGCGCAAAGATAAAATGTTGCACATCCGAATGAGCGCAACAGAAAGCTGGGTGTCCATAGAGATGCTCTAGGCTGCTTGTAGGAAAATGTTTATGGGATCCAGCCTCCAGCTGTTGATTGGAGCAGACGGCTTCCAAGGGCAGTCTACATCAAAGCCTACTGGCCACCGACAGGGCCTCACAGGGAAGAGTTTACAGGAATTCACTAGGACAACCTGCACATCTTGTTTGACGACCCAACACACTGTCCAGAGGATCACCTTATCAACAAAGCTATCAGCAACTTCAGGGACATGGTGGCAGATTCAGCTTGCATCGATGATGCCCCGTATATGATAGTTGTTGGTGATGCAAAGAAGACTGCTAGTCAAGTCAGGTGGATTTGTGATGTCGGGGAAAGGTTGCAGAAACCAAAGCACTACTTATTGCTGAGGGCGAGGACGGGGGCTGCCGCAGAAATATGGCCGCGAGGACACCAGATCCCTAGGGGGCCGTCCTCGAGGACACCGTAAGTGTTCCAAATAAGTGGGATGCACGTCCTCGCCCGTCTTTGAGCTTTGTGCGCGCTGCCGATGCGCCCGGAGGCCCGGAAGCAGCACCGCTCGCTCCCCCTGACGTCCAGGGGTTGAGACACGGGCCATGCAGGCCGCCCCGCGCGTCTCCAGCCGGCTGGCAAGCAAGCAGCGTGTCAGCTGCATGGAGGGGTGCCAAACCACGAGCGCCCTCTCGCTTCAGCAGCAGATGCCCAGCCTGCGCAGCTCGCAGATGAGCCGGAGCAGGCTGCTGGCCCGCCTGCATCAGCAGATCAGCCTGAGCTGGTTGACAAACGCCATCCTGCAGCAAGCAGAAAACGCACCAGGCCTACCAGGCCCGTTGGGGTTGAGCAGATGACTGATTCGGACTCAGAGCATAAAGGTGGAATGCAGGAGGCTGATGTAGCACCAGCAACCACTGACAGCACAGCCACTCAAGACAACAGATCTGCACCAGCTGCTGGCTGTGATCATCAAGCTGATCACCAAACTTAGTGGATACTGATACTGATGAGGAAGACTGCCTGGCAGCAATTCATGGCAGGAGCGGCCAGCCATCCAGTCATGGAGCAGCAGAGGCCAGCACTTCAGGCCTGCCTGACAGCAGCGCTACAGGGCAGGCAGCAGGAGCGCAACAGCAACAGGGCAGAAGGCGCCTCAGAACTGCTGGTGGCAAGGTTGTTGGAGCAAAAAGGCCACAGGCAGCAGGGCATGGCAGTACAGGCAAGAAAGCTGTTGGCAGAGGTGACAGTGCAGCAGCCGGGCAGCTCAACAACAGGAGAAGATCCCCTTTCAGCTTTGATCACACACCCGCAGACAGTGATGTGGGAGACAGTGAGTCAGATCATGCTGCTCCAACACGGACTGCTAGGCAAGCAGATGCATGCAACAAACTTCCTCAGCATCATTTCTGCTCATTGCAATAGGCCTTCTGTATCCTTGTTGGTCAAGACTTACTTACTGTATTCATGCTGCCAGGTTGAATCCTGCGCATAAGAAGCAGATTGCAGACAACAGCAGGGCTGCCAGGAGGAAGAGCACTATTCACCAGTATGACATGTACCTCAAGAGGTTTAAGGTGAGCTTTCATGTTGCCTATTGTTGCAATGCTCCAAGCAAGCCTGCAACATGAATGCACACATCTCTTGGGTTGCAATGCACATATCTCAGTTTCAATGCCCCGAGCAGATCTTGAACACTTTGAGAATGCACATATCTCATTGCCATGTCATGCTGGTGACCTTTTGGCATGTGATGATGTAGTGGTTTTTGAAATACCATGGAGGTGAGGAACCTGGAAAGGCAGCTGGCACTCTTAGAGACAAACCATACTCTGATGACCTGTTACAGCCTGAAGCACCATTGGCCACTCTGTTTCTGGAGTGGGTTGGTGAGTGGGTTGGTGAGAACTTTCCAGGGTGGTCAACCAAAACTAACAAGCTGGTGAGATGCCAGCATGCATTTCAATGAAAGGTGCTCAATGCAAAATACAGCTTTCTGAGACAGCTTTCTGCGTGATACATGCTTTTGCATGAGCGTTGAGCGCTCCATTCTTTGAAATTCTGAGCTATACTGCTGCAGGGGGTTTTTGTACTTGAGACTGCTCATGCGGCATTGTCATCGTTGTATGGGCAGCAGCTGATTAGGAAAGGAGGGTCACAGGTCAGGCACTCATGTACAGCTTTGCTTGCACATGCTTTGCATCGGCTTTGCACAAATATCACCTACTGTAACAGCTTAGGGTGCTGACATAACAATGAGTTTTATGCAGTCGCGTAAGCTTATGGACAGCTCGGCATATCACACCGTATATAAACCTATCAAAAATCGGCTGGCTGCCAAGGGAGAGAGGCCTGATGCATCTGAGGATCCACTCAAAAACACTGCTGGGGAGGTCATGACATCTCGTGACATACTGAGAGTTTGTCAGCTACTAATGAACTCAAACAGCACAGCTGCTGACAGAAATTTGTCTCTCAACAATTGGCTGCTGAGCACCTGTGGTAGATCTGATGATGGGAGGCTGGTCTTCCAGGCTGACTTCTGTCCTCCAAAACTGATCAAGAGCCTAGGTGGGCATGCTCAGAGGCCACCATGCATCCACAATTTTGCACACATTTATGTTATCCACAGCATGCCAATCTATATGGTACCTGCAACTCTCAGTGCTTTGCAAAGTGCTTAGCTTCCACATGGTCTGCTGCATTATTTGATTCTGTATGATTGCATTTTTTTGTTGTGATCTCATGTCATTCTGGCATTACTTCTTGGTCCATGCAGTTTCTTGACACCGAGTCTTGTAATCCTGATCTGTGATTGTCATCTTGCTTGCAGGTCCTGCTCCTTGCTGGCTCATGTCTGCTGTGGTCAAAGGTGGAAAGGCGCAGAAGAGGCTGCTATGCATGGCGATGCCTTAAGCGATACGCCATCTTTTGATGAAATGCAAAAGGCTGACCCAAATTGGAGGAAACACATGCGCCAACGGTTCCATGAGTTCAATGGCATCTTGAAAGAAATTGAGTTGCAAGCTGCAGAGCGTCAAGTGGCTCCTGAAACCGTAGCTACTGCCATGGACCAGGATAGGAAAAACAAAAAGCAGCCAGTGGCCAAATATGTCAAGGAGGTGGGAAAGTTGCGAGCCAAGAGAAACAAAGGTACTTGTGCTTATCATACTCAAGAGAACACTCCTTGCCATATGATGCAACATGCATGAGTAATAGCATTGCAATGACATCTGCTGCTCATGTGTGAATTGCTATGATTTTGGTAAAAGGCCACACCTACAGTTACTTTGCATGAGTTGCACTCCTCTAAGGCATGTCTGTTGTCTTGCAGAGGAGAAAGCAGGGCGCCAAGTGTTCATAGCACCAAGCGCAACAGGATGAGCTGGCAGCTGAATGACACAGCTGATTTGAGCTTTTGTCTTGCAAGTCTAGGCTGCAGCCATGGTGGCTCAAAAGGGCTGCACATGCATACTACACAATGATTGTGCAGCACAAAGCAAATACTAGTAACCCCATTAACAGCCTTCCTTGATTAGCTAGCCATTGCCGACAGACACATTCCTTTGATGTACGTGTAACTAAGTGTAAACTTCGATGAGGTGTGTTTGCAACTCAGTAGCCTACAACCTAGTCACATGCACGCAGTCCAGGGCTGCTTGCGCCAAGCATACTGCGGCTCTGTGCAAGCCAGACACTTTGTTATGATGCTTGTTCTTGCAGCAGTCTGCTGATGTGAGCCGCTGCGTTATCAGCGCAGTTTACCATGCGCTACAGCATAAGTGTGTTTGCAACTCAGTAGCCTACAAGCTAGTCACATGCATGCAGTCCAGGGCTGCTTGCGCCAAGCATACTGCGGCTCTGTGCAAGCCAGACACATTGTTATGATGCTTGATCTTGCAGCAGTCTGCTGATGTGAGCCGCTGCGTTATCAGCGCAGTACACCATGCGCTACAACATGAGGTGTGTTTGCAACTCAGTAGCCCACAAGCTAGTCACATGCATGCAGTCCAGGGCTGCTTGCGCCAAGCATACTGCGGCTCTGTGCAGGCCAGACACGTTGTTATGATGCTTGTTCTTGCAACATTCTGCTGATGTGAGCCGATGCGTTATCAGCGCAGTACACCACGCGCTACAGCATGAGGTGTGTTTGCAACTCTGTAGCCTACAAGCTAGTCACATGCATGCAGTCCAGGGCTGCTTGCGCCAAGCATACTGCGGCTCTGTGCAAGCCAGACACATTGTTATGATGCTTGTTCTTGCAGCAGTCTGCTGATGTGAGCCGCTGCGTTATCAGCGCAGTATACCATGCGCTACAGCATGAGGTGTGTTTGCAACTCAGTTGCACAGTTGCTGAACAATTGTCCAAATTCAGCGAAACATGTTGTTATACCCGTGCATCTCATCTCTGCTTCTTCCAATCTGTTGTGCTGAATGCCTTGTTGCTTGCTTGCATGCCTTGTTCCAGAACAGATCTTTCGGGCAGGAACGAGTGATCGGCATCCCTCTGGCAAAATCTTGGCTCGCCAGACCCGAACCGGCGAGAGCAATGTATGCTCTGCAAATAGCCTGCGCTCTGTCGCTAGGACGTTGCTGTAGCAGCATTGTGCTCTTCCTACTCCGACAGGCCTGCATGCACGCATGTCATGGAAGATGCATCGAGCTGGGAGTGATAACAGGAACATGATCGTGGCCTGCAGCTCCTGCAGTCGGACCGGCCTTGCGGTTGGCATTGGAGGTGCTCCGACAGCTCGTGGACGGGCGGTCGCTGTGCGCGCGCGCAACAGCGCCAAGGGGCGACCCTAGGGTTTCCCCTGGACGGAACCCTAGGGCGTCCTCGCCCGTCCTCGAGGACGTCCGCAAATTCCAGAGAAGTAGTATCATAACAAGAAAAGAGCGAGGGATGACAGGCACAGAGTGCACATGAAGAAGAGAAAAATCGAGCCTAGTAATGAGAATAGCTGCACAGCCAACACAGACGACATTCTTGCAAAAATGGTGCAAGCATGGTCAATTTTCTATATTGATAGTATCCCCCATTTTGGCGCATACTTGCAATACAGCACCACACTTGTCAGCCCTGGCATCTTTGGCTGGTGCTTCAATGAGCCTGTTGCTTGAGTCATATATATGGGATCTCAAAGACATGCACGGTAATATAGTCAACAGCACATTGCTTGACAGTATTCCACCTTTTTATTTGTATGAAGCTGCAGATGGGTATGTAATGTATCACGACCACGAAGTAAAGCGGCCTCGTGCTTATCACAGATACCTGATACGAGCAAAAACATGTCAAATTGTTGACCATCATGATGGAGACAAGTTGAACAACACTATGAACAATTTGCGGTTCGTGACACAACACCAGAATTTGATTAACAAAGGACCGTCCAAGCTTAACACATCAGGTCACAGAGGTGTCTGTTGGAGCAAGAACAGGTGCAAGTGGCAAGCATCTGTCAAATGCAATAACCAGTACAAGTATTTGGGATGTTACACAACTAAGGCCGGTGCAGTAGCTGCGCGCTCTGCTTGGGATGCAGCACACCCAGAATATGCGCAGTGGAGGCGTAGCTAATGTACCGGATTCTCAAGCCAGGTGGTTGATTTTGGAAACCAGCTGTTGGTACTAAACTTCAACGCTGATAAGAATATCTGTTGAATTGGCCAGGGCATGTCAAACCCACATCAAGTGATTCTGTGCATGTACACAAGCAGATTTTGACAGACATTGCGCAGCGCTTGCAACTGAGGCGTACATACTTGCATATGACCAAAAGACACACACCTTTGGCACAGCAGGCAAAATGAAGCAAAGGCAAGGACTGCAGAGCTCTCATGTGCTGGCAGTTACAGCTTGTTGATTGTCTTACTAAGCAGAAAGGATGTGCTTGGCCCTGTTTCACAAGCAAATCCACTTTGCCGATGACTGTGGCCTTGCTTGCTACTTGTTCATAACTCCTCAGGGTCTTCAGCAAACTCTGTTACGCCATAAGCTTCCCTTTTAAAAGTCCTTGCGTTCGTTATCCACATATCGAAGTCAGCTTTGCCAGTGTAACGGTCACAGTCCAGAGCCAAGCTTAGCCTTCGTCCAAATTTCAGAAAGTTTTGCCTGACAGCCGGACACTGTTCCAACGAGCAGATAGGTGGCAAATAGTTCATTCCCAAGTCCATATACGACACCAAGCTTTGACCCAAAAGTCTGTCTACGACCTCGTTCAGAGGAGCCCAGTCGGTCTGGATACGGTTTTCTGCCATATCCAGGGCGAACACCCTTGTCTCTGTCTTCTCGAAGTGCTTTGTGAGCTGTTAAAGGTGAAAGAAATGCAGATTGTTTCCTGTTAGATCAACTACCACGGGTTGACGGAGCTTAGACGCACTTGTGATCTTGTGCAAGACAGCGTCGAAGAGCTCATCAGTGAGCCTCGGCTGCAGAGGGGCCCTAATGACGTACGGTGCCATCTGCTTGCGAGAAGAACAAAATCACGTTTGTCTGGGCGATCGCAAAACCGCAAGCCCCAAATTATACTTATACATGGCCTGCATGTCAACATGCAGCAACTGCTTGATCTCATGAGTTCACAAGCCATTTTGTGAAAGACCGTTTATTGGCATAGCGAGTTTTGCACCATGCATGCATGAAAGCTGAGAAGAAGGCAAGCTGGTATGTGACTCAGAGCATGAGACAGCTGTTGCAGGTAACATCAGGTCATATGAAGTACAGTCATAATTCAACCCAATGGCTCACTGCTCTAATAATCTTGCATAACAGCCCCAGGCTGCAACAAGACCTTCGACTTGCTGTCAGGCTAGCATGCAGATCCTATCCCTGTGCATATACAAGCAGTTCTATGGCATGCACTTCTTACCAGATGAAGAGGATGCAGCTGTAGATACAGCAGCATTGTTGCCTGTTGCAGATGCACTGGAAGCTGCATTACCAGACCTGCTGGAGTTGGTAACAGTCACCAGCAGCTGCCTCTGGCGGAGGTTGGTCTCAAGATAAGCAGGAGCTGGTAAGGCGCTTTCAATGCCTGTGTGTACATGGCAATTGTTGTCCCTTACACATAAGACATACCATCATCAGCTGATCATAGTCTCAACAGAAGGCAAGACTGTGGGTGCATGTGGGCTGAAGAGCTGTAACAGATCTAAATGGCCTTCGGCATCATCTGAGATAAGAGGTGCCAGGTTAAGCTTTTGTGAATGTACATGAGTGTATGTAAACGTATAGATTGTTGTTTGTGCTTGACTGATCCTTCATGAACCATGGATACTCCTTAAGCTTATAATCCTCTTAATTAGGAAGGCGTCACACGTATTCAGTCTAGATGCGCATGCCTTGAAGTTCAGCGTGTTCAGGACCCTAAGAGGAGCTCTCAGAGAAACTCTTTCTCTCTCGCTCTGTGGCTTGAGACAAAATTCAGAAAGCATCGTAACATGGCGATAGCAGACTGCAGAGTGGGCCAGCCTGAGGATTCCGGCTACGTGCTGACAGCGGTGGCACTTCTGCGGGTGCGATGTACCTGGGAAGTTGACGGCGTTGGCCTGGTGCGC
>JAABUH010004679.1_pt1 | contig 10977 bp, 9 predicted proteins | sample 5559121 | NCBI WGS metagenome assembly JAABUH01 (sample SAMN10711871, study PRJNA513364) | rock metagenome | isolation source: Antarctica rocks | place: Antarctica: Victoria Land, Battleship Promontory nord | collected 2015-12-28 | reverse complement strand
CTTCCAGATCCTTTAGACCGCGCCAGACTTCACCGCGCCGAAGACCGGGATATGCGAAGGAGGTGAAGCCGCCCCAGCGGAGGGCGAGGATGCTGTCGATGGTGGTGTTGGCGATGGAGAGGTGGGTTAGGTGGGGGGCGTGGGCCATTTGGAGGGCGAGGCGGAAGGTGAGGTGGGTGGAGAAGGTGGAGGTGGGCGGGGGGGTGAGGTGGAGGTGTGTTAGAGTTGGGAGAGGGGGGAGTGTGGCGGTAGACAGAGAGGTTGGTATGGTACGGAGCTGAGTTGGTGGTATGAAGGCGACCGTCAGATGGCGGCACTGCCTTGCCGCGTTTTGGAACTCGGATAGGGAGGAGATTGGGAATTGGATGTTGAGGTTTGAAAAGATGGAGGGCGAGGCGGTGGACACCAATCTGCGGCATGCGCTGTCTGCGAGGCGAAAGTTGAGGAGCGAGGATTTGGGAAAGAAGGCTAAGATACGCCGCATGTGGTAATCGTGTGAAAAGGTCGGGTGATAGCGTTGGTGTTGTTTCTCGATGTCGTAGCTAGTCCTGCTAGTGTGGCACTGGGGCTCTGGCGGTGTATTCGAAGCTGCCATTGGCATTGATGACGAGACGGTGTTCCTTGTCTTTGAGCGTGGCGGCATTTTCGGCGTGAGCATACTGGGGGATGAGGGTGGCATGTTGGCCGTGTTGACGGACTTATCAGTGGCGTGTTACAAGAGGAGTTCAAGAACAACTATTATAAGATCCAAAACAAGGCCTTCGTACGTAAGCCAAGACCTGAAACTTGTCGTCTCTATAGCTGATCAAGATATAGTGTCAGTCTAGAGATTGACTTTACTGGAGTCTAATTCTTACAAATGTAGTTGGGTGGCAGAGAGCAGGTGTGAAATGTGTGGTCATTGATTTCAATTTGCAAGACTTCAAGATTTTGTGCTTCCATGCGACGTAAAAATCTTCTCCCATATACCCAACCATTCTTGCTGTCGTTGAGAAAGAGCACGCTCAGGGTTCCGGAATGACTGGGCCATAATCAGTCGGATCTCAGTACGTAATGCTCTTATCGCCAATATTGTCTTCCAATCATCCAGCGAAAAGCGGATGCGGTTACCATCGATGACCATCACACCTGAATGCATCTTGAATTCTGCTTCCCCGCAGACGAGAGCGATGGCGAAATCATCCACAGGGCCTGTCTCGTGGGCGTTGTAGAACTTGCTGCTCGATTGCATGATGTGATAGAATGAAAGCCACTGCAAAGTGCGATTTGTGCCTTTGTTTACCGAGGTAGGATGCAGCGAAACCGTCTGGTTGTTCGCAACATTTCTCCAGCCTTTGCCTTCGCGGCGCAATAGCTTGGGGTAGAAAGACCAGGCTATGACAGAATTGAGGATCAGGTTATTCTTATTGTTGTAATCATACTTTGTAGGAAGCTCGACAAAGGACCGTTTTCTGGAGTACGATCGTACCTTGTCCAAAGCGGACTTTTCGGAGTGCTCTAGTTTTAGGAATCCTGCATCTGCCAAAGATGCGGTCAGCTGCGCCTTCAAGTCCTCGATGTTTGATAGATTTTGTTGACTCAAGAAATTCTTGCGGTAGAACTGATACTCAGACATGCCATTGGCGCCACAAACCCGCCGCCAGGCACAATATGCATTATAGACAGTGAGAAGATCGGAATCTGCTTTCTTAAACCCTAGACGAGCAACATCCATTTGCGATCTGGAGCCCATCGGCGCCGAGAAAGGCGACTTTGATGAGAGAATCGCAGCGATAGTAAGCATGGCATCAAGACATCCGAAGGTCACCCCTAGCAGGACCAGCTTGCCAAGAAATACATCAAGTGGTAGTCTGGCGAGCTGCCGTCCCAATGGTGTCAGATCTTCCATATCGGTGAGGGCCTTGACGTCGACGAGAGAGTCAATTGCTCGTCGTATGTTCTTGGATGATGGAGGATCTAGAGCCTCAGAGAGAGTGTGTTCAACGCCGCCTAGCTTACAGATCTTGACTCTCAACACAAGATCTTGCAACGATAGCCTAAGCATTTCAGGCGTTTGCTCCTCAGGCATGATGTTATCGTGTCTATTCTTGGTGAAAAGGTGGAAACACAATCCTTTCTGAACGCGTCCCGCTCTTCCTCGGCGTTGCTTTGCGTTCGCACGCGATACGAACACTTCAATCAACCTCGACAGTTGTCTCCGTTCGTCAAATCTCATCTCCTTGTGCTTTCCTGTATCAATCACACAAGTGACGTCAGGAATCGTTATACCTGTCTCCGCAATGTTTGTTGCTAGGACGATCTTTCGAGTCCCCACTGGTGGGACAAGGAACGCTCGTTCTTGCTCTTCCATGGCAATTGTAGAGTGTAAAGAATGGATCAACCACCCAGTCTGAAATACAGAGTGACGGGCTAACATGTCATTAAGCCTTCTGATCTCTGCAATACCTGGCAGGAAGACTAGAATCGCTTTGCTGTATGAAGAATAGGACTCAACAGTTGCGACAGTCACTAGTAACTTGAGCATGAGGTTGAAGTTGAGACGATATTCGTCATACTTAAGTAAAGTATTGCAAGTATCCGCACTGTAGCTTTTGAGCATTTCCGCAGAAAGCGAGGTCTTTGCGGAGCCATCGACCGTAAGATCAAAGTCATCGTCGTCCTCATCTCCGTATTTACTCTCTGTTGATACAGCTGAGTTGAAGCGCGTCTCCTGAATTGCGTCCTCGAGGTACTTCGTTTCAACAGGGAATGTGCGCCCTGGCACATTCAGGATAGGAGCGTGATCGAGGTAGTTTGAGAATCGTTGGGCGTCAACTGTAGCCGACATGAGGACAACTCTCAGAGTGGGTCGGCGAACCAGAAGTTTTCGTAAGACGATCAGGAGGAAGTCACTTTCAATACTTCTCTCATGCACTATCCGCGTCAATAGTCAGCGTCCGCTAGTTTAAGGCCACGTGACAGTGCCGAAGCAGAAACAGAGTTGGAAAACACCCAAACAAATGACGAGATAGCCTACCTTCGTCCAAGACCAGATGTGTAATATCTCCAAGCTCCTCAACGCCATTTTCGAGCATTCGCATCACAATTCCAGTAGTCGCGTAGACAAGTCTGGTATGAGAGTTCATTCGACTCTCCAATCGTATAGCATATCCAACAAGTGAGCGAGACGTCCCTACGTCACCCTTCCTTTCACCAAGTTCTTCACTCACACGGCGGGCCAGAGAAATAGCCGAGATCCTCCGAGGTTCCGTGCAATAAATCTTGCAGGAACGACCGCTGGAAAGCTCATGTTCAAGGATATAGGCAGGCACTAGGTAGAAGTTAGCTACTGACATGGATGGAGTAAGACCCTACAACTAACCTTGCGTGCTCTTTCCGCAGCCCGTTTCCCCACAAATGATGACAACTTGGCGTTCAGTGATTGCAAGAAGGAGCTCCTCTTTAAAGTTGTACACGGGAAGGTTCATGCGAGCAGAAAGCATTTGCTGATAGGATGATGTCCGCTCTTTTGCTATCCACAAGTCTTTTAACTCGTCGGAGGAAGGTGCGGGCGACGGCTGTGGGGCTTTCGAAATATCTGATTCGACGTCGGTTTTCTTTGGGATGGCGCTAAACTTGGGAATGCTACCATTAGTACTGGATCCATCTTTGGCTCTTCCAGTCTCTTCAATCATGCTTCGGAGCTCTCGAAGGATGTCGCGGTCACTTGTGTCCTGCTGTTCCTTGGCCAAGTGGGAGAGCTCCTCCCACATATCACGCCACACTGACGGTAGGCGCATATAGACTTTCTGCTCTGGCGTTGAAGCAAACAACGAGAACAACGCAATCGTGGAAACATAAGCTTCTGATTGAGCGGCGTCAGGGCACGCAACAGATATCATCTCGACCTTGAAGGAATGTGTATCAGATTCGTATAGTAGAGAAGGGATGAGCCCACTAGTAGCAGGGCCCTGTTCCTGAGACCACTTCACCACGAGCGAATGTCGCTTTGAGAATGTCGATTCAGAGATCAACTTGTAAGTCATATGGGCCGACGAGTCTCTATGGAAGAGGTTAAAGGACATAGATATCTTCGATAGAAAATGCGCTCACCTCGATTTGCACGCATCCTCCAAAATCCTACGGGGACTCAATCCAGTCCATTTCCCAAAGTCTCGGATGTTGACAAGTTCTTTCCCTAGCCCTTCAGAACCCGTACCTTCTGCCCTCACACCCAAACCGTTAGTAGAAGCCGGGAGACTATCGAACAGACCTTCCAACATGTCGGCATTATCCTCATCGTTGTCGAGAGCTTCAGCCTGGTTCGAAATGTCAATTGGCGGGACCTCCTCTTTGGGATCAATTCCATCGCGAATCCCTAATCTTCTGCGATCTGCAGCTTCTCTGGCCAGATCGACTTGACAATCCGCCCATCTACGGCTTGCTTCGCTCGCATCAAATAAAATGTCTGCTTTGATTTTATTCAGCTTGACTATTAGTCGATCTATCGTCCGATTCACTTTATGGTGGTTACCAGTCGTGAGTGCAGAGACTCTTCTCTCGGGATTGGCCTTTCCTTTTCCGTTGGATTGAACGGACTCAGGGCTGATTGTATACAGGCGCTTTTGCAAGCCTAGATACTTTTCGACTAACTGCTCCGGTTCAAGGTCGCTATCTGATTCACTTTCAGGAGAAGAGAACCTATCTCCATCGGTTGAATGATCTGTGGATAGAGGCGTTATAGGTCTCGAGTCTGCAGGCGTCGTGGCCTCAGTCCTTGAACCTTTGTAAAATTAGCATCTAGAAGCCTTAACATCGACGTTTCCTAAGAATGAACAGCATGAGCAGATCCTACTCACGAGCTTCTGTGATAGTCGTCGAGCCATTTGTCTTTGTTTTTCGGGTACGTGGCTTTTGAACGTCCAGCGCCTCGAACCTGGGGAGATCTTCGGGCTCAGCCTCAAGAGCTAACCATGAAAAACACTCCTCTAGCCCCCAAATCGAATCTTTGCTTGCGGATAGGGCCTTCTGATCGTCATGATCGTTTACTTTTAGTAAATGACCCAGAGCAGAAGTAGTCGTTTCCGAAGAAAATCCCAGCTGTGGCAGAAGTTGCTTGAGAGTCCATAGCTTTATTAGGAGATCATCCTCAGATTTTCCCTGGTCGGTATTGCTGGTGTTTGGTAACTTCTCCAACGGAATTTCCATTTTCTGCTGCTCACTGAGCCGGTATAATATGAGTTGAAAAATCTCCTCGGGAAGCCACTCCCGAGTGCTGAGAGGCAAGGCCTGATTGCGCAGTATCCTTCGTTCGGTCCGCAATCTAGCAAGCTGGCGAGAAACATCTTTTCTCATTCTACTACCATGACTATCGATAAGTAATTGTAACGTAGATTCTTCGAGCTGGTTTTCAAGATCTTCAGGAGAAAGCTCATGTAGCGGCCTTTCCGCTTGTTCTGAGACCTCATGACTTGGATCATCCGCACCCCGTTGTGGGGCTTCGCTACTATGATTAGCTGATCCCGGATCAGGATCGAGAAGGTCTTCCGCAACATCGTGAGGCTTTGCTTTGGATGCAGTCGAAGTCGTGGCAAATCCCCGCGCCGGGTTGCCGGTAGGCTTCTTTTTCTTCTTGTTCGCAGGCATCACTACCTAGAACTTTGTGCTGGCCGAACTGGCCTGTAATATCGACTGATAACCTTGAGAATTGTGTATATGATGTTACCTCTTTTTGTTCAGGTTTATTTGGATTTTGCAGGATACCAGTTGGAGAGCCAAGACCTAGGCGCATATAGGGCTGATATCCAGAGCCAAAACGCTTAACTCCGGGGGCAACCTTTAGGGTAGTTTAACGCTTGGGAATTACAATGGGCCTTTGGTTGACATCGATTCTCATTCAACATTCTACCTCTGTCTCCTACGCCGTCTTTAATCGCCCCATACTAGGAATGGAGGGTCTAGGTGGAGCCCACGCTTGAATGCTAAATCGATAATGTCTTAGAATCACCAGGCGCCCATAAGAAGAGATTTGGTTACTGTTTTCACCTGAACGAATTTGTTCGACTGCGTGGAAGTCCAACCGAAGCGACAAAATGAAGAGAGTTGGATGAATTGGGTTGAAAGAATGTTATCATTTTTTCTGAATTCGATATCAAAATGTGGTTGGGGTAAATTACTTCCTCACCAATTGAAGTTCACAATGGGATTGTAGTGCTCAAAAAGACGAACTCGGTAAAGCAGATCCAAAAAAATTGAGTGGCGACGAAGTTAAAGCAAGGACTATTAGGGGCAGTCCATTGCTTCAAATAGCAGAGAGTGACAATGATCACAGTCTGTTTCCACAACCAATTCCAACTCGCTTGAGACTATCTTTGAGTTAATATCCGGGGCGATAGCTCGTTCCTTGATCCCGGCTTTCTATAGCAATGGTTGGACACGTCTGAAGCGGATATTACTGGTATCTCATGCAAGTTTATAACTTTGGGTAGTCCTGATCCTTGCCAAAGATCCAAAGTCGGCAATGGCCAATCGATGAGACTATCATCTCGTCGACTGCCCGATACTCGAGTCAGAATCGGGATTCACTACAAGTCTAGACGTACTCAGTATCTCCTTACTAGAATCTGTGGGATCCCCTTGAATCCAATATCGCACTTTGGCTTGCTAGAGGACCCACAGGAGCTGAACGACACTATCACTAGTTGTGTGCTTTCCTCGATGATGAAACTTGGGAAGCAAAGCAAACAAACAGTAAAGAGTAAACAAACTCCATATCTAGAAGCGAGATAAAACGAAGCAAAAGCATAGGAAAAGAGCCAACCGACACTACAAGCCACGGACTGGACCTGGTACTCCAGTCAAAATGGGAGAGGATGGACTTGGCTCATAAAAGGAATTGATCGATCCGTGGAATTTGGCAGTGACAACGGGTGTAGGGTCGGGACACTCAGAAACCGCAAGACGACCGTTGACACCATTGACCTCCGATGAAATGCATGATGAACTCAGTAACAAGGAATCGACACATCGTCTCGAGGGACAGAACATAGGGGGCTTGCAGTGCGCAGCAAGCTGAGAGCTGAGAGCAGGACATTTTGAGACAAGCTTCACAGGACTTTAACAGCTTGAGGGCGGTGGTGATGGAGCTCTGCATCATGACACTGGCGGGTTTCCGGCTCTTCGAGCATTCTTGACTCTCATAGGCCAGGAGGTGGAAAGCCCAATTAGCCAAGATTGGTAAGGTCATTGATTCAGCTACGAGAGCAGCAAAGCCACAACGGACTTCCACGGTGCCGCACCTAAGGTGAACTGGAATTAATTAGCACGCGGTCCTTGTCAGGGGAGGCATCATGAGATGGGTGGGAAAATTGTAAAATCTCAGCAGTCGAGATTAGAGTAGAATACCGTAAAGAATCCATAGCCCAGCAGGGTGGAGATGCAGTATCGCCCTCGTCACTTACCATATATCACTGCCATGCATAGCACAGATTCATTACGATATGCTTCTACGTCGGTGTACATTCAGAGTTGTCGCCCATCAAGTGCTCACCATCTCGACGCGCTGGCCGCCGCTACGGCGGCAGCATCCGTGAGGGTCAGCCCTAAGGTACGAGCCATATTCTAGGAAAAGTTTTGTGATTCATAGAGACACTGGGTTGGAGCTCGCACGTTTTCCAGGTTGCGCTCTGATCCATGAAGATGCTCCTGGAGCACGATGGAGAATGGTATCAAAGTGGAAAAGGCTATCGACCTTTCCATTCTCCAAGAAGCCCTGTCATCGAGCTCCACGAAAGTGCGCGGAGTATGGCTAGCGAACCTACGCCAGCAGATTGTGGAATCAGGTAGGTGTAGGTATTCCCTCGATTAATAGAATGCTCACCATTGCTAGTTCTTCCACTCGAATCCGCCTCCGAGGTGACAGGGATACTTTTGAAGACCTATCCATATTACAATGATCGGAATTCACGCCGAGCGGTTCAGGCTTGCTTTGAAGCCTTCCTCTCAAATACCAATTACGCGGCCGCTACCCCAGGGATACTAGAGGGCTACAGTAGAGAAGCTTCAAAACCAGGAATTGCGCCTTCCAACGCCTTTGTTTTGGTCGAGCTAGGATTCATACTCTTGACAAGAGCTTGGGAACAGTCTAGTTTACGACTGATCATACCATATGCTAGAGTTCTGGATCTCTGTCGATCTTCGGGCAAGCCCACAATCCAGCGATCAGCCATTGTCGTAGCTAGACGGACCATACGCGAGCTTGCCGGGGATGCTGCCAAGATCTCAGTGCTGGTGGCTCAACTCACCTCCAAGGAGCAGCGCCTCGGATTTCGGACGGCAACTCTCCTAGGTGTCGTAGCTGGAGTGTGTGCCCGGAAAAACAGAGCCGCGCTTTTGGACATCAAAGGTTTTTACTATGGCTTTTGCCGGGACATCGTGGGTTCGCGAACCGCTGTACCTCCTCACATTCTTCCCGCATTGGCCGACTTTTTTCAAGACTTTGTTACTGAGGAGGCTTTCCAAGCCGAGATCGTTCCTACGCTTGAGAAGGCGCTCCTTAGGGCTCCGGAAGTCGTGTTAGAGCTTTTGCCCGGACTGGTCCAATCTCTTCGTGAGAATATAGATCTTGCAAAGATTCTGGCGGAGAGTCTACTGAAGCCACTGCTGGCAAACGTCAAGTCTCAGAATCCAGGGATTCGCAGTGGAGCACTCGTGGGGTTTACCGCCCTGGTTGATCGATCTCAAGATACCCACCATCTCGACACAGTGGCTGGGGAACTATCTTCTGCTCTCATTAAAACCACGGCTGTGGACCAGCGTTTGGTTTATGCGCAGATGATCGGAAAACTACCCAGATTATCGACAAAACCTGGGGCAGCATGCCTTGCTCTTGCCCAAGCAGCTGGTAAAGAGCCAAATGAAGCCGCCTTGGAGGCCGAAATTCCTGCCCTGATCGCGCAGTTGTCGAACCTCATCTTGGGCGCTTCCTCTGATATGAACTCCATCAAAGCTGTGGTTGAGGCGTTCAAGAAGGGCCTTAGTGACAAAAAGCCCTCTGTGAGAAGGCTTTGGGTCTTCGGCTTTGGTGACTTTATATGGCAGGCGCAGAGCTGGCCCACCTCAGAGCTAGATTCATCTACCCAGCATAAAGCAAACATGTCTCAAATTATAGAGAGCATAACGCCCAAGCTTGTCAGCATTTTTGATGAGACATTGCAGAACCCTCTTGTTGCCGGGCCCCTCCCCCCAGCTGCCTTTGCAATAGCGGCAATGTTCACGGAAATGTCTGTGCTTGTTGATAGTGAAGCTTTCCAAAATGCGATACACAAAGCCAGGACTACTCAGCGAATTTTATCAACAATGCTCCATCCTCGGATATATACTAAACTTTCAGGCTCCGGAGATCTCAATTGGATGATTCATGCCTTAGTCGCTTGCTCTGATCAAGTATGTAAGCCTAGAATTTCTGGGGATACCAAAAATGCCTGGGCGCAGGCGTTCATATACTCCATCTGCGCCGCTGGGGTGCCATCCACTGTGCGGCAACAAGCTACGACTGCGTTGACCAGTGTCTACTCCAGGATGAAGGCCGAAGTCTCCGATATCATCATCAACGGGCTATGGAATTGGCACCATCGGCAGCTAGCCTCCGAAAAGGATGCTATTCCAGCAACAATGAAGACCGACAGCTCTCATTCGTTCCTTGTTGTACGCGCGATCTCCCCTCCAGCAAAAGAGACTGATATGGCACACATGGAGGCCCAGCTTATCAACATGCTGGTGCTTTGCCGCCCAGAAATCCTACCACGCGTACACTGGATTGATACGTGCTTGCGTGTAGGACAGGATCCGGGCCTTCTTGCACGGTCTAAAGCCGAACAATGTCTGGAGCAGGTGGATCATTGTCTTAGCCCCAACGAAGCTGATCCGTCTCCCACAATCACTCACACTGCTGCGTATAACACTGCCGCCGAGCTTGCATTTGTGGCCCCAGATGCTATCATTCTGCGTATCATTGAGCGAGTCAGGTTGGACCTCTCCGCCGATGAGATTGCCTTGTACGGACCCACAGAAGTCGCAATCGCTCGAACTCCAGAAGATACAGCTTTCGTAGACGTGCTGAGTACCAAAGGGCAAGCTTATGTGGTTGACAAGAATTCACGAGACTATGATATCATGAAGTGGGAAGAAGACATGCGAAGCCAAATAGCACAAAAGAAAGGCCAAGAAAAGAAGCTCTCTTCAGAAGAAAAAGCCAAGGTGAACGCTCAACTAGCGAAAGAAACCACAATAAGGAAAGAGGTATATAGATTAGAGACCAAGCTAAGACACGGGGTAGGATTTGTCCACGCGCTAGCAGTAGGACCACCCACCGACGCGAGCTTATGGCTGCCCCAATCTATACAATCTCTTACGGACGTCATTGTCGCTGGTGCTGGTCGTCTAGTAGGGGACGTCGCGGATAAAGCTTACTTAGCTTGCTCCAAGTACGTGGCCCCCAGACTTGGTGCAGCAAGAAGCTTCATTGGCATTGCTACACTTCGTGCACTTGGTTCGGCTACCCTTCCAAGCAACTTGCTCGAGGAGCCTTTGGGAGACCTTGTCACAAGGTTGCTATACCGCCTCCGCTCTGCGAGCGAACAACGTCCTTTCGACAGCCTATCCTTGATCTACATCTTGCCTCTTATATTTGCAGTCTTACGCCAGAAAGGTATTGCACAATCAGAAGCAGACGCAGCTGATGAACAGGTCACCCTCGCATTGGAAGTCATCTCCTATCATACGGACACGTTTGCCGACAGGAGCTTACCACGCAAAGAGCTGTTGGGCCTACTGATTGAATCGATGCAGCATTTCTCGCAACACTATAAATTGATCAAAGATTGCCTCTTAGACACAAGCCGAGCCATTGGCGAGAATGCATCCAACGCGGAGGTAGCAATCATACTGAGAGGCGTAATCGTACCTCAAATTTCCGTTAGAACCGCAGTGCTTCAAGCA
>JAABUH010004678.1_pt1 | contig 10978 bp, 9 predicted proteins | sample 5559121 | NCBI WGS metagenome assembly JAABUH01 (sample SAMN10711871, study PRJNA513364) | rock metagenome | isolation source: Antarctica rocks | place: Antarctica: Victoria Land, Battleship Promontory nord | collected 2015-12-28 | reverse complement strand
AACGCAGGCTCCCACAGGAGAATCCTGGTCCCCAAAGGGACACAGAGGACTCAATCCCGTCCCACCAAACGACATAAAAGACTCGCTACCGAGCCAGGACCCAGGAGCGTACTCACTCGACCGGGGGGTATTTCCTGTCTCTCCCAGATAACACCAAGAACACAAGAAACCTCGTAATAATCATCAATGACAACGCCGGTAAAAAACCCCTTTACTCGAACCTGATTGGGTTCGAATCCGTCCGTGTAGAAACCACCTGTAGAAAAAACCCTCTTAATCGAACCGGATGTTTGGTTCGAATTCGTCCGTAAAGCCTCCATTAATGAGCTCCGCCACCATACGCTTCCGTTGTGTAGCCATGTCGCTAGCCGTGTAAGCCATGGGATCCACTCCCAAGCTAATCATCTTGGCCGTCGTAACTGTGAACACACCACAATCCTTCCCGTTGTGCTGCGTAGGACCCTTGCCCTTTCCTCGCAGTGCTGGATCCTCAACCACCGTCCATTCCTCAGCCTTGTACTTGTTTCCTAATTCGCCCTTCAACCAGGCTCGGATCTTCTGAAATTCGTGCGTTACCCGACCATGGAAGCTGTCGTAATACTCCATTGTCTTACGAGTTGGCGAGACAGCGATTAGAGTCCAATGGTTTTCGCCCACATTCACAGGCATGAAAACCCACTCCACCTTCAAAAGATCGTCGCCTCCAATCTTTGCTTTTTTAGCCCAGCGTCTCACTTTGTCGTAACCACCATCTCGGAGATTGGTGTAAAAGAAGCTGTTGAAAGCATGGAACTTAGGTGTATCTCCTCGTGTCTGCCCTGCTGCTTCATTGCCATGGTCAACAACGGCCTGTAGATATGCGTCAATGATCGAGTCGTTCAACCAGCCACTCGATGCGTCCCCTGTGCCTCGCTGGGGTAACACCTTTCCAATTTCTGCGCGAGTAATCGGAGTGCGTCGGCTGGTGTGCGCAACGGTTTTGGTCAGTGGTTGTGCCAGTGCAGCTGCGACTCTCTGCTCCCATTCATCAGTGAGCGGCCGAATGACCTTGTCGACAGGAACACGAAGGGCTCGCTTCTTAAGCTTCTCTTCGTCCTCTGCCTGCTTGCGAGCCTTTTCCTCGGCTTCTTCTTTATCCTTTCGTGCTCTCTCTTCGGCTTCCTCTCGGGCCTTCCGAGCCCTCTCTTCAACCTCTGCTGCCGCCTTTCGAGCCTTCTTCTCGGCTTCCGCTTGGTCTTTACGAGCCTGCTCTTCCGCTGCGATTGCTTCTTGTTCGCGACGACGCTGCTCTATCAACTCATCCCTCCGCTGTAAGCGACATGATGAGCGACGACCTGACAGATCGAGCTCCTCAATTCGATTCGTGAGGTTTTGTGGAGTCGCAGGGCTACGGCCTCGACAATTCTTAGGTGTCACAGGTACCTGGCTGAGATTTTGTGGAGTCGCAGGGCTACGACCTCTAGCTTTCCTAGGTGTCACGGGTACCTGGCTGCTTGCAGTGTCCCTAGCTGGCGGAGACTTGCTTGAATCATGTCCGTCGTGACGAACCAAAGAACTCGAACCTGGATTCTCATGGTTGACGACGGAGTCAGGACTGGATGTTGTAGGTACCTGATTGTTGGTAACGCTCTGGGCCCCAGAAGCTACGTTGGACTCTGGTCCAACACCATACTCCACAGGTAATTCGGAGTCTTTATGGATAGCTGGGCTCGAATGAAAAGCAATATCTAGCTCAGACGGTGTCACTCCAACACTATGCACGGACACCTCCGGCACACAGATCATCAATTGGTCGTCAACCATGGCTTGCTGCTCCTGTTGTGTGGGGCTTGCGTGCCCGATATCAATGACTGACGTAGAGCTCAAAATGCTATCTTCATCTCTCGAAGAGTGAGGGCTGGGATAAGAAATTGCTTCATTTATGATGTATTTCTTAATCCTCGCGACAGGATCGTCGAGAAAGCGGGCACTCTTGTTTGTTTTTGGCTTCCGAATTGAATTAGCACCGTCGAACATTTCTCGAAGAACGGATTTCCGGTTCTTCTTGGCAACTTTCGAGGGTTTTGGCCCCAATTTCTTAGGCGAAGATCGGGTTGATTCGATCAATTCACCGGATTCTGAGGGTTCTCGCCCCAAATTGTTTGACGATGGCTGGGCTAATTCCAATGATGTATTAGACTCCGAGGGCTGCTGCCCCAAATTGTCTGGCAAAGATCGCGTCAATTCGATCGATTCGCTAGACACTAAGGGTTGCTGCCCTGAGCTTTTTAGCAAAGGTTGGGCTGATCCCGATGATCCACTAGACACCGAGGGTTTCTGTCCCAAGATTTGATGTTTCGGTGGGGAAATAGGTAACTCTGCTTTGAACATTGTTTGAATGGCCTTGAGTTGATTGATACTAGCCAGCTGGTGTTCACTTAAGACAACAGGCGTGTAGTTGATAGGTGATAGTGGCTCGTACACTGGCGTGATTGTGTCATCCATGTATTCATCATCATCTAGTGCCCGCTCATTGTCAACCATGGCGTCTTCCGAGAACATCGGAACACCAACAGCAGCGGTTGCGATGTTATATATAGAGTCTTCATTGGCGTTATTCGGGGAAACGCTGGCACCAACATTGGTGTTGGCAGTGACTGGTGTTGGTGTCGAGTAAGGACTTCCCGAAGACATGGGGGGAGAGAATGAGAAATTGCCAGACTCATGAAGAGGTGAGACACGAGTGGCAGGCCGATAATTCGGAGACTGAAGCGGAGATACTGGGAAGCTGCCAGGCACGTGAAACGGCGAGGTCGGTCTAGGCTTGAATCTTGGAGGGGTGATGTAAGTCGTGGCACGGTGCCCGGGTGAAGGTGAATGATTCTGCCGGAATATGCGTGATGAGGTATGGCGAGATGATAGGATGCGACGAACGGGTGCCGGAGCAGGGACCTCTCGCGTGATAGATACGAGGCGACGTTTCGCGGCCGCGACTGGTGTTGTAGCGAAGAGCGTAGCAGCATACACCGCTTGCAACAAGTTCGAGGTGAATTGAACAGCCTCAAGACTTCGGTATATACCCCACAGTATCCACGAAGGGAGCTGCGATGGTTCTTGCTGAGAGTCGTAGCCATCGATACCGGATGTCTGGTGATGGACGCTCCCATTGAAGGCCGCACGATCATTTTGCTCTGCCGGTCGGAAAGCGGGGTCAGCTGCAAAGTCGTTGAAGTTGCGTTTCGGATAGCGATTTGATAGACTGTCTGGGAATGGGATGATGCGGAGGAGACCAGTGAGCTCAAAGCTCATGTCGTTCTCACTGGAGGCGGGCGAACCTTCCATGATGCCTTCCATGATGGATGATGACAGTGAGAGCTACGCTGCGCAAGGCAGGTGCGATGACGGTCTCACTCGGTATAGGCTATCCAGATGATTGCAGTGAGCAATGGCTGCGGGTGCGATCAGATGTAGCAGGTGGGGTGCATCAATCGTGATGGATGTGTTGGGAAGGCAGAAGGTGAGGTGGGAGCAACAAAGAGTTTGTGTTGATCCGGTCGCCGTGACGCATTGTTATGGCGGAGCCAGATTCGGCTACAGAGAAAAGCGCGCTTCAGCTGGGCGAGCATCGGACCCCGAGAGAAACAGCCGACTTTTGAAGATATACAGCAACAGCAGGGCTACATTTACATTTTGCGCTAAAGTAGATTCTGCACGTCATCCCATCTGCCGCAGAGCCTCATGCTTGGCTTCGGCAAGATCCAGCATGTCTCGCATCGCGCCTCCAAACTTCCTTCCAGGCCTTCTAGGCTCATCTCACTTGCTCAGAGTGCACCCTTTCTCACACTCTTTCCTCGCTACTGGATTAAATAGTTCTATGGCCATTGCTTATTATTCTCCGACGCCCAACATTCTGCCAAAAGCATGCTGAGTAAAGTGTACATCCTATGCTTCTCCCATTTCACAAGTGCCCAGTTCATGCCGGCACATTTCGACCGAAAATAGAAATGTCCTCAGCGCAATATCATACCTTGCCGATCCCAAAGTCGTCCCATCATGTACATCATCGAAATCATGTTCATACACTCAGGCAATAGTGCCATTTCCTGTTCGTACCTGTTCGCACGTCCCCTTGTAACTCCGAGCCAAATCCTGAGCGCTAAATCACCTGGAGGCGTAAGGCTTGTTCATCGCCGCGATCTCTCGGGCGATGGTGGCCCATTCCAATTCCCGTCTCACTGCCTCACCTCTTTTCTGTTGGCAGACCTCGTCCCATTTCAGCAGCTCGTATGCAAACCTCAAGTGAGGTTGTATGATCACATTCAATCGACGGGCCCGTACGTAGCAGTACGCTCGCGGGAAGGAAAGCCCGAGGCTGGCCATGACTTCAGCGATGCAAATGGTTGCCGATCGCGACACACCTACACGACAGTGTACGAGCGTGGCGGATCCGTCGGTTTTGCCCTTACCTAGTTTCGTCAGTCTGTAGATGCTAAGTCGGTATTAGGAGAAGACTTACTGATGAATTCGAGACAGCGCTCAAACTCCTTCATCAAAGGGTCCACACCATTGTCCTGCACACGGTCCACGAACAGCAAGTTCTTGGCACCCCAGCTGTCGACTTGAGCTTTTGTCCAATTTGCAGGTTCTCCAACGCTCAGTATCCTTTGGATCCCCATCTCCTTCAGCAGATCAGGATTATTTGCGTGCCCCAGATTTCCGAGATACATATAAGGTAGAATTCGGCTGGGCAAACTTCCATCGATACGCGAAAGCCATGGTGGCTCTTCCTTCTCCCCTGATCGGTCTTTTGACATGAGTGATGGTTTTGGCACCAGGTGAGGCTGAAAAGAAACTAGCAGAGCGACATCCGAAGGGTAAGCGAAGAAGTTACGCTTCTTCTCGCAATGAAGCCGTAGCCACGCTTCATGTGCCGGGACTTGCTCTGCATACATGTAATATGCAAGAGCAAGAAGTGTACTCTCTGTGTAGCCATCGGTACAATGGATCAATATCTTACGAGACTGAGGAGATAGAGGCTTCATTCGAACATCTCCATCGGACTCATCCTCGTCCTCGTCATCAGCTTCCGAGGCGGACCTCGGGTTCGCGAGCCTTTGAATCCATTCGCACATTTCTCTCAAAGGATCGGGCCCAGACTTAGTCTGTGCCTGTGGCATGATGCTTCCCGATGATGGAAATTCAAGGTGCTGCGGTGCTGAATAGCTCAATTCCGCAGTACGCTTCAGAGTATGGAAACCAGGAGGTTGAGCAAGGTCATTGGCGTCAATGAATATATCAAACACGGGATCATCGTCTGAAGGAGGACAGAGGACTGAGTCGGGCGTTGGTCCAAGCCACACATTCTCTGCTATCTCGGAAGCCTTTGACATGTTGCACATCTCTTGCCGCTCCCATTGGACTGAACCTGTCAGAATGTAACGCAAAAAGACCTTTTCTGAACTCACAAAAGTCCATCACCCTGCCTGTTGCGTTACCCTTGGAGTCGATGGCGATTAGTTCAGGATTTTGCATTTCAATCTCCGCAAACGGACCTGCTGAAAGCATTAGAGGTGACCAAATATATCTCATGACTTGTGACCACTTACTTGATATGATAAATGTGTTGAATATTGGTGCACTGTCGTCTCCATTGCTTGTTCTTACGCGGCAAGTGCTCTGCGCGAAAGCGAACCTCTCAGCCAGGTCCCGCGTCTCCTCTTCTTTGACGCTGTCATCTCCGTATATCACGATATCCGATACCATGGCCATTTTGGTAGCTTGGATCTGAAAATTCCGGACTGAGAAGCCATCTCGTGGGTCGACGTCTAAAAACCCAGCATCTTGACCTCGGCCTGCATCCAGTACCTCATCTTCGCTAATGGCTCCTTTCAACTTTGATTTGGAGAGGTCTCCACCAACCTTCACTATAGTGATGCCCCGGAAGCATTTGGGCGTATTGCGGAGAGCTTTTCGTCGAGCGATGAAGAATGCTAGTTGGGCCTGATTCTCTGCATGCAATCCATGTAGCCACGGGAAAACCAGCTTTGGGTCCGGGAATATCTGCCGTGCCAGTTCATTGGTAGCTGAAGCTAGAGTAAAAGCATCGATAGAATAGATGGGAGGCGTGTTTGCAATCCTAGTGTATGTGTCGGCAGGGTAAAGTAGAGAAAAGGTTTGGAGACCTGCATGCTTGGTCGGTGGGGAGGCAGGTGGTGTGGGAGTCTGCTGTGATGCTCCCGGTGCTGGGCCAGTCGGACAGAAAGGAAGATGCTTATTCGGAATTGGAGCAGAGCTGGGCCGTGTAGTTCCGAGATTCAACGTCGGAGAATGTGGAGGGGTCAAAGACGTTCTAGGTACCGGCTGGTCAATGAGTACTGTGGACATCGTATGCTCTTCATCAACAAAACAGCTTCCCGTTCTGCGACCGTGACCTCAAGCATAGAATTTTGAGAGCTACGTATCCCACGGGCAACCAAAGCCACACGTTTTCAATGCAATTCAATAGCTCGATGCACAGACATTCAGTGGGGCCCCACGGAAGTAGAGTGGTCGCGTGACCGTAGATGAGATGAAGTGGTGGCTTGAAGCTCCATGAAAAAGAGACTAAGACCGATTGGCAAGTCAGAAACACGTTCTGTGACATGCATCTCTCCTGGAGAGATCCAGTGGTAATCCAATGGTAGCCATACTTATCTGAACATCCAAACAGGTGATGTCGATTCAGTTCATTCGATCAAAGCCGTTGACCAGTGGAAGTAAAGTAAGAAGTGAATGATAGATGGAAGAAAGATCGCAAAGCAGGGTATCACAACGAGAGCGCCACAGGACAGAAATTGAACAGAGAGAAATTGACATGAGAAAGGAGAAAGGAGAAAGCTGAGCCTTCGATCTCCCTTCGACAAGAGCTTAAGACCTGCTGGAGGAATGGTGGGGCAAACGCCGCTAATGGCGGGGCCGTCCAGGGAGGGACCCCGGCCAATCAAATGAAATGCGTCGTCTAGGAGAACTCAGGCAGCCAATGCCAGCGACCCATGAAGCTCGGTGATCAATCACATTCACAACAACATTGAAGGGCTAGGAGATGTAGTGAAAGATGCGGTAGGATTGGATCGTGTGCCCGCTGCGAACCTATTCACGTCGATCTTGAGTTGAAACTGACATGCCCTTACAATCCCGGAACCGTTCAGATCCTTGTAGATTCAACGAAAAGTCGAAGATGTTGGAGTCGGGCGTAGAGTCTCGAATCAATATCAGCTGTCCTTTCGTGCAAGTTCGACTTGACCAATAATCTGCGTCTGTGGGCCTGATAATGATGGAGCGCCCTCTCAAGTCTCAAACCGTACCCGTATTGAATGCCGGGCATCAAATTAATTTTTCATTCTCGTATGCGCTTGCTGCAAGTTCGTATGTAATTGGCCTGAGCAGCTCGGGGGTACATAAGTGCTGTGAGCAATTATGCGTATCCATGTTGGCCGAATCCTTCGAACTATTTCAACGGTCAGGGCAATTGGTGACGCGGTGTCATCGTCCGTTGGCTAGTTCATTCATTCAAGACCATCTCTAATCCTCCTCGGCCGTCCTCAGTCGACAAGGGAATTGTGTCGTAGACAAGTCTTAGCATTTCAGAAGATGCCTCGGTCACGAGCCATACTTCTGGGCTTCCGCTTTCAATTCATCACCAAGGCGATCCAGGTAAAATCTCGCCATTTCCGGAGGTAATTTAGCAAAGGATTTGACTATCCTTTCAATGTCCTTTCTGCTCTTCTCATATGCTTGCAAGTCGCGATTCCCGTACACGTCACGACCCGGAGCATAGCCAGCTTCAAGGTTGCGGAAGAATACATTGATCGATATGCTGAGGTTATCGATAGGTGAAGCCGTATGGAGCCAAAACGCAGGTATAAAAAGCACGTCCCCGGGATTGAGCAACGCTTCCTGTGGATGCCCCAAAGCGAGCGAGGGAATGTCTAATGGATCGGGATCAAAGCAATTGATCGATGAACTGGAACTACCGGGCAGTATTGAAAACAAGGAAATATCAGATGGAGGATACAGGAGAAGTCGTTTGCTACCACCAATTTGACAGAGCACGTTCGCCATTACGTCGTAGTGAAGCCACATGGTGACCGGCCCGGAGATACGGAGAACAGCTGATGATGATTCTAATCAGTAAAAATCTTATCGCGAACCTCTCCTAAGCTGTGAGACAGATCTAGGCAGATTCTACTCTTAAGGCTCACTGTAGAAGCGAGCAGCCTGAGTTGGAAAACACTTACAACTGTGTGTATTCTCCTTGACCATGTCGAACTCTGAGGGCAGCCCAAAATCAGAACTTAGCTCAGGAAAATCGGTCCAGAAGTCTGCGGGTTTCTGTGATGGGCTGTCTGACGCAATCGATCTCAGATACTGGCGAGAACCTTTGTTGACTTCATCGACAAAGTGTTTGAACGGCTTCTTGATATAGCTAAAGTTTTTCTGTGAAAAGTTCAAGTGCGGACTCGTCGATTCGTGTATGACGACCTGCAAATTTTTAATTCTCAGAATGACAATCTCTAATTCGAAGCTTACGTTTCGATCAGCGCCAATCTTTGCTTTCAAGTTATCCATTGTCCAGCTGGTTGTGCATGAGCCTAATTGAGAGCCCTGAATAATGACTGGATGACCTTCCTGAGCAATGCCCTCGAATTCCCTTGCTGAATTGATTTTTTCGTTTTGGACTCTTGGGAATTTCCCGGCAAAGGGATCTGGTATTGTTAAAGACTTCTGTTCTCTCATACTTCGGGCAGAAGGAAGCTTTGAATCAGGCGCTAATAGTGTAAATTGGACTTGCTGCTCTGCTCCGGTGTGGACTGTAGTGATTGCTTGATTCCAGTATGTTCCAAATGAGAAGCACACTGCTCCGCCGCCAGCAATGACAACGCTACCATGAAATGAGAGCGCGGTATGGCCTACTAGCAATGGCCATTTACCGTCAGTCTGATAATCAAGAAGGCTTATCTGCCACCCCCAAGGCCCATTTTCATTTGTACAAGCCTTTGTCAACCTAAGGATATCGATGTTTTGTGTGCTGGTCTTTCCAAGAACACCACCGATAAGCAAAAGACCTAGCGGCGAGTTGATGAGGCAAGCACCCATTCTCCCAACGATACCCGGATTCAAAGAGGGCAGATTTGGGTCTTTGAGGGGAGAGCTAGTCTCCCTGCTATTGGAGGGTATTGAGGGTTTCATGGAAACGTATACGTGTTGGATTGCTATACTGAGCCCTTCTCCACGCTCCAGGATGGACCATTCCCAGACCTCGGCGAGGATTTTGCCACAGGCATCCATGCCACCAATCAACAGACCTGTACCGGGATTGGTCGACTCTATGACAGCTCCAAAGCGCGGCTTTAGGATACTATCGGTGGTATCAAGCTGGATCCACCCAACAGTCTCACGCCACAACATCCATTTGTTAGATGTCTGATTTTCTCCCGTCTTGCCGCCATATATAATGACGCCTGGGTTGTTCTGACCTGCTAGTACAATATTGACTTGGGCAGCGCTGTGTCGGTATAGACCCACTGGAAGGTCATCGACCCTGTACGAATGCTTGCAGAGTATCCAGCAGTCTTTGAATGCTTTGGTGGGTGAAGCTCGTCCGCCCACAAGAAGAAAGGCGTTCTGGCCGGCAGGCGAGATAGAATGACACATCCGCGGCTCGATACCACCAACAGAAAATGCGTCTGGGGTATGTTGCCCGGCAGGCCCGTAGAAATCGAAGTTGTCCGATCGAGTCTGGGAGCCCAAGCCTCCATAGTGGCCGAAGACTTGTTGAGAGACTGGCAACACAGCTCCGAACCTACGCGCATTAGCGATAGGCACGGGATATGAATATACATTTAAAGTCTCCCTTGTGACCGGTGCACCAAGATCAAGAGAGTCATCCGCTTGCAAAGTCTCGCAGCGGCGTAGCAAGGCGCTTCTCTCACATGAGGTCTTTGTGGCTACTAGAATGAAATAGTGTGACGCAAACAAGACAAATTCCTCCCACTCGTCGAAAGGCTCCACAGCATCAAGGTCGACTTTTTGCTGTGGCGATACGATTGAGTGATCGCTCCAAATATCCCAGAGGCTCCTCACTGTGGCCGACGGCCAACCAGCATTCTCGAAACGGCGCTGCTGATCGATTAATCGCGGATACTTATGGATAGATCTAAGCGGCGTTTGGATGTTTCTAAAATGCTGGATCATTTTCTGGGCAAACGGATGTTCGGGACCTGCTGGTAAATACTGTTCGAGGAGGCAGAGGTGTACTAGTCAGTGTACTGTCAGTCCAAGAACTCAGCAATCTAGAATTCAACATACTATCGTTGAAGTGTGCTGCCCATTGTATCAGTGCATCTGCAGCTTCAACATTCATGTACGTCACCGAGACTTCTGCTGTGCACAATATCAAAGAGCTTGATGTGTCAAATTCGCGAGCTAGCAAATTCTCGAGTCTTGTAAGATCCAGCAGGTCGCAACCAAGAGCTGAATAGCGTTTGCTACGTATTTCCCCGCCACTGGCTTCATCGAGTTCCCGCAAAGGACCAATGATGTCTCGTAAATGCGGCGTATTTCTTACCACCTCACATTTTCTCGCAATTAGCTCCGGAAAATCAACGTCGATGAATTTAGAGGTCTGAAGTGATACAGCGCCCTTCGAGAGCCACTGGAATGCCAAAGGATCACTGTGAAACCCTCAGTCGCTTCAAGTGCTACGCTAAAGGGCCTCCTGGATAATTTTACTCACTACCCACATCCGAGGTTGAGGACTACCTTCTGCTTATTGCAAGGCATGTCGAGAAAGCGGCTGATCATATTCTCAATCGCATGCATGCGTAGCCAATATCCACCTGCTCGAAGCTTAGAATTGGAGCATCTAATCCAATTCTGTGGCTATAAGAGTACGAGCCGTATTTCTGAAAATAAAACACTAGGAAAAGTCTTGGACAGCACGTGACGGATACCCAAAAAC
>JAABUH010004676.1_pt1 | contig 10986 bp, 15 predicted proteins | sample 5559121 | NCBI WGS metagenome assembly JAABUH01 (sample SAMN10711871, study PRJNA513364) | rock metagenome | isolation source: Antarctica rocks | place: Antarctica: Victoria Land, Battleship Promontory nord | collected 2015-12-28 | reverse complement strand
CCAGCGTGGCGCGCGCCTCTTCGTCGAACGTCCCGTCCCGGCCAAAGAAGGGCTCGACGGACTTGCCCTCGAAGACGGGGATGAGATCGACCCCGATGATCCGGGGTTCGTGGGGCTTGAGCGCTAGGGCGCAGGCCATGGCCCCGCCGGTGTCGGTCAAGGCGTCCCCGCCCGCGATCTTGAGGCGCGTTCCGAGTTGCAGCTTCGGGTGCTTGTAGTAGAACGCCAACTCGCCTTGGGCATCCTCGCCCTCTTGCGTGTCAGCGCTGTCCCACACTCGTTCGACCAGCCCGTTTTGCTGTCGCTTGCCGGCCTGGGCCTCGTTGAGGTCCGCGAAGTCCGCCTCGAAGTCGAGGGAAACCGAAACGGTGGTGGGTGTCAGGGCGTGGTTGGTGACGATGACGTCGAGATGCAGCCCGTCGCCGACAAAGGCATTGATCTGCAATTCGATGCCTTTCTGCGCGATCTCGCCGCCGGAACTGCTGTCGTCGTCCGGCGTCGCCCCCGCGGCGTGTCCCGCCGGCGATGGCGCCAGATGATAGGCCGTGAGGAAGTGGTGATCGACCGTGTTGGCGGAGACGAACTTCGGGTCGGTGTGATCGATCTTGATTGCGAAGTGCGAGAGATAGCGTGTCTGGTGGAGGAAGAAACCTTCTTTCCCGCCGCCGATCCACCCGCGCGTATCGGTGACCAGCACGGCGTAGCCGCGGTGCGTGATCAGGTCGGTCGGTCGAACCGAGCATCGATTGACGTCCCGCAACGCCAAGGCAGCGATTTCGGGCTTCTGCGACGTACGCGTTGCGACGGGGCGGTGCTGGCCGACAGTCGAAGCGCGCGTGGGTGAGGCTGGATTCATCGGGCTCACTCACTTTTTGGCGCTTCAAGCAAGCCGCTCGAAGCGAGACCGTGGAGGCTGGACATTATGGGCTGCCAGCGACCCCACGCGAAGTCGTGACCTGCCCCGGCTACGATCAGATAGGGTGATGAGATCGCCGCCCAAAGTCAGGCGTTGCCGCAACCGATGTCAGGAAAAGCCTGACATGCACCCCTCTGCAAAGTAAGTACCGTCACGCCATCAGCTCTGTCGTTGCCCTCAGGTCATTCAACACCGACGTGCGTCAGCGATCTGCACGGATGGCTCGGGAGCGCCAAGCGCCAGATGTATGGCCGCGGGAAGATCGACCTTCTGCGCGCTCGAATAGCACAGCCAGCGTGAAAGTGGCTGCCGATCAGCACCAAGTCTGCGCCAGAGCCAAATTTCGACGCCGATTGACACTCCGATCCGCAACGTGTTGTCAATCACCGACGATCATGTGCTCAGCGAGCTTGCAGGCTTTCGGAGTTGCCTGCCCGGCGTCGTCGACGAGACTTGGCTTACCCCGCCACACGACAAGTCCTTTGACGCCGCTCACGACCGCTCCATCGATGCCAGGTAGGTTTTTACTCTGCCCCACGGACCAGTAGGATGGGTTCTCCGTGGACCAAACCGGTCTGCTGTCTGGCGACTCGGCCACAAGGTAAGACCAATTCTGACCCGTGGCGGTATCGTCCCCGCCGGCGCTATGGGCCGACACGATGTCGAACAGGGGTCCGACCGACGTGCGTGACGCGAGTTCCAGGATGGAATCGACCACGTGCCCCTTGTCAGGACCCACCAGAAAGACAGCCGCGCCCAGCTTGGGTCGGAGCCTTGTCATGATGTCTCTGATCCGAACATTGTCAAAGCCCGCCTCGTTGAAGGGAGACAAGAAATTGGGCTTGAAAGCAGCCGAGTAGGCGGCGATCCAAGCCGCATACCGTTCGTCGGACCACCCAGTGTAAGCAACTGGACCGTACCCCAGCGGGCTCGCATAGATGAGTAGGCCATTGCGACGGGCGTACCCATAGATTTTACGATACAAGTCAGAGTAGGAGGCCGGCGTCGCATAATCCGGTATGATCGGCACGCGAATGCCGTTTACCCCGACGTTATTGATCAACCCGGATAGGACAGCGCCGAAGTTATCTTCGGTTAAAGCCGTTTCAGGCGAGTAGTCGCCACTCTCAATGAAAGCGGATTTAAGATCAGCAATGTAAGCTCTTAGCGAGCGAACGTAGTGTCGAGGCGACGGAATGTAACATAGAGGGGTAGAAGAAGCATGAACACTGATAACTATCAGCTGCATGCCGCAGACCACAAACCAGAGTTGCCATTTTTTCAATCGCCGCAGGTGATCCATTTCATCCATATCTTTGACACTTGGATTAAGAGCGGGTGCGCCATCGCGAGTGCCCGCCAAATCCGGCGTGGTCTGATACCAAGCGCTGAGATCTCTGACTCTCATCGACGGGGCAGCCGATTCTTGATTCCTTTGCGGACAGCCGCTGGTCAGGAAGTCGGCATGGGCGCCAGGATCGCGCGGCCGGATCATACGGCAGAGTCTTTGCCGAACGGCGCGGGCGAGCAAGAGCCTGGCCGAGGGCATCGCGGCATGAACGGGCTCGCCGCCGTCCGGCGCACTCTGCGCCGGACGGCGCTAACCTATCGAGAGGACCCTCTTCTCATGGCCCGGCCTCCCTGTCCGACGCCACGGTTCGCGAGAACGGTTCCGTGTCCTGCAAGGGCTGCGGCGACAGCGAGGCGGTCGGGCCCGAAGCCCCGAGCGGAGTCGTGGGCTGCGCGCGGACCTGGGCGCGCATCTTCGCATAATCGGCCGGCGACAGGTCCGGCATGGCCTCCAGGAATGCGACGATGTCCCAGATCTGCTGCTGGGGCAGGATCTCGCCCCAGGCCGGCATGGCGGACATCTTCACCCCTTGCTGAACGATGATGTAGAGGTCCTGCCGGGACCAATGGCGTGCCGCATCGATCACGAAGGGCGGCGAGGGAAGCATGGCGCTCGCCCAGGGCGCGCGGGCCACCGCCGCACCCCCATGGCACGCAATGCAGTGCTCCTCGTATTCCTTGGCACCCGACAGAACTTGGTCTTGGGTAAACTGCCCCGGCGCCTCGACGTCCTGCGATCGCCGCCGCACCGAATGGATCATCGTGGTGTGGGCACCCCAAGCGACGAGCCTGAAATGCGGATAGCTGGCGGCCGTGTCGTATATTCCGCCGTAGATGATCCAGGCGCCGACGACCAGTCCGACCGCGCCGGGGACCCCGATCCCGGTCGCCACACCGAGCAGGACTTTGCGGGCCATCAGCCATCGCAGGAGCCGCAGAACGAGTCCGGCGCTTGGAGGCCGGCCGCCATCTGTCGTGCTGGGCCAATTTGCGGGTCCGGCGTGCCCTCGGCTCTCCGCCCGGTCTGCGGCAACTGCAGCTGCGGGTGAGCTTGGGTGGCACGCCGGCGAGAAAGCCCGCGCCATGCTCGCAATCCCGCAATCGTGGCGGCTGCACCGAGCAGGAAAACGCATCGAGAGAAGGGAACGCAGCAGAAATCGCATCACTTCAGCGTATAAAGGTAGGCGGCCACATCGCGCGCTTGCCGCTCACTCAAGCCCATGTCCGGCATGGCGTTCCCCTTCAGTACGGTTTGCGGCGAGCGCAGCCATCGCACGAGGTCCGGTGGCGTATTGGCCAGCAGGCCCGCGACCATGCGCCGGGACCCGAAATGGTCGAGCGACGGGCCGACCAGGCCATTCGAGTTCTGGATTCCAGGTATGATGTGGCAGTTGCCGCAAGCCTGCCGCTCGATCGTGATCTCGCCGGCCTTCGCGTCCCCCACCGAGGGGGCCCGATCCGGTCGATCACAACCGCCTAGCGCGGCCACCACTGCGACCGCGAAGATGGGCAGACAGCGCCAGAACGCTTCCGATACTGATCGGCGCATCTCCGAAGTGCGCCGCCCCGCAAGCGGCAGAACGCCACCATCTCGCATGGAACCGCCTCTATCCGGAAGCTGAAGCCGCACCTCAGTCGACGGATTCGATCTCGATCGATTCGTAGCTAGTCACTTCCATGCCGACGCAGATCTCGCGAACGATGGGGGTGGTCCATGTCATGGATTTGCTCCTCATAACTCTGCTTCCCGGCGTGGCGGACCGTAGCCTAATCCAACTGTGCTCTCCGGCCGCGGTTCGCTTGCAGGCACCGGTCTGTGAGCTTTGATGGAGAACCATCAGGAGATAACGGCACAAAGCCTCCCGAAATGGCAGGAGGCCGTCCATCAGGCGCCGTAGGTCAGGCGTACTCATCCGCAGCGCGCTGCCCTCGATCTGAACCATCCAGCGGTAAGGCGTGACCGCGGTGCCGAGCGCGGCGAGAGCTCCTGCAACCCCGTCATCACCAACGGTCCAGACCTCTGCGGCGGTGTCGGGGCCCGCTTTCGTCAACACCGAAACGAGGCCAGCTTCCAAGGAGAAGACGTGCTCTGTCGGCGTGTTCCAGTGATGCAGGACGCGCCCGGCCTTGGGTGGGAACGTGAAAGATGGCGCCGGAGCCGGTCAAGGATCTGCGGCGGAACGGATTTCAGAATTCGGTTCCTGACCGGAGTGTCTGGGGCAAGCACGCCGTCCTCCCGAGCTGTAGCGGCCGACACCAACTTGGCACGGTGCTCGGGTCCGGGACAGCGCCAACCTCTTGCGCTATCGCAAGCCTCTCGAGTTTTATCTCGCAGGCGAAGTTTGCGGGGGTGGACCGGCCTTTGCTAATCCTGCCGCCCGCGACGCCCCCATTCTTTCAGATAGGCAGGGTCGAAGCCGGCGACCTGGGCCAGCTTCGGAACGTCCATGACCTCGAGGCGCCGCTCCTCTATGCGCACCAGGTCCCCGTCGCGCAACTGCCGAAGGATGCGGTTCACGTAAGGAGGCGTCAGGCCGAGGCAGTCCGCCAGATCCTGTTGGGTTACGGGAAATGGAAAGGACGATCCGTCCAGCAGCCCTCGCAGCCAGGCGCGGCAATGCAACTCGGCAATCAGATGAGCCGTGCGCTGGTAGGCCGATCGACGCCCGAGGCTCAACTCCCACTGATGCAGGATCGCTCCTTCACGAAGACTCATCAGGAACAATCCCGCGGCCAGCTTCGGGAAACGCCCATGTGTCTCCAAGAGAGCCTCCCGAGGAAGACGAGCGACCTCGCATTGGGTCAGCGTCGCGCTCGAGTGAGGCGCAACCGCGTAGGCGAGACTATCAATCCCGACCACTTCGCCTGGCAATTTGAAGTCGAGGATCTGCCGACCCCCGTCACGCAGCATCTTGAACTCGATCATCCACCCCGCTTTCAGGATGAACGCCTGCTCGTGGACCTTACCCGCATCGACCAGCTTGCGCCGTGGCGGAACCTGGATCGATTCCTGCACCAGTTGATGCAGGTGATCCCGTTCGTCTTCGCTGAGATCGAACAGGCGCTCGAAGCCATGGAGGAATGGGGCGGAAGGAGCGGGCGGACTCACGGCCGCTCCTTATGGAACCCGGCGAGGCTAGTCGCGCCCCCACCATGGCACGGGGCGCCCAACGAGCTTAGGTCGTGGCACCTAACGGCTGGGATCCTCGCCGGCCTTGCTCCCACGGCCGGTTGCGGAGCCGTCATCTTCGTCCTTTTCGTCTCGGATCATCGATCCCGATCCCCGCCGCGTTTTTGGCGGCGAGCAGCATCAGCAGATCAATCCATTCCGTTATCGTGTCAACGTTCCCGACGTGGCGATCGCCGAAAGCCGACACTCCGAAAGCATGCTCGGCCACGAACCACTTCAGCGCCTCTCGATCGAGGATGCGGTGCCGGCGATCCCCATGGTCGAGATATTCAAGCGACGCCTCGAACTCAGCGAAGGGGACGCGGATTACCAGCGTGTCGTCTTCCCATCCAGCGCTGTGCATGCTCTAACGCTCCGGCATCGCCTGCCCCCTCAACAACTCCTGAGAGTTGGATTCCCCCCGCTTCTCTCATCTTTCTCTTGTGTCCCAGATGAATGGATTGCCCATTCCTCGACGACAGAAACCTTCCACCGGCTTGATTGTTGTCCAATCGCGCTTTGGTTCGGAAGCAGGCTTACATGAGCAATCCGCTGGTTGATCGATTGCAGGCCGTGGCCCGGCGCTCACCTCCAGAACTCGCCGCAGTGGAAAGCCTCACAGCGTCAACTCGGATGGCAGCGCCCAACGAGGTTCTCCTGGAAAGGGGTCAGCAGCAAGGCTTCGGCATTCTGCCTGGTTGACGGTTGGGCAATGCGCCATTGCCCGCTGCCGACGGGTGACCGCCAGCTGATGCGATTTCTGATCCCCGGGGACGTGTGTGATCCCACCTTCTTCGTGTTCAAACTGGCGATCCATCCCATTCACGGCGATCACGTCGACTAAGGTTGCCACGTTCCAGAGTGAGACCTCGCTCGAAATGTTCGAGCTTTGGGCGAGAATCGGGTGGGCATTCTGGTCGCTTTCGGGTCACGAGCAAGCTGTTCTTCAGCAGCGGCTGGCAGTCCTCGGGCGATGCAATTCTTATGAGCGCACGGCTCACCTCATCTGGGAGCTTTGGTGTCGGCTCGATCACGCCGGCTACGTATCCGGCCGGACATTTCACTTTCCGATATCCCCTGAACTTCTCGCGGATGTGTTGAGCCTGAACCTGGTGAACACGATCCGTGCGCTGGACCGCTTGGCGGCCGAAGGCTACGTTGAGTTCCCTTCTGGCAAACTCTCGATCCCGAATCCCGAGCGACTTCAAATGCTCGCGATGGCGAGCGGAGGTCCTGTGGTCTCGGATGATCTCTCTGAAGAGCTGAAGCGTCGAGTAACCGCCGGCTGAGTCTCTGGGCAGCCGCTGGTTCGAACCGGACGCCAGCCTAGTCGCCCAAACCGGCACTTCGATGTGGGCGTTTCCTCGTGCCCACGCGATCGCCCCGGGCGGTGGTCGAGGCCCAGGAATATTGGCAGGACGGGCCGCGCGGACTGCCGGGGTCTATTACCTCACGTGAACCGCATCCTCCGGCAACTGCGGGAGGGAGACTTGGCGCGCATAGATGAACGGCGGTTCGAAGTGACGGACGCTCCGAAGCTGGCCCAGGTCGCCGGCTTCGACCCTGCGTCCTGAAGGTCGGAGACGCTGCGGGCAGCAGGAGTAGCAAAAGAGGGGCCGCCTCAGCAGATGTCGCCTGCGAGACGAAACGCAACAGGCTTGCGATAGTGTAAGAGGTTGGCACTGTCCCGGACCCGAACGCCGTGCCAAGTTGCGGTCGGCTGCCGCAGCTCGGGAGGACGGTGTGCTTGCTCCAGAAACTCTGGTCGGGAACAACGTTCCGAGGGCCATTCCGCCGCAGATCCTTAACGGACCAGACGATCTGCTCGTCGACTGCGGAGCGGCGCGGCGAAAACCGGTGTGAAATCGCCGCCCGAAGCCGCTCCCGCGAGCTCGATCGCCTTCAGAGGCGACATTGACGTCGCAGCGGAGCGGCGAGGACCGGTCGTCGGAGACGCCGACTTGCCGGTTGGGGGCCTCAAGGTCCGAGGGTGGTGGGCCGTGACGCAGTTCGTCGTGATTGCTCAAGACGCTGAGACGATCACCATCCGTCATCTCGACGACGGTCACGAGTTCAGCTTCCGAGTCCTGGGTGATCTTTTGGGTCAACGGCGAAGCGCGCTGCCAGTCCGTGACCCTGCGCTCAAGCATGCCGCGAAGAGCCACCCCGACCTTTATAAAGCGCTGCTGTTCGTCGAAGTGGAACTCAACCGAAAGAAACCATGATACGGCGCTCGCGCCGTCGTGAAAGCGGAAAGGCCGCACGGCGATGCCGCAATACTTTTTCATCCTGCACGATGACACCGACGTTCCGGACCCGGACGGTCTGGAACTGCCAACGATCGATGACGCCTGTCGGGAAGCGATCCGACGCAGCGTGGCGCTGCTCGCTGGCAGCGTTCAGCGCGATGTTCCCGAAACGGATTGGCGTCTCGAGGTGACGGACGAGCGGGGGTCGGTCATATACTGGATCGAGGTGAACCTCGGGCGATCGCCCACCCAATGAAGCCGCAGACGCGTTCACGACAGCTTGGTCGGATCGCCGGCTGCGGGATGCGCGACTGACCCCAACGGACTTCCGTCAGCAAGGAGATGCAGTATGGAACGCAGCATGTCTCTTGAGCTCGGCCGTCTATTGCGTGAACCTGGGCCGTCGAAGCCGGTCGACAAGTTCACCGGCGTCGAGGTGCACGACCCTCGCCTCCAGGCGGTGCTGCCGGCCGATGCCGAGCCACAGATCCTCTATCAGTTCACGCTGCACGGCGAAGGCACGGTCTGGGACACGCCAAACGGTCGCCTTGTCTGGTCCGACGTCCCAAACCGTAGGCTGCTCGCTTGGTACCCGGATGGGCACGTCGAAGTCGTGATCGACAACACCCAATTCATGAACGGCAACGCGCTCGGGGCCGATGGGCGGCTGGTTCACTGTGAGCACGGCCGCCGATGCATCAGCCGGTCCGATGACCGAGGCGGTGCGGAACCGATCATCACCCATTACCACGGCAAACGACTCAATTCGCCGAACGACGTCACCGTGGCGGCCGACGGGGCTATCTGGTTCACCGATCCGATCTTCGGCCTGCTGATGCCCAATCAGGGCAGCCTCGTTACGCCGGAACTCGACCACCGCAGCGTTTACCGGTTTGATCGCCAAGCCCAGAATCTTCGCCGAATGGCCGACTTCGAACAGCCGAACGGCCTGTTCTTCTCACCCGATGGCCGGACACTTTACGTTTCCGACACGGCGAGATCGCTCGGTGAGATCATCGGCGGCCACGAGCGGGATACACACGAGATCCTGGCCTTCGACGTCGGTGCGGACGCCACGCTGTCGAACCGGCGCCTGTTTTGCCGAACCGATCACGGCTACCCGGACGGTTTCGCGGTCGACGCGCGGGGCTGGGTGTGGACGACGGCGGGCGACGGCATCCACATCTACGCGCCGGACCGCACCAGGCTCGGCTTTTTTCCGACCCCCGCAACACCGGCAAACTGCGCCTTCGGAGGCCCTGGGATGAAGCAGTTGTTCGTCGCCGCGAAGGCCTATCTGCTGGTTATCGACCTCGCGGCGTGACGGGGTGACGAACGGCGGTCACGCGCGCGACCTGATCGTCGTGCCTCAAGTGCAGCTAAGGGCTCGTCAGGAAAGAACGCGCTGCTGATTGGACGCAAAGCGTTGAAATTACTCACGGCAGCCTCAGGAATCGATTCGGTAATTTCCTTCCGATTCCTAAGTCGCCCACTGGCTTCTCTGATCAGCTAAGTCGACGCCAGTAATCGACGTTGGTTACGCGGGGCCGAGATGCTGGGAGCTCTCGGCGGCGTCATGGTCGGCATCGCCGTCAATCCCCGGCGATGGCGAGAGCATCGCCAGCACCCAAGGCCTGCTCAATCAGCGCCGATCTTCGGGGCCTGGGAGCCGGTCCGTCATCTGCCGTGGGCCGGATGAGAATCCGGTCGAGCAGTCAGTCTCGTGGAGAGATACAAACCTACTGCCTGAGCATGGAGCGACGGCGGGCGCAGTTGATCGGTACAATGTCGCCCAATCCTCGACGAATGACCGCGAAACAGCCACCCTGTCCAATCGCGGCGGTCCGGTAGTTTCGCCCTGCCACCGTGAAGCCGACGTTCATGGCGCGGCCACGTCAGCGGTCGGTGGCGTCCGATTGCGCATCTCTCTCTGTCTTGAGCCGCGCGGCAGTTATCCATTCAGCTCCCATGACACGACCCAACTCGAGCCCTTCGACGATGAGGCACGAGATGAAGAAGGCCGCGCGCGCGTCACGGCCGGCCACCCTGCCGTATCGGTCAGCGAGGAGTTCGACCTTGTCCGCGTCGACGCCGAGCCAAACCTGAAGGTGATCATGCAGCCCAAGTCGTGTTGGCCCGTCATGGCCGGCGCGGTCTCGCGGGCTTGATTGACCCGCTCCATCGCGACGATGTCGATGCTCCGGGCGCGGTAAAGAGTCTTGAGCAGCTTGTGCAGTGGTGGCCGCTTACGGTCGACCCGACACCAGAACCGACTTGACGTGTATAGGAGCATCAACGCCTTGGCTGAGACCATCAATGGCCTCTACAAGGCCGAGGTCATCCATCGGCGAGGCCCGTGGCGATCCTTTGAAGCCGTCGAGTTCGCCCCCCTGCGGAGGCTTCCCCAACCTGCTTCGCAGGCTCGGGTCCCAAGCCTCCTCCGCCCTCGGAGGGTCGACTGGTTCAATCACCGAAGGCTGCTCGAGTCGATCGGAAATATGCCTCCCGCTGAAGCCGAAGCGCGATACTATGCCGAGCTTGAGACCCTCGCCATGGCGGCGTGACTCAATGAAACCGGCCTCCGGCAAACCCGGCGCGGTTCAATCGCCATCAGCCCGGCAACTCCGGCGTAGCCTGCCGCCGAGATGACGCCGATGATCCAGGCCGCGACATTCGCGATCAAGCCGGTCAACATGTCCGATCATCCATCGTGCGTCAGGTCAGGATCAGCAGACCAGACTGCCCAGGCCGGCCGCCAAGCAATAATAGGCGAAAGGGTTCAGCGCCCAATCGTCGTGGCGGCGGACGTAGCGCATCAGGAAAGCGGTGCTGAGAAAGGCGGTGATGCCCGCCAGCACGGCCGCGAAGGCGGCCGCTGCGCCCACTGGCGAGCCGAACAACCCGTGTATCGCGTGTTCAAACAGGAAGCCGACGATCACGGCGAGCACGGTGGCGATGAGCAGAAGAAGGCGACGGCTGGTCTCGTGTCGGAGCGGCATCACCCGCTCCGACCATGCCGAGCGGCAGCGCCATTGAAGAGTGATCATGGGTTCTGTTTCCGCTGAAACGATCTATGAACCCGGGTCCGTCGCGCTCCGGGGAGGGCGGCGCGAGAGTCGCCGGGATGTGAAGCGTCGCCCTGAGACCAGGGCCGTTGTCGGCGAATTCGACGCGAATGCCGTGCAGGTCGGCGACGGCCTTGACGAGCGCGAGGCCCAGACCGTGGCCTTCGCCGGGGCGGGACGCGTTCAACCGGACGAAGCGGCCGAACACGCGGTCGCGCTGCGCGTCCGGGATCCCGG
>JAABUH010004675.1_pt1 | contig 10988 bp, 11 predicted proteins | sample 5559121 | NCBI WGS metagenome assembly JAABUH01 (sample SAMN10711871, study PRJNA513364) | rock metagenome | isolation source: Antarctica rocks | place: Antarctica: Victoria Land, Battleship Promontory nord | collected 2015-12-28 | reverse complement strand
ACACTACCAGGCAGATTTACCAGGTAATACCTGGTAGTGTGACTGGCTGCAGTGCACCCTCCTGCTCCAGCGTGCGCCAATGGGGCGTTCTCAAGTCTGGCAAAGCTTCACGCTTGGCAGGGGCCTTGTCGATTGAAAGCCCGGCTGCGTGCAGACGTGCCTGCGGCGGCGGCGGCGGCCGTGCCGGCGCGGGAGCGCCTGCGCGCGCAGTGTGTGCTGCTGGGCGCCAGCGGCCTGAGCGCAGCCGAGGTGGGGCGCGAGGCCATGGCGGCCGGCGCGGCCGCGCTGCGCAGCGGCGCGGCGTTCCGCGCCAGCCCGTACGCGGACGCGCTTGTGATATAGCCAGGTTTCGGGCAGGGTCTGCTGGTTCGGCATGCTGCTCTTGGTGCTCAGGCATTTCTTGTCTGTGCATGATTGTGCTGTGCGTTTGCAAAAATTTCCGGTTTGTGCATGATTGTGCCGTCCATCTGCGCTCACACCGCTGAATTTGAAGTCATTCTCAGTGCTGCAACGGTAAAACTTGACATGGCTACCACAGGATGAAGCAGAGCACACACTGGAAGGTAGTGATACGCGGGTGCCAGAAGAGAGAGCCTGCCCAGAGTGTGCGCGCTACATAGCGTCGTCTTGCAGTACGCAGTGTGTGCAGTACACAACTGGTTTGTACAAAGCCGATGGGCTTGCATGAAGTGGCGAGCACAATAGCAGTACACAGTGCTGTTGATACGGCAGAGCAGCCTCTGTCTAAAAGGGATCAGAGGAGAGTCTGTCCAGAGGGTCACACAAGAATCCTAATGCCATAGGTGCACAGCCTGGCAATTGCGGCGTCAACCAAGGGCCGGCCGCCACAGTGGATGATGTGGTGATAATTCACATCTCTTAGCAGTTCTGAGGTTCAGGCCCTTACATCAGCGGCGGGTTGCCCAGCGACCGGCCGATACTGAGCACGAGCGCGCTCGCGCTCGGCTCCAGCCCGAAGCACAGCCGCAGCTTGGAGCGCGTGCCGACCGCCGCGTTGCAGTCGTCGGGCGCGTCCAGGTCCTGCGCCCGGGCGTTGCCTCTGCCCACTGGCTCCTGAGCTGTTAAACCCTTTTTGTCAAGCCTTGTTGCATGCATCTGGCGCGCCCAGGCCCTGCGCTCAGCCGCCAGCTATGCAGACTTGCCACCTTTCTATCAACGCTCAGGGTCTGCAGCCAGGTGCACGCCGCCGGCATCCAGCTGCTCCCAGCCACGTCTGGTCGCTGTCGCGTCTGTCGCAACAGCGCCGGGCGGCACGACATGCGCTGCCCGCCAGACAACTCGGGGGCGAGACACGGCGCGCGCGCACGTGCAGCAGCTCGAGCACGCGCTGCCACAGGTCGGGGCCGCCGTCGCGGCCGCCGCCGCCCGCGCGGCGGCCGCCCGCCCCGGGCCGCGCCGCGCCGCCTGGCCCCGCCAGCGCGGCCTGCAGCGGCGCGCGCAGCCCGTACGCCAGCACTACCTGCGCGCGCAAACCATTCTACTTCCTGTTTGGATGCTTTACTTTTCAGCACCACCTGCGCGCGCGGCAGCGGCTGCGGGCTGCGAGACGGTCAACAGAGCGCTGCGAACGCGCTGGCAGTCGCGCATGGGCGACCAGCCCAGCCCCGCGACTCCCGCATCGCCCCACGAGCGCGCGCTCGCCCGTGCTGCCGCTAGCGCGCGTGTGGCCAGCATGCGTGCCTGGCGCGTCTGCACGTGCCGCACCCACACAGCGACTGGCCTGCAATGGACTGCATGGCTGCGCGCTGCTGAGACCTGCCATGCCATACTGTAAATTGCTGCAACCGTTTCGCGAACGCAATGCGCGCCTGGCCGCGGAAGGCTGCCTTGGCAGCGTCGCCGAGCGAGGGCGTCGCCACCGCGCCGCGCGCCATCATCTCCGCGGTGCGCTCGGCGGACACGCACCTGCGCGGCGAGCGCGCTTTCACGCGCGGCAGGCCGCTGCGCAGCAGCGCATGCTGTCGGCATATGCCCATGCAACGCCCCAGCGGCCAGCAGCAGCCGCGCTGGCAGCCGGCTGGGCTGCCGCATCGCGCCAGCTGGCCACCTGCGCATGCCAGTACAGGCGGGTTGGGGTAGGGTCGGGCCGGCGGCACGCACTCGGCCAGGCGCTCCGAGGCGGCCACCACGCGCGCCGCCCAGCGCCGGAACGCGGCCCACGCGCCCAGCACATCCTCCCACAGCGCCGCCCCGGGCCCCAGCCCGGACCCCGCGCCGCCGCCGCCGCCGCCGCCGCCGCCGCCGCCGGACCCTGCTGGGCATGCCTGGGCGTCCGACGCGCGGCGGGCCAGGCGCGCGCGCAGGGTCAGGGCGGCCAGGTCGGCGGCGTGCACGCACGCGACGACCAGCACGTCGTACGTCGCGCTCCAGTCGAAGCCTGCGGCGCGGCGGCGCGCGCGCGCGCCGGTCGGGGGCCGCGTCCTTGTGTCCGTGGGATGGATGCCGGGCAGGGTACCGGTCACAGCATAGCCGAGTCCTCCAGGGGCGTCTCATCGTCCATGTGTACGCGGGTACGGATGTGAAAACAGAGGCGCTGAGCTGCGAGCAGACTGACACCACGTGAGCTCCTTGACATCACCGGCGATGATGCGCTCTGCTGCGTTGCCCACCAGTGCATGATTCGCTGCTCGGGCCTTGCCAGCGCTCGAAAGCATCGCGCGCGCATGAGCGATAGGGCCGGGCAGCCGCGCGCGCGCGCACGTGTCAGCTGCAGCAGCGCGCGCCGCAGCGTGAGCGCGCTGGCGTGCCAGCCGGAGCCGGGTGCGCCGCCCGGCGCCGCCGCGGCCCAGAGCTCGGCCGCGGCGAGGCGCGCCTCCTCGTGCGCGCGCACCAGGCTCGGGAAGCGGCGCCCCGTGCGCTCTGCCGCGCCGCGCCGGCGGTGAGCTACCACCTGTCTGCGTAAATCTTGAATGGGGCCAAGCAGCAGGCCACTGTAGGGCTGCTCTGCACTGTGGAGGCGCGTGCGGTCAGCCGCCACGACGCAGCCGCCACAACGCACTGCCTCTGCGCCCGCCGGCCGCGCCTACTTGCATACAAGGATTCGGAAAGCGCGGCCGGGGCTTGGCACCATGTCAAAAGCTTGCAGGCAGCGCAGGTACAGTTATGGAGGGCCGCTAGCAAGTGAAGCACGATCCGACACAGGGGGTTGTGCATGTATGCACGGCTTGGACGCGGCAGCAGGCCGCCGCGTGCCTGCCAGCGCTGCGGCCTTGGCTACGTGATACACACAGCCGGGCAGGATGTCCGGGGCGGCGCCGCGCGCGGCGGCGCCGCCGCCGGCCGCCACGGCCGCCTGCGCGAGCGCGCGCAACCGCGGCCGCAGCGCGCTCGGCTGCGCGCGTGGCCGCCGCCGCACCACCACCATGCCGCTGCAGGGCGACTCAAGACCCTGCGCCGCTTCCGCCGCCGCGCCAGAGCCTGCCGCCCCTGTGCCGGCCGCGATGGCGCACCGCGGCGCGCCGGCGCCTCCGCGCGCCTGCGATGGCACGAGGCCGCTCGAGGCGGCGGACGTGGCTGCTACTGCGGAGGACAGCGCGGCCTCCCAAGAGGCGCCGCAGCCGACGCCCGCGCCTGCCGCGGCCTCGCGCGGCGCGTGCGGGCCCGGTCCGGCGGGCTCGGCGCGCTCTGCGAGCGCACCAGAGGCTGCATCGCCTGCGGCGCCGACGCGCCCGCGTCGGCCTCCTGCTGCACCTCCAGCAGACAAGCAGCGGACGCGTGCACAGACAGTGTCCGAATATCAGCACAGACATGCCGATAGCCTGTGCCAGCTCTGCGCCGCCAGCAGAGGCTGTCGGTGCCTGCGCAGGGGTGGGGCGCGCCGGCGCTCCAGGCGGACCAGACCTCGTCGCTGAGGCAGGCCTGCCGCAGCGCGGAGCACGCCAGCGCGGCCGGCAGCGCCGCGCGCTGCGTGAGCAGGCACAGGACCTTTCGTAGCACCGCGTCTGGCAAGTCCGTGATGCGCGCCGCCGCAGCCGCGCCGCCGCGCTTGCCGGGCTGCTCGCCGCTCGCACAGGGGCTCGGCGGAGCGGCGGCGGCCCCGCTATCGGCTGCAGCGTCCCTGCGAGCCTGCAAGCTACGTGCTTGGGCAGCGTCGGGGCTCGGTGCGCTCGCGGCGTCCTCCTGCGAGCAGCACAACAGGCTGTCAGGTGCACAGCCGAGCCGCAGCGACGTGCATGCACGAGCGGACTCGCTGGGCAAGGCGGAGCAGTGTAACAGGGGCCATGGAACAGGAGCTCGATGAAGGTGCCAAACCTCATCGCCTGACAGGTCGTCGAGGTCGTCGCGCCGCCAAGCGCTGTGCTGCGCGGCGGGCGCGGCCAAAGCCTGCGCGCCCGCCCGCCCCTTCTCCTTCAGGGACATTCCCCAACCAGGAAAGCAAAACTCCATGCAGTGGCTCTGTCAGCTGACTGCAAGCGCTGTGCGCCCTCTGCAGTGCAGAGTCTGCACTGAGGTATCCCTAGCCAAAGCAGAGGCTTATGAGTGCGGTTACACAGTTCCATGCGCGCCTGATACCATATCTGACGGCTTGTACTGGCTGTAGTACTGCTATACATAGGTCTCGTACTGCGCGGCCATGCAGGCATCGCATTGCTAGCATGTGGTGGCTGGCTTTCTCCGTGGCCATAGCCAGCCTGCTGGCCGTCCGCGGCTATGCAAAGGGCTCGCTGTCTCTCAGTGGTGACCTGGCGGGGCTGTGCTTGAGCCTTGCATGCACGTCACGCTCTATGCATCAAGCCAACCGGTGTTGGCGTCTGCTGCTGCTTCAACTGTTCTTGTATGCACGGCCTACGCTGTCGGCGTCTGCATTGTGTACTCGATCAGGCAAGCGCTTGCTCACCGCTTGTCGGGTGCTTATCAGACGCTGCCCGCCTGACAGGCGCTCTGGCGGCCTTCGCGGTGGGGAGCACCCACATGGCCTGCGGCGCACAGTACGGTGTCACGCTGATACTCTTCTACCTGACCGGCTCGCGGGTGACGCGCGTCGGCGCGGCCGCCAAGGCCAAGCTCGAGGATGGCTACCGCGAGGGCGGCTGCCGCACGGCCGCCCAGGCGCGCGCATGCAAGTGTGTAGCTTGCCGTGTGCTCCATATGTCTTGCTGTGGGCTCTGCAAAGGCACGGTGCTGGGGCACGGTCCTGAGTGCGGCTGAGTCGGGTGACGGGCACCTGGGCGCCAGCAGCCTGGACCTCACTCGAGTCAGCTGCGGCCCAGCGCACGCCGCAATGCCTGCTGCCAGAGCGCGTGCGCGCCCTTCCAGATGCCCACCGCCAGCGCTGGCCCGAGCCCGCCGTCGGCGCACAGGCCGCCGCGCGCGCCCGCGCAGGTGCTGGCCAACAGCCTGGCGGGCGCGGCGCTGGCCGTGGCCGCGGCGGGCGCGCCGCCGGCGGCGGCCGCCGCGCGCGCACCGCTGCGCGCCGCCTTCCTCGGCCACTACGCCTGCTGCTGCGCGGACACCTGGTCGTCCGAGCTGGGCGTGCTGAGGTGCCGCGCGCCCCCCCAACCCTACCCTAAGCCCAAGCGCCTGCTCGCCCGGCCGCCCAGGCTCGCCTGCAGCACTGCCGGCGCCCCGAGGCCTACCTGGGCGAGCCGAAGCCCTTCCTGACTGTGCTGTCTCAAGCGCGCGCAGCGCGGCGCCGCCGCGGCTGCTGACGGACCCGCGCCGGCGCGTGCCGCGCGGCACCAACGGCGGCGTGTCGCCGCTGGGGCTGGCCGCGGGCGCGGCGGGCGGCGCGCTCATGGGCGCCGTGTTCCTGCTGGCGGGCGGCGGGGGGCCTGGACTAGGGTTCTGCGGAGAGCGGCCAGGACTTGCAACGTCCAGGAGCCTCGGCGGGTCAGCGCCCGTGTGGGGACGCAGGACTGGTGCAGGAGGGTGCGGGGCGGCGACGGTGGGTGGGCAGGGGCTTGCAAGCCCTGCAGGGCAGGCGCAAGCGCTGCTGGGCGCGGCGCTGCTGGGCGCCGGGCTGGGCGCGCTGGGCACGCTGCTGGACTCCCTGCTGGGCGCGACGCTGCAGGCATGCGCCTACTTCACGCCCTAGTGCACCGGGAGCAAGCTCGCATGCCAGGCCGTTATGAGTAGACTCTGTGTGTGCGCACAGAACCTGCAGAAGGTGACCAATGTGGTGTTCCTGTGCACGCCCAGTGTGTTCCTAGTGTATGCCTGCGACGCAGTGCTCAGACAAGAACATATGAACTTGCATGCTTGAGGCAAATGCAATGCAAATTGGGTGGTCGTGTCCTGGCCTGGACATATACGCGCCTGTCCCCAGCAAGGGTCTAGGGCATAGCTTACAGGAGTGACCCTTGCACCCGGGTTTGCAGTTCAGCGGCGTGCATGCGGCGAGCGGGCGCGTGGCGAGCGCGCCGGGGCCGGGCGTGGCGCGCGTGTGCGGCCGTGCCGTGCTCAGCAACGACGGCGTCAACGCGCTCGCCGCCGCGCTGACCGCGGCGGCCGGCGCGGCCGCGGGCCTGCTGCTCCAGCGCGCCTGCTGACCGCGCACCCATGCACTGCACTGCTGTGCTCTGATGCGCCTGGCCGCTTATGCCAGGCGGGAGCGCGCGCGCCTCGTCTGGCAAGCGATGTCTGGTCCAGCGTGCGTGCATGTGGCGCGAGCAGCGGGACATATGTTCGAGCGTGTCACCGGGACTGCTCAGCAACTAGCTATCAGCAGTAATCAGGAGCGCAGCGAACCACCACCCAAAAGCTCACGCTGATGCCAGGAAGATGCATCTGACCCCAGCGGCCCCGCAGGCCGGGCCCCAGGGGCCGGTCGTGGGCATCGCGGTCAGGTCATGCACGCAACCCCGCCCAGTCACCTAGCGCTCTTCATGCGGTCTGCCAAGGCCGGGATGGACTCCACGGTGACGTCGGGCGGCAGGTAGAAGGGCGGGAACTCCTGGCATGCGCTGCGGTCGATGAAGGCCGCCTGCAGGCCGGCGGCCTTGGCGCCGTGCGTGTCGAACGGGTGCACAGCCGCCAGCATGACCTGCAGCACTGCAGACCCTGGTCAGGCCAGGGAGCGCGGTCCGGGCGCTGCGCGACGCGGGGGCATGCGCTGCCGCCCGCATGACCCGCCCCTGGGCGCTGCTCCAATCATCAAACATGGCGATTGCGCATGCATGCTGAAGCGGTGCACCGCCGCCAGCAAGGTCGGCGTGTGTATACAGGATGTCCCCATCAGTACATCCATGTCGAGAGCACCAGAGCACACGAAAGCGATGGCAGCGTCCCCAGCAAGCTCTGCGATGCGCATCAACCAGGCTAATGACGTTGCCTCTGTCGGCGACGCCGACTATGACAACCCTCCATGCATGCCTGCGCCCCCAACGGCCCCGACAGCCCGCGGGCCCTGCGCTCCCCTGCCATAGACGCGCCTGGTCAGGCGCGAGGCCGAGCTCGCGCGCGGCGTGCGCGTAGACCTCGCGCGCGGGCTTCCAGCGCCGCACCGCGGTCACGTCCATGGCCCTGGCCACCGCGCCCGCCAGGCCAGCGCGCGCCAGGCAGCCCTCGCTGATGGCCACGCTGCCGTTGGTCATCGTGGCCACCTGCGCCGCGCAGCCCGGGTCGGCGCGCGCTTGCAGGCGAGCGCTCGGTCACGCGCGTGCGCCTGTGACGCGTGGGGCGCGCGCGACGAGCGGGGACGCGCCCTGCGCTACCCAGCAAGGCATGGGGCGCCGCGCCTGCGGCGGCGCCACGTCAAGACAGGCACGCGCCGCAACGCACCGCGGTGGGTTGACGTCACAGGCCACCGACTTGAAGCGCGTTGCAGGTCAAGCTGACACGCATGCACCATACGCTAGCGGAAGCTGCGCCCGGGCAGCGCGCTGCCAGGCGCGCGCCTGCACGCCGGCCTCGCGCAGGGCCGCAAAGCCCGGCTTGACGTCCGGGAAGGGCTCCACCTCGTCAAAGGCTCCTGCACCCCCCACACAAGCGCCAACTCGCTCCAGCCGGGCACGCTATGTGGTAACAGTGCCGCCGGAGCGAAGCGCTGTCAGCGCTGTGACAAAGCCGTTTGCTGTCTGGTGGCTGCTGCGCGTTCGTAGGCGCCAAAGCCTGGGGGCGCCTGCCTAGGATTGCATCCGCCTTGTCTTCGAGCGCTTCGGTGACGCCCGCGGCCCGCAGCAGCGCGCGCAGGTGGTACGCGCCCACCTCCTTGAAGGGCGCAAAGCTGCCGGTGACCGCCAGGCAGGTCCCGTCCCGCAGCACCCGTGCAAACCACAGCTGCGCAGCGACCGTGTCCGCAGTGTGTGAGGGGGCTGTTCAACGCGACGGCCCACAGAGGAGCTGGTGGGCAGTTGCCTCACACAGCGTCCATTGCTGTGCGAAATTGATACTTGCAAGGCCATAGCGCGCAGGCTGCACTCCCTTGCCTGTAGGCAGTTGTCTGGCAGGCCCGCTGCTGACATGCGCCGCTGCAGGGGGTCCAAGGAGAAGAGCGTCTCGTTCACGTCAAACACAACAGCCTGCGGCATTTTGAGTGGCACCATGGCGCGTTCTCTGTGTGCGCCGCTCTCCTCAATCTGCCAAGTGATTTACTATCTTGCACACAATGCAGAGTCTCCTCGACCAATGCTTGCTTTGCACACAAGATGTAACACCGGCAATAGGGCTCCTCTAGAGATCTGCAGCACAGCTCGAAATGGAAATGACACAGCTCCTCTGCTAGCGCCGCCTTGGACGTGGTGCATCATGTCCGGTGGTGCGGGGCTGTTGGAAGCTGAGCGCGACAGGCTGCAGAACGCAGTTTTGCACCTGGAGGAGTCCAACGTCCAGCTGCGCGCTGCCGTCGCGCAGGAGGCAGACTCCGACCTCCGGGAAGCGGTCGGGGTGAGAGCTCCGTATGGTTGGCCTTTGTCTGCTCGTCAAGACTTGTTGCGACCACTGCAAGCAATTGAACTTGTGCCACAACGTAAAGACCTGCGCACATACAACAGTGTACGTCAGTGTTACGTTGCGCAAGTCACGCTGAGCAAGGCGAGTCTTGGCGGACACAGGAGAACATCGTGGTCATCGCCAAGTACAAAGCTCACATAGCGGCTTTGGATGAGGAGGTTCGCAAGCTGCGACGGGGGGTGGACAGCTCTGCGCCGGAGCTCTGCACGGAGGAGGCTGTGTCTGGACATTAACAGGCGCACAGGCAGACTCTTGAGGGCGGTGTAGATGCAGAGATGGCAGACACAGAGCGCGAACCGCCTGATGTGCGACAAGCTGGTGTCTGGCTGTAGTTCATTTACTCATTCCACTGAATTACTTCAAACAAAAGTTTGAAGTACGCAAGCCGTGGTGCTGTCATAGACCTGCTCAACGTTCCTGACCAGCAGCACTGCTCGCTGCATCTCTCAGCCTAGCAGCATCCTCCTGCTCATCCAGCATCCGCGTGGCGAGAGCGCGCAGTGCCTTCCTCAGCTTTGCGCTCTTGGGCACTGGCGGAGCCCTCGCCTCCACCTCGCCTTCATCGCCGCTCGCAGCCTCCGAAGCCTCCCTCTCTGCAGCCTCCTGCGCGCCACGCACCGCTCTGCACGTGAGTGAAAAGCGCATGACGCCCAAGCAAGCCCAGGGCATGCTGAGGAGGCGGTGCATCACTGCCCAGTCTATCAGGTCGGCATCATGAAGGTTGGACCCAAGCCCTTCAGCAGGCAACCAGCCAGGCCGGCGCAGGCGTCCGTGGCACAACGTAGGCAGCGGCCCCGCACCTGCTGCGCGCTCCTGACCAGCCGCCGCAGCTCCTGGAGGTCGAGGCCCCACTCCACCGGCAGCTCAAAGACCTCCTGGACCGCCGCCTGCGCTCCGGTGCAACGCACGCGTCAGAGCTATGCCGCAACAGATAGGGCGCGGAGACTGGGCACCGTAAGCCCAATCTCCTGACTTACCCAAGCCGCAAAGCTGGACCCCATGTCAGGCACAGTGCGCCGACGCTGGTCACATGCTTTGACACACATGACAGGGTTCCCGCTGTTTGTTGGCCAGCAAGACGCTGCGAACTGCTGGCATGCCACGCTCGTTCTGTAGGGGCCGCGCCTGGTCGTTGGCGACCAGGCCGATGTGCCACGCGGCGGCGAGGCGCTCGGCGCCATGGCTGTCGCCCGGGCCGCGGCCCAGCACCGCGCTCGCCACAGCCGCCTGCGCATGCCGCCGCCCGGCTCTTCCGGCTGAGCATGCAGCGCCCGCAGCCGCTGCCTGCCCCTGGCGCATGCAACGCTGCCGACCCAGTTGCACAGCCTGCAAGCACCTTGGCTACGTGTGCCAACCCTGTGCGTGCAGAGGGTGGAGCGCACCCCGGGCGCGGAGTGCGCGCTGTGCCCCACAGAGGCTTGCCTGTCCCTATCAGCAAGCCAGGGCAGTATGGGGCACGACGCTGCAGTGGGGCGCGTGTCGCCATCTGCGTGTGCGGCGGGGCGCATGTCACACTGCATGTGCAGCGGGGCGCGCGCCTCCAGGCGCGCGCTCTCGGCGTCCGGCTGCTCGCGCAGCAGCTTGCCGACCAGGTTGACCTGCCGCCGGCGGCCCTGGTTGCGGCGTGGGATGCGCTTGGCCAGCTCCACAGCGTCCGACAGCGCCTCGTCGGCCAGCCCGAGCACGGCCGCCAGGCGCCGGCCCTCCAGCCCGCACAGCTGCTCCGCCAGGTCCGTCCACCTCCGGGCTGCGGCGCGCGGCGCTTGGGGGCTCGGCCGGCGGCGGGCAGGCGCGACGCGCAGGCAGCCGGGAGTGGCGCAAGGCTGTCCAGGTTCTTCTTTGTCCCAGGTGCACCAGCTTGGTTTAATCAGCATGGTTATACGAGTGTTGGGCCCGCCGCCCGCAGAGGTCAACGCTTTACAGTGCAGACGGCGTCCCCACCATTGCGTTTATTTGACGTGCGGCTCGCGGCGCGCACGACGTCTGTGTCCGCGCCGGGCGCCGCAGCGGCGCAGGCCATGCTGTGCAAGCGGCTCGAGCGCGGCGCTGGCCTGCATTGGCCCTGGGCGTGCAGGGCT
>JAABUH010004674.1_pt1 | contig 10989 bp, 13 predicted proteins | sample 5559121 | NCBI WGS metagenome assembly JAABUH01 (sample SAMN10711871, study PRJNA513364) | rock metagenome | isolation source: Antarctica rocks | place: Antarctica: Victoria Land, Battleship Promontory nord | collected 2015-12-28 | reverse complement strand
CAGCGCATGAGCAGCTGAGCGCGAATGCCGCGGTAGTTGACTGGCAACAGCTGGCAGTGCTGCGCAGCGATGAAACGCACCCGTGCTCGAAGGGGTCCCGAACCCCAACTGCGTATTGCAAACGTACTTTGAGCAGCCGGAACGTTGGTACAGACTTGAAGCGCGCTCGGGCAGGCTGCTGGGGCGGTGGGCTCTGACCAGCCGCCAAGACCACTACAATGTCGAGCTTCGGCTCCTTGTTCCTCTACTCCTTCCTTGCAGTGCTGGAGATCATCCTCCTCTGCGCTGCTGGGTCCTTGATGGCGAGGTTGGTGCGCGCCCAGCTCGCTGCAGCGGCGCTTGTTTACAGTCTGCTCGCGGGACCTTAGCCTCTCACCAGAGCCCCGATCAAGCTGAGGCACCAGCCTACTCGCAGCAGCGAGCTGAGATGTGCCGCGGGGCGCGCAGGGCATCATCACGCCGACCGTGCGCACGGCGCTCAGCAAGATGGTGTTCTACGTCCTGCTGCCGGCGATCACGTTCGTCAAGGTCACGCCGGCGGTCACGGCCGCGCTGCTGGCGCACTGGTGGCCGATCGTGGTCAACGTCGTCGTCACCGTGTGCGGCGGCCTGGGCCTGGGCGCGCTGGTCGCGCTCGTCACGCGCACGCCGCCGCACCTGCGCCGCCACGTCATCGTGGCCACCGGCCTGGGCAACCTGAACCAGCTGCCGCTGATGCTGGTCACCAGCGTGTGCGCGGACCCCAAGCTGCTCTTCGCGGCCGCGCTGGGCCCCAGCTGCGCCGACACCGGCATCGCGTACGTCGTCGTGGGCATGGCCATCGCGTCCATCTTCCACCACGCCGTGTCCTACCACCTGCTCAAGCCGCGGCCGTGGGTGCGCCGCCGCCGGCCGGCGGGCGCGCCTGGGCGCCCCGCGCGCAGCTGCGCTGCACGCAGGCTCGCTCCTGCGGCGTGCCACGAGGTACCTGTGTGGGGCATGCTGCACACCTCCGCTGGGCGTCACACGGTGTTGCTGTTACTCAGCTCTGGGACGAGAGTGCGCATGCATGCGCGCTCACGCAGCTGGCATGTGCTGCGCAGCTGGAGCCGCAGCCCGCGCTTCCCATATCAGCGCCGCCGGCCGCGCCCGCCGGCGACGGCGGTGACAAGGAGTCTGCCGCGGACGCCCAGCGCAGCGGCGCGTCCGCAGCGACCGCCTGTGATGACGTTTTAAGCTCTGCACTTTGCGGTGCTTGCCAAGCCATGCTGTGGTATGCGCGCATGTGTGCCACAGGCGAAGCACACATGCCACTGCTGCCTGCTTCTGTTATCACACACAACCATGCACAGGCTCAAGGGGGGGCGCGCGCCGCGCAGACAGCGCCACTGACCTCAACGCCGCGATCGCGGCGGTGGGCAAGAGCGCGCGCGGCCGCCCGGCACTCGTGCGCACGGTGTCCGTGCGCTCGGGCGCGGACTTCACCAGCGTCAGCATGACGTCCGCGCTGCAGGTCGAGGAATCGGAGGCGGCGCCCGAGCGGTCAGCGTCACACAGGTGCGGCGTGCCGCTGTGCATGGCCCGCACCATCATCTGACAGCTTGTGCACTGCCACTCGCGCTGGCCGTGCATGCCTCTCGGGCGCAGCCTGCTCACGCGCGTCCTCTTGATGAAGCACGCCCTCTGGGCGTGGCTGCGCCGCACCTGCCGCGCCCAAGGCGGGCTTAATCGCATGTATCCAGTGAGAGGGAAAAAGGCCTAGTTATGGCAACTGCACGAGGTCAGCCACACAGCCTGGCACATGCACAGGTTACGCGCGGGCCTGGCGCGGGCCTGGCGCGCGGTGGGCTACGGCGCGGCGCGCTTCTTCGACATCGTGCCCGTGCCGACGTTCGTGTCGCTCATCGGGCTGGCCGTCGGCTGCATCCCGCCGCTCAAGGCGCTGCTGTTCGGGCCGGCCGCGCCGCTCAAGTTCGCGACGGACGCGCTCGCGATCCTGGCGCAGGCCACCGTGCCGGCCATGAGCTTCACGCTCGGCGCGGTGCTGGAGAAGGGGCCCGGGCGCGCGGCGATCGGCTGGGCGAGCGTCGCGGGCGTGATCGCCGCGCGGCTGACGCTGGTGCCCGGCGCGGGCGGCGCCATGGTCATCGGCGGCGCCAAGCTGGGCGCGTACGCGCCGCTCAACCCCATGTTCGTCTTCGTGCTGCTGCTGCAGAACTCGTCGCCGACGGCGATCAACATCCAGGCCATCGCGACGATGCACGGCAACCACGAGAAAGAGATGGCCGCGCTGCTGTTCTGGCAGTACATGGCGGCCGTGCTGCTGCTGCCGCTGCTGGTCGCCGCGTACATGGCGCTGCTGCCGGCGTTCGGCCTCGCGGGGTTCACGTCCACATAGGCGCCGCTGGCGGCCCGTCCATTGGGCCGGCCCTTGCGGGCCGTGCGCGCTGACCCGCCGCTGGCTGTCCAGGCATGCGCCCCGTGAGCGCCGGCCTGGCACCGCGTCTGTGCCAGCCATTCTGGCTTGCTGTTGTGCGTGCGCAGTCTCGTCCGTGTGGGCGGAAGGCTCGCGCGGCGCGTCGTGCTGCAGGCCGCCGGGTGCGGCTTCTCAGCGGCGTGTGCTTATGCTGCTGCGGTGCATGCGTGGCCTCTGTGGCATGATGCGTGGTTGGTCTGCGGCTGCCAGTGGCTGCTACCGGGTAGTCCTACTCGGTTTGTGCAGGCCCCGCGGAACGTTTGACCTGTGTGCTGTCCTGTGTGAGTGAGTGTATATGAGCGGGTGGCAGCCCATCTGTGGCGGTACGCATGCATGCGCAGCCACTGTAGTGTAGGCTCCACTCCTGCTAAGAGTTTTAGTTTTCTGCTCTTCCTATTCTTGAGCTAGGAGTAGGTGTAGGCAGGTTGTCCTGTTGGGTGCGGCCAGTGTGTCAATGTAGGCAGCGTGGTCCGCGCTGCGCCAGAAGCTTGGATAGGTGTTTGTGTGCCTGAGGCGCACGGTGCGCAGCTGTTACACCCGCCAACAGCAGGTGTTTGATTTCTTACAAATCTCACACAGTCCCCAACCTGCTATGAATCAGCTCCCAGCTCTGCACACCCGCAACAGGGTACTATAGTAGTCCTAGCCCGCGGACCCCGCCTCCTCGGCCGCCAGGAAGCGGTCCCGGAAGGCCGTGCCCGCGGCCACCACGAAGAACACGGGCACGCCCGGCACGACATGGTCGGGCGCCGCCAGGGTTGCGCCCAGCGTGGCAGCCGGGTCCACGCGGACCCAGCGCGCTGCGCGCGCGCCGTAGCGCTGCGGCCCGGCGTCGGACGCGCCCGCCGGCCAGCCGCCGTGCAGCGCCTGCGCAGCGCCCGCGCTCCGCATGCGTTGGTCCGTTTCGAACGCGCTGCAGACCCTGCACAGGGCCAGCGAGCAGGGACAAGTAGTGAGTCGCACGTCATGCATCCTCTCAGGCGATGCCGTCATGGGGCATGCAGACTGCCAGTCCATGAATCCCCAGCACGCTGGCTGCATCGGCGTCGCCACACACATGAGCACCAGTCTCTGGGAGCATGCCACCGCGCCCAGCATGCCCGTGTGAAAGACAGGCCCTGCACAGGCTTTGCGAGGGTCACACGGCGCCCACCTCCGCCAGCGCGCCCCCGCCCAGCGGGTCTGCCGCGTGCGCGAGGTAGTAGAGCTCCAGGCGGCTGCGCGTGTACTCGGCGGCCGCGTCCCACGCCAGCGGCGGCGCGTCGGGCGCGAACATGGCGTCAAGATGGTCGTCCAGCGTGTCGGCCTCCACCGCATCCTCCACCACGTCGGTCTGCGCGCGCCGGCCCGGCTGTGGGTGCACTACGGGCCTGGACCCTGCCTGATAAAAGAGACCCTGCTGATCAGCCTGGAACAGGTTTGCATGATGTTCTTGTGCCTGCTCCCGCGGCGCAGGCCAGGCGATCCTGCACCCGACACTGATACCATGCATCTGCAGGACCTGGGGATGCATACAATGACGTTCTGTCCAGCAGTGGATGCTTGCTATTTCAACACCTTATGAGGCCACTGTCAATGTGCCAGACCTAGCTCCATGCTAACCGCTTGAGGCAGAGCCAGGGCCGTTCAGACGCTACAAACTGTCAAACACAGCTGCAGTGTGCGGGCAACACGCATCAGGCCTCGTCTGCATCACACTGCAGGGCCTGCGCCGCACCTGCATGGTCTCAGGGTACACAAACATCAGCGGCCAGTGCACCTGCCCGTCCACATCGAGCGTTGGCTTGCGCGCGCCTGGCCGCAGCATCGGCAGCTCAGGGCCGGGTAGACGGCGGTGCCTGCTCGTTGGCTATGGATTGGGGGAGCCAGGTGGCCTGTTGCAGCGACAAGTGATCCTGGGCTTACGTCTCACTGCATGTGGCGTCACGGGAGTTCTGCAGTGCGACAGCGGCTGCGTCCCACTGTGCCTACCTGTCCTGCACAAGCAGCCGTGGGGTATCAACCCATCAGGATGCGCAAGCCTGTTATGCTTGAAGGTGCAGGCCGCTGCGCGCACCCACGCTGAGCTGCGGCAGCCCCATGCGCCAGCCGCGGTCATGTATAGCTCTCGCCAGCTGCCTCGCTGGCTGCCGCGCCGCCGCGGCTTCCGCAGCCGCGCGCTGCTCTTCTGCCTGCCGAGTGCAGGCTTCGGCATCCAGCCCCACTGTCTTCATGACATGACACTGCTGTGCTCAGCATGCAGGGAGACCCATTTCTGGCCCACAACAGATACTCCCATGTGGGGTATGGTAAAGGCCCAGGGCAGTGTACGGACACGCTGTTCTACACCCGCTTTGGGCAGTGCAACCGCGCCTGCTTGGCAGCGGCACGCTCGGCCACAGAGTCCCGCAGACTGGCGAGCTCTGGCGCATCGGGCGCCAGGCGCAGCCCGCCCGCGCACGCCTCAGCCGCGCGCGCAAAGTCGCCCAGCGCAATCGCAGCCCGTGCTGCCCGATAGTGCGCCTGCAGCCCGCCAAGAACAGGCCTGTTGCGAGTTATGCAAAAGAACTGCTCAGTGCAAGCATAAGCGCTTCAGGGGCAAATCTAAAACTCACCTCACAAGCAATAAGCAACCATACCTAGCATTTTCACCAAGAAGCTCACTCACATGACAGCCTGCATCTCCTGCAAGCACCACATGCATTTGGCCAGACTGGAGAGCCTCCAGGCAGCCTGCTCAACCAGCGTGCCTTGACGTTGGCAGCGTCGGCGCGCAGCGCGGTCAGCGCGTCGTCCAGCGCGCTGCGGTTGTTGCCCAGCAGCAGGTGCGCCTGCGCGCGGTTGCTGAAGAGCGCCGACACCAGCGCGGCGTTGCGGCACTTCAGGTCCAGGCCGCGCGTGTACAGGCCGAGCGCCTCGCGCAGGTAGAACGTCTTCTTCACTTGCAGGCCGCGCTTGAGCGCGTCGTTGCCCTGGTTCTGCGCAGCAGCCACCAGGGCTGAAGCGAGTGTTGCTGCACGCACTTTGTTACACGTTCCGCCTGCCACTTGCGAAGCCTCTTTGCTGCCCAGTGCTGGCCCACTGTACTGCAATGTCAGGTTTCACACTGCAAGGGCCGCACTTTATATGTATGAGCCCGCTCCTCCGGCGTGGACTCCTCCAGCAGCGCGTTGATGGCCGCCAGGTCCGGGTTGTCCGCATTCTCGGGGTATGCATCCCAGAAGGCTGCAGGCAGGTCGTCCGGCCTCAGCGGCGGGTCGCCTGCGCCTCCTCCTGTGGATGCTGGGGGCTGCACCATGCGGTCTGCCTCTGCTGCACCTAAGAGTCTTCCTGCAGGCCCGCTGAAATCAGGCTCTGCCTTGGGCTACTCAGGATACTCTGCAGGACGGCTCTGCTGCTGCCGAAGTAAGCGCTTTCCAATGCAAGCGCTGAAACAGTCCACCCGTTCGGGAGGGAAGGCCCCCCTCCGCTGACTCGCCAAGCAGAGTTCAAGATACGGGCGCTTGGTTTTACCGTATTTTTTGACTCGTTATATAGGTTGCATGCGACTAGCTGTTGTGCTGTGCTGATCACATCAACAGCCCCACTCAGCTATTCGACGGCGTGACCAACGGCGCCAGCTACCAGCGTCGCCTGAAACCTCTTTTCCAGGCGGGGCAGGCCCGCATCGTGCGCGCAGGGGGCGCGCCAGCGCCAGGATGGAGAGCATCTTGCCTGGCCTGACGCTGAACCAGAAGCGCGTAATAGCGGTGTGCGCCTGGCATTGCTTCGCGAGCTGGTGCCCCTGCCTAGCGGCCGCAGCGCTGTGCGCCGGGGTGACTTTCGTTCTGCACGCAACAGGTCGTTGTGTTGGCGGGCGGCGTCGCGGGAGGACGGCAAGTTCAAAAGGAAGTGCGGCGCGCCCAGCGTGAGCAGGCGCGCCGCACCGCCCGCGCCCGGCACTGGGCCTGGCCCACGAGCCTGCTGTGTCGACGCGTTGTGTTGTCGCTCGCTCGGGTGCTCCAGCAACTGAGACACCAGCGTGTGGCTCGCAGAACGCGCTGTGCGCGGAGGTGGATGAGGGCAGGCGCAATGGCGCGGGCAAGGGCTCCAAGAGCAAAGTCGCCGTGGACTCTGTCTTCTTCAAGCGGCTCAGCACCATCCTGGCCATGTGCGGGCACCAAACGGGGACCATCACGCGACCATTGGCCATGTTGATGCCTGCTCTTGCACATGCTGAAAGCTGCACCGCATGTGGCTGCAGCTGCGTACCGGAGCCGATGTCGCGCGAGGCTGCGCTCATCCTCTTCCAGGGCGTCCTGCTGGTTTCGCGGACCTTCCTGACTGGTCCGCCCCAGAACCAGCAAGGCCTGCTTTGGCCACGTGCGGGCCTGCCAGCGCGGGCGCCTTACACTGCTGCGGGACGCGCAGACCACATCTCGAAGATCGAGGCGCGCGCTGGGCGGCACCTCATCAGTCAGAACTTCACCCGCTTTGCAGCAGGTGGGCCACCGCCCTGCACTGCCAAGCGCAGAGGCGCCAGAGGGGCGGCCTGGCCAACACCAGGCGCCGTGACAGGCTGTGCCTGCGGCTCGTAGCAGCCATGCAGGCCGTGGCGCCCTGACGCACGAGGAACGGCGTGCGCGGGGGGCAGGCCTGGCGGCGTTCGCAGGGGTGGCGATCCCGGCCGCGGTCGTCAACAGCGGCCTGCGCTTCATGCAGAAGCAGATCCAGCTGGCCTTCATGCGCCGGCTGACGCACAAGCTGCACAGCCTGTACTGCAGCAAGCGCGCGTACTACTCCGCCTCCGTACTAGGCGGTGCGGCGCCCGCGCTTGGCCCTCCAGCACGGCATGCAATGTGTCTCCCTGATGTGTGAGGCGCTATCGTAGCGCTGCCAGCACATGGGTGCCAGCGCAGAGCGCAGGCGCGAGTAGGCCGAGCGCCGCGAGAGATGGGGACCATGCCGCCCACCTGAGGCTGCGGGGCCGGACATGAGTCTGCTTGCGTGTCAATGCGGGTGCGCCAACGCGCGGCAGGGCTCACGAACGCGGACCAGCGTATCACCGAGGACGTGGAGAAGTTCAGCTTTGCCATCGCTGAGCTCGTGCGGCCCCTCACGCCGCAGGCGGCGCATGCCGCGGCTTGTTGCAGTGTGTGTGAAAGCAGTCACAGGTGCTGCCTTTGCAACTGCTTCAAAGCATGCGTATCAGACATTGGTAAGTAGGTGATGCATGTTGACGCGTGTGCTTGCATGAGGCGGCGCCCGGGTGTTCGTGTGGGTGTAAAGCCCGTGCGCGTGTCATGAGCTCGCCTGCTGGCGCCCGCGCGCAGTACTCGTACACGTTCAAGCCGCTGCTGGATGTGCTGCTCTTCACGCGCAGCCTGAGCAAGACGATGGGGTACAAGGTGCCGCCCTGGCCGCATGTCACTCGAGATGCTCATGGTGGCGCTTTGCACTGATAATCAATGACTATTTGCCTTTGGCTCACGTGCATGCTCTGTGCTGTTCATGCGCGCTGAGACGCTATGCTCGCAGGGTCAATTCGGGCTATACGCATACTATATCGCCAGGTGCGGCCCAATTACCCTGCACACACTTTCTCACGTTGTTAGCGGGAGTGTCCCGAATGTCGGGGCTGCATGTGGCAGTGCCTGCCCCTCTCAATCAGCATGCTGCTAGCATTTTGGAAAGATGTCAGCTGCAGGACCCAGCCGCTTGCCCCGCACCTGCCCGGCCGCGTGCCCGCCCGCCTGACGCCTGTCGGGCCGGCGGCCGCAGCGCGCTGGCGCTGCGCGCGCTGTCGCCGCCGCTTGCGCTGATGACCGCGCAGGAGACCGCGCTCTCCGGCGCCTTCCGCAATGCGCACCAGGCGCGCGCCCGCGTCAAGCGCCCGCCCATGGCCCTGCCCTGGAATGCGCTCAGGGGTCCGGGCGCACAGGTTTACCTTGTGCGACTGCTGTATGCCGCAGCCGTCCGCCTCATGCCTTCGCTTGAAGTTTCCTGCACACTGCGGTGAATCCTGTACCCTGGACCCCTCTCGCGCAAGACCCGGCCAGCGACCCACTCCCATGGAAAAGCCCGCGGCGTGCCCTGCACGGCGACGAGCCGGCGCGCGCGCGTGCAGCGGCTGGTGGTCAACGCGGAGGATGTGGCGTTCAACGACCCGCCCGCGGGCGCGGCCGAGCAGATGATCCTGAACCGCCACCTGCAGCGCCTGCTGCGCCACGCGCGCCTCAGTGCCTTCCAGCGCTTCATCCAGCAGGCGCGCGCGCCGCCCGTCTCGCCGCCCCGGCCGGCGGCCCCGCGGGGCCGCGCGCGCGCTGGCGGCCGGGCCGCCTGACCTGGCGATGACGGCGCTGTGCGCATCTGAAACCAGACCTCAACCAGCGCGCGCCTGCGGGGTGGGGAGCGGGCTGACCCGGCGCAAGGGGCCCTGGTGCCCTGACAGCAGCCGGACCGCCCGCTGCACCCGTGGCAGCCAGCAGCGGCTCCAACCTGCCGTCGGCCTGCAGGCGTTCGAGGGGTAAATGATAAAGTACATTTGCGAGCGCAGCCGGCAGCGCCTGAGGACCTCCGATCGGTGCGCAGGTGTTCGACGGGTACATGGTGAAGTACTTTGCGAGCGTGGTCGCGCTGCTGGTGTACGCCGCGCCGCTCTACTTCCGCGACCCGGCGCTGCGCGCCTCGCAGGCGGACCTCACCCAGGCGCGCGCGCCCTGCGCTCTGCCCCCTGCGCGCGCGCGCGCGCCGGCGCTGGCTGGTTGCACGGCGCACGGAGGCTGCGCCCCTGCCAACCTGCGTGCTGCCGCGGACGGGTGGCCAGACTGCCGTGGCTGCGCGGCGGCTGAGGCTGGGGGCTCGCGGTGCGCGCAGGACTACATCCGGTCGATGCGGCTCCTGCAGAACACATCGAGGTGCGCGCCTCCCGCGGGGACGGGGCGCAAATGCAGTGCTGGTTCCTGTCAGCGTGGCGCTTGCGCTATCAGCAGCCCAAATCCGGCCTCTTTCCCTCGTCCCTCATTGCCGCATTGATGCAGTAGTGTATGGGTCTGCCGTGACGAGCAGAGGCGCGCGTGTCATGTGAAGAAGCTGCCAAAACCAGAGGTCGAAAGAGCAGAGGGTGTCGGCCAACACGTGCGCGGGCGCGGCCGGCAGGGGCGTGGGCGACCTGGTGCTGGTGTACAAGCGTGTGACGTCGCTGGCGGGCCACACGTCGCGCGTGGCTGAGCTGCTGGAGCAGGTGCAGCGCCTGAGCATGGGCAACCCCGACGACACCACCAGCTCGCTCTGTGCGGCCCCGACCGCCTCATTCATCTCGCGTCCCTCAGCTCATCCCTTGCACCTCGTGCGCGCGCCGCCGTGCACACGCGTGTTTCCTGTCGGCAGCACGCCTCGCGACCGGCTCCCGGCGCGCCCGGCGCGGGGAGGCCGGGCCGGCGGGCGGGGCCGCGCTGACGCGGCAAGCGCCTGCGGCCGTCACGCGCATGCGCGCTGCGCGCAGACTACCGCAACGTGTCGTCCAGCAACCTGATCGAGGACGCGGAGGGCCTGCCGGAGCCCAAGCGGCACGAGGGCGAGGTGGTGCGCTTCCAGCGCATGGCGCTCAACGCGCCGGACGGCACGCGGCTCGTGCGCGAGCTGACCTTCGAGGTCCCGCGCGGCCGCTCCTGCCTCATCATGGGGCCGAACGGCGCGTCGCGCCCGCCCGTGCGATGCACTCGCACTTATAACTATGCAGTTGTGAAACTGCAAGCGCTTCGTTGATGCGCTTTCTCCGGGGTCAACCACCTGCCATGTTGCAGTGGCACTGACAGCGTACCCGAGCACAGGCGCATCTGGGGCAGCGTGCGGCGCATATTGGGCGCCCACCCTTATGGGCCTGTGGTTGGCCCGTGCGCGCAGGCAGCGGCAAGAGCTCCCTCTTCCGGGTGCTGGCGGGCCTGTGGCCGCTGCAGGCGCGCAACGCTTGTTCAACTGAGTGGATTGTATGTTGGTATTAATCTGAATTTGCGGGTGGGAGTGTCTGCTTGCAGCTTGTGCAGTACGTGTAAGGCGATAAGGATGCCCTGCTGGATGTCGCAGGCGCAGCAAAGTATCGAGACCTTACAGCATGAAGGCTCTGTTCGGGTGCCTGACGCGCCGGCTCCATGCTGCCGCCTCTGCCTGGGACGCTGCGTGCCGCAAGGCCGTGGCGGCCGCCGCCTCGCGGCGCGGCCGGCCGGGGCGCCGCGCCGCGCCGAGCCCGACACGCGCGCCGGCGCGCGCAGGCGGGCGAGATCACGGTGCCGCCCAAGCAGAGCAGCAGCCTGTTCTACATCAGCCAGCGGCCGTACCTGGTCTCGGGCAGCCTGCGCGACCAGCTGCTCTACCCGCACCCGCCCGCCGCGGTCTGGGCGGCGGCGAGCGGCGCCGAGCGCGCGCGCTTCCAGCACATGCCGCACGCGCACCTTGCGCCGGACGCGCTGGAGGAGCGCCTGCGCGCCGCGCTGGAGGCGGTGGAGCTGGACTACCTGCTCGGCCGCGGCAGCGGCTGGTGGCAGGTGCAGAACTGGAACGAGACGCTCTCCGGCGGT
>JAABUH010004673.1_pt1 | contig 10989 bp, 16 predicted proteins | sample 5559121 | NCBI WGS metagenome assembly JAABUH01 (sample SAMN10711871, study PRJNA513364) | rock metagenome | isolation source: Antarctica rocks | place: Antarctica: Victoria Land, Battleship Promontory nord | collected 2015-12-28 | reverse complement strand
CAGGAAGCGTCAGGAAGCGCAGAAACGAGTCTGAGAGCAAAGGAGATAATACAAATACCCTAGTAGCACCCTAATATGCACGGACTTCACCCCCTAAGGTCATATCACGGTACTCATTCACGGGGTCCTCGGATGCACGGGGTTCTCGGACGCATCGCCACCGTGACTGATGGTGACTTCAAAAGTGATTTATCAACTCAAACCTATGAGATACTTGCTAGTAATCCTCAATGGGTTCTGATAGGCCTATGAGGGGTCTGTCCACCGATTCTGGAGCTCCTAGTTGTCCTTCAGGACGTGCTCCTTGCCATCGGGCTCCCCTCCTTTCATTTTCCTGTATCTTTCGCTCTGCCAACTCCTGAGCATGTCTTTCAGCGTACTCTGAGTCAAATAAATGGCCTTGAGGAGATCTCTGACGCTTCTGACTTCCCCTGGTTGCTCGGTCAAGAGTTTCAGCTGCTTCCCGCCGCTCCAAGTCCTTCTCCAATAGCACCTTCTCTGCCAACGCCTGCTCCAGCGCCTTTTGGGTCTTCTGATACGCCTTCCGAAGGCTGATTACGTTCCTTCGAAGTCTGCGGTCGATGACCTGGATGGCCTGGGAGGTATGAGGGGTCTCAAGGTCCTGAGATAGGGGGATGGACCGAGGAGGAGTGATGGGGCGTCCGTCATTGACCTCACCGAGTGGGTAGAGAAGAAGTCGACGTCTAGAGGCTGGAATACACCGCTTAGATGAGCAGGTAGGATGATGCAGACAATGTTGCGGTCCCAGCAGGCTTCGAGAAATTCGACAGAGGTGTGGATATCCGGACCATCAAGGAATAGGAGCCTTCGAGATCGTCCGGCTCGCCCTCTGGTTGCTGGGTCAAAGCACTCCTTCAGCCACCGTATGGCCATGTAGCTGTTGCTGAATCCAGTATCCGTTACGTCTGCCATCACTCTAGGCTCCTTTTCCACCGTTTTCATCCATTCCTCCATCAGATGGCCGCCTGGATAGATCAGGATGTCCATGCTGATTAATGTGGCGTCCATTCTTCCTTGATCCCCTCCCAGAGGTCTTTCTCTAAGGCGGGGATCTTCTCTGTCCTCCTGAAAGGAGATCTCATTGTCGCCCAAATGTTTTCAATCCGATTGACGTCAGGGAGTAGGCAGGGTGAGGGAAATCGGTGATTCTGAGTTGCTTCCTAGCTGTTTGAAGGGCTTTATTGCAGTGCTCAGGCGCCCTATCCCCACATGTGAAGCATGACGCTGACCATACCTGCGAAGACTGTTGAGGTGTTGGGCAAGGTGTTTGGCGAAGGATCTCCTCAAGATAGCGTTGTCCTGTGTGGTTAGATTCGGATATATCAACCTGGGCACAAGGGGATATTTCCCGCCAAAGCTGATTGCGCCCCGAAGCATCACTGTCTTCCCTTGATGCAGAACAGGAGTGACATACTTAGGATCATCCCCCTGTTCCCTGGAGTGAGTGACCCATCTGAAGGTTCAGCAAAAACAGTACGCCGGTATGACCAAATCATACCTCCTGCCTCAATTTCCAACCCTGACCATTGACTCATCTGTTCATGTGATGCTTGTCCAGGCCGCATGCTCTGCCCCCTTGGTGCATTGCACACCCAATTCTGCCTTGCTTTGCCAGTAAGGAAGGGTTTCTTCTTTCGAGATGGAGCGAAAGAGGAGGTGGGGCAGCTGCAATCCTCTTGACTACCTACGCTGTGATCTTGTGCAATAAAGTTGCAAGCTGCGGTTGGGATGGAATAGGATGTTACGATAGATGTGTCGGACCTTTCTGGAGGGAAGCATTGGTGGTCCAGGAGGGCTGCGAGGGTGCAAATCGCCTCGAATAGCAGCAGGTTTAAGGCATAAGCGAACTGCTTCATATGACACCTTCAGCTCATCCCCAATCTGGCGCAAGGAACAGCCAGCTTTCTTCATAGCCTTAGCTCTCCCGCATCTTTGTAGTCGTGGGCTGAACCATTGTTGAGATAAAGGAGAACATATAAAGTGCTCCACAAAGTCGAGCTACATATCACAAAGGAACAAATTCATTTGGCATGACAGTCGGGTCAAGCAGGGCCAGCTGTTGAAAAAGATCAAGGACCTCGAGGCGTCGCAGCTGAACAATCAAGTCCTCAAACGTAAGGTGACCTCAGATCAGCTCCCGAACCACGAAGACCAGGACTGAGCTTAATTCTAGCATGCTTCACCTCGTCCGGGATGTTCAGGCCTCGTCTCCTGTAGCTGATCTGGAGTGGGAGAAATGGCCTCCGATCCGACGGAGATTGAAATTTTACATCTCACCCAGATTGTGGGAACCTTCGAATCGGGCTCTGTTAAGCTGGCCTGCAATATCGCCTGCTTTCGCTGCACAGCCTTGGCTCAGAGTACTTTCCTGGTTGCAAGGTTGGGCACTCCGTCAGTCAGTGGTCTTTCACAATTCTCCACGTCTGCGCCGTGCACAAGTCATACTTCACTTTTACGGGTAGATCGGGACAGCTCCATCGGGACAGTTCCCAACGATGCATAATGATCCATCTAGGATCGCATGGAAAGGGTATCTGAGCGTAAATTAAGTCTGCCCAAAGGGGTATAAGCAAACGGACCAGAAAAGGTGGGGTCAGCTGGCACTAGCCCGGCTTAGTTAGGTCGGGTATAGCCAGGAAAAGTGCGGAACGCTGCACTTGAAAGGCACTCACCGATGACGAAGCACCTGACACATTTCTTTGACGGAAGTCAGCTCCATTGCCATCTCACGTTGGCCCATGTGCGCCAGATCGCGAGCACGAAGCGAGGCTTCGAAATTTCTTATTCGCCGACGCGTCCGAGGCCGCTCCGGATACACCCAAGATCGCGCTCGAGCTGGTCTCGGAGATGAAGAAGGTCGGCGCGACTGGGCCTTGGAGTTTCGACAAGCAGAGGGCCAATGCGCCCGATCTTCTCCCTCGCCGCCTCGCGTTCCTCTTCCTCCTGATCGCCCTCGACGCTCTCAGCCCTTCCTCGGCGATTGCGCCAGTCGGAGCGACACCGCCGAACAAGCTGACAAAGGGCGGCTGCGACATCCGCCGGCTCATGGTCCTGACCACTTCTCCTCCTGTACCAGTCTGCGTGCCCCGAGTGACGGTGTTGCCGTTCTTCATGTCATACGCTCCCGTTGTATGACGATTCTTCCCAAACGTCCCGATCAGAGGAGAAAGTGGTCGGATAATATCTGCCTTCTCGTTGTACTCGATGTCTTTGCCGGAGGTGAAGTATGCCGGAGCAGGCGCAGCGATCCCCGACCCAGTCTTCCCATTTGTCCCATCCTTCTCGCCCGCATCCGAATTCGAGGCAGACCTTCCGTTCAGCGTGGGTGTAGGTGACTCACTGCCTCCATTGGATGATGTCCTTGAGGCATCGTCACCCTGATGGCCAACATCAGGTTTAACCGCGATTGAGCCGATCGGGAAAGTGGTCGGAGAGGATCGCGGGTGTGGAAGAGGCGGTGAGGGTGGAGGGGCGAGCGTGCTGGGGGATTGTCTCGGTGAGCGATTCAGGTCGGGAGATCAGGGTTGCTGAGGTGTCAAATGGTGCTGGCTCCGAAATTGAGTTGAGGTGCATGTTGGAGCCCGAAGTCGCGGCTGGAAGGTGGAGGTTGGAGGAGGAATTCACATCTGCGGTTGCAAGGGAGGAGCTTGAGTCGAATGGCTGACCTAGGATGAGAGGATGATACGGCATGTTGGGGAGACACGGGAGATTGGGCGGTTGTCGTGTGGAAGGGGTGACGGCGAACGGCAATGCGTGTGACCTTGATGAGGATGGTGTTGGAGGGTGGTCATGATGCCCGAGAAAAGAGGATAAGCGAAGAATACAAACATCAGGCTTGAAATTTACGGACTTCCAGAAAATATCACGAACTTGAGTGTAAAAAAAAAGGTAATCCTCCTTGGCCGCCCTATCCTAGCCAAATATCGCATTTATCCCACGTCATAGGTGGGGGCAAGATAAGGAACATCTGCACCGCCCACCCTTTCTAGTCTTTTTCCATCCACCTTTTATATTTCCAACTCGACCCACCCGCCTTAACAACTTTGCCCTTTGATATGAGCACTCGAGGTTCTCGGCAGCCAGCCTATCCCAGGGACGACTTGGATTACCAGAAGACGATGGAAGAGCGTTACTTTGGATTCCTCTTACCATGCGATCCTTTCCGTACCCAGCTTCCTCGATCCAGCCTTTTCGAAGCTATTCACAAGGGTGATGAGGCGCTCACCAACCCCAGGTCTCGCATGTATACAGCGCCCAAAGCATTAATCGAACCAGCTGTGAGCGGTGGTGAGGATGCCGTCGCGAGGAGCTTGGCCGATTACCTTGAGAGCTTCACCATACCTCGATACGATGAGATGTGGATCGATGAACTAGCCGACACGAGCGCCTCAATCCCTCAGCCGGCGGTCGTTCCCCCGAGGCACAACCCATTCGACGCCTATCACCGTAGTAACCTCAACAGTCGGCTTTTGTTAAACAAGCGCAAGATCGATCATTGGGATATCAGAATATGGAGTTATACTGATTCCACGGACTATCATAATGACCAACCAACCCTCTTTTTCGGTACCGTCTTCCCTCAGAGACTCCCCTTTTCATGAAGCTGACATGGGCACGGGTGTCTGTGTGCAGGATTTTACACCGGCGACTACCCGGAGGCGAGGATCAGCGTACACGAGCTGTACACTTACATCTACGTCATGATGGAGCGTGAAGCGGGACGGAGCACTGCGGAGGATCATTGGGCGATTTACACGCCGACGACATCGGATCCCGATCGGCAAGACGTGCGGAAACTCGATTGGAGAAGCGATACGCAGGTGGTGAAGGGCGACTATCTGTTGATGAACCAGCAAGGTGAGCCGAACGAGCGTAGGAGCGTAGACAACTCCTTTCGATACACCTGTTGACGACTGTCGTTTTTTTTCGGAAAAGGCGGATATCATGCTGTTCGCATGGACGACTTCTGCTGCATAGGCTTCTACGAGACGGTACCGCAACCTGACCGCGCGCAGTTTACTGCCTTCGAAGCGACTTCTTCCGCAGGGCGTTCTTCACAAGCCGGATCGAATGCGGACTTGGCGCAAGTTGAACGAGTGAGTTGCTATCTGCCTTTGAAGTTAGCAACATGCTCTTACGAACCTCATTCACTCTACAGCTTCGAGCGCCCGGCAGCTTGTTCCTCCGAGACGAAAAGACCTGCCGGCTGAGTGGGCGGCCGGATGGCATGTTCTGCAGGATCCAGATGGCGCACATCATCCCCCGCGCGAATGGGAACATAGTGAGACTCCACATTTCCCCCAGGTCACCTTCCTCCAAGCCCCGTCCTAAAATCTGACAGAGTATGTCCTTTATAGGTTCATTGGCTTCGTCCGTATTTCGATCCTCTGGGCTTTTACTGGGATTGTCTGCAATCGCACACGTATACAACGGACTCGACACGGAGATCTGAGATCGTTCAAAACACCGACCATGACTACAACTCCACTCGAGCTCATTTGACGGAACGCATCATGGATCACCCCGCGAATCAAATGGCCCTCGACAGTATGGTCCACATCAATTATTTCGATATGTTGCGATTGACCGTGAACCCTTTCACCCTGCGCAAGGTCTTATTGTTCCTACCATCCGAGCCATGGACCGAGGAAGAGAACCGTATCCTCAGCGGAGAGCTTCGACGACCTTTTTACCGTGGAGATTCCGCTTTCCTCGACATCGGTCTGAACCCCCTAGCGGCGTCTTATCCCTCCCGACTCGCTCTTTTCGTCCATTTCAAGTCTTGCCTCAGATATCATGGCTCTGTAGACATTGGTACGGCGCGGCCAACGCCAAAAACGCCACCGCCGAAGCATCTGCTCGATGGATTCGAACACCCGAAGAACCGACGGGATAAGCCTTCCATCTTGGGGCAAAACGCAAAAGTACCAGGTTCGTCAGGTTACCAAGACCTTCAGAACCGTCTTCGGAGCCAAGCAAACAACCCAAGACAACAAGCCGGTCACCAAAGACAACCGAACTTGACCATGGTGAACGATTGGGCTGCTCTCCTACCTGCCGAGGCTTGTGCTTTCGAGGATTGGGCTGGGAAGACGGTATGTCTTGCGGGATGCGCGAACCTTTTGTTTGCTATTAGCATGCTGATCGATCGATGTCATCTGTCGTAGCCGAAGGATGAGCCGACAGATCCGGATGGCAGCGACGGGGAGAGGGACGGAGCGAGGGTCCAGGATGATGATTGTAAACCCCATTCATACGTGTCTGTGACCGTTGGATAGATATCCCTCCTATCATAATGATCGCTCAATTGGTCTAGGAATGCCTCGTAACGTACCCCTTGCAATATCGAGGCCTTTCTCGTCCCTGCTAATTTCCACCGTCCCCCCTCCCCACCGTGTAGCTTCCTCGTAAGATTCGGTGAGTGTGGCCTTGGTGAGGTTATGCTGAGATCTCCGGAGGTCAATTCACCTCTCGGGGACAGGACTCCTCTTCCCAACCTCCCCCATCGATCAATCTCCTCCCGGCGGCTCGAACCTCTCTCCTCCGGCAAAGACAACTCGGTCGAGTGGGTGGCGGGACACGCGGCGTGCGTACGATGCAGGTGAGTTCCTGTCATGATTGGTATCATGACAAGCGAGAATCCTCAAGCATCGAAAGATTCCCTGATACCATAACTGACACGTCAACGTGATGGATATCCGAAACACGATTATCGACGCGTCAAGGTCTACCATTGAGTACAACGCGTACATTAGCTCAATGACAGCGACCAAGATCATATGACTCAGCCTAGGCTAGGGCCTTGGACCCCTCTCCCTCACCGCCAAAGATGGGTCAACAATAATCTCTAGTTATAAGCAGGAAAGCAATCAGGGTACCTGTGCGGATAGAGCAGCTGCATTGGAAGCTACCAGCAGGGACACACTCACGCCCAACGTCAGTGCCATAAATGCGACCTTCAAGGCGGAACTACAACCCTGGATAAATGACATCCAAGCAGAGCCGAAGACCGACCGCACGTCTGGCCGGTCAACGCTCCACAAACTCCAAGACGTGGAAGTGCTAGCGGAACGGGTCGGTCAATGACAAGGCTTGGACTTCATCAAGGCTTTCGGTCCCATACACAGGCAAGTATCACCGAGAGAATCATCAAGGGCGACATGGATGGGTGTACATCATGCCAACCGGGTGTCATATATAGCCGGAGCTGGCCGGGAAGACGACTCCTTTACCTAGTCCTGAAGCATGGGAAGCTGAAGAAAAAGGGGGTTGGCTTGACAGATTCAGTCACACACATCTAACGAGTTCATATACAGTGACAAAGGAAGGGGGGAAGGTCGATCATGCCTGAAATCCCCCGCATAAGGTCTTCTCACCGCAATCCTCACAAGAGTTCCATTCGGAGCCGAACGGCGAACGGAGAGTACAACTTTTCCTCGGTGAGACACGTCGGCAGTCTACACGCTTGTCTCACAATCCCACCAACCGCCTCACCCGATCCATCTCAAGCTCCTTGCTCTCTTCGGCCCGGCTCCCGCTCCCGTCCAGATGGATCGCGACGTCGAAATCGATGAGCAAGATCCGGTCCGGGTCATGAGGCGTGCCGGCGACACGGATGTGGCGGAGGGCGACGTCATTGTGGATGACCGAGGCGGCGTGGAGGAGGGTGTAGGCGGAGAAGATGCGTGATCTGCGCCGGGGTGGAGAGGGGGAGTAAGGTCGGTAATTAGCGTGACTCTGCGAGGGGCCTAGGGCTGGGAGAGCGGGCGGGAAAGGAGTGCAGGTCGAGATGAACAGGGAAGGGGGTCGGTTAAGATCAAGCAGGAGAGAAGGAGCGGTCAAAACGGCGGAAGGAGGAGGAAGAAGGGGTTGAGACGCCAGGCTAGGTGGATCGAGGCGCTAAGCTATACTTGACGGCAAGGACAGGAAACAGAAGAGGGTGGATATGCAAGGAAAGGAGCGAGGATCGAGAAAGGTACTGTGACGGGACGTCACGAGCGCGTGATCCTCTAAATCCCGGACCTCTCACAGGAAGAGAGACAATGGAAGTGATCACGGTAGACCAACTCACCTCAACCTCCCCTTCGCCTCATCCCCTCTAATCTCCCTCCCAACCCTATCCACCAAAGCCATCCAAACCTCGCTCTCACCCTTAAAAGCCGTCCCGAGCCGTGGCAAGAGTCCGCCCCAGAGACCGTGCCACCTGGGCACGACGAGTCCTTGGAGTTGGGCGAGGTGGGTGCCCCAGATGAGGTTCTCCTGCATGACGCATCGGCGGAGCTGCATGATAGAGGGGAAGTGGTCGTTTGGGCTCGAGGGAAAGGAGGCGGGGCAGGTGAGCTTGATGATCAGGTCGGGCGCGGAGGTGGGTGTCGGAGCGGGTGTTTCGGTGAGCTTGGACACTTGTACGACGTCGACAGGGGGTTGTGACATCAAGATATCGCTGACCGCCGCTGCCAATGGCTTTCGAGAGTCAGTTTGCCGACGACGAACGCCGTTCACCGATACTTTGGATGTGGCGTCAACCAAGCCGGGGGAGGACGAGGACGAGGATACCACGGAGAAGACGTCCCATACGTGGCCTGATGAGACGAGTTGATCCAGTACAAGGGTCCCGTCGAGAAGTGCGGACACTCCAGGCGTGGGCGTAAGTGCCTGGTCGTGGCTGTGGTCGTTGTCGTCAAAGGTCGTCTGTGCCATCCTCTTCGGAGGGGGGCAAAAGCAACACCGGCAGCTGTCCTGACCATTTCGCCGTATCGGATAACGACGATGATTCGGGCCAGCAGAAAGGCCCGACAAAGTGGCCCGAGCCGAGACCAAGGTTGAGAGAGTGCAAGGGTTGTGTGCGACGGTGTGGTACGGATTTCCGAGGGGGGATGACGAGGTGGATTTGGATAGGACCAAGCTGCCGAACACTGAGTGAGCGTTTTAACAACCTTTCGGTGTGAGTGTTTGAGCTAGATTGGGATGGATGAGGGATCGACTCGCAGAAGTGGTGGAGGAAAGAAGAGGGGGAGGGGGAAAGAAGGGGGTGCGGAGGGAAGACGAACGAAAGGAAGCGTGGTGTGAGGATAGAAACGTTCCAAGGGCATAATCTAGGAACTAGACCAAGGCCTTCCCCCAACCCCTCATCACAAGGGGCTCAATGCACAATCTGCAAGCATGACGAAGAGACAGAAGCGAGATCGGACTCACGAGATCGACGCGTAGCGCCGCCTTTGGAGCAACGAGTACGGTCGACTCGTCCGACGAGCCTGAGACGTTCCGGCCATTGCCGTTTTGGTTCTTGGCTACCAGGTGACCGAGCGGAACCTTCGAATGTGAGGAGGCCAGGGTCAGCTCAAGTGTAAGGAGGGGTATACGCAGTGGCGGGAGCGCAGGTGTTTCGGGTCAGGGATGAGGACAGGGACCGCTGGAAGCGATTCAATCCCGAGGGGGAGAAGGGGGGGAGGGGATGAGACATGGGAAGGGGGGAGGATGAGATCAAAGGTATCTCACAGGCCTGCGATCCCGGTTCGCCATCCGCGGACGCCGTTCGAGCTCACCCACAGCCGCAGCCTCTGCCCGCGTTCTCATGGGCGACGTCGCGATATTCGAGCGATCTGCGGCCAGCTGCGCGTGCGGTACGAGTGAGAAATCAGCCATCGACATCACGGAAAGCTGGAGGGAAGAGCGCAAGGGGGTTGGAAGGGAAGGGGGAGACTGAGACTGACCGTTGCGGCTTTGGTCGAAGCCTCCGCCGCTTTCCCGGCAGCCATCTGCTCGTCCGCCTTCGCCTGGCGTCCGCGCACCAATTTGCGCCTGTCGGCCCGTCCGACGATGAGGGCGAGGAGGAGTCCGAGGGGTCTATGGGTGATGGGAGGCCCGGCTTCGACTCGTACGTCCTGACTACCAGAGAAAGAGAAGGCCCCGTTGGAGGGGTGGCTGGGGCTCATGGTGGAATGGTGCGGGAGGGAGGAGGAGGAGGCGGTGGGAGAGTTTGTGATAAGGAGACCGTTGTTGGTGATGGGAGCTGAGAAATGGCTGTTCTGGATGACGAGGTCCCGAGTGAGGTAGATGTAGGCGTGACGGTCGTGGATGATCAGATCCTGGAGGTTTGGGTATTTCTCGAAGAAGTTGATAGTCTGAGGAGTAAGGTCGAGCGTCAGCGATAGGGCATGAGGATACTCACGGGGAGGATGTCGGGGAGTGGGACGATTGAGATTGGGAGGAAGCGATAGCGAAGGGGGTTTAGGCAGATGACACTCACCTGCGTCCACAGCGAGCAAGATCGCGCAACAATGTCCGATCCCATCGCTCACCGCATCTGCATCTCACCCTTCCAGCGAGCTACGGATCCGATCGGATGAGTTCCGAATGAGTAGCTGATACGAAATCCGGGCCTTTGGGCCTGCATGTATGTGAATGTGAACACATCGCCCTCTGCGAAATGGCTGATCAGAAGGCAATCCTCACGCCCGGGGAAGGAGGGCCCACCGTCGGTACTACCCCCGACCTTGTCTTCAACGCCTACACCGGTCTCCTCCGCCTCTTGCTCCTCCGAAGGCGACACGTAGAACCACAAGTGATCGAGGACGCCGCTCCGACCCTCCGGTGGGGGACACTCGTCCCCCCACTCGCCACGATCCTCCGCTCGACCGTAATCCAACACGACCCGCTCAGCCATCTGCAGATGGGAAAGAAGATCCATGAGCCCCCTCCATGAGTGGTTTTGACGACTACCAATTAAGACTCACGTTCAGGAGCGTCTTCTTGACCTCGGTATGCACCTGGCCCTCAAGCCCTTCTTGATTCGTCTGTAGATTCTCACGTAGTTAACCTTTCTTCCCTTTCTTCCCGTATCACCATCCCGGACGCTGCCCGACTTGCCGATCGACTCTCCGAAGCCCACCAGACCGCACGCACCGCCTTGGCCACAGCCGCTGAACGTATGTCCGTTCAAGTCGACGCCCACCGACGCGATACCCC
>JAABUH010004672.1_pt1 | contig 10992 bp, 12 predicted proteins | sample 5559121 | NCBI WGS metagenome assembly JAABUH01 (sample SAMN10711871, study PRJNA513364) | rock metagenome | isolation source: Antarctica rocks | place: Antarctica: Victoria Land, Battleship Promontory nord | collected 2015-12-28 | reverse complement strand
CGACACCGATCCCGATCCCGTGGCGCGCCGCCCTGCTGGTGCTCCTCCTTGCCCTGGGCGGGTGCAGCACCGCACCGACGCCCCCCGCCGCGCCCACGCCGGCATCGTCGGCCGCCGCTCCGGCGCTACCGGCCGCGCCCGTGACCGCGCCCGTGACCGGGGTCGCGACCGCCGCCGCCCCGACCAGCCCGCCGCGCGCCACCGCGCCGCCCGCGACGAGCATGACCGCCACCCCCGTGGAGGGGGCGACGCGCGCGGCGACGCGACCCGCCACGCCGATCGCCTCCATACCCGCCGCGATCGCCGCGCCGACCGCGACGGCCGTGCCCACGCCGCGTGGCTACGCGCCGGGCGACCCGTGCGCCCCGTACGCCGCCGGCGCCCCGGCCCGGCTCTGCATCCCGGCGCTCGCCCTCGCCGCCCCCGTCGTGCCGGTGGGCGCGACGCCCGCCGGGGCGATGGCCGAGTCGCCCGACCCCTGGGCGGTCGGCTGGTACGCCCCCGGCCCGCCGCCCGGCGCCCGCGGCAACGCGGCGCTCGCCGGTGCGGTGGACGCGCGGGGCGTCGGCCCGGCCGTCTTCTGGGAGCTGGACCGGCTCCGGGCGGGCGATGTGCTCGTCGTCGTGGACGCGGCGGGGGTCGCGCGGCGGTTCGTGGTCGTCGAGAACGCCGTCTATCTGCGCGACGACGCCCCCCTCACGAAGGTCTTCGGCCCCGCCGCCGACGCCAACCTGGCGCTGATCACCGGCGCGGGCACCTGGGAGCCGGCCCTGGGGGTCTACGACAGCAACCGGGTCGTCTTCGCGCGCATGCAACCGTGAGGCGCCGCGCCGCCCGGAGAGGGAGGAGGACCCCCATGACCCCGCGATCCACCCCGGCCACCCGACCCGGCCGCCGCGCCCGGCTCGTCGCCGCCCTCGCGGCCGCGCCGCTCGCGCTCGCCCTGACCCTGGCGCCGGTCGGGGCGGCGGCCGCGCCCACCCCGACCCCGGCGACCGACGGCCCCGCCGAGCGGCTCGCCCAGGCGCACCTCGCCGCCCTCGTGCTCGCCGCCCTCGCCGCCGCCGCCGCGGGCCGCGACCTCCCGGCGGGCCTGAGCCCGCAGGTGGCGGAGGACCTCCAGCGGCTGGTGGTCGACACGACCCTCGGCAACGACGCGCGCCTGACGGCGTTCGCCCCGCTGGTGCCGATCCACTGGGAGCGCGCGTCGCCGTTCGGGTCGGGCCCGCCGCCGCCGGGCGCCGACACGGTGCTCCTGCGGGCGCGCCTCCTGGGGACGGCGACCGTCGCGCACGCCGCCGCCCCGGGGCGACCCGCCCGCACCGTGCGTCGCCCCCTGGCGCGCCAGGAGGTGACCATCGCCCTGGCCCGGCGCGACGGGCGCTGGCTGGTGACCCGGATCACCCTGACCGGCGCGCAGTCGCTCGCCGAGTAGGTCCCGCCGCCGTACCGAGGAGGAGCGTCATGCCCCGCAGCAGCGCCCGCCCGACCGCCGTCCCCCGGCGCGCCGTCGCCCTGCTCGTCGCCCTCGCCCTCGCCGGCTGCGGCGGGGCGCCGGCCACGACCGCGCCCCCGGCCGCCCTCGGCGTCGCGACACCGGTCCCGACGCCGCCCGGCGGCGCGGGGCGCGTCCCCCCGGCCACGCCGCCGGTCGGTACCGCCGCGGACGCCGCGGCCGACCGGGCCGCGCAGCTGGCGGCGGCCGGGGGGGTGCTGCGCGCCCTCGGCGACGTCGCCGCCGGGCGGCCCGCCCCGGCCGACCTGCGGCCGGAGGTCCTGGCGGACCTCCGCCTGCTGATCGACCGCGGCGACGGCGGCTTGCGCCGCTGCCTCGTCGAGTTCACGGTCGTCGGCGCGCCGCGGTGGACCGCCGCCCCCGTCGCGTTCGTGCCGTTGCTGGACGCGGATGGGGCGGTCGTGGCGGGGGCGCGCGACGCGGGGGTCCGGCTGACGACGAGCGGGCTGGAGGGGTACGCGACGATCGTGTCCTTCCAGTCCTCCCTCGGCGACCCGGCGACCCCCACGAGCCTGCCCCCGGGCTCGCCCTGCGCCCCGGCGGCCCCGGCCACGCCGTACCAGGTGGCGCGCGACCGGCACCGGGCGCTGCGCGGCGAGGCGCTCGCCGTCCTCGTCGAGTTCCGCGACGGGGCCTGGGCGGCGACCGAGGCCCGGGCCGCAGGCACCGGGTTGCCGTAGCCCCGCGGTCGGCGCGCCGTCGCGCACGACGGTCCCCGACCGTGGACGTGCGGCCCGTAGCGGCCCGCCGCTGGCGCCAGCGGCGGGCCGCTGCCCCGTCGGCGTGCGTGCCGGCGCATGGTCGGGGGCCGGGTGGCCTGGTCGGCGCGCCGTTGTCGTGGCGTCGCCGCCGGGAGGTCCGTGATGCGCGCGCCCACGCCGCTCCCGCCCCGCCCCGCCCACACCGCGCGGCGCGACCGCGCCGCGTCCCCGCAGGGCCACCCGGACCTGCGCGCGGCGGACGAGCCGGGCGAGGGCTGCGCCGACGCGGCCGGCGCGGCCCGCTTCCCGCGCCGTGGCGGCGCGCCCTGGCGACCATCCGCAGCACCGCGGCCCGCGACGACGACCTGCCCGGGCGGAGCACCCGCGTCGCGACGACGACCGCGCCGTTCGTCGACGCGGCGGCGCGCCCGGCGATCCACCGGGCGCGCCGCGGGCGTGACCTGCTGCGTGCGCTCCCGCTGGTGGGCGGCGGCTCGCGCGCCGCGGATCGTCGCCGCGCGGGAGGCCCATGTGAGCGCCCGGCCCGGCGCGGCCCGCCGACCGGTGGCAGGCGCGCGCAACCCGGCGTTGCGCGCGACGACTGCCGCCTCGACTACGCGGGCGAGCGGGCGACGGGCGGTCACCGCAGGGGCACGGGAGGCGCGACGCTGCCCGCCGGGCGGTCCTTGTCCCCGGCGGGCAGGTCGTCGCCGCACACCGTCGCCGGGTCCGGGCGGGAGCGGGTGACCAGCGGGATCGGGCGCGAGTGGCCGACGTCGTGGTCGCCGCGTGCCCACAGGGTGCGGTTGGTGCGCGCGGTGCCGCTCTGCGCCGCCACATGCGCCGGCGTCAGCCCCACCGGCCGCCGTGCTGTGAGCGGCACCGCGGCGTCGTCAGCACGCGACCCGGCGGCCGGTGGGGGCGGGGCGCTGTCAGGCGACGTATCCCCTTAGATCCCGGCAAAGCAGCTGCGGTGCCGATTGCCGGCCACGCGCCTGCGGTCCGCCGCGGTTGTGCCACGTCGCGCCGAGGGCAACGACGGGCGTGCTCGACACGTGCGGCGGGAGCCGGGTCGCCGTGCGCCCGCCCCTGCCGGTGCTCGTCGTCCCGCAGGCGGCAGCGCTCCCCTGGCGGGCCGCCCGCCCGTGCGGCAGCCGCACGCGTGCCCGTCCCGCCGCGCGCGCTGCTCGCGGCAGCGCCGGCGGTCGCCGTGCCGCCGCCCCCGTCCCTGGCCGTACCGCGCCATGGCGACCCCGGCCACCAGCCGTACGGACAGCGTCGGGGTGGCGAGGGTCGCTGGCACCGGCATGGGCCTGGGCGGAGCACGCGCCACGCGCTCGCGCCCGACGGCGGGCGCGTAGCGCGGCCGGGCCGGGACCCGCCGCCGCTGCCCCGGTCCCGGGGGCTCCCGCGCCCCGGACCACGATGCGGGGCCCGGGCTGTCCATGCGCGTCACACGGGCGACGGCGGGATCGCCCCTGCCAGGCCTGCGCGTGCGCCACGCCTGCGCGCACGCACACCGGCGCGCGGCGGGGCCATGTCGGGACCTGTCGGCGCAACGCCAGCACACGCGTGGCGGGCGCCACATGAGCATACGAACGCACCATACTCAAGAACGTGGCTGATATATGTAGGTAATGTTGACACTGGGGCTGTCACCGCGGCTCGCGCCGGCCCCGGCGTGTCCGGGCGACGCGCGGGGGCCGGCGGTGGCCCTGGCGCGGCGGTGCTACCGCCCGGACCCGGGCGCGCTACTCCCGAGCCGGCGTCGGCTCCTCGGCGCTCGGCACGGGGAAGCGGAGGCTGGCGACGGCGCGGGCGCGGGCGTGGCCGCCGCGGCGGTCGTAGCGCGCGGTGGTGACCGGGCTGGCGTGCCCGGCGCGCTGCTGCGCGGTGGCGCGGTTGTGCCCAGCGTCGAGGATGTCGCCGATCGCGGTGCAGCGGACGTCGTGGGGCGAGGCATGCGCGATGCCGGACGCGGCCACCCGTTGCTGCAGGATCCTGTAGCGGGCGTGCGGGGAGAGGCCGCGCCGCTGCGGGTCGAGGTTGGCCCACCTGTCGATGCGGCAGAAGAGCGCGCCGTCGCGCCGCCCGCGCAGGCGCAGCCAGCGCTTGAGGGCCGCCGCGGCGTCGGCGTTGAGCGGGATCGCGCGCGCCTTGTTCCCCTTGCCGCGCCGCACCCTGCCTCCGCGCACCACCGGGTCATCTATGCACCGTGCCTCTGTAAAGGAAGCAGCCCGGCGCGATCGCGCGGCATGGCGGTCGCACGACGCCCGTGTCGTACCTTGGGTGGCCGCGCAGCGCGTCGATGGCACGGCGTCCTGCCGACGCCGTGCCGCCGCAGGCCACGCCGCCTCCGGGCCCCACCGGGCGCCCGCCACGCCCGCCCGCCGTCAGGGCTCCTCCCTTGACGCCGCTCGCGTCATAACTTACCCTAAGCCCTATTAGGTTGAGCCAGCAATGTGGGGCAGGGCGGGTGGGTCATTCGACATAAGGTAGTGGAGAAGTCGGCATGACAGACGCAACGGATCTGGTGGCGGAGTCGTCGACGATGCCCTGGTCGCGCGCGCTGGCGGTCGAGGCCGAGCCACGCGCGGCCCAGGTCGACCCGACCGCCGCCTACCTCGCGAGCCTCTCGCCCAAGGGGCGGCAGACGATGCGCGAGCGCCTGCACGCCGTCGCCGCGCTGCTCGACGTGCCGTACGAGCAGATCGTCTGGCACGAGCTCCGCTTCCAGCACGTCGACGCCCTCCGCCAGCGCCTCCTCGAACAGGGCCGGTCGCCCGCGACGGTCAACCTGACCCTGGCCGCGCTGCGCGGGATCGCCCGCTACGCGCGCAACCTCGGGCTGCTGACCGCCGAGGAGCACGACCGCCTCCGCGACGTCAAGGGCGCGCGCGGGTCGCGGCTCCCGGCGGGGCGCGCGGTGCTGGCCGGGGAGCTGGGGGCGCTGGTGGCGGCCTGCGCCGCCGACCCCACCCCGGCGGGCGTGCGCGACGCGGCGATCTTCGCGGTCCTCTACATCGGCGGGATCCGGCGCTCCGAGCTGGCCGGGCTCGACGTCGCCGACTGGACGCCGGCGCCGCCGACGCTGCGCATCCGCCACGGCAAGGGGGATAAGGAGCGGCTTGTCCCGCTCGTCGGCGCGGCGGCCCGGGCGCTCGATAGCTGGCTGGCGCTGCGCGGCGCCCGGCCGGGCGGGCTCTTCCTGGCGATCACGCGCCATCACACGATCGTCGGCTCCGGGCTGACGAGCCACGCCGTCTATAACATCCTGGCGAAGCGCCAGCGCGAGGCGGGGGTGGCGAAGCTGTCGCCGCACGACTTCCGGCGCACCTTCGTCGGGGATCTGCTCGACGCGGGGGTCGACCTCGCGACGGTGCAGCAGCTGGCCGGGCACGCCAGCGTGGCGACGACCGCGCGCTACGACCGCCGCGGCGAGGCGACGAAACGGCGGGCGGTCGAGGCCCTCCACTTCCCCTATCGGGGGTGACGGCCCCCGTTATTGCCGCATGTCCTTGGTACGAAAATGCACGGTCGCGGCAAAGCCGCATAGCTGGTCGAAGCGCGACGCTGTATCGACCGCCTCGGTGGCCCCGCGCCATGCCGCGCAGGCCACCACAACCGTGTCGGTCGCACCCGCTGCGTGCCTCCTGGAAAGCCCCCATTAAAAGGAAGGCGGCGTGCCGCACGCGTCCGTCGACGTGGTGCCGCCTGCGCGCAACCCGCTAGACGCCCACCTCGCGGCGCGCCCGCCTCATGGCGCGCGGGCGCTGCGCGAGCGCCTACACGCCGTCGCCTGACTGCTCGACGTCGACCGGATGGACGGCGGTGCCCCTCAGGCGACGTAGTAGAGCATTTCGGTTAGCTGCTCAACGAGGGCACGAGGGACTTTGATAAGTTCACCGGATGTGTCAGAACTCGGACGTCGGGGGTTGGCAAGGGCCGGTGTGGGCGGCAGGAGACCGGTCCGGTCGCTGGTCAAGCGGCGGCCAGCGCGGCCATGACGGCGGCGTAGCGCTCCTGGAAGCGGCGGCGGCGCGCCGCCAGCGCGACGCGCTCGTCCGACCTGGCTTGGGCGCGGCAGTACTGGCGCTGCGCCTCGAAGCCGGCGCAGCAACGCGCGGCGGCGGCGAAGGCACCGAACCCGCGCATGGGGTAGGAGCGCTGCTTGCTACCCCGATGATCCTGCGCGATGCGCTTGTTGTTGTGGCGGCTGGTGCGGTGGGACATGCCATCGCCCAGCGTCTCGCGGCTGGCACGCGGGTAGGCGTCGTGCCCGTCCGTCGTCACGTGCGTAGGCGCATGGCCGGTGGCCGCAAGGGCTGCGGCACAGCACTGCTGCGCCGCGGCCATGTCGCGTTGCTCGCTCTGCGGCGCCTCGACGAGATCGCCCGCCCGATCGATCGCCCGGTAGAAGTACCACCAGGCACCGTTGCCCTTGACGTAGGTCTCGTCAGCGTGCCACGTGATGCCCGCCTGACCGCGCCGCTTGGCACGCAACCGATCCGCCAGGAGTGGGGCGAGGCGCGCCTCCCCGTCGCGGACGGCCTCGTGGCCGAAGACGAGCCCCCGCGCCAGGAACATCGCCGCGCGATCCCGCAGGCTGCGCTTGTGGCGCAGCCGCTAGCAACAAACTACCGTAGTGCTCCGTCAGTCGTGATGTGCGAGTCGAGGGGCGCGTGTTCCTCCGCGATGCGCAGAGGAAGATGGCAGAGCAAGCGGTAGCGGGACGATGGCGCGCCGTCAGCGCACGGCCACCTGCTATGCTGTCCCCGCGCTCCTGCGTGCGACCGGCGGGCACGATGGCGCAGACGGTCGAGGGGGGGCAGTCGATGGCACGCGACTATCCGATCCTGGAGTTCGATCCGGCGCGCACGGCGGTGATCGAACCGGTCACATCGGGCACGCTCGCCATACCGCCGCGCGGCGTCATCTGCGCCTTCGGGGAGGTCCTCGCGCGCGTGCGGCGGGGCGGCCACCTGCGCATCCTCGGCGAGCTGCGGAGCGACTTCGAATTCGGCCCCCATCCGATCCGAGCTCAGCATCGGCGACCGCCGCCTGGCGGTCATCCACCAGGGGGTCGGTGCCCCCCTCGCCGCCGCCTTCCTCGAGGAGTTGATCGCCCTGGGCTGTCGCACGCTCATGGCGTGCGGCGGCGCGGGCGTCCTCGACCCGGCGATCGCGGTCGGCCAGGTGGTCATCCCGGCGGTGGCGGTACGCGACGAGGGCACGTCCTACCACTATTTACCGCCCGGCCGCGAGGCGGCGGCCAGCCCGCACGGCGTCGCGGCGCTCGCGCGGACGCTGGACGCGCACGCGGTCGGCTACACCGTCGGCAAGACCTGGACGACGGATGCCTTCTACCGCGAGATGCCGGACAAGGTGCGCCGCCGCCGGGCCGAGGGCTGCCTCACGGTGGAGATGGAGGCGGCGGCGCTCTTCGCGGTGGCGCACTTCCGCGGGGCGACCCTCGCCCAGGTGCTCTATGGCGGCGGCGATAGCAGCGGGACGGCCTGGGACGACCGCCGCTGGGAGACGCACGCGATCCGCGAGCGGCTCTTCTGGCTCGTCGCCGAGGCCTGCCTCGACCTGTAGCCCCCGCCACACCGCGCCTCCCCACGCGCCGCCGCGTCACCGGGTCGTCCCGCGCAGTATGCGTGTACCGGGTAGAGGCGCTTGAGTGTGATGCGGGCGTCGGCGGTGGTGAAGCGCCAGTCGCTGCGCTGCACGGCGGCGTTGCGCGCGGTCACCCAGGCGGCGACCTCGCGGGCGACCGTCGCCTGGTCGCCCAGCCGCCGGTCGAGGCACTGGCGTTGGAGGATGCCCGGCTCGATCGCGGCCATGTTGAGCCAACTGCCGTGCTTCGGCGTGTCATGGATTTCCAGGCGGTCGGCGAGGCGTCTCGCCTCGACGGGCGGGAAGGCCGCATACAGCGAGGCCGGGCTATGGATGTTCAAGTTATCCATGACCAGCACGACCTTCGCCGCAGCGGGATAGTGGACAGCGAGGAGATCCTTGACGCAGGCGGCCCAGTCGAGGCGGGTGCGCCGGTCGCTGACCACGACCTCGCGCCAGCCGCGCAGCGGCTCGCACAGGAGGAACAGGTTCGCGACGCCGTGGCGCACGTACTCGGGATCCTGGCGCTGCGGGGTGTCGGGCGCGAGCGGCAGCGGCGGGCGTACCTCCGCGAGCACTTGGCGGCTCGTCTCGTCGAGGCACACGACGGGGCGCGCCGGGTCGTGGGGGCGCGTGTAGACGCCGAGCACATCCCCCATCTGCCAGACGAACGCGGCATTCGCCTCGGGCGGGATGCACCACTGCTCGCGCCGCCACGGCTTCAACTCGTTTGCTTCAAGGCCTGCCGCACCGTCTCGTGCGACACGGCGTCCACGACCTCCAGACGGACCAGTTCGTCCGCCAGCAGGCGCAGCGACCAGCGCGCACGGCCCGCCGGTGGCGTGCCGCACGTCAGGGCGACAAGATGCGCCTCCTGCGCGCCGTCCAGCTTCCTCACGTACTCCCGGCGCGGCGCGCGCCGGTCGAGGGCCGCGTCCAGGCCTTCGGCCACGAACTGCTGGCGCACGCGCGCCACCGTCGACGGGTGGATCTCGAGTGCCCCGGCGATGGCGGCATCACTCCACGCCGCCCCGCCCTCGCCCTGGTCGGCCTTCAGCAGGATCCGCGCGTGCGCCAGTCGCCGCGTCGGGGCCACCCCGCGCCCCACCAGTGTCCACAACCGTGCTCGCTGCTCGTCCGTCAGGCGGACCGCGTACTTGGTCTGGCGCATCGTTTGTTGCCCTTCACTCACGTCGTGCGACCGCCGCCGGTTCTGTTGCGTTGTGCTGGGGTACGCCATGTGGCCGAGCACTCGCACAGCATTCCATCGACACCAGCGTGACATTCGCACTGGAGAGTGACCGGATATTCGCACCGGCCACCCGTTTCTTGCCCCCGACCGCCCGTGAGTTTGCTCACCCCAGCACAACGCAAGAGAACCCTCGCGAGCGCTCGCCGCTGCTGTTCCGGCAGCGGGTGCACGACGCGTGGGTCGCGAGCGATGTGCAGCTCTACCGGGACCTGTGGGCCTGGCCAAGGCGCGGGCGGGAGCAGGCCGCCCACCTGCGCGCCGAGCGCCTGACGTTCTAGTACTACAGCGAGAGTTCGGTGTGGTAGCCTGCTTCCAGTGACAGCACACTGAAGGAGGTGCCCCTGTTCCCGATCGAACCGGTGGTGACCACGCCGACCCTGGAGCTGACGCCGCAGGCGGTGGCGGGGCTGGTCGAGGAACTGCGGGCGTATCATGCGCGCTACGCGCCCTTGTTCCAGCGCCAAGAGCAGCGGGACTGGTCGGCGCAGTACTTGCAGGGGTTGCTGTCGGCCCTGCCGCGCACGTCGGTCGAGCCGATGGTGCTGGCGCTGGTCGGGGCGGATCGTGACGCGGTGCGCGGGCGGCAGCACTTCGTGAGCGCCGGCACGTGGGACGACACCGCGATCCTGGGGCGCCACTGGCAGGAGGTGGAGCAGACGCTGGGGGCCGACGACGGCGTGCTGACGCTGGACGGGAGCGCTTGCCCCACGCAGGGACGGGAATCGGTCGGCGTCAAGCGGCAGTACTGCGGCGAACTGGGCAAGCGGGCCAACGGCCAGGCGGGGGTCTTCCTGGGCTACGCCAGTCGGCACGGCGACACCCTACTGGACCGGCGGCTGTACCTGCCGGAGGAGTGGGTGGCGGATGCGGCCTACGCCGCGCGCCGGGAGGCGTGCGGGGTTCCTGCGGGCACCAGCTTCCAGACCGAGACGGCACTGGGCGCGGCGCTGATCCGGGCGGTGCGGCAGGCGGGGACGCTGCGCTGCCGCTGGGTCGCCTGCGACGAGGGCTTCGGGCGGGATACCGGGCTGCCGGACGCCCTCGCCGCGCGGGGCTTGTGGTATTACGCCGAGGTGCCGCACGACACCCGCGTGTGGCGGGACCGCCCGGCGACGGCGGTCCCCGCGTGGTCGGGACGCGGGCGTAAGCCGACGCGGGAGCAACGGCGCGCCCCCGCCGCCGCGCCGCAGACCGTGGCGGAAGTGGCCGCCGCGCTGCCCGCCCGCGCCTGGTCGCGGCGGTGCATCACGGAAGGGAGCAAAGGCCCGATCACGGCCGACTTCGCCCTGGTCCGCGCGGTCGCGGTGCGGGACGGGTTGCCGGGGCCGGCGGTCTGGCTGGTGCTGCGGCGCAACACGGAGACGGGCGAGTTGCAGGGCTACCGCACCAACGCCGCCGCCGCAACACCGCCGGCCGTGCTGGTCCGCCTCAGCGGGATGCGCTGGCCGATCGCGCGCTGCTTCGAGGAGGGCAAGCAGCACCTCGGGTTGGGCGATTACGAGGTGCGCTCGTGGCGCGGCTGGCATCACCATCTCACCCTCGTCATCCTGGCCCACTTCTTCCTCATGCGGCTTCAGTGCCGGTGGGGGGGGAAAGGCTCCCGCGCTCACCCTGCCCCAAGTCCACCTGCTGCTGACGGTCGCGCTCCCCAGGCGCACCTGCGACCCCGCCTGGGCGCTGGAAGTACTGGCGTACTGGCAACACCGGAACGCGGTGGCCTATCGCGCGCATCGTACGCGCCGCCTCGCGCGGCTCGCCGGGTGTCATGAACTCTCGCTGTAGTACTAGAGAGCCGGTCAAGTAGTCACGCGACCTGTGCCGCGTCGGGTGGCTGTCGCTGGAGAACGTGGAGATTATGGACGACCGCGACGCGCCGCAGGTCGAGGAGGTTCTTGCGCTGGCCG